>LFIK01003560.1_pt1 | contig 12639 bp, 13 predicted proteins | sample 643401 | NCBI WGS metagenome assembly LFIK01 (sample SAMN03777447, study PRJNA286221) | soda lake metagenome | biome: soda lake; feature: Kulunda steppe; material: water; isolation source: sample T5-Br brine of Lake Tanatar-5 | place: Russia: Kulunda steppe | collected 2010-07 | reverse complement strand
TGTGTGTGTGTGTGTGTGTGTGTGTGCATGTGTGCGCGTGTGAGCGGGTAAGTGTGAGTGGAGGGGTGACGTGGCTATGCTTGCATGCAAATGGGTTTGCCTGGGCGTGTACTTTTTTGTGCAATCATGCATGTTTGTGTGTGGGCATGCATGCCTGTGCAGCCGTGTGCGGGCGCCTCCTTTGAATTGCCTTGCGCAAGCACAGGCACGGCAGCTGTGCGTCTGAACCTGCACTGACCACCCTGCTATGGAGCAGCTGCTGTCGATAGCTTTTCGCGCGCTCACGTTGGCTCTGCCACCAACGAGGGTGCACCTGCTGCTGGACGCCGCCCATGGTGTGGTGATGTTGGCCGCCGCTCTTGTTGTGCGCTCAGGATGGCCATTCGCGGACAAGGGTGTGCCCCTGTTGGCCACACAAATTGTGGTGGTGTTACTCCCACCATCTTAGCCGCTCGCGTCGCGCGCTCAGAATGGCCACTTGTGTTATGTTCTCATGTCAGCCTGTTGGGCATAGGTATTGTACCCCGCGCCGACCTGGACCAAAGTCTGGCCATTCTCTGGCTCATGTTTTTTGCGTTACTGGACCCCTGGTTGAGGCCGATCTGGTGCGTGTGGTGCTTGAAGGTGGCCGAGCATGTGCCCGAGCATGCTCAGACTGAGGACTTGACCAAGCACAGCGTGTACAGCAGCGCGGTCTTCAAGCAGAGGGCTGCGGACATCCAGGCACACGCGCTGCTCGCCCGCCCAGTGCTCCTGCCTGCCTGGCAGCAGTGCACCACGTACTTGTCTGAGATCCTGGTGAGGTTTTGTGACGGGGCAGCCCAGCACACGTGTGTAGACGACGCGGCTGCACGTGATCTTGATCAGCTGGTGTGATGGGGCTGACCAGCGCGCGCAAGCGCGCTGGCTTTGCGGCCGCGCGGGATTGCGGTCACCACGCGTGATGGGGCTGGGCTGGACAGGTGCAGGAGAGGGCCTTTGTACCAAGGTCATATCCAGCCTCAATTGCTCTGCCGCCTTTCCCATCTGTAGGCCAACCTACCTCACTTTGTCCTCTGTTTCCTTGTCTGTTCTGCTGTTCTTATCTTGCAGACAGGAGGATGCTGATACCGCTCCTTGACTCCTCCCGCCTCTTGCGCACAACGAACACTTGCTGCTTGTGCACTCAAAATCACTGTCACCTGCCTCCTGCCCTGTGCGTGCTGCGCGCTGTCTGTGCCTGTGCAGTCGCGCGACCTGTTTGGCCTGAAGGAGCTGCCCATCCGCACCGTGTTTAGCTTGCACCCGGACGTCAAGGAAGCCATCCGCTGGCGTAAGTACCTGGAGAGCCGGCGGCGCTCAGGTGGGATGCAAGCGGCGTGCCGGCCTCTGCAGCATGCACGTTGCGCGCGCTGGACGGACTGTGCGTGAGCACTGCTGGTGTGTGCCGCGGGCATGCGTGCGCTGCTACTGTGACACGTGCTACCATAAAAATGGTGTGTGCCGCGGGCATGCGTGCGCTGCTACTGTGACACGTGCTACCAAAAAGATGGTGTGTGCCGCGGGCATATGCGTGCGCTGCTACTGTGACACGTGATACCAAAAAAATGGTGTGTGCCGCGGGCCTATGCGTGCGCTGCTACTGTGACACGTGCTACCATAAAAATGGTTCTGGCTGGGCCATCTAGAGGCTCAATGCTCTCCTGCAGGCAACCCAAGGGGAGCAGGCAGCTGCTGCTAGAGTACTGGTTTGTTATCCCAGGCACTGGGTAGGGCATCCTGGAGGCTGAAAGCAGTCTTGCTGGCAATACAAGGGTACTAGAGAGCTTGTGCCGGTTAATGCAAGGTTTACAAAGGTCCATGTGATAGATCTGGGGGTATATACAGCCAATCTCAGGGTCCATGCGATTTCTGTAGGGGGCTTGGAGCGCCTGTGGCAGTCCATGGGGCAGGCAGCACACAGTGGTTGGCCTGCTGCTGCTCGATCGGTGTGGGATGCACGGTCAGACCTGCTGCGCTCTTGCATCTACCTGCCTTTCACGCCTTGGTGTGTAAGGAGAGGAAACGGATGGCCAGGGGCGCCAAGACGCTGCCCCAATGGCTCAGGCCATGCACGCCCGAGAGGTTCCATGGACACGCATGCACGTCATCACAACACGCACCAATATCGATATGGCCATATGGGCCTGCAGGCCTCAAAGGCTGCTCTGCTTTGAACGAGTGCTTGTGTGTCCCCCGCGTGGCTGCGCACAGCGGCGCGTCCTCTGACGCGTGCATTTGTGCGTCCCCTGCAAGGCCTGCCGTATGCGTTTGTGTGACCCCCGCTTCGCACAGCAATGCGGTCGCTGACGCGCACATGTGTGTGGTTCTTACATACTGCGCCCGGTGCCTGCACGTGCGCTGTTGCAGGGGCGCTGCTGATTTCGTCGCAGGCGCCCATCTCTGACACGCCTATGAGTCTTGTGGCCTACCTCAACGTCCAGGTCCGTGGCTGGAGTCATGCCTTGTTGGAAGCACGCTTCTCCTGCAGAGCAATAACACACACCGAGATGGGCAAGCGTTCCGATTCCTGGGGCGTTGGCTGCGCCCTTTGGCGTCACAACTTGCAGCTGACGATGCTGGCAATCTTTGCCTCCTCTGTTGCCAACCACGCCAAGCAGGTAGCAGTCCCTGCAGTGCCAAGCAGGAGTGGTGGCATGCGCGGCACCTCTACCCGAAAAGATTGGCTCATGCGGCGTGTTGCCTGTGGCGCACAAGGTTGTGATCTGAAATCTTGGCACAGCAATCCAGGTACTCATGCACAAACAAGGCCAGGCACTTGGGCAATCTAAGAGGACATGCTTTTCATCTTGTGCACAGGGCCAGTTTTACATGCGCAAAGTGAATCACGCTGCGTGCGCGTCTGACCCAACCTTTTTCTACAGGAGGGCGCGCACGCGACAGAGCTGGCCGACATCCGGCAGCGCGTATGCAGCCAGCTGGCTATGATCATCATGGAGGCGGCCCACTATGTGCACGAGCGCGCTGCTGCGGATACAGCCGCTGCCGCAGACCACAGGCACCCCCCTGTGCGCGTCAAGAACCCTTTTGGGCCTCAGCAAGGGGAGGTACACCTGAAGGAGCAGGAAGTCAAATTTGACAAGGTGTGTGCACGTGTGTGTTTTGGTGGGACGGGGATGCGGCCATATGTTGGGTTTGGCCCTTTTTGAAAGTATTGGGGCTGTGCGCATGCTGGAAGCGGGCCCCTCAATACCAACGGCGTGGACCCCAGCGCAGCATGGTAGCTTCTGCTGTGTACAGCCCCTGTTGGCTCTGGCTCTTGGAGGGTGGGACTGCAGGAGATGACTGCCCCTGGTAGAGAAGCTTGCTTGCCTTCATCCTGAAGCTGGCTGACTGTCTGGTTGGCTGGCTTGGCCAACATTCCAAGCTTTTCCTGTTTGGATTGGCTAAGCTTCTTTGTTTTCAGCGTGGATCAAACGCCTCCATGTCTGCTGGTTGACCTCCTATTAAGCCGCCGCAGCACGGACAAAATCAGCTGGCTTTGAACCCCCAGACATCTTCCTTGGCCTTGGCTTACTGCTGCTGCTGCTGCTGCTGCTGCTGCTGGGCTTGCTTGGTGTGCATTTGCAACTTTGCTGCCTTGCCCCTCACTTTCTCACCTGCCGCACCTGCCGCAGCGTGACTTTTACCGCCTGACATCGCTACTGAATGTTGCCATGCACGACACCCTGTATTCGCTTGTCATGGAGAACATTGAGGTGCGTGGTCCAGTGCGTCCTACACTCACAAATTCTGGGTAGCGCCAAGGTACATTGCCCTCCTCTGCCTCCGTTACGACAAAAAAGTCACTCCTTCCGCCTTCTTTGGAAGCTGCAAGCTCCCCTGGTCTTCCACCCCGCCAAGGTTCCGAGTGCTTTACATTGTAAAGGATGATCTGGGTCCATTGAACGGACCTTTCCACCAAAGGGGCCTATAGATCATGCCATCAGGCATGTCGGTAAGGCCCTCACGCTGCAAGCCCAGCATATGGCTCTCATGCTACACTCTCTTTGTGCAGTGCATTTTCCTTTGCAGCGCCTGCAAGCTTGCATCACGGGCCTCAGCCTGCACACATCTTTCCCTTTGTGCGGCGCACTTTCCTTCGCTGCGCCTGCAGGCTTGCATCATGGGCCTCAGCCTGCAAACATTTCGTTGTGCGGGGCATTATCCTTCGCTGCGCCTGCAGGCTTGCATCATGGGCCTCAGCCTGCAAACATTTCGTTGTGCGGTGCACTTTCCTTTGCTGCACCTGCAGGCCTACATCACGGGCCTCAGCCTGTACACATCCCCCAGCTTCACAGGCCAGCCGCTCTTCAGCATCACACTGAACGCGGTGGGGGAGGAGATCAGGTGCGGCGCAGGCGCGCAGCGGTGACCGCAGTGTTGCACTGCTCATGTCAGGCAACTCCCAGACCGTTCCCGCAAGTGCTTGCATTTGGGGTAGGAACCCTAAGACTGCCTCGACTGCACGCATGTCTGATGCGAGTCGCAGGCCTGTGAAAGACTTGCAGGCAGGGCCTCACTCGGTAGGGTCTGTACCGGCACTAAGCAGGCCATGCCCTCAAGGGGCCCTGCTTCTGCTTGCTTGGGGTGGCTTTTGTTGCAGGAGCTCTCCTGCACCGCAGCTCCTTCCCCTACCACCCCTTCCCGTCATACTTCCTACTCCTCCTACTCCCACTCCTCGATCAAAGTCTGCACAACGCATGCTTGCACGTGGGTGCGTGCGCTCACAGGTTCTCCCCTCCCCTAGACACGTTTGAAGAGCGGCTGGTGGAAGGCATACTGGCCATGCTGGAAGGGATCAACAAGCTCCCGGGCTTCAAGGTGTGCACAGTGTCCATCCCTCACCAAGGGGCCTGCAGCCCATTTCCTCGCACCAGCTGGTGGGGCTTGACTTGGCCACGCAGCTTAACTGGGCGGCTTGGCTTTGGAGGCCACTGCTTGCCCTGCCCTCCGCACCCTGGCGACACCAAGCTTGGCGCACCTCTCCCTATTCGGTCCTGGCCTGTTCATCCAGCCATGGTCCCAATCTGACCATCTCATCACACCCCCTGCCAAGCTGCTGCTGTCCCAGTCCTCACCCGCGCCAGGCACCCTCGCACAGTCAGCACCACCAGAGGAACTGGTCACGCCACTTGCACGCCACTCCTCCCAATTTAGTCCTCTTCCGCCCGTGGCTCTGCAGGTGGTGCGGCATGATGACAGCACCACGCTGCTGCCCTTCGACGTTGTGCCTGAATTGGAGGCGCCGCCTGTGGTTGTGCTGGAAGACCCGGACATCGCGCGCGCCCTGGACAAAGTCAAGGTGAGTCTGGAATGGGCGCGAGCACTCTGTGCTATGTGCCCACATTTGGTGGCTAGGCAGGGTCCACCTGCTCTTGCCATGCGTGTCGTGTGCGCGCTGCCATCATGGGAGCCGCCAATTTCGCACTGCCATCATGGGAGTGCCGCCAATTTTGCTTTTCTCCACTGAAAGTATTAGTGGCCAGGGAGAAGGTACTTCACGCAAGGGTAAGCTGGGCTTTACTTGCAACACACACAGAAGTAAGTTGCGAGTCTCTCGACCCCTGGATGTCAATCTCAACCCCTCCCCTTTCCCTGTAAAGGATCCTTGTTCCTCCTGAACGCCCTGCCCTTGCCCCTCTGCCCTTGCCCCCCCACCCTCGACCCTCCAACCTTGCCCCTCAATTGGAGCTCAGTGACCTGCCTCAGAGACTAGGCCATCACCATCTGCTGTCACCAGCTGTCGCCCTTCTACACGCGTCTCACACCATCAGCCGCACTGCAGCCCACAGGCATGAATTGTCCGGCCTCACTGCTTTTTCAATTGTCCACCAAGCAAAGTGTGCCCCCCTCAACAAATGCGCTGCCACTGCGCCACTTGCTGCACGTCCCTGAACATGCAAGGCCTTGCCCCATCCTCCCAACCCTACCCTGCCTCCATGCACAGCACATCCTGCACAAGAGCTGCAACCACTGCTCAACGCTGCTGTGCTCTTGCTGCCCTGCATGTGACTCCTTACCCCCCTTTGCCTTCCTGTGCAGGACATCCTGCGCGAGAGCTGCAACCGCTGCTCAGAGCTGCTGTCCTCCTTTTCCCGCCACCTGGGGCTGCTAAGCATGGACAGCGCGTCCCTGCGCAGCCACATGATGGAGTGCCGGGAGGCAATGGAGGAGGGCGACTGGGAGACCATCATGGTCAAGCAAAGGTGCGGTGTTGTGGCGGATGGATGGATGGGGAGCTAGGGGGTGGGAGCGAGGTGGGGGCCATGGAGGAGGGCGACTGGGAGACCATCATGGTCAAGCAAAGGTGCGGTGTTGTAGGGGATGGATGGATGGGGAGCTAGGGGGTGGGGGCAAGGTGCGGGCCCTGGAGTAATGCAACTGGGAGAGGGGTATCAAGTAGAGGGGTGCGGGTGATGTGGGGGATGGATGGATGGGGAGCTAGGGGGTGGGGGCGAGGTGCGGGCCCTGGAGTAATGCAACTGGGAGAGGGGTATCAAGTAGGGGGGTGTGGGTGATGTGTGGACGCGTCAAGACACTGCAAAAGGGGACACACTGGTGCCCATTTCTGCAGTACCCTCTTGACACCCCTTGGCTGGGTGTGGCAAGTTGCTGGCCTTTGTTTCAGGGCTTGTGGGGTGCAGTTTGCTGTGCCACTGCGTGTGTTTCTGAGATTGGAGCCACAGCAGGGGCCGATGCCTGGAGCAGATGACGCAGATGCACAAGCGAAGGTCGATGTTGGCAACTGTGGGCAGTGTTAAGAGTAGGCCGGCCTTGTTGGGAGCGGTCGAGGCAGGTGCATGCGCTCGGGGTTCGGGTGTGCATGTGCGCTCAAGGCCCGCCTCCAAAGTTTTCGGAGTCTGCGCGCACACTTGAGGCCCCCTCTAACTAGCAACTGGGTTTTGCACAAGCACCCTAGCATGCGTCTGTGCTGGTCAGCAGGACAGCGCTTGGGGGCAGAGCAAATGTTGGCTGCCAGCGTTGAAGGTTACTGACCGGCAGTATCTGCTGGCGTGAAATTCCATAGGCACACGTGCGCATGCGCGCGTTTTGCATGCACATGTGCACTCGTACTTAAAAGAAAATACACGCATGCACAGCAGCAGCAGCAGTAGCTGCAGCACTTCTTCGCAGAGGCCACAGGCTGATGCGCGCTCCCCTGTCCGCATGTGGGCATGTGCGTGTGCGCCCGCAGGCAGCAGGGCGAGGAGATCATGCACACGCTGCCGCTGGAGGCCAACCTGGGGCTGTTCCTGGTGGACTGCCGTGCGTTGCAGCAGCGCCTGGCAGAGCGTGCGCAGGGCCTCGTGGCCACCGTGCTGTTTACGGTGCAGAGTGACCTGGAGGAGACCAGCAGGAGCATCGTGGACAAGCTGGAGGTGGGGGAAAGCACTGCCTCACCCGCCTAGCAAGCACGCCTAGCAAGCACTGCCTCGCCCACCTGTCCTGCTGTGCACACGGCAACTGACAGCGTCCACAGGTCCGGTACAACAGGAGCCCTGTGGGCGAGCTGGAGAGGGTAGAGGTGCAGCACGCCTGCTGGAGGCGCCCATGCACTTGCGCTGCCCTGCTCTTTTGTGGGCACGCAGCCCCCTGCTGGAGGCGCTCACGCACCTGCGCTGCCCTGCTCTTGTACGCGTGCAGCCCCTGCTGGAGGCGCTCACGCAGCCCATCTACAACCTCATCGAGCTGTCCAAAGCCAAGGAGGTTGCCATCACAGTGCCCTCGCAGCTCATCGAGGTGTTTGGCGCAGAGCAGCAGCTCCGGAAGGGCGAGGAGCTCATGGACAAGTTCAAGCACCAGGTGGGTGGTGTGGTGTGTGTGTGTGTGTGCGTGTGTGTGTGTCATGCGTGCAAGCTTGTGCTCGTGTGCACGCGCGTAAAATGCGTTGGTCTGCGTGTGTGGATTGCCTGTGCATGCGTTTTTTTGTCAAGGGTTGAGCCATGGAATGTTTCAAAAATATGAGGAGCGTGTGTGCTGTAGCAGTCCACCTGGCATTTGTGTAGGGTACAAGCCTCAGATAGCTGCATAAGTGCAGGTGCACGCCTGGGATGCCAAGCAGCCCATTTCTGCTGATGAGCATGCAGCTCTGTAGTATGTGCACTGCTGCAAAGCCTCATCACCACCCTACAGTGCCCTTACGCAATCTGCGGCGCACCAAGCGTGACACACGAAACAAGCAGCCGCCTCTTTCCCTCATCAAAATGATCCCATGTGTCTCACCTATTCCATGTAAAAAAGTGTGCGCCGCAGACCCTCGCAATGCCTCAATTGTTTCCCTTGTTTGTGCTGGCGTGCCCACAGATACCCACTGAGTTGGTGGAGCGCATGTGGCGGGCCAAGCGGCTGCCAGTCCTCGTGGACGAGGCGGTGCGTGCCGTGAACGGCAGCATGGCCACGCTGGAGGCTCGCTTCCTGCAGGGCATGCGCGAGGAGCAGGCCGGGTTTGCGGCGGAGATTGCTGCAGCCACTGAGCGCACCATGGTGCGGCCATGGGTGCAGGGGGGGCAAAGAGTGTCTTTTGGGGTGATGTGTGTGTGTGTGTAGTTCAGTTGGGGGGTGAGGCTAGCAGTAGCGAGGAGTGCTTGTGTGGGCGGCAGTAGGGACTGCTGTGCTCATGTGGGGTTGTGGGACACACGCACACACACGCACACGTACACAAGCGCACACACATACACACATATACACACACGGGTCGTTACTGTGAGGGTGCATTGTGTGGAATTTAGGCTAGCAGAAAGCTCAGGTCTCAGCGTTGGATGCAGGGGGTGGTGGTGTGCGTGTGAGCTGATGCAAACGTGTGGGTGCACGTTGGTGTGAATATGGGTGCTCAGGCCCTGAAATTTGTGTGGATCACCTGAGAGTGAGCTACATCCTGCTGGCAGGTCAGAGCGACAGGTCTGAAATCAGACAAGGGCCAATCAGACAGATGGCTGCTGTCCTTGTGACTTTGTGATTGCCCTGTGCGTTCCTGGCTTGCCACCATGCTCCCATGCCTGCATGCCTTCCGTGCTGAGCTGCTGCCAAAGCCTCACTTCCAACTTGATGGACCAACCCTTCTAGCAGTTCCCGCCCTTACAATCCAACTCCTGCTTGTAAGCCTGCTCTGCCCCGCCCCTTCTCGACCGCGTACTGGACTGGGGTTGGGGGCTAGACCAGTAAGACACAAACCGTGCACCCCACAACACGCAACTCAAACCATCCTTAAACCCAGGGCCTAGCCAGAGTAGCAGAGGAGTGGGCCCATCTCAGGACTATCTGACCATGTGTCAACATGCTGGCCTGCTATTTTACACCTGTTGTTATCCAGCACTCTCCTCGGATGTGCGCAGGACTTGAGAATTGAGGGCTCCGGGTCAGAACCTCTTGTGCTTGCTCTTAAATTCAGGACTTGGTCGAGGATTTGGGGTTGCAGGGTGATAACCTCTGGTGCTGTCACTGGACATAAGCCTTTCCCCTCATGCATGCCTCTAACACAATCCCTGTGGGTGGAGTTGAACCAACCCTGTCTTTTTTGCATGCCCTTTTGGTTGGGTGGTGCAGGACTGGGGCGAGGTGGACCAGGAGGAGTGCGCCGACGAGCACCTGGTTGCCCTGCAGCAGGAGCTGGACCAGCTCACTGTCATGATGGACCGTGCCAAGCAGAACAATACCATGGTCCGTGCGCGTGTGCTTGTGTGTGTGTGCGCAAATGTGTGCAAATGTGTGCAAATGTGTGCAAATGTGTGCAAATGTGTGCAAATGTGTGCAAGTGTGTGCATGCGCACGATGCGGTCGCAGGGGTGCTGCTTGCACACCTGCGGGCCACTGCGGGCCCCACAAAGGCGCCCATTGGACAGAGCATCACGCATATGCTTTCAGCCTGTTGGCCTGAAGGGCAGGGCTGTCCCTTGCTGTGGTCCATATGCTGCAGCGCACGCCGCCGCGCCTCTTGCTGCGTTGCTTGTTGTGGACCGTGCCGGCCGCCTGCTTGCTGCGCCTGTGCAGGAGGCGCTTGCAGGGTGGAAGATCTCAAGCTACACACAGCTGCACGTGCTGCGCAAGCAGCTGCTGCCCTACTTAGGTGAGTACACGTGGCTCGTGTTGTAGCCGAATGGTGCCAGGTGCGTGTGTTGCAGCCGGCTGTATGTGGTATGCGTCCTAGGAGAGCGCTGCCAACTGCACCAGCAGCGCTCACATTCTGGGCTGATTGCGAGTGCTGACAGGGCGCACAGCAGGTTGGAACGCCCTTGAGGGAATGGAATGCAGGCTGGGACACCCTTAAGGGAATGGAGTACAGGCTGGGATGCCCTTAAGGGGATGGAATGCAGGCCGGGACACCCTTTATAGAATACAGGCTGGGATGCCATTAAGGGAATGGAATGCAGGTTGGGCGTGTGCGCAGGGGGGGCTGTGCTTGCTCTGTGGCATGCAGGTCTGTGGACACAGACGCTTTGCAAGCAAGCACGTAAGGCGTGGCCGCCGCCGGTGCTGTTCTGGGCTGCTGGTCCTGTCCTGGGCTGGGGCTTGGGCCTATCAAGGTGGCATGGCTTATCAAGGTGGCCTATCAAGGTGGCCTATCAAGGTGGCATGGCCTCAGGCAGCTATTTTAGCTCCTTTCAGGCAGCTGTTTGATCCTTTTTCAGGCAGCGTTTTGATCTTCTTGCCCTGATGGCAATTTTTGCCCGTCCCTTCCGCTGGCAGCGGCCCCACCCCCCTTGGCCCACCTGCTGCCTGCTGGATTGAGCACGGCAGACTCTGTGGGCATAGGGTTTTGGCATGCTGGGAGTCAGGTAGAGGTTCTTGAATGCCTTGGGAACGAAGTTGAGCGGCTCCGGCTGCTGCCGCCGATGCCTCCCTGACGGGGCCATGCACTCATGCTGCTGCCACTGCTGCAGCCCTCCGCAGAGCCCCGCTGCCACTGCCACTGCCGCTGCTCCCCTCCAAGACCTCCCTCCCTTTGTGCCTGTTTTGTTGCTGCCAACGTATCTGCTGCCGCCGCTGCTGCCGCTCCCCGCAGAGTTGTGGAAGCTGGTGCGCGCCTTCAAGGAAAAGTACCAGACCTGGATGTACGGTCCCCTGTTTGCCTTTGACCTGGAGGACTTGGAGACCAGCGTGCCCTCCTGGACAAAGATCGCCGCGCGGCTGGCCAAGGACCTGAGGGGCCCTCCCAAGAGGTGCGCGGTCGCCCTAGAGGCACGCCTCAGTGCGCACATTTCTACGGAGCCATGCCTCAGCGCGAGTGTGCAGGCACGCCTCGGTGTGCAAATCTTTGTGAAGGCATGCCCCAGCACGTGTGTGCAAGCTTATACGAGCGTGCTGATTTTTGCGCAGGCATGCCCCTCCTCTCCTGTACGCAGGCATGCCCAGAGCGCTTTCTGATGCTCTTTCTTGCTGCCACCGCTGCTGTGTTGGATGGCACCGCGCGGCAGAGTTGCTAGCCATCAAGTGCTTCAATGCTGTTCTCGATGTTCCATGTTCTTCAAAGCTGCATTCATTGACACCATGCAGGGTTGCCAGCAAGTACTCGAACTACATGATCGACTTCGAGGCGCACCTGCCGCTGCTGAGGGCACTGCGCACACAGGTGGGAGGCGCCATCGGCACCACGCAGCCGCTGGCAGAGTGCCATACGTGCACGCAGTCTGTTGTACGCACTGCCGTATGTGCACACACAGTCTGTCGTACGCACTGCCATACGTGCACGCACAGTCTGTCGTACGCACTGCCATACATGCACACACAGTCTGTCGTACGAACTGCCATACATGCACACACAGTCTGTTGTACGCAGTGCCATACGTGCTCACACAGTCTGTCGTAAGCTTTGCGTTCGCAATTCACTTGCACCATGTGACTGCTGGTGCAGTGCCGCACGTGCGCACAGGCTATCTCGCTACGCCAGGCACTGTGGCTGCATTAGAGACCAGGCTAGGTGCTCAATGGCACCTGGCGCTGGCGATTTGGATGTGCGCAACATCGTGTGCACTGCAAGCATTGTGTGGACAACAAGGACACAGTGTTTTCACTGCAAGGGCCCATTGTGTGCACCGCAGGGGCTGCGCCAGTGCTAGTGAGTGCGCACTGGCGCCTACCGGAGAAGCACAAGTCAAAGCCGGGCCCCTGAACCCCCACCCTCGCCCTTGGTCAGACCCTCTGCACCTGCTCGGCCAAACATGCATATGTCGTGTGCACCGCAGGTGCTGCGCCAGCGCTACTGGGTATGCACTGGCGCCTGCAGGAGAAGCACAAGCTGAAGCCGAACCCCCACCCTTGCCCTTGGTTAGACCCTCCGCACCCGCTCAGCCAAACCTGCATGCTGTGTGCTCCGCAGGGGCTGCGCCAGCGCCACTGGGCGCGCATCAAGCGGGAGATGCCTATGCTGGAGACCATGGACAAGCAGCAGCTCACACTCCACACAATGCTCCAGGTGCGTGCCCTCTGCCGCCTTGACGCCTGCGGCACTCCACACCATTCTCCCCACGTCATTGCCCTCTGCCGCTCCAGTGCCGGGCCTGCGTGATGGAGATCCTGTGTTCGCTCTGGTACACAAACACCCTAGTGCTCTGTGTGCGTGCGCCCCAGGTGGATGCTCTCTGCTGCCCTGATGCGTGTAGCGCCCCCGCCCTCCCCCCCCCC
>LFIK01003559.1_pt1 | contig 12642 bp, 9 predicted proteins | sample 643401 | NCBI WGS metagenome assembly LFIK01 (sample SAMN03777447, study PRJNA286221) | soda lake metagenome | biome: soda lake; feature: Kulunda steppe; material: water; isolation source: sample T5-Br brine of Lake Tanatar-5 | place: Russia: Kulunda steppe | collected 2010-07 | reverse complement strand
GCTCAGCGCAGGCGGGGCGGCTGCGGCGGTTCCTCGCGCACGGGGCCGTCCGGCGCCGGCGGCGCGGTCATCTCGAAGCGCAGCGCGACACGCGAAAGCCGACGGGCCAACTCGCCATCCGATGCCAGAAACCCCACATCCAGCGCATCCGCCTCGGCGCCCGAGAAGGTCAGCGCCTCGCTCGCCGCGCGCGTCAGCGCCGCCTGCGCCCCCTCGCGCGCATCGATGAAGGCGAGCAGCGTGCGTCGCACGCCGCGCTCATCCGTGACGCCGACAAGGCACGCACACGCCGCCAGCCCCTCGGCCCGCGCCAGCGCCCCGTCCAGCGCCGTCACCAGCGCCTCGGGCACGTCATGCGGCGCATGCACCTCGGACGGGCGCGCGGTGATTTCACGCGGCGCCGATTGCAGCGTTTGCGCGAACCAGTCCATCACCTCGGGCGGCAGAAGCTGCGCCCCGGGCCGTCCCAGATTGACCCCCAACCCGACGCCCTGCCCCGCCAGCATCTGCGCAAGCACACGCCCCGGCACCGCCGCATAAGCCGCGACGCCGCCCGAGAACTCCGCCAGCGCGGCCTCGCTGTCAAAGGCCAGCACGAAGCGCCCCGCCTCAAGGTCGAACAGCTCGGGCTCCAGCTGTGCACCGTCCACTTCGCGCGCCAGAAGCAGCACCAACTCCCCATCGGCGAGCCGGGCATAGAACCGCAGTCGCGCCGACTCATCCTCGGGGGCCTCGTGCAGCGCCTGCAGCGCCTCGCCAAGCGGAGTGTCAGTCATCGGTCATCACCCTTGCAACCTGTTCGCGCAACCGCGGCACCAGCTCGGCCTCGAACCACGGATTGCGCCGCAGCCATGCCGTATTGCGCCAGGACGGGTGCGGCAAGGGAAAGCAGTCCGGCGCATGCGCGCGCCAATCGGCCACAGCCCGGGTGACGTTGCCATGGGCGCCCAGATGCCAGCGCAGCGCATGCGCTCCGATCACCACCCGCAGCCGAAGCCGCGGCAATGCGCGCATCACCTGCGCATGCCATGTCTGTGCACAGACCCGCGGCGGCGCCAGATCGGCCCCGCGCGTATCCTGTCCCGGAAAACAGAACGCCATGGGCACGATGGCGACACGCGACCGGTCGTAGAATGCCGCCTCGTCCAGCCCCAGCCATTCGCGCAACCGCGCGCCCGAGCGGTCATCGAAGGGCCGGCCGGACGCATGCACCCGCGTGCCGGGCGCCTGCCCCGCGACCAGCAGCCGCGCGCGGGCGTCGAACCACGGCACCGGGCGCGGCGCATCTGCCGTGCGCGTGGCGGCGAAGCGCGCAGCGCACAGCCGGCACCCCTTGATCCGTGCGGCGAGATGTTGCGCCTCGTCCTTCGGCATCACGCCTGTGCACCCCGGCGGCGGCGGCGCGCCGACCGCGCCGTGCCGGACGTCACGCAACGTACAACCCGTTGGAAAATCTTTCCCGAATACGCCATACTTGCGCCAAGTTACGCTGGTTGTATCACGGTCAGCAAGATGCGCCCGACCCGGTGTATGAAGGGGAGTGCCCGGTTGAATGCTCGAATTCAGCGGCGTCAGCAAGTCGTTCTGGACCGGAACGCAGCGCAAGGTGATTCTCGACCGGGCCTCGTTTCGGGTCAGGTTGGGGAATTCGTTGGGGATTCTGGCGCCCAACGGCACCGGCAAGACCACGCTGGTGAACATGATGTGCGGGCTGGAAAAACCGGATGAGGGCGAGATCCGGCGGCGCTGCCGCATATCCTTTCCGCTGGGCTTCATGGGCGGTCTGGTCAGCCGCCACAGCGGAACCGAGAATGTGCGCTATATCGCCCGTCTGTACGGGCTGGACCCCGATTACGTGGAGGCATTCTGCCGCTGGCTGGCCGATATCGACGAGTATTTCGACATGCCGGTCGGGACCTACAGCCACGGCATGCGCGCGCGGCTCAACTTTTCGCTGATGCTGGCGCTGGAATTCGATATATACCTGATCGACGAGGGCATGCCCGCCACCACCGACACCGACTTCAACCGGCGCGCAGGCGCCATCCTGTTCGACCGGCTGCGCGATGCCACGGTCGTCATCGTGTCGCATCAGCCCGCCACGCTCGAGAAATTCTGTCGCAGCGCGGCCGTCCTGCGCAACGGACGGCTGCACATCTTCGACACCCTGGAAGAAGCGAAGCGAATGTATGACTACCAAACCTAGGGCCAAGAAATTCCGCATCCGGCGCACCCCGCGCGGCGACGTCGACAGCGCCGGCGACACGCTGTCCAACAGCGCGGACGACACGCCACAGGACGGTTTCGGGGCCGAGCGTTTCCCGACCGCGGGGCCGGACAATGTTCTGGGCGACCCCGAGGCCGAGGCGGAAGCGGCACGGGCCGCGATCCGGGCCGAGGGGCTGAGCGCGCGCCAGCTTCGCCTCGCGCGGCGGGTCGCACAACGCCACGGATTGCAGCCGAGATCCGATCTCGATGCCGTGCGGCTTCTGCGCATGCGCGGGATCGATCCGTTCAAGCGCTCCAGCATGCTCGATCTGGTGGTCTCGGACGCCCAGCGCAGCCAGGCGGTCGCAAGCGGCACCGCCGCCCCGGCCACCGCCTCGCAGTTGCCGCAGACCTACCGCCCGAATGCCACCCCATCGACCGACTTCGCCCCGGCACCGAGCCCGGAAAGCGAGGTGATGGAGATACAGCGCGACATCGCGAAGCGGCGGCGGCGGCGGCTGATGCTGCTGGCCGCGCGGCTGGTGGTGTTCGTGCTGCTGCCGACGCTGATCGCGGGCTACTACTATACCCGCATCGCCACGCCGCTTTATGCGACGCATGCGGAATTCGTCATCCAGCAGGCCGATATGCAGGGCGCGGGCGGCGCCGGCAACGGGTTGTCGGGGCTGTTCTCGGGCACCGGCCTCGCAACATCACAGGATTCGATAACGGTGCAATCCTATCTCGAATCGCGCGAAGCGATGCGCCGGCTGGACGCCGAGCACGGCTTCAAGGCGCATTTCAGCCAGGACTGGATCGACCCCGTTCGTCGCCTTGACACGGATGCCAGCGACGAGGCGGCCTACAGGCTGTATCAGCGCAACGTGAATATCGGCTACGATCCCACCGAGGGTATCATCCGCATGGAGGTGATCGCCGCCGACCCCGACACCAGCGAGGCCTTCTCGCGCGCGCTTGTTTCCTATGCCGAGGAACAGGTTGACCAGCTTACCAGCCGTCTGCGCGGGGATCAGATGGAGGGCGCGCGGCGCAATTTCGAGGAGGCCGAGCAAAGCGTGCGCGAGGCCCGCCAGCGCGTCGTGGACCTGCAGGAACGCTTCGAGGTCATGTCGAGCGATATCGAGGTCGAGCTGCTGACCAGCCAGATCGCCACGCTGCAAGGCGAGTTGACCCAGGCGCGGCTGTCGCTGCAGGAGCTGCTCACCAATGAGCGGCCGAACCCGGCCCGCGTGCAGCCGCTGGAGCGCCGGATCGAGAGTCTGCGAAACGAGATCAGCGATCTGCGCGCGCAGCTGACCGAGGGCAGCGAGACAGGCGAGTCGCTGGCGCGCATCCGCAGCCAGCTGGTCATGGCCGAAGCCGAGGTCGAGACTCGGCAGATGATGCTGTCGCAGGCGATGCAGCAGCTCGAAGCCGCGCGCGTCGAGGCCGACCGCCAGGTGCGCTACCTGTCGATGGGCGTGAATCCCGTCGCCCCGGACGAGCCGAGCTATCCGCGCGCCGTCGAGAACACCGCGCTGGCGCTGCTCATCTTCGCGGGCATCTACCTGATGCTGTCCATGACCGCGTCGATCCTGCGTGAGCAGGTTTCCGCGTGACGCCGGGCGCGTAGCCGCCTAGAACGGCGCCGCCGCCGGGACGTTGCGCGGCCCGTGTCCACCGATTGACGCGCTTGCATTCACGGAGCAGTTCATGACCCGACCCCTGACGCAGTCCATTCCGAACAGCTGGGAATTCCTGCGCGACCCGATGATCGCGCCGAGCGGATTTCGCGAGTATGACGCGCGCTGGAAATACCCCGAAGACATCAACCTGCCAGGGGTGACGGCGCTGGGGTTGGGGCTGGGCACGCAGATGCAGGCGCACGGGCTGGACCCCGTCATCGCGGTCGGCAACGACTACCGCGACTATTCGCTTGCCATCAAGCAGGCGCTCACTCTGGGGCTGATACAGGCCGGGATTCACGTCAGGGATATCGGGCCCGCGCTGTCGCCGATGGCCTATTTCGCGCAGTTCCATCTCGATACCCCCGCCGTCGCCATGGTCACGGCCAGCCACAACCCCAATGGCTGGACCGGGGTGAAGATGGGGTTCGAGCGCCCGCTCACCCACGGCCCCGACGAAATGGCCGAGCTGCGCGACATCGTGCTGGAGGGGCGCGGCGTGGCACGCCCGGGCGGCGGCTGGGAGTTCGTGGATGGTGTCGCCGAGGCTTATCTCGACGATCTGGCCGGGGATTTCCGGCTGTCGCGCCCGCTCAGGGTGGTCTGTGCCACCGGCAACGGCACCGCGAGCGCCTTCGCGCCCAGCCTGCTGGAGCGTATCGGCGCAGAGGTGTTGCCGCTGCACGACACGCTCGATTACAGCTTTCCAAACTACAACCCGAATCCCGAAGACATGGAGATGCTGGAGGACATGGCCGCCGCGGTGCGCCGCTCCGGCGCCGATCTGGCGCTGGGCTTCGACGGCGACGGCGATCGCTGCGGCGTCGTCGATGACAGCGGCGAGGAGATATTTGCCGACAAGGTCGGCGTGATCATGGCCCGCGATCTGGCGCAGATGTATCCGGGTGCGACCTTCGTGGCCGATGTGAAATCGACAGGGCTGTTCGCTTCGGACCCGGTGCTGCGCGCCGCCGGCGCGAAAGCCGATTACTGGAAGACCGGCCACAGCCACATGAAACGGCGCGTGCACCGGCTGGGGGCGCTGGCCGGGTTCGAGAAATCGGGCCACTACTTCCTGGCCCCGCCGATCGGGCGCGGCTACGATTGCGGCCTGCGCGTCGCGGTGGAGCTGTGCAAGCTGCTGGATCGCAACCCCGAACACAGCATGTCCGATCTGCGGCGCGCGCTGCCGGTCACCTACGCCTCGCCGACGATGTCGCCGCATTGCCCGGATGACATGAAATACGACGTTCTGGCGCGGATCGTCGACAGGCTGGAAGCGCTGCACGCGGCGGGCGCCACGCTGGGCGGACGCGCCATCACCGAGGTGGTCACCGTCAACGGCGCGCGCGTGATGCTGGAGAATGGCGGCTGGGGGCTGGTGCGCGCCTCGTCCAACACCCCCAATCTTGTCGTGGTCTGCGAAAGCCCGGACAGCCGGGACGAGCTGAAGGCCATTTTCGCCGACCTCGACGCCGTCATCCGCACCGAGGACTCCGTGGGCGCCTACGACCAGACGATTTAGCGCGAGTGGCGCCGGATCGGGCCCACAACCCGGGGGTCGCTTGCGGCACGGGCATGTGCCCGCCCCGCCGCCGTCCCGGATCAGCCGCGCCGCGGCAGCGCGCCGGTTTCGACATAGCGCAGGATATCGACGACCTGCTCGGGGGTTTCGGCGACGGCCAGCGCGGCGGCGTCCACCTCCTTGAGCGCATGGGTGTGCTCGGGCGGATGCAGCACGATGAGCGGCGTGCCCAGTGCCGCGGCATAGCCCGCCTCGAAGGCCGCGTTCCACTGCTTGTACTTGTCGCCAAAGCGCACCACGACGATATCGGCCTGCTCCAGCGCCGTGCGGGTGCGGATGGCGTTGAGCTTGGCCCCCTTGTGATCGTGCCAGAAGGCGTTGTCCTCGGCGCCCAGGATCGCTGCGCCGCAATCATCGCTGGCGCCGTGGTCGGTGACCGGGCCCGAGAATTCCAGATCGAGGCCCTGCGCGCCGTCCCGGATCCGGTCGCGCCAGTCGGTGTGGATCTCGCCCGACAGATAGATATTGCGTGTCATGCGTCGTCTCCTTCTTCGGACTTGCGATCGGGTTCGGCGGCGGGTGGCGCCGCGGCATGCAACAGCGCCGCCACATCCGAATCCGCCACCTGATCAAAGCGACGGTAATACTGCCCCACCGCGCGGAACCCATGCGGCGCGTGCAGGCAGATGACCCTGTCGGCATCTTCGCGCAGCCGTGCCAGCGTATCGGGCGGCGCCACCGGCACCGCGACGATGATCCGCGCCGGGTCGCGCGCGCGCAGGCCACTCAGCGCGGCGCGCATCGTCGCCCCGGTGGCGACCCCGTCATCCACCACCACCGCATCGCGCCCCTGCAGCGGCACGGGCGGGCCGGGATTGAGACGGGCGCGCCGCTCGGCGATGGCGGCGCGCTCACGCGTGATCGCGGCCTCCAGATCGTCAGGCCGTACCCCCGCGCGGCGCAGCACATCGTCATTGAAGACCGGCGCACCGCCCTCGACAAGTGCACCGGCCGCGAGTTCCGGCATACCGGGCAGGCCGATCTTGCGCACGATCAAGACATCCAGCGGCGCCGTCAGCCGCCGCGCGACCGGCGCCGCCACCGGCACGCCGCCGCGCGGCAGCGCCAGCACCACCGGGTCGCGCAGAGCCAGCCGCGCCACCTCTTCTGCCAGCGCCTCGCCCGCGGCTTGCCGATCCTCGAACATGCGCCCCTCCGTTGCGCGTGGCCGTGCTATCCGCGCAGCACGGCGCCGGTGGCCTTGCCCACCTTGTCGATGATGCGCGCGGCCACGGCCTCGATCTCGGCATCCGTGAGCGTCGCGCGCGTGGGCTGCAGCCGCACGGTTATGGCCAGCGATTTGCGGCCCGCGCCCATCTGCTCCTCGGCCCGTGCGCCCGTGAACTCGTCAAAGACACGCACCTCGGAAATCAGCCCCTTATCGGCGCCCTGCGCGGCAGCCACGACATCCTGTGCCTCGACACGCGCATCGACGACGAAGGCGAAATCGCGCTCCACCGCCTGCAGATCGTGCAGCGTGAGCGCCGGACGCGTGGTGGTCCGGCTGCGCGGCTGCGGCACCGCGTCGAGCAGCACCGTGAAGGCGACCGCCGGCCCCTTCACATCAAGCGACCGCAACACCCTCGGATGCAGCTCGCCGAACTGCGCCAGCACGCGCTTGGGCCCAAGCGTCAGCGCGCCGGAGCGCCCCGGATGGAACCAGCCCGGTGCGCTGCGCGCAATCCGCATCTTCGCCGGCGCCTGAACGGCCGAGAGGATCGCCTCGGCATCGGCGCGCGCGTCGAACACATCGACCGGACGGCGCGACCCGTGCGGATCGCGCGGCGCCACCGCGCCGACCAGCAGCCCGGCCGCCGCAACATGCTGTTCGCCTGGTTCGCCGCCGGTAAAGGCCGGTCCGACCTCGAACAGCGCCAGATCCGCGACCCCGCGCGCCTGATTGCGCGCCGCAGCCCGCAGCAGGCCGGGCAGCAGATCGGGCCGCATATGCGTCATCTCGGACGAAATCGGGTTGTCCAGCCGCACCGCGTCATCCCCGCCGCCGAACAACGCGGCCGCCTCGGCATCGATGAAGGAATAGCTGACGCATTCATTATACCCCAGCGCCGCGAGGGTGCGCCGCGCCGCGCGTTCCTGCCGCTGTGCGCGGGTCAGCACCGGCGCCGACACACCGGTGCGCGGGCGCGCCATGGGCTGGCCCTCAAGCTGTGACAGCGAAGCGATGCGCGCCACTTCCTCCACCAGATCGGCGGAGTCCTGGATGTCGGGGCGCCAGCTTGGCGGAACGGCGCGGCCGTTTTCCACCTCGAAACCCAGCGCCTGCAGCGTGGCGCGCTGCGTTGCTTCGGGGATGTCCAGCCCGACCACCCGCGTCACGCGCGCCGGATCGAAGACATAACTGCGGGCCGTATCGGGCACCGCACCGTCGCGCACCACATGCGAGGGTGCACCGCCGCACAGATCGAGGATCATGCGCGTCGCCGCCTCCAGCCCCGGCTCGGTGAAGGCCGGATCGACACCACGCTCGAAGCGATAGCGCGCATCCGAGGTGATCTTGAGCGCGCGCCCCGTCGCCGCGATGGTGATGGGGTCCCAATAGGCCGACTCGAGGAACACGTCCGTCGTCTCTGCGGAACACCCCGAGGCCGCGCCGCCCATGATCCCCGCGATGCTCTCGGGCCCGTTATCGTCCGAGATCAGCATCATGCCCTCGGCGATCTCGTATTCGGCCTCGTCGAGCGCGGTGATCCGCTCGCCGCCCTCGGCCGGATGGATGCGCAGATCGCCGCGCACCTTTGCGGCGTCGAAAACGTGCAGCGGGCGGTTGAGATCGAAGGTGAAGAAATTGGTGATGTCCACCAGCGCCGAAATCGGTCGCAGCCCGATCGCGCGCAAGCGCCGTTGCAGCCAGTCCGGCGAGGGGCCGTTCGTCACGCCGCGGATCAGCCGGCCGGTGAAAAGCGGGCATCCCTTCTCGCGCAGCGCCGGATCGATACGCACGCCGATGGGGCTGTCGAAAGTGCCGGCCACGGTGGGCACGTCACGCGGCCTGAGCCGGCCCAGCCCGCGCGCGGCGAGGTCGCGCGCGATGCCGCGCACGCCCAGCGCGTCGGGCCGGTTGGGGGTGATGGCGATCTTGATGACGGGATCGTTCAGCCCGGCGAAGTCGATGAATCGCGCTCCGAGCGGCGCGTCCTCGGGCAGGTCGATGATGCCCTCATGATCGTCCGAAATCATCATCTCGCGCTCCGAACACAGCATGCCGCGGCTCTCCTCGCCGCGGATCACGCCGGGCTGCAGATCGACGCCGGTGCCGGGGATATGCGTGCCCACCGGGGCAAAGACGCCGATCATGCCGGTCCGCGCATTCGGAGCACCGCACACCACCTGCACATGCTCGGGGGAACCGTCGGGGCCCTCGGGCCAGGTCTCGACGCGGCACAGCCGCAGCCGGTCGGCATTGGGATGCTGACGCGCCTCGACCACGCGCGCAATACGAAAGGCGCCGAGTTCGGCAGCGGGGTCATGGATCGCTTCGACCTCGAGCCCGAGATCGGTCAGCGCCGCGGTGATGTCGTTCAGCGACGCGTCGGTTTCCAGATGGTCCCGAAGCCAGGACAGGGTGAATTTCATCGCGGGCATCCCAGGTCAACATGCGTTGGCGGTGGCTTAGCGCATGGCGCGCACGGAGAAAAGGCCGCCACGCATGCCGGTTGCACGTCCGGAAACGCTGCGTTGCGCGGACGCGCGGAATCCGCCCAATTGCTGTCGCCTTTTCGAGGCATCTGGCCGGCATGACACGCTTGCTCGAGATTCCCCGGAACCTTGCACCCCGGCGGCGCCGCGCGCGCCGCCGCGCCGTGCTCCTGCTGTCGACACTTCTGGCGCTCGGCGGCGCCGTCATGGGCGCCTATGCCCAGGGCGCCAACGCCGATTCCGGCCCGGCGCCGGTCATGCCGGCGGCCGGGCCGCTGCTGGATTGACCCGACGCCGAAGCAGACCGCCGACGCCGCCGCGCGGCAGGTTCAGCCGTCAATGCGGTGCAGCCGCCGTTCCACCTTCTCACGCGCTTCGGCGACCGCGGCCTCCTTGACCGGACCGTATCCGCGCATGTCCATGGGCGCGGCGAGAATGGCGCGCCAATCAGCTTCGGTATCGGCCGTCACCTCGGCGGAGGCGCGCGCCAGCAACCCCTCATACCAGGCGATGAGTTCGCGCTCCATGCGCCGCTCGGCGGTGTAGCCGAACGGGTCCAACCAGCTGCCCCGCAACCCCTTCAACCGCGCGAGCACCGAAAAGGCCGGGCGCATCCACCAGCCGCCCAGCCGCACCTTGCGCGGCCGCCCGCGCGCGTCGCGCCCCGTGGGCAGCATGGGCGGCGCCATGTGATAGGTCAGCTTCGCATCGGGGCCGAAATCCGCAGCCACCCTGTCGGCGAAACCGAGGTCGGTATGCAGCCGGGCGACCTCGTATTCGTCCTTGTAGGCCATCAGCTTGAACAGCCCGCGGGCGGCGATCGCCTGCAGCTCGGGCCACGCCCCGAGCGGCTCCAGCACCGTGCGGTAGCGCGCCGCCCAGGCGGCGTTCTGGTAGCCGATCAGGAATTCGGCGCGCCGCGCGATCAGTGTTTCGGGGGCGTCGTCTGCGGGCGGGTCCGGTCGCATCGCCTCCAGCAGCGGTTCGGGGTGATGGGCCGCAAGCCGGCCCAGCGCGAAGGCGCGCCGATTGGCATCGGGCGCCACGCCGTTGAGTTCGATTGCACGGTCCAGCGCGGCGCGCGACACCGGCACCAGCCCGGCCTGCCATCCCATACCCAGCATGATCATGTTGGCATAGACGGCATCGCCCATCACCTCCTCGGCGATGCGGTTGGCATTGACTGCCTGCACCGTGCCCACCGTGTCGGAGATCGCGGCAAGGCGTGCATCGACGCGCAGCGAGGCATCGCGGTTCAGAACGATGTCACCGGTCGGCATCTCGGCCAGATTGACGACGCTGCGCGTGCCTTCATGATAGGTTTCCGACGCTTTCGGCGAGCTCGACACCACCACGTCGCAGCCGATCACGGCGTCGGCGCTGCGCGCATCGATGCGCACCTGGCGAATGTCCTCTATGCGGGGGGCCAGCCGGATATAGCTCAGCACCGGGCCGAATTTCTGCGCAAAGCCGGTAAAGTCCAGCACGCTGGCGCCGCGCCCCTCCAGATGCGCCGCCATCGTCACCAGCGCGCCCAGCGTGACCACGCCGGTGCCGCCGACGCCGGTCACCAGCAGGTTGTAAGGCCCCGTCAGCGCCGGCAGCTCGGGCTCGGGCAGCGCCGACAGCGCCCCCTCCAGCGCCTCGGACCCGCGCGGCTGCGGTTTGCGCCGCTCGCCAGTGACGGTGACGAAGCTGGGGCAGAACCCCTCGAGGCAGGAATAGTCCTTGTTGCAGGTGGACTGGTTGATGCGCCGTTTGGGGCCGAACTCGGTCTCGACGGGTTCCACCGACAGGCAGTTCGACGCGACCGAGCAGTCGCCGCAGCCCTCGCAGACCAGCTCGTTGATGACGACATGCTCGGGCGCATCCGCCATCTTGCCGCGCTTTCGCCGGCGGCGCTTTTCGGTCGCGCACATCTGCTCGTAGATCAACACCGACACACCCGGCACCTCGCGCAACTCGCGCTGCAACGCGTCCATGTCGCGGCGGTGATGAATGGTCGTGCCGGAGGGGAAATCGGCCTTGCGGAACTTCTCGGGCGCGTCCGAGGCCAGCGCGATGCGCTCGACCCCTTCGGCGCGGCAGATATGCGCGATGGCCTGCACGCTGACAGGGCCGTCGACCGGCTGGCCGCCGGTCATCGCGACCGCATCGTTGTAGAGGATCTTGTAGGTGATGTTGGCGCCCGCCGCGATCGCCTGCCGGATCGCCATCGAGCCCGAGTGATACCAGGTTCCCTCTCCGAGGTTCTGGAACACATGGCCGCGCCCGGCAAACATCGACTGGGTGGCCCAGTTCACCCCTTCGCCGCCCATCTGGATCAGGGAAGTGGTGTTGCGGTCCATCCAGCTGGCCATGAAATGACAGCCGATTCCGGCCAGCGCCGTGGAGCCTTCGGGCACCTTCGTCGAGGTGTTGTGGGGACAGCCCGAGCAGAAATACGGGGTGCGCGTGGCGCCCTGCACTGTCAGTTTCGGCGGCGGCGTCGCCGTCAGCGCCTCGGCTCGCGCGAGGATCCCTTCGCCCGGAAACAGCGCCTCCAGCCGGCGTGCGATCAGCGGAACAAGCTGGCGCGGCGTCAGCTCCCCGGTCCAGGGGATCAGCCGATTGCCGTGTTCATCGCGCTTTCCGACCATGCGTTCGGGCAGATCGTCGGGCCAGTCGTAGAAATACTCCTTGAGCTGGCTTTCGATGATGCCGCGCTTTTCCTCGACGACGATCACCTCGCGCTTGCCGCGCACGAAGTCGAGCGCCCCGCGCCGCGCCAGCGGCCAGACCATGCCGACCTTGTAGATATCGAGGCCGAGCCGACGGCAGGCCGCCTCGTCGAGCCCCAGCAGGCGCAGCGCCTCCATCAGGTCCAGATACCCCTTGCCGGTGGTCACGATGCCGGCGCGTGCCTCGCGCAACCCGTATTCGGCGCGGTCGATGGGGTTGGCCTCGGCAAACGCCATGACGGCGGCCTTCTTGGCCTCCATCCGGTGCTCGATCTGGAAGCCAGGCAGGTCGGGCCAGCGATAATGCAGCCCCTCTGGCGGGGGCGTGAATTCGGGTGCGGCGAAGGCACGGTCGGGCGTGAGTTCCACGGTCGCGCCGCTCTCGACGGTGTCGGACACCGCCTTGAAGCCCACCCACATGCCCGAAAACCGCGACAGCGCGTAGCCCCATTCCCCGAAGCTGAGGTATTCGGCCACGCTTGCGGGGTTCAGCGTCGGCATGAACCAGGTCATGAAGGCGACGTCGGACTGGTGCGGCATCGAGGACGACACGCAGCCATGATCATCGCCCGCCACCACCAGCACCCCGCCATGCGGCGACGACCCGTAGGCGTTGCCATGCTTGAGCGCATCGCCCGCGCGGTCCACGCCGGGGCCCTTGCCGTACCACATGGCGAAGACGCCCTGAACCTCGCGGTCGGGGTTCGTTTCAACCTGCTGGCTGCCCAGCGCGGCCGTGGCCGCGAGATCCTCGTTGACCGCAGGCAGGAAACGGATGCCCGCCGCG
>LFIK01003558.1_pt1 | contig 12645 bp, 9 predicted proteins | sample 643401 | NCBI WGS metagenome assembly LFIK01 (sample SAMN03777447, study PRJNA286221) | soda lake metagenome | biome: soda lake; feature: Kulunda steppe; material: water; isolation source: sample T5-Br brine of Lake Tanatar-5 | place: Russia: Kulunda steppe | collected 2010-07 | reverse complement strand
CTGTGCCGCGACCGCCCCCCGGTTCCCTATGACCTGCTGTCCATCAACATCGGCTCCGCGCCGCGCACCGGCCAGGTGCCGGGCGCCGCCCAGCATGTGCTGCCCGTCAAACCCATCGCCCGCTTCAACCAGCACTGGCAGATGTTGCTGCAACGCATGCAGGACCAGCCACGCAGGCTGCGCCTTGCCGTGGTCGGCGCGGGCGCCGGTGGCGTTGAACTGACCCTGGCCATCCACGATCGGCTCAAGCGGGAGCTTTCGGCCAGCGGCCGTGCCGCCGATGCGCCGGAACTTCACCTGTTCAGCGCCGACGCGGACATCCTGCCCACGCATAACACGCTGGTCCGCCGTCGCTTCCGCCGCCTGCTGGCACAGCGGGGGATCCGGCTGCATCTGAACGCGCGCGTGGAACAGGTGGGGCCGGGGCGGCTGCATACCGGGAACGGCGGGGAACTGACCGTTGACGAGATCGTCTGGGTTACCAGCGCCGGCGCCGCCCCCTGGCTCCGACAGACCGGACTGGCCCTGGACGCCGACGGCTTCATACAGGTCACCGAGACCCTGCAGTCGCCATCGGATCCGCGCGTGTTCGCGGCCGGCGACGTGGCCAGCCTGATTGATCACCCACGGGAGAAAGCCGGGGTCTTTGCCGTGCGGCAGGGCCGGATTCTGGCCATCAACCTGCGCCGGCAGGCAGCGGGCCGCCCACTGCGCCGCTACCATCCGCAGCGCCGCTGGCTGGCCCTGATCAGCACCGGCGACCGCTATGCGGTTGCCTCGCGAGGCCCCCTGGCCCTGGCCGGACGCTGGGTCTGGCATTGGAAAGACCATATCGACCGACGCTTCATGGCCCGCTTCAACGAGTTGCCCGAGTCGGGGATGGCGCCAACGCGGACGCTGCCGTCCCGCAGCACCCCCGGCCCGGAGGCCATGCGCTGCGGCGGCTGCGGCGCGAAGGTCAGCGGTGATGCCCTGCATCAGGTACTGGCACGCCTGAAACCGGTGCAGCACAGCGGGGTGCTGACGGGCATCACCGACGGCGACGATGCCGCCGCCCTGCGCCTGCCTCGCGACCGGCTCCTGCTGCAGACCGTGGATTTTTTCCGTGCCTTCATCCAGGACCCGTACCTGTTCGGCCAGATCGCGGCCAACCATGCCCTGGGGGATATCTACGCCATGGGCGCCGACCCGCATTCAGCGAGCGCCGTGGCCACGGTACCGCACGGCACGGATGACAAGGTGGCGGATACGCTGTACCAGATGATGAGCGGCGCGCTCAGCGTACTCAACGAGGCCGACTGCGCGTTGATTGGCGGCCACAGCGGCGAAGGTCAGGAACTGGCGCTGGGTTTTGCGGTAAACGGCCTTGCTGCGGACCGACCGGACAGCCTGCTGCGCAAGCGCGGCCTGGCAGCGGGAGACAAGCTGATCCTGACCAAGCCGCTGGGCACCGGGACATTGCTCGCCGCCCACGGCCGCCTGCGCGCCCGGGGCCGCTGGGTCGATGCGGCACTGGCCAGCATGTGCCAGTCCAGCCGCCTTGCCGCGCAATGCCTGCACAGCCACCGCACGCACGCCTGCACGGACGTCACGGGCTTCGGCCTGGTCGGCCATCTGCTGGAGATGACGCGTGGAACCGGGCTCGTGGCGGAACTCCACCTGGACGCCCTGCCGATTCTGGAGGGAGCGCTGGAGACCAGCGCCGGCGGCCTGCTCAGCACACTGCACCCGGGCAATCTGCGCGGTGCCGCCGGTCGTGTGGACCAGAGCCGCGGTACCGATCATCCGGCCTGGCCGTTGCTGTTCGATCCGCAGACAGCGGGTGGGCTACTGGCGGCGGTGCCTGCGGCAACCGCTGATAACTGCCTGCAGGCCTTGCAGGCCCTGGGCTATCGCCAGGCCCGCATCGTCGGCCGGGTGCACCAGCGGGATGCCCAGGCTGTTGCGGAGGTGGTTATCCGCTGAACGGCCGCGGCGGCTTGCCCGCCGCGGCCGGATCACGTGGTCAGTTCACCACCAGGACCGGGCACTCGGCGTAATGCACCACCTTGTTGCTCACGCTGCCCATAACCATCTCGCGGAACCCGGTGAGCCCGCGGCGGCCAATGACCACCAGCGGTCGTTTCATCTGGCGCACCCGGCTGACAATGCTCTCGGCGGGATCCCCCTTGAGCACCTCCTCGTCCACATCGATGCCCTGCTCACGCAGGACGCGGGCAATGCCATGCACCAGCTGCATGGCCTCTTCCTCGCGGCTCGCATCCATGTCGTTCTTGCTCATGTTGGCGGCGCCCATGAGCTCCGAGGGCATGAAATCCCGCCGGGAGACCACGCTCACCACGGTAACGGGCACGCCGTTACCCTTGGCCAGGTCCCGGGCGACATCCCGAGCACGCTTGGAGGTATCGGAACCGTCCACCGGCAGCAGGATGCGATCAAAGGTCTTGCTTGCTGTCATGATCCATTACTCCTTGTTCGTGCGCGGCGATCAGTCCGAATCCCGGGCGGCGGCCGACTCGGAGCTTGGCTCGCGCCCCAGCATGCGGCTCTTCTCCACCAGGATGTACAACACGGCACCTGCAGCCAGGCCCCAGCCCGCACCGTACACCGCGAGCACGACGGCCATGGTGCCGGCCACGCCACGCTCCACGTTGTTCTCCAACTGCTCGATACCCACCATCAGGCAGATGTAGCCGGTCAGCAGCAGGGTCAGCGACAGGGCGATGGGCAGCACCGGCTGGAACAGGCTCACCAGCGGCAGTATGAACAGGGCGATGAAGCCCGTCACCCAGAAGGTACCCGCACCACTGTAGATGGATTCCATGGCGTTGCGGCCGTACTTGTAGCGCTCGGCCATGGTGGCGGTCACCGCGGTCCAGATCGGACCGGCCAGGCCCGGATACGGGGCAAAAAAGGCGTGGATCGCGTTGCGGATGGCGGTCACCAGGTGCACGCGGTCCATATCGCTGTCGATCTTCTCATCCGGCCGCAGATGATCCACACGGTCCATCAACGACTTGCCGACGATGATGTCACCGAAGGCGATGATGTAGGCGATGACCGCCGTCGGAACGGCCAGCATGAACACGTCCAGCCCCGGAAAGCCCACCACGAAAGGCAGATAGCCCCACATCTCAGCGAAGGCGGGTGACGTAATACCGAACTCGATATCCGGGAACGGGTACTCCATGACCAGCCAACCGACAATAATGGCCACGACCATGCCGGGCACCATGCCGTAATTGGCGAGCCTGCGGGCAAAATCCGAGCGATCCACCAGCACTTTGAAGGACATGGAGAACATCAGGTAGGCGCAGACCAGACCGCCTACGATCAGTGAGATGGGCGTCTCGGCCAAGCGACCGCCGCTCTCGATCTCGCCCATGATGGCGGCGATACCGGCACCGATAATGATGCCTCCTTTCATGGAGCGAGGAATAATGCGCACCAGCGCGCTGCCGAGCCGTGTGAGGCCGAGGATCAGGAAGATCAGGAAAACCAGAAACTGCAGCGCGAACAACGCCTGGATGGCTTCAGGACCGGGCTCGAAATCCCCGAGGAACAGCAGCACCACCGGGATGGCCGGCGTGATCCAGCCCGGCACCAGTGGCACCCCCATCAGCGCCGGCAGCAGAAAGCCGATACCGCAGACCACAACGTAGGCTAGCGCCACGTCGTAGGGCAGGCCCAAGTATTGCTCCAGCAAGGGGATCATGGCCAGGCTGACCACGAACATGATCAGCGCCTGAACCATCTCCGCCATCTCCCAGCGGTAATGAACGAACGGCAGTCGAATCTTGAACGGTCCTGCCGGCCAATACGGCTGCTCTTCGCCGTGCTGTCGCTTGTACAACTGCATGAATTGCTCCTCCAGTCAGGATGCCCTGCCGGGCGAAACGTCGCCCCCTGCCGGATCGGAGCATGGCCCCGACCCGGTGCGGTTAAGGCGGCGAGATGCCCCATACCGGGGCCAGGGGTTCAGAGCTGCCGCGCCTGGTCGCGCAGCACGAATTTCTGGATCTTGCCGGTGGATGTCTTCGGCAGCTCAGTGAAGACCACGGTTTTCGGGGCCTTGAAGTTCGCCAGGTTTTCACGGCAGAAGCTGATGATATCGGCCTCGCTGACCTCGTCGTGCCCCGGGCGCAGCGTGACGAAGGCACAGGGCGTCTCGCCCCACTTTTCGTCCGGCCGCGCCACCACGGCCACTTCAAGCACGGCGGGGTGGCGATAGATCACGTCTTCCACCTCGATGGTGGAAATGTTCTCACCGCCGGAGATGATGATGTCCTTCAGGCGGTCCTTGATCTCCACGTAGCCATCCGCGTGCCACACGGCGAGATCGCCGGTGTGGTACCAGCCACCGGCAAAGGAATCGCGGGTGGCATTCGGGTTTTTCAGGTAGCCCTTCATCACCGTGTTGCCACGCATGAAGATCTCACCCATGGTCTCGCCGTCCTGCTCCACCGGTTTACCGGTCTCGGGGTCGGCCACCATCAGCCCGTCCAGCGTGGGATAGCGCACGCCCTGCCGCGCCTTGATCTTGGCTCGCTCCTCCAGTGGCAACGCGTCCCATTCCTCGTGCCAGGCGCAGACGGTCACCGGACCGTACACCTCGGTGAGGCCGTACACGTGGGTGATGCTGATGCCCATTTTCTCGATGCCGCCGATGACCTGAGCGGGCGGCGCCGCACCCGCGGTCATGGCCTTCACCTCGTGGTCGATGCCGGCCTTGGCCGCCTCCGGGGCATTGAGCATCCCGTTCAGGACGATGGGCGCCCCGCACATGTGGGTAACGCGATGCTCGCGGATAAGCTGCAGGATCTTTTCCGGGTCCACGCGCCGCAGGCAGACGTGGGTGCCTGCGCAGGCGGTGATGGTCCACGGAAAGCACCAGCCGTTGCAGTGGAACATGGGCAGCGTCCACAGGTAGGTGGGGTGATGTCCCAGGGCCCAGACCATCTGGTTGCCCATGGCATTCAGGAAAGCGCCGCGATGATGGTAGACCACGCCCTTGGGGTCGCCCGTGGTACCCGAGGTGTAGTTCAGCGAGATCGCATCCCACTCGTCCTGCGGCCCTTCCCAGCGGTAGTTGGGATCACCTTCCGCCAGCAGCGTCTCGTAATCCAGTTCGCTGACCGCCTCACCCTCACCGTATTCCGGATCATCCACCTCGATCACCAGAACGGGATGGTCCACCATGGTCAGGGCAGACCGGATCACCGCGCCGAATTCGCGATCCACAACGATGGCCTTCGCCTCGCCATGGCGCAGCTGGAATGCGATGGCCTCCGCATCCAGCCGCACGTTCAGGGTATTCAGCACCGCGCCGGTCATCGGCACGCCGAAGTGCATCTCCAGCATCTCGGGAATGTTCGGCAGCATAGCGGCCACGGTGTCGCCCTTGCTGATACCGCGTCCCGCCAGAGCGGACGCAAGCCTGCGGCAGCGGGCGTAGGTCTCCGACCAGCTCCGGCGGATGGCGCCGTGGATCACCGCGGTGCGGTCCGGATAAACGGAGGCGGTTCGTTCGATGAAATGCAGGGGTGACAGCGGCACGTGGTTCGCCGGCGTCTGGTCCAGGTGTTGTTCGTAGATGTTCTGACTGGGGCTCATACTGTGCGTGTCCTCCAGTTGTGACGTTGTCGAAATCGGCTCGAAGCCGACATGCAGGGGGAGACCAGGGCGTGTCCGGGGACAGGCGGCAGGAACCCTCCAGCGGCGATTATTTCAACGGTTGCTGATACAACTCTGGACGCGCACCATAACAACACCGAAAAGTATTAGCAATATCACACTGCTCATATAGTAAAACTACGTATTTTCATGCGATCTCTTGATAGCTCGGCATTGGTGACAGCCGTACAGCAACTGGCACAGGGCGTTCCGATTGATGAGGCAGGACACGTGCTCAGCCGCCTCGTGGAGGCACTATTGGCGGAGCACGACTACGGCCTGTTCCGATACGAGGCCGGCCGCGCGCGCTTTCATCCGGCCGGCGGACCTCTGCGCTGCCCATATGGTCCGACCACGGATCCGGCTGCAACCGACGCAACCCTGCGGGAGTTCCTGCAGCCCCGCGGGGTGGTCAGCAGCGATACGCTGGATGCCGAGACCGCGACAGCCCCGTTGCTGTGCCGTCTGCACCGCAAGAATCACCGCTGCAGTTGGCAACTTGCCGCACTCTGGCAACCGAACGCCGACTTCGTCCTGGCGGTGCCCGGCCCCTTGGACGAGGCAACGACGCGCGCGCTGGAGACCCTGGCCGGCCTGTGTCGCGCATTGGGCGCCATTGCTGACAGCAGCGCGCCGGACAGCCTCGGCCGCATGCTGGATGCGGACCCCAGCCCATCACTGCTCTGTGATGCCACCGGGGAATTGCTGTTGCAGAACCCGGCCGCCGCCGCATTGGCCACACAACTGGGGGGCGGCGACCCACGCCAACTGCTGCCGACCAACCATGAAGCGCTGCTGGCATCGGTGGTGCGCCGCCTGCGCGCCATCGCCGAGGTGGAGACGGATGTGGGCGATCACATCCTGCTGTGGACCTACATCGCCTTCGATCAGGGTCGCCGCGTGCTGCTCCGCTGTCGCGATGCCACCGTGCAACGCCGCACCGCGCGGCAGTCACAGCAGATCGACCGCATCCACCGGCTGATCACCGAGAACACCACCGATCTGATCTCCCGCCACGACGCCCAGGGCCACTTCCTTTACGCCTCGCCAGCCTCACTGCCCCTGCTGGGCTACATGCCCCGGGATCTGCTGGACCAGTCGCTGGAGACCCTGGTGCACCCGGCAGATCGCGCCACCATGGCGCATGACGCGCGCGCGGATCTCGGAGAGCGGGGCTACCACACCATGACCTGCCGGCTGCGCCGGCGCGACGGCGAACACCGCTGGTTCGAGATTGCCATCCGGGCGATCCGGGACACCTACACCGGCACCATCATCGAACTGGTCTGCGTGTCCAGGGATGTCACCGAGCGCCGGCGCGCGGAAGAGGAAACACGCAGACTGGCTGCCGTGGTGGCGAACACCACCGATCTGGTGCTGTTCGCCGATGCGCAGGGCGGGATCCTGCACTTCAATCGCGCGGCCGGGCGGGCTCTGGGGCTGCAACACCCGCTCCGGCATCCCATCACGGTCCGACAACTGATGGACGTACCGCAGACTGATGGGCTGGACGAACGGCTGCTGCCCGCGATCGGTGATAACAGCGTCTGGGAAGGTGAGGCAAGGCTGGTCCCGCTGCACCAGGGGGCATCGTTCCCCGTCTCCCTGGTGATGATCAGCCACGGGGACGATGCCGGTGGTGCCGGCTACTGCTCGGTGATCGCGCGGGACATGACCGACCGGGAACTGCGCGAGGAACTCTCGCGCAGTCATCAGGAAGAACTGGCGCACGCGGCACGGCTGACCACCATGGGTGAACTGGCCTCCGGCATCGCACACGAGATGAACCAGCCGCTGGCAGCCATCGTCAACTACGCCAACGCCTGCCTTAACCTGCTGCGCCGTGACGACAGCGAAAGCCGGGAACGGCTGCGGGACGGGCTGGAGCGTATCGCGGACCGCGCGCGCCATGCGGCCGAGGTAATCCGCCGGCTGCGTGCCTTCGTCCGCAAGGGCCAGCGCCAGATCGCCCCCGTGGACGTGAGTGTGGCCCTGGAAGGCACCATCGAAATGGTGCAATGGGAAGCCCGGCGTCACGGCGTTTACCTGCGCTTTGCCGCGCAGCCCGGTTTGCCCCCGGTGGCGGCGGACCCGGTGCTGCTGGAGCAGGTCCTGGTCAACCTGATCCGCAACGCCATCGAAGCCACCCGCGAGGGCGGTGCCGGAACACGCCCGCTGGTGGAAGTGAGCAGCGCACGGGTGAACGACGACAGCGGCTGCGTGGAAATCCTGGTCACCGACCATGGCCCGGGGCTGCCGGACGAAGAACTGGACGCCATCTTTCAACCGTTTCATTCAAGCAAGCAGCAGGGACTGGGGCTGGGACTGACCATCAGCCGCTCCATCATCGAGCAACTCGGCGGATCACTGGACGCCCGACGCCAGGCCGACAACGGCATGGTATTCCGGGTTATCCTTCCCGCCTGGACAAGGGATGACACTGCCGGAGCATCATGACGGCCTACACACCAACCGTTTACATCGTGGACGATGACCCGGGCATGCTGGAGTCCACGGCCTGGTTGCTGGACTCGGTGGGCATCCGCCACCGCACCTTCGCCAACGGCGCCGCCTTCCTGGATGCCCTGGAACCCCGCATGCAGGGCTGCGTGCTGCTGGACGTGCGCATGCCCGGCATGGGCGGGCTCAACGTCCAGCAGGCGTTGCAGGAGCGCGCCGTGGACCTGCCCGTGATCTTCATCAGCGGGCACGCGGATGTCCCCATGGTGATTCGCGCCTTTCGCGGCGGTGCCAGCGATTTCATCGAAAAGCCGTTCAATGAGCAGGAACTGCTGGATTCGGTGCAGCGGGCCATCGAGAAGGACCGTCGCGACCACGCGCGGGTCGCCCGCGGCACAGAGGCACGGCGGCGCTTCGCCCAACTCACCCCCAGGGAGCAGGACCTGATCCGGCCGCTGATCACCGGACTACGCTCGCGGGAGATCGCGGAGCAGTTGGGCGTCGGCGCGCGCACCGTGGAGCTCTATCGCGGTCGGGTCATGCAAAAGCTGCAGGTGCGCAACGTGGCGGAACTGGTGCGGCTTGCGGTGGTGGCCGGCCTGTTTGACCCGTTCGAGGAGATGGACTGAACCGGGTCCGACTCAGTGATCGGGCAACAGCTGTGGCTCACGCGGGACAGCCGAAGGCCCACACAACCCGACGGGCAGACGTTCCACCGGAGCCTGCAGGGCTGCCGGCAACTGCGCCATGACAAAGCGCTCCATGGCCTGCGGATCGCCGCTGGTCCAGTAGCGGACCCTGGCCGCGTCGTCGGCGGATGCCTGCAGACCATCCGCGGAGAGGCGGCGCAGCACCTGGCGGGCGACCGCCGCACCGGTGTCGATGATCCGGACGTCCGGCGGCAACAGGCGCTCAAGCAAGGGGCGCAGGAACGGGTAGTGGGTGCACCCCAGGATCAGGGTGTCCACGCCCTGGGCCAGCAGGGGCGCCAGATAGCCCTGAAGCAACTGCTCGGTGCGGGGTGCATTCAACTCGCCCCGCTCCACCACATCCACCAGCCCCGGGCAGGGCTGCGTGACGATGCGCATGCCGCCGGCATAGCGCTGCAGCAGTCCGGCAAAGCGCGCGCTGGCCAGGGTGCCCTGGGTGGCCAGCACGCCCACAATCCGCTTGCGGCTGACCCGTGCGGCGGGCTTCACCGCCGGCTCCATGCCGATGATGGGCACCGCGTAGCGTGCCCGCAGCCAGGACACGGCCGCGGCAGTGGCCGTGTTGCAGGCCACCACCAGCGCCTTCGCATCCATGCCACAGAGAAATGCGGCCAACTGGTCAAGCCGCTCGCGGACTTCCTCCGGGCTGCGTTCGCCGTAGGGCACGAAGCCGGAGTCGGCGATGTAGTACAGGGCCTCGTGCGGCATCACTGTATGAATCTCGCGCAGCACCGAGAGCCCGCCGACGCCGGAGTCCAGCACACCCAGCGGGCGACGGTCACTCATCATCGCCCTCCGGCGGATTCACGCCCAAGTGGGTCAGCACCGCCGTCAGCACCTCCCCGCAGTCGCCATCCACAACCAGGCTCGCCTCCCGCTCTCCGCGGCTGTGCCCGCGATTGACGATCAGCACCGGCTTGCCGGAGGTTGCCGCCTGGCGCACGAAACGGTACCCGGACCAGACCATCAACGAAGACCCCACCACCAGCAACGCATCCGCCTGCTCCAGGCACTGAAAACTCGCATCCACCACGGGGCGCGGCACGGTTTCGCCGAAAAACACCACGGCCGGCTTCAGCAACCCGCCGCAGGACGGGCAATCCGGCACCCGGAACGCATCAAAATCCACATGCTCCAGGTCTGCGTCACCGTCCGGCGCGTCTGCCGCCGTATACTGCAGCCAATCGGGATTTACCGCCTCCAGCCAGGCCTGGATCTCGTCCCGTGCCCGAAGGGCACCGCAATCCAGGCACGCGACCTGGTCGAGGCGGCCGTGCAGGTCCGTCACGCAGCGACTACCCGCACGCTGATGCAGGCGATCCACGTTCTGGGTGATCAAGTGATCCAGCAACCCGGCGGCCTCCATTCCTGCCAGGGCGCGGTGCGCGCTGCCCGGCCTCGCCTGCGCCACCAGCGGCCAGCCCAGCATACTGCGTGCCCAGTACCGACGGCGCTGCCGGGCACTGGAAAGAAAGGCCTTCAGCTCGATCGGTGGCTTGCGTTTCCACGCCCCCTGCTGGTCCCGGTAATCCGGAATACCGGACCCGGTGCTGCAACCGGCACCTGTCAGGGCAAGCACGCGACGGCCACTTCCGAGCTGATGCGCCAGGGTGGCAACCACGTCCGCGTCTGCAAGCTGCGTGACCGGGCCCGGGATCATACGGGTTCCGTACTGCGCTGGAAGGTCCGGCGCACCGGTATCTGCTCATCCTGTTCCCACGGCGGCACCGGCGTGAACTGCTCCACCAGGAAATCGACGAAGGCGCGCACCTTGCGGGACATGTGCCGCCCCTGGGGGAAGAGCACGTAGTAGGCGGACGCTTCCTGGGCGTAATCCGGCAACAGTTCCACCAGCGTGCCGTCGCGCAGCCGCGGGGCCACCAGCCAGGTGGACAGGCGTGCCAGGCCGACACCCACCAGGCAGGCCTCGTACAGGGCCCCGGCGGTATTGGCGCGGAAATTCCCCTGCACGTGAACCGTCTGGCGCCGGCCATCGGGCATCTCGAATTCCCAGTCGTTGAACCGGGAAACGTTGTACAGGCTCAGGCAGTTGTGGCGATAGAGATCGTCCGGCGTCTGCGGGGCGCCGTGATTGGCAATGTAGTCCGGCGAGGCCACGACAATGCGACGGTTGTTGGCGAGTTTGCGCGCTACCAGCGACGGATCGGTGACCTGCTCCTGCAGCATGACGGCCACGTCGATCCCCTGCTCCACCAGGTCCAGCATGCGATCGGTGAGCTGCATTTCCAGGCTGAGATCGGGATAGCGCTCCAGGAACGCATTGATCCGCGGCAGGATTTCACCGCGCGCAAAGGCCGCCGTGGCCGCGACCCGCAAGGTGCCACGCACCGTGTCCTGCAAGGAGGTGACCACCTCCTCTGCCTCCTCGATCTCGGCGATGATGCGGGCGCAGCGTTCGTAGAAGTCCCGACCCACGTCCGTCAGGTTGATCCGACGCGTGGTGCGGTTGAACAGGCGAGCGCCCAAGCGGTCCTCCAGGCGGCGGATCTGTTTGCTGACAGCGGACGGCGTCATGTCCATGGCCCGAGCTGCCGCGGAGAAGCTGCCCTCTTCCACGCAGCGGGCGAAGATCATCATTTCGGTGGCGCGATCCATGAGGCTGACCCTGACTTTTGAAAATCAGGCACAAATGATATGCCCAATGGAAGGATTTTTCATCCGTCGCACCGACTATAATTGTTTACACGCAAGCAGTCACAGCGGAGACGGCTTGCCGAAGCGACAGCTCGATGTTTCCTCTCCTCCTTCTTCGCACCCATTGCGAAGAGTGGCGGGCCTGCCCTCCAGGCCCGCCTTTTCTTTATCCCCGCTCTCCGGCCGGACCATTGCGGAACAGCGCTGCAAACTTCTGGCGCGCCTTGGCAACCTTGGGTGCAACCACCACCTGGCAATAGGGCTGCCCCGGATGATTGCGGAAGTAGTTCTGATGATAGGCCTCGGCCGGGTAGAACGCCGGCAGCGGCTCCAGCCGGGTCACCAGCGGCGCGCCCCAGATTCCGGACGTCTCCACCGCCTGCATGACATCCCGGGCCGTGTCGGCCTGTGTCTGATCGTGGAAGAAAATGATCGAGCGGTACTGCGTTCCGATGTCATTGCCCTGCCGGTTCAGCTGCGTGGGGTCATGAATCACGAAGAACACGTCCAACAGGGTCCGGTAACTGATGCGTTCCGGATCAAACCGCAGCTGAACCACTTCTGCATGTCCGGTCGCGCCGCTGCACACCTGCTCGTAGCTGGGGTTGGCCCGGGCGCCGCCGGCATAGCCGGAGACCACCGACTCCACGCCGTCGATATCCTGGTAAACCGCTTCCAGGCACCAGAAGCAACCGCCGCCCAGTGTTGCCGTTTGCAGTTCCGCCATGCACACCTCCGATGATCAGGGCAGGGCCCAGGGGCCCTCGCGCGTGCTGCCCACGGCGCGCCCCTCGTCCTGCAGCTTCAGCAAATGCGCGAACACGGACCCGGCAGCCACCGGATGCAAGGCCTCGGGCACGTCGACGTAGATACGGCGCACCATGTCCGGGATGTACTGATCGCCTGCCTCCAGCGCATCCACCACCATGGCTTCACGTTCCAGCCGGTGGTCAATGATCTCCTGCAGCAGCCGGTCCGGCTCCTTCAGGAGCCGGCCGTGGGCCGGCGCAATGGCCGAGAGGCCCAGCGTCTTCAACCGCTGCAAGGAATCCAGGTAATCCTGCATATCGCCGTCCGGGGGCGAGATCACCACCGTGGCCCGGTCCATGACCTGGTCGCCGGCAATCAGCACACGCTCTTCCTCCAG
>LFIK01003557.1_pt1 | contig 12647 bp, 13 predicted proteins | sample 643401 | NCBI WGS metagenome assembly LFIK01 (sample SAMN03777447, study PRJNA286221) | soda lake metagenome | biome: soda lake; feature: Kulunda steppe; material: water; isolation source: sample T5-Br brine of Lake Tanatar-5 | place: Russia: Kulunda steppe | collected 2010-07 | reverse complement strand
GCTTCTCCAGGTCCCACAAGGTCCAATTCTTCCCCTACGCGCATGAGGAGGATTTCGACGGCCATTCGAATCACCTGCACGGTTTCCACACGTCCTGCAGCCGACAGCAGCATCCATGTCGCACCACACCACAGGTGGTGTGAGTTGGTTCGACGGGTCCAACCCATGGACGCTTGCACGAGGCCACGGCTCAGTTCCTTCGCCACTTGTCCGTCCATCCACGTATCCACGCTTCCTTCTTCCGTCGCACATGGCGATCGAAACGCGATGCGAAGTGCAGTTGCAGCTGCAAACACCGTCCATTCCATGCCGCGGTCGTCCTACTGCGGTCGACGCGCGACGCATGGACCGCGAAGAGACCGCAAAAGGACCGAAGGGACAGCGGTCCATCCATCGAGACGGTTCGTCGCTCGGTGAACCGCCTCGTAAACACCCGTCTTCACCAGGGATTCGTAGGAGAAGCAGAGGAGCTCGCTCGCGGTTAACTCCTACGAAACTCGATCCCACTCCCGTTCCACGCAACTTTTCGTAAACACGTTCGTTCGTGAGGCACACAGGGAGAGTTTCGATGGGTTAACCGAGCGTGAACCGAACGATGGAGATGGCCACGGACGTCGGCCACATCCGCGTTGGTCATGGACGCACGTGCGTCTGTCGGCATGGATTCGTGGCAAGCCAAGCGTCTGCTGAACAAGTTCGTGAAGAGAGCACTCGTGCTTCGTGCAGAAGAAGGAAGAGAAGAGATGTACCGGCAGATGCTGGACAGGCTGGCGGACCTGTCCCAGAAAGTCCAAGCACACCGGGTTTGGAACTCGCAGACGGTGGAAGCATCCCATGGAATAGAAAAGTCGTGGGAAGTCGAAGAAGAAGGACTCTGCAAACTACTGCATGCCATGGCCGATGCGGTGGAACACGTGGACGAAGAAAAACACATGGAATTGCTCCATGCCTTGGCCAAACTCAGCTGCTGGAAACTGCCGACGAAAGTGGCCCAAGCACACCTGGATCTGATCGTGGAACTGGCGGCGTGCCAAGCGCAACAAGTGCCGTTCGCGCTGCAAGTTCTCGTCCGAAATTTCGTGCCACCTCTCGATAGTACCTGGACGGATCATTCCTTGCAGGAAAACGTCGAAACGAGCGTAGGCGAAGCATGGGTGCCGCACCCAGACGGATTCAGAGTGTTGGAACTCGTCCTGAACAAGGTGCATGAAATCGTGGAAATGGATCCGTCCTCTCTTGGTACCCTTCTTCCCATGCTGATCAACCAATTTCCTCATGCAGAGCAGAACCGAGACGCTCATTGCTACTACCTGTGTGGCGTCATGCAGCTTGCAGAAAGCAACGCAGGCAAACCCATTCGCGCTAGACTACTTGCGGCTATTTTGGAAAACATCTTGCACATCGAATTTCACATGAATTGGCAAGTGTTTGAAATGGAAGAAGAGGAATGGGATACAGAAGATGTCCACATGCACGTGATCGATGAACCAGACAGACCCCAAGACGAGCTTACAGATCAAACTGGCGACCGTCGTTTCCAAGATGGAAGGGATACGGACGAAATCAACGGTACCCCCAAGAAGGATACCAGAGATAATGTCCATGACCAGAAGAGATTGGCCTTGGCCACTGCAGACAAATTAGATAGTACAATGGAGCTCTTGTTTGGCCATCTGCTAAGGCAATTGCACGCTGGGCATCTAGAGGAGTTGCTTCAAGTGATCACCCAATTCATGAAACATACTGTACTTCCGACACGTTGCTCCAGGATTGTGCACTACGTGGTATTCCTGTTGGGACGTCACTCGCCAGCCCGGACATGCGAATGCTTTCAAATTCTATTGCTCCAAGGCATGTTGGGCGAAGATTCGCCAAGAGAAATGCGTCTTTCTTGTGCTTGCTACCTTGCTTCCTATCTTGCGAGGGCCGCATTCTTGCCTGTTCTCCAGCTTGTGAGTGTTCTAGGCACCCTCTGCAACTGGTGTGTTTCATACCTTGATCAACTGGAAAAGAAAGGATCGCATTTCCCAGAACTAAAGATAAGTGACCATCTCGTGTTTTACACTTGCTGTCATTGCATTCTGTATACGTTGTGTTACAAGATGAAGGTGGTTCTCAACGACACGGAGGGAGCCAAGATGATTGCAGAATCAGTCCAAAGGATCCTCAAGAGCGCCCTTTACCCACTGCAAGTTTGCCTCCAAACAGTTGTCGATGAATTCGTATCTCAGGCAACAAGGTCGGGTATGAATCATCTCCTCCCTTCCGATTCAGACATCCAAGAACCAATGCACAGGCATCTTGAAAGCGCACTCAACTTCTTTCCCTACGACCACTATGTTCTAGAGAGATCAGCTGCTTTCCTTCAGTTGGAAAATACCTGTACTCAGTGGGAGAGAGTCTAGTGGGTTGCCAATCTAAGCATGGGCACAAGTGAAAGGGTAGGAAACAGTCCCTTGCTACATCCATCAATTCAGACAGTCATTATGCACAGGCCAACTCACACGCACTTACAGATCAGCACAAACTCCAACTTTGCACCATCCGGTGTACTGCACATGCACCCGCATGCATTCTTCTCTCAACAACAAATGTGATCGCTTTCAAAACAATAGCAGGTACTAGGCAGAGGAATTGGTGCATCTTATTGGGGTCATTTTCGCTGAGGAACATGCTGCAAAGTATTGAACTCCTGTACCATGTCTTCTGATTTAGTTCGTAGTTTTGTGCTTGCTCGAATGCCTTCAGGAATAATACAAGTGGAGTACGGCAATTTGGTTGATACCTTTGAATAGTCTTGGCAAATGAACCGGATTGGGCATGAACGCATGGCTGTGGGCGTATCTCTCTCCAATTGGAGGGTGCAAAGGCTGGGCAAGAAGTCGCCGAGGATATAAGCCCATTGTACATGTCCCTGCATTTTGAAGAGAGTGGACATCGGCCTGCAGATATTCAGCCATATCTCTTTCATGGCAATCACGAGCTATTCTTACACCAGCGGCTGGAAGATGCTTCACTTTTGTAGCAGACATGGCTCCAATTCAATTGGCAAGCTCTACAGTTTGAGATTTCAAGTTGAGAACAGTGACTGGTTCCGGCACACTGTGTACTCAGATGGATACAAAGCGAGCGCAAAGTTCCAACTTTGGCACTCGCCACTCCAGTTGGTGTTCTGGAGAAAAGAGATTTTATCTTCAATGGCTAGATCGTTCAATGGGTGGCACCGACTCCTAGCAAAGCACATCACTTCCACCTTCGATACGTTCCAACTCCTGTGTGACGAAGATTGCAAATCAAACGAAGTACGTTGTAATAAAAGAGGATGTGCCGCACGGCACTCTGACAAGCTACTGCAGTGTATTCGAACACAGGTACGTGATGCGAAGATGTCTGCCACATTCTGGTGCATCAAGATCAACCAATCGATGCATCGTCGAATCAAAAGCGAGAATGTACCCATGAGCCCTTGCTGTCCCTAGATGAAGCAGGAGAGTGAAGAGTTTTCGGAATATCATGCACTGCACATGGTGGAGGTAGGAAAACAGACACCTATTTTTCCCACATCCTATATTGAGGCAATAGTCAAGGAGGCTATCCTACTTCATCCAGTCCACGAACTTCACACTCCACCGATTAAATGGCTCCAAATCTCTTGGCACCTTTCGATAAGGAACTGCTCGATGCCTTTGTGCCTGGAACCAACGAATGGTCCATAAAGAAGTTCAAATGAGGAGATAATAGGCCTGCTTTGCAATGTCTGGTCCCACCGCAGAATGCCACGCCATAATTCTTGTATATAGCTCCTTGCCTGCTGCAGTGTTGATTTGATTGAGCATAATGTCCCTCAGCAGTACTGTCAATGCTTTACCATCAGATATCCGCACTACAACTTTGGTTTCATAGATGTCAGTAGGAGCTCCCTGCGAATGCTCATGAGCATCTAGCGGCAATCTTGGAAGAGGGGAATCTGCTCGGAAGAGAGAGTGGTCAAAGCTTGGAAAAGGTACCCATTTGTAGGTGACTGGACATAGAAGCTCTGCGGGCTGGTAGATAGCTTTGTAAGCCATCTTTGGGCACGATGGCAAGTAGTAGCCTGGATAGTAGTACTGCAATTGCTGATGGGTTTTTTGAAGCTTTGCCACCCATTGAATTTCCTTTATGGCTGAATATTTACCCAAGGAAAGTTCATGGTAGTCAGGATGCCAAAACAAGTATTTGCTAGAGAGGCACTCTGACAGGATATCGACTACACCGACGGCAACCAACTTTCCATCGATCCTGTACTGGTGGTGGAATGTGCCATACCCATGCCATTTGTGTCCAGAAGGACCTTGCCTGGTCTCCACGGAAGCTGAAGCAGTGTCAGAACATGGAAAAGGGGTGCTGACCAGGAAGTCAAAATAATGGGACCTGGATACGGTGGATGGTGCTTGCTTGTGAATTTGGGTCTGGTACAGATAAAAGAGTTCGTACGCCTCTTCTTCGAATCTAGCAGGGACAATCGTTATGTCTAGTTTGTGTTTCTCTTGCATGTGTTTGTTCTCCTTGGCCACACCATTGCATTCTCCGATGGCCATTCGATTTATTTTTCTTGGACGTTCTTCCTCATCCTTCTGGACCTCGTCCCCCTTGAACAAGAAGATGTTGATGAATCCTCGTTCCGTTTGCACTCTCTCGATCGGGGTTCCCTCTGTCTGGAGGTTCTTGACCACATCCATTGCGATGGTATGAGGATCGATGGTTTCTCCCTTTTTCTGCAACCAAGCAGCCATTGAGAAAGGGGTGCTGCAGCAAAGGTCCATGCGGAACTTGGCACAAGCTTTTCTGGACGGTGCTGTCACCTTCCAGGCTGGACATCTCGTCTCGTCCATGTTTGTCGACTCCATGCAGCGTTTCCAGGCATTTTCCAAGGCATTTTCGCACATGTTCTTGGTCTCGTCTTTCTTTGTGTCTATCACTGCTTGGGTGTGGTCCAACTTCCCAGCCTTGTTTCTTTTCTCTCCGTTCAGATACGCATCCATCCTTCGCAAGCACTTTTTCAATTCTTTGTTGGGTTTCCAATCCACTGCACGCACTCGCATGGCGATGGTGCGACAGCACGAAGCTTCCAGCACCGGTTGGTACAACCACATTCCACATCTCCTCCATCCACGGTTCAGGAGCTTCTGGTACTGCACTACGTCCAACGTTCCCACTTCCACGTGATGTGACGTCGCCGTGCCGACCTCGCAGTATCCGCAGGACGTGCTCCTCCTTCCATAATCCCGCAAGCAGCACGCGCCATCGCCGCTCGTGCCGCCTTCCATCGTCCCTTTCATCGACAGTTGGCCATTTGCATCACCTTGTTCAATTCGTTGATTCCTTTTCTTCCAATTCACTTGTCAACCACGAAGATGGAACGAGGACGGATGGATCTGTGGAACTGAATGCATTCCATCAATACATCCCAAAGACATGTTGGAGAATGGAAGGCATTGCTGCAAGCGTGTTGGACACATGGGGACGACCATGGTGGAATGCATTGCTTGGGAGGAAATGTGGGAAAGCGAAAGCGTGCAAAGGACGAGGTGTGATTGGCACAATATGAAAGGTGCAACAACGTGGTCCATGCATGTTTGCAAAGCAACGTCGCTTCATTCAAAATTGAGACTAGGAACGACCAACGAGGGATCCTTGGACCTTGACGCCCTTTTTTCAGTGGAGGTGCATTCCAGCAGTGTACAATGGCAGAGCAATTGCATTGCTACAACCAATGGATGTCGAGCACAAAGTGTACCAGCTGTGGTATGATGTCAGTGAGAAATGGCAGCAAGGCACTGCCTTGTGTTGGACAACATCGGAAGTCAACATACCTCCTACGCTGCGCAAAAGCTACTCCTTCTTTACACGGGCTCGCTGCTACGGCACCATTCCAGAATCTGAACCTGCTGAGGAGAGTACAAGGCAGAATTTCCACTGAATAGAATCGCAGAAGAAAAAAGTGAGATGATACAGAGTTTTGCATGTTCCTCGCAGACCATCCAAAAGCAAGCAAAGAACGGAATATATTCTACTCCCCATCATCGTTCAAAGGGGTGGGCAACTTGCTGGAAGAAAAAATAGGGCCTCTATCATGCATCCGATCTACGGTGGGAAACCGCTCAAGCATGCCAAAGTGACAAGAAAGAGAACGGATTCCAAAGTATGCAATCTTCATTAACCCTGCACAGTCGTCCATACCACCATTCAAAGCGAACATGGCAGAACTTACGCAAGCATTCAAAACGTAACAGATACGTCCCTCACACAGCACTCTGCTGTAGCCAGAAAAAACTAGTTACACTTTGGTAGAGTTCAGTCGTGCAATGTTCAAACCAGTGGTGTGCGTAGTGCTCTTGATGCAACGTCCAATATTCCCCGAGTACGATGAACGGTACATAAAATTGTGATAGCGAACTTCACATTTGGATCAGGTGTGTTTTTTGTACTTCTCCAAGCCTTCCAGGATGCTCTGCAGAGCATCATGTGACGTCTCTCTTTCTTCTTCGGTCTCGTCTGGGAAGGTCAAGCGTAATCCAGGCACCAGTGCAAACGCTTCCTCCACGGATCCTGGTGTCAGGTTTCCAATGGTACCGGCTTGAAATCCGGTCAGACCTGCTCGCTGCACGACTTCTCTGGCTGCTTCGAGGGTAGGTCGGTTCTGGTACACGCTGAGACGTGTGGCGTATGCCAAGGAACGTTCCAAGAGCGGCGGAACTTCTCTCCCTTCGTCTCGTTTGGACTTCACCAACGCCTCCAGCACGATCCTCACTTCGTCGTTCAACAGTCCGTTTGCTTCTTCGAAGTCTGGACCCAACACGAGCTTGTCGGCGTCCTCGTCTTCGACGAGATGTCGGTCGGAAAGCTTCATCGAAGCTGGCAGGTGCGACCTTTCCTTGGTGAATCCTTCCTTCTTTCGAATGCAAGCGCTCGCACGCGTCTCGCGTGCTTCGATGCAGCGACACGAAGAGGAACACGTCCCAAATCAAGTTGGACCAGCCGATTCGTTCACGTGAGATGCACGACCACCGATGTGGAGTTTTTTCTCCAAAGGATGGGAGTGGGAAGACGTCGATGACGAAGGTGGCCTTGGAGATGTCACCGCGTTGGTGGACAAAACACCGGATCCGCGACACCCCAACGTTGTAGCGGTGTTGGAGAAGACGGGCAAGGTCGTCTTTGCACCAAAGACGTCCGGTTGAAAGAAAGAGAAAAGTGGATGGAGGTGGTGACGTGATAGGTATTGCCGTGCTACCATCCAAGATGTATGTAATCTTGCGTTGACAAACATTTGAGCAAATACATATGCATCTTTCGTTTGGAGGGATTTCACACTTCCATGAAATTCCATCTGTCCAAGCGAAATCATGTCCAACTACTTTTTGGAAAATCCCGAGTACACAGGCGTGCGCCTATGGATGCCTTCTTCGCAACACAAGGCAAGTTGGGAGAAATTGTTTGCCAAACTATATACGGCAACTTATGCTTACACTTTTGAGCCGTATAGTGATTTTACTACTACCATCGGGTCCCACCACATCTACATCTCTTCATGTGTTGGCAAGTCACTTTTGTTGATAGCTGCACTCGTTACGACCAACATCTTGCACCAAGGGAAAACCCCTCCACTCACATGGAAATGGTTCTACAAATAGGCACCGACCATTGAAGAACGCACTTACCTTTTGTACGTAAGTTAAAGATGCACCCGACCATACTTCGGACATGCAAAGTCAAGCAACAAAAGCTCTGCAACAATGGAAGATGAAAATCTACCCTCTCGTGAGATCGAATCGTCGAATTCTACATTGACTTGGAGCACGAAAGGCTTCAAGATGCATCATAGCAAACAATATAGAAAGCATTATAGCACATGAAAAAGATAAATCCCATAAACACAGCAGATCTACGCAGAAACGGTGGAAGAAACACTAATCACGACAACTTGGAGCATGGGACGGTTCAATGAACTTATGCGAGTATTGTTATATTTCCCAAATTTCATTCGAAGTAAATAATTTCGACAAAGTGTTGCAAGGCACAATATATGGAGTTCATCTTTACAAGGAAAATGTACGCCTTGAAGCCAATGGAAGGTAGGAACGCAAAACGGCACCATCGTAACCTACAAACTCGTTGAATAGTGCACTTGGTAGAAACCTAGAAAGTAGCAAGTGTTACTACAAAGAAAAGCCATCAATCGTCGACTCCACAAAATCGTACGCATGCAAACAACGCTATCGAGGTATTGTGCGTGTGAAGAAAGCTTCAACGCCTATGTGCCTTTCAAACGTTGTGCTCCATAAAATTCGCTCGCAAACACGTTGCCGCTCCCCTTCGTGGGGCCTCTACTGATGCAAGTCCCATCCCGATGCACAAAAGGAAAAGGTAAATGTTAGCATAGCTAGTCTTAATCATTGGTAAGTCCGTTAAAGACGTACATTTCATGAACACTTGGTGTGCAAACCGAGTTCTACTCGATTAATTCGAATCGAATTCAAGAGCTCTCATGCGCAAGTCTGTCCAAAAATTCGTATGGGGATTCAAGGGTGGAGATGTTGCATATAATATGAGCAAGCATGTCAAGTCTCATGAGCCATCCAATTGCGGGCAATAAGTCCACGGCAATCTCACGCTACGGAATAGCCTTGGAAGGTTACGTATGGACCTTCTCCTTGGAGGTAGCTCGGAAAAAAGAAGGGGTTCCTCTCCGTGCTTGAACAAGCTTAAGAACTTGCCGAGCAACTTGTGCCTCGCACCTCCATGTCCAGTTTCCACCTTGGCGTGACGGCTGACCTAGCGGACGCTTCTAGAAAACCTCTTTGGTGCATTCCATAGTAGCCGAGATTAGGGCGGGAAGACACATCGAAGAGACCCCTCCTATGAGAAAGAGATACTTTAAGTCGTCCCTCCACGAACGAACCAAATCACCAAGACCACGCGTGTTCCAACCAACCTTTACGGACACTCGTTTAGAAATACTAAAGAACTTTCTTGTTTCATCATTGTGTACTACGACGGAGAGGGAAAACCTCGCTCGTAGCACACTTACGACATCCTTAGGATCAAGCGAAACGATGTTATTGAAGGGCATCACTCGTAGAATGTGTTGTCCGTTTGCTTTGAGGAGGGGTGAGTCCTCATCATGGTTCTCACGAAGCATCTTAACGGCCCATGCGGAAATCGATTTGCAGTCCACTAGTAAGAAATAGGAAGGAGGGACTTCGAGTTATGCCATTGTAGAGGGTCGAGCATAGCAACATTTAAGACGTCGTCCTTTCACACACTTAAATGTCGCAAAGAAGCCGATATGTCTCTCAAGGATGGCAAGAGACCGCCTCTGTTGGGGGCGTTCTTAAATGCCGACCACATGTGACAACTCTCCTTGCCTCAAGTCATTCCAAGCGCTCGTTGAACACAATTGATAATCTTGATCCGAAAAAGCACGCCTTTTAGATGTATCGAAGTCGAGCATCTATTTTCAAGTCAAGTAACGAGTCCTTTAGGTGACCCTAAGCAATGCATGGTCTAAATCGGCCCCATAAACCTTTGAAGAGCGCCTTGCGATCATGTGCCCCACCTTCCATCGTGAGGCCTTTGCACCTTGAAGATCCAAACAATAGATACCTCCCCTTTGTCTCCTCACCACTAGGTATATATCTTCTAGTGGTGGCCATACAAATGCCGATTTCTTTGGTGGGAACATAGGAATGCATGTGGATGAACCCATGTTGTCGAGGAAGATATGTAACCGAGCTCGAGCATTCAATTGACACTCTTCTACATCTTACATCCCATCTTCTCACCGAAAATGTGGCACAGAAACTCCCTTGTCGATCCATGATGCAACGATGATGTCCGTTTCACGAATGGGGTCCCTTGGTGTTCGCTTTGTGTACATGGGTTAGGTGAGCTTTGCCCCTCCGTACCTCCGTGAGTACAAACTCTATTCAAAAATGCACCCGTTCTTCGAAAGCTCTTGATATGCGCTATCGTCAAATACCTTTAGAATGATGGAAACGGCTTGTGCGCGCTTCCACAAGCCGGAGACAAGAAATAGCTCGAAAAGGATATAAGCTTCTAGTAGGCGGACGTTTGGTAGGAAGCGTTCCTATCGTGGAGCCAAACCACATGTAATGAAAACTTCGAAGGACGAAAGATGGAGACTTGGTGCAAGTGAAAAACCCATCCATTCTATTTGCTTCTCACCATGGCATTGATCATTTAGCTCCTCAATCAAACATGTTGGAGAAACTTAGTCCCCAAAAGTCTCGAGTTTACCAAATACAAAACTAGACATACGAGAAGGTGCAAGTCATTGAAAAGTACCAACTATTTCAAGTAGCGCTCAAGACAAGAACGATGCTAGCCAATACCATTTGCATCGCATGCCTTGAAGGTGCGGGAGCTCTCATAGCACATCCACGCAAGACTTACGCAAGGGTGAGGTGGAATCGGTCCCTGTCCTTCCTCGTCCTCCAAGGTAGTCTCAACCAAATTTTTGGGTCGTCCTTAGCCATCTTGGTCTCTCCTTGTGGTTGTCGTTTGGTAAAGCCGTTCCGCCTCTGAAGCCGGATGCCAACTACTATCCATCATCCGCCTCCCTCGCTCCCAACATCGCACGTACCTCGTGGTGGCGGGTGAACCAATTGTACAAATTATAGTACATCTAGCAATTCGTAACAAACTCCAAGCTTGCGTCCACTGACATTTATTCTAAGAACTAGGACTCAGAGCCACCTTGTCGCATCAAAGGAAGGAAGGTGGTCTTTGCAACAAGAGGAATGCTAGTGAAAGGGAAGTGGATTGCAGTGTAATATCGTGCCCTAATGTGACCCTTTCATGCTTCGAACTCAAGTTGTGTGGAAGCTATTGCCCTCGTGTATCACGGAACTATTTTGTTGATTAAATGGCATCGTTCACATGGCCTTGCAAGCTTAGAGCTCATTGCGGAGTTGCACCGTTTTCATATAAGAAACAACAAGAAGACCAAGTGGCATCCAAAGCAAATGCATGTGCCTATGCTTTTTGCCAACTATCAAAGTAGGCTTGCACCGTAGGGCAAATGGTGTTTAAAACGCACATTATGACGAGAATTTTGCAAGTATTGCAAGTGGCGGTTTGCGATTGATCTCTCAACGCACCTGTCCACGAGAAGCAACCTTAGGAGTTTCGTAATCAAACCACTTGCATGTAAACATCTTGCAAGATAACAATCACACGGCCTTGTTTCCAAGTGTCTAGTGAAATCAGTTCGAGTCCGGTCCTTTGAAGCCATTGATTTTGATCGCCTTAATTACGAAGACGAGGGTAGAAGTCAGCTGATGAGCACATGTGTAGAGAATATGTCTAGGGATACAATAATGTGATGCGAGGTATGGGTGACACTAGTGAAGCCATCACTGTTTTTGATAATCAATCATTTCCTGCTCTAACAAATGCAGCTGTGATACAGAATGTGTATAACAGGTGGCAGAAATGAAACCAAGTAATCGTATAACCATCGGATGGAAAATAGAACAGTAATGGCAAGAGTTCAACAAAACAATTGACATGGGGAAACTGTGGCGTGATGAAGGTTTGAGAAAAGCATCGAGAAATAGCAGCCACTTTGATTACAAAGTACGCGGCCAGGGATCAGGTAAATCACGAGGCAAGAGACGCCCTCTCTGCACGCTTCTTCGCAAGTGACTCACTGCGTCGCTCTCTCTGTTCCTTGACTCTCAGTGCAAGAAGCTTGTGATACTCCGCTGCTTCAGCCTTTGACTTTGCAAGCTTTTCCTTCTTCAAGGCAATTCTTCTACGCTTGCGTTGAAGGACCTGTGGAGTGACAAGGCGCTGAATCTTGGGAGCTTTGCTCTTTTGCTTTCCGTTCACCTCGAATGTCCTCCTGTACGTGTTGACATACTTGCGCACATCATCTTCCTTGGTAAGATTGAAGAGCTTACGAATCTTGGAAGCCCTCTTGGGCCCGCGTAGGCGGGGAACCTCTCGATCAGTGAGGCCTGGGATCGGGTTTTCCCCTTGCTTCACAATCACGAGGTTCAAGGCAGAGATATCGGGCGAAACAATGCACCCTCGCACTGTTTTCCTCCTACGTTCTCCATCGCGCCTTCCGTGACCACGGAAGCACTGATCGCCCCTGTTTAGAAGAAGGCGGACGCGGTATGGCACCAGCACACCTTGTTTCATGGGAAAGCCTTCCTTGTCCTGCCCGCCCTTGATCTTGAAGACGTAGCCCTTGAATTCCTGCAACATACCGTAGCAGCAAACGCACCTTTCGCGTCAGTCGTCTCTTCAACTGTACGTGCGTCGTAGACGAGAGAAGCAATAGCATCCGATCCCAACTGCAGTAGGTCCGCAGGTGTTCGATCGTGCGACGTGTGTCGAACGTTGTGCGTACCTCTCCGAGTGCATCGCCCTCCACTTCTTGTGCGATACGTTTGTCGTACACAGCACGCAGCTTGGCATCGTCGTCGATCTCCACCTTCTTCTGCGCGCCAGTGGCGGGGTTGGCAATATTCATCTGCGCGTTCAATGCAACACGATTCTAGTCAGCATACATGCCATCGGACAGCTGCATGTGGTTGGGCACGTCATGTCTTCCATCGTATGTCTGCACGAACGTC
>LFIK01003556.1_pt1 | contig 12647 bp, 6 predicted proteins | sample 643401 | NCBI WGS metagenome assembly LFIK01 (sample SAMN03777447, study PRJNA286221) | soda lake metagenome | biome: soda lake; feature: Kulunda steppe; material: water; isolation source: sample T5-Br brine of Lake Tanatar-5 | place: Russia: Kulunda steppe | collected 2010-07 | reverse complement strand
GTCTGTGAGGCCATCCCCTTCGGCGTGAGGGGACCACCCATCCTCCACCGATCCGTGGAAGAGGACCATCTGCCGACGAGGAACACCGGAGAAACCACGCTCGGACGACCGCTCGCCTCTGCGGTACGCGTCCCTCTCTCCTTCCACCGGATGCGAGCATCTACCGCAGAGGATGGCGGTCTCTCCTCCCTTTTCAAAGGGGCATCGTCGCATCTTCCTCTGCGGGTTCGCTTCCATCGGGGGTGGTGGAGGGATCGTCCAGGCCGTACGTCCTTCAGACTGTGTGTCGCAGACGACGCCATGGCGGTGCGCACAGGAAGCGCACGACGCACTGGCGGCTTGCTGCGACGCCTCTGGTCCACTGCAGGCATCGAGAGCGAAAATGAAATCGCCATGGCCGTGGGCGGAAAGCCCATGCTGCCCGCCGCAGGAGGAATCGGAGCACGAAGCGCACGAGGTGCGCCAACAGACGGGAAAACCAAGTGACGAAGCGAACGTCGAAACGATGCGACACGTGCGTGTGCTGACGTGTAGACGGATCGATGCACGTGTAGGCATCAACGCCTTCTCCGGATCCTTGGGAGTGCCGGGTGTGGCAGGAGCGCGATATGTGTCTGTGGAAGCACTCAAGCCGCAAGACTCGTACGTAATGCCCCCGTCGTGCATGGTTCTCGTCTGTCGCACGAAACGAACGCGAGCTGACGAGACTTCGACGTGCGTATCAGGTTCATCCCTCGGCACAACAGCTCCAATGAACAGGAGGTCAAAGAAATGCTGTCACTGACCGGATACGAAAGTGTCGAAGCCCTGATCGACGCGACGGTGCCGACCAGCATTCGCAGAGAACCTTTGGCAATGGGCAAATACACGGAACCACTCAGTGAGAGCGAGCACCTCAAGAACTTCAAGGCGATGGCGTCCAAGAACAAGCTGTATAAGACATATCTGGGAATGGGGTACTATGGAACACACACTCCGACTGTGATCGTTCGAAACCTGCTGGAGAACCCTGGTTGGTACACGCAGTACACGCCATACCAGGCAGAGATCTCGCAGGGTCGGTTGGAATCTTTGCTGAACTTTCAAACCATGATCACTGATCTTACAGCCATGCCCTTGTCCAATTCCAGTTTGCTGGACGAGGCCACGGCAGCTGCAGAGGCCATGACGATGTGCTCAGCCATTGCCCGCGGAAAGAAAGTGAAGTTCCTGATCAGCCCGGATTGCCACCCTCAGACCATTGCTGTGTGTCAGTCTCGTGCAGACGGCCTTGGTCTTCAAACCATCGTCTGTGATCCATCGGAGTTTTCCAAGCACTACGCTGGCAAAGATGTCTGCGGTGTGCTTGTTCAATACCCGGTCACAGACGGAACAATTGTGGACTATGGAGAAGCCATCAAGGAGGCCCATACCGCCGGTGTGAAGGTTGTCATGTCGACGGACCTCCTGGCGCTTACCAAGCTCACCCCGCCTGGTGAATTGGGTGCTGACATGGTCGTTGGATCTGCTCAGCGCTTTGGTGTTCCTGTGGGTTTCGGAGGACCGCATGCAGCTTTCCTGGCTACGTCTGAGGAGTACAAGCGTATGATGCCCGGACGCATCATTGGAGTTTCTGTGGATGCCCAAGGGTACCCCACATTACGAATGGCCATGCAAACAAGAGAACAGCATATTCGTCGCGACAAAGCCACCTCGAACATTTGCACTGCGCAAGCCCTACTTGCTAATATCTCTGCAATGTATGCAGTCTACCATGGACCAGAAGGTCTGAAGAAGATTGCAGAAAAGGTCAACGGACTTGCCTCTGTTCTTGCTGCCGGTGCGAACAAACTTGGACACTCTGCACCCACCACTGGATTCTTCGACACGGTGAAGATCAACGTAGGCGCTGGCAAAGCTCAATCCATGGTAGATGCGGCACTTGCACGTCAGATCAACCTGCGGAAATTGGATGCAGATCACATCTGCATTTCTCTGGATGAGACCACCAGTATGGAGGATGTGAACGAACTCTTTGATATCCTTGCTGGCGGCAAAGCAGGGTTTTCCGTACAAGACATTGCCCCTGGTGTTGACTCCTCCATCCCGGCCTCTTTCCAGAGGAAGAGCGAGTTCTTGCAGCACCCAATCTTCAACATGTACCACTCCGAGCACGAGATGCTCAGGTACATGGCACGGCTGGAAGCGAAGGATCTGTCATTGGTGCACTCCATGATTCCTCTTGGATCATGCACAATGAAGCTTAACTCATCAAGCGAAATGATACCGATCACGTGGCCAGAATTGGCAAATGTCCATCCGTTTGTCCCACAGGAGCAGACTGAAGGGTACATGGAGATGCAAAATGACCTGGCCATGATGTTGGCGAAGATTACTGGTTTCGATGCAATGTCCATGCAGCCAAATTCAGGGGCTGCTGGAGAGTACACTGGGTTGATGGCCATCCGGGCCTATCACAAGTCTAGGGGGGACCACCAGAGGAATATTTGTATCATTCCAGTCTCAGCCCATGGTACCAACCCTGCTTCGGCAGTCATGGCAGGCATGAAGGTGGTCCCAGTGCCCACCCTGTCCAATGGTAACATTGACATCACCACGCTGGAGGCCACTGCAAAGAAACACAAGGACAAACTTGCTGCCCTGATGGTCACCTACCCATCAACCTACGGAGTCTACGAAGAAGGAATCGATGATATCTGTCGTATTATTCACGAGAATGGAGGCCAAGTCTACATGGATGGAGCAAACATGAACGCTCAAGTTGGACTCACTTCCCCAGGCCATATCGGTGCGGATGTCTGCCATCTGAACCTTCACAAAACCTTCTGTATCCCCCATGGTGGTGGTGGCCCAGGAATGGGACCCATCGGGGTGAAGGCTCATCTGGCTCCTTTCATGCCTAGCCATCCTATCGTCCCTACAGGACCTCTCCCTGATGTTCCAGGAGAGAAGAAGCCATTTGGCACCGTAGCTGCTGCACCCCACAGCAGTGCCCTGATCAATGCTATTAGCTACTCCTACATTGCAATGATGGGTGCTGAAGGCCTGACTCAGGCCTCATCTCGGGCTATTTTGAATGCCAACTACATGTCCAAGCTTCTGGAAGGTTCCTACAACGTTGTGTTCCGCGGGAAGAGTGGCACAGTTGCCCATGAGTTTATTATCGACACCCGTCCATTCAAAGAGTCTGCAGACATTGAAGCAGAAGACATTGCAAAGCGTTTGATTGACTACGGGTTCCATGCACCCACCATGTCGTGGCCTGTGGCAGGTACTTTGATGATTGAGCCAACGGAATCCGAATCCAAAGCTGAATTGGACCGCTTCTGCAATGCCATGCTGGCAATCAGGGAGGAGATTCGCATGATTGAGAAAGGTGAGATGCCCAAGGAGAATAACATGCTAAAGAACGCCCCACATCCTGCAAGAATGGTCTTGGCAGAGGAATGGGACAAGCCATACACGAGAGAAGTCGCTGCTTTCCCTGCTTCGTGGGTGAGAGAAAGCAAGTTCTGGCCAACGAATGCCCGTGTTGACAACGTCCATGGCGATCGCCATTTGGTGGCCACCTTGCAGCCAGCAGAAGTAGTGCTGGAGGAAGCAGCATGAAGATTTTCCCACTCTATATCGTAAGTTGTAAAAAAAGGATACTTAAATGCATTTAATCCCCTCGCAATTAGCAATCCAATTTGCCAGGATCTCAACGCCAAGCTCCATATCGCTCAGCAGGCAGAATTCGTTGTCAGCGTGGTAGGAACTCATCAGTCCGAACCCAAGCATGAAAATGTTGAAACCTGCGTCTTGCATTTCTTTCACCAAGGGCAAACTGCCACTGACTGAATATGGCTGGCATTCTTTCCTCACTTGCTTGATGGCAGAGCACAGAGCATGGTAGTGAGGCGTTAAGTTGCATGCTATGCCATGCATAACGTATTTTCCAAAGCTAAGCTCCAAAGAAGCTTTCTTTCCTGGTACTGCATACTGGGAGACGGGCCCATGTGATGGAAGGCAGGTGGGGTCCTCGTTCAAACGTGCAACCGCTTCTTCCAACGTTTTCTTGACCTGTTCCATGGTGTAGAAGGGGGTGAGCCTCACATCACCTTGCACCAAGCACCATTGAGGTATCTGGTTCAGGCCGCCTTTGGCACAGGATATTTGGGTCGGTTTCATCGTTGACGGCGTTCGGAAATAATATTCTTTCTCCTTGTCACATGCAGGGAATTGCTCGTAGAAAACGTCCTGCAAATACTTTGTTGCTTCCATCGCCAGCTCGACAGCATTAATCCCCTGCTGCGGCATCCCACTGTGGCAAAGCATGCCGTTGCACTTCAGATCCCAGGTGAGTGCTCCAGCTGTCCCAATGCAGGGCTGTGAATCTGCTGTGTCCAGCCAAAGCAGCGGTCCTTTCTTCATGAACTCCAATTTGCCGTCTTCCAGAAGTCCGTCCACGCCCACTCCGGCTTCTGCCTGGGCTTCCTCACTTGCAATGAATACGGCACATACTGTGGTGTCCAACTCGACTCCTGATTCTGCCAACTGGGTCATCATGGTGGTCACAAGTGCGACGTGTCCCAAGCAATCGGTGGTGCCTCTGCCGAAGAGTTTGTCTCCTTCCACGTGCAGTTGGAACGGATCTCTCTCCCAACATTCAGGATCTGCCACCACCACATCCAGGTGGCTTCCAACCATGGACACCACTTTGTCTGTCGTTCCAGGGATCTTGAGGATGAGGTTCCCTCTACCTTCTGAATACACCACGTGTTCCACGTGCAACCTTCCTCCGTTTTCCACGCGAAACGGATCGACGGCAGCCATGACGTGCTGGATGGCCAGGTTCTCCTGCGGCACGAAGTGCGGCGGGTTGTCTTGCAGCTTCTCCGAGATCCCAATCAGCTTCTCCAGCAGCTCCAGGAACCGCTTTCGATCCAACTTCAACGCACGTAACGTCGCCATCGCTTCGTCGTGCGCCATCGTCGTCGGTGCGCCACGATTGGAAACGTCGAAACGGCATCTGAAAGGAACCTCGAAAGGAAGGCTTGATTGGACAATCCCGAACACAGACCCGAGGTCGTTCCTTTCGATCGGACGGTTCGAGGAAGACGAGCGGAAGGAGACGATGCCGACGCGAGGACGTCGCACGTGCGACGAACCATTACAAGCGCAGGAAAAAAGAGAGACGACGTGCAGCTCTCCAAGCGCCGTGCTGTCTCACGACCAATGGCGATGCGCTGAAGAAGAGGCGCACAGGAATCGCTGCAGTGCCGACGGTCGCGTTCGGTTCGGACCTCCTCGGCACGTGGGTGTGGTCACGTGCATCGCTTCACACGTTGAATCCTTCCGCACGCAAGCATTCCTTGTGCTTTTCGATCAGGTCTTGGCAGGCATCTTCGCCTTTCTCTGCTATGCATTGGTCGCGCATCGCCTGCAGGTCCACCCTCGTCGTGTCAGCCGCCGACGGTTCGTTGTGCGTTGCGCACACGCCCCTTTCGCGGACGTCAAAGGCGCACCTTGGTCTCTGGACAGGCGCAGCAGATCTTCTTCGGCTTCGATTCCTCTTTCTCGTCCCGTTGCTCGCCTTTCTTGTCGTCGGCATGCGCCATCGTCGTCGACAGACGTGTCTGCACCACTCCCAGTCTCACACCGAACACCTTCCGACCCCAATGGACCGTAAAATGACCGTGTGGATCGCGGTCCCATCGATCCCAAGTGCTTCGCGTTTGATTGGGAAGGCTTGATTGGAAGAAGCTTCCGATCGTCCGATGAAAATGTCCTCGATTCCCCTTTTGAAACGAAGGGTCGGGAGCGGGCGTCCTCTAGCACACACCGCAGAGGACGGGCAGATCTCTTTGAGAAGGATGGGAGCATCCTCTGCGCTACATGAACGTTCGCACGTGCGAATGGACGAGATGATCGTGTCGACGTCCGACGTTGCGGTGGTCGAGATGGATTGCAGCGCGAATTTGTTCTTGCGACACGAGGAGAAGACCGCCTTTCGCAAGCCCAAGAAGAAGACCATCCCAACCGTGCTAGTCACGGGATGCCTTGGTGCCGGAAAAACCACACTCGTGAACCACGTGCTGGAGTGCAAAGGTGACCTTCGCGTGGCCGTGGCAGTGAACGACTTCAGTGAGAAAAGCTTCGACACCGAAATGCTCCGAAAGAACGGGAAAGAGACGAAGATGATCGATCTCTCGAGAGGGTGCATTTGCTGCTCCCTCTCGGATGGGTTCCAAAATGCTGTGTGGGAGCTGCTCGAAGAAAGCGACAGCAACTTCGAGGGCGTGGATTACTTGATCATTGAATCCAGTGGAGTCACAGATCCGCTCGTGGTGGCTGCGGCCCTCGACCAAAGATTTGGGAAAATGTCCAGGATCAGGCTTGACCACGTCGTCTGCGTCGTGGATGCGGAATGGTTGGGAACGGCATGGATGCATGGACATGCCAACGACAACAAGCTCCTGATGTCACAAATGAAGACAGCAGATCTCATTTTGCTCAATAAAGCAGACCTATGCCCGCGCGAGACCTTGGGGCTCGCAAAGGAAGCAATAATGAAAATAGCACCTGGCATGCGCATCCAACCTTGCTGTCACGGTAAAGTGTGCCTGTCCATGATCCTTGAAGTCGAAATTGTCGGGGCGGGAGAAGGAACTGTAAGCCACGATCCTTCAGATGAAGTCACGTACACAGTGAAGAACGCTAGTCAACAACCAAGTGCTAGGGAAAGGATCACGAGTTACCACGAGCAAAATGGATCAACTCATGGCTCGTTCGTTTCGTACGTCTTTGCTCCCAACAGGCCAGTCTCATTCATAGCCTTTCAAAAACACATTCGGGGTATGCTTCCGTACGGCACAAAGCGCATCAAAGGGGAGGTAGTTTTTGCCGAATTGCCAACGTCAAGGTTCATCTTTCAATGGAGCGGTAACAATAGGGTGGATTTGATGGAAGAAACTGGCAGTGGGATGCAAAGCACATCTACATCGCTGGCCTACATCTCGGAACATGAAGTGTCCACAGAAAATGTAGACAAGCAGTTGTCGATGCCTGTAGACTCCAAGGCGGTTCAGAAACTTGTAATGGCAATGAGAGCTGCACTGGAAGAAGACCCATGGTTTGAGGTCTTGAAGTTCCCAACAACTACCAATGTTTCCCATGATAGCCTCGCCGTGTTCCGTCTAATTGGTATTGTTGAGAAGGCAACGAACCCATATGAACTCGAGCGACTATATGGAATCAATTTTGATGCTTTGAACACGGAGTTTGTTAGCTTGTTGAACGGGCGTGGCGGAACACATGTCTTCCTTCCTGTTCATGTCCAAACGGTCACTCCATCTGGCTTTTCAAGGACAATCCAGGGATTGGCTTGGACACCTCGCATTCCAAGTGAAGAGTTGAGCTGCTGTATTCAAGGCATGCGTGACGTAGCGACGGGCGTCTGCAAGAGACACCTTGGCCACATACGACGATGCAACTGTGGATTTTAGTCTTTTTGAGGGAAATAATGAAAACATATGTTTCAAAGTGCTACAGGGGGGATATCCCTACCAAAGTCTTTCTACTCGGGACCTTAGCTTCTTTACTCCTCATGCAAAAGGTCTTGGCAGGGAGAAATGTTGGCGACCTCATGGAACTTTGGATTGCTATACTTCTTGTGGACAGCCACAAGACTAGCAGTGGCGGCCTTACGATGCAGATTGGCAAGCACCAATGCACATGGCATGATGTCTTCCTCCTTGTATCCCGAGTGCATCTCCAGCTCGTAAGTGAAGGCTGGTTTATTCAAACACTTCTGAGCGGTATACACCGCTGCACAAGCAATTTTGGAATCAGAATACTTCAAACCCTCCATCATTGGCAATGTGAGTTCTACCAAAAACTGTGCAAGCATTTGGGCTTGTTTGTCACAACCTGCGGCCTTGCAGTACCTCACAAGAAAAGTGTACTGTGTGGGAACAGTCAGGTGAAAGTTGAGAGTGTTTAGCATGAGCTTCTCCATCCCTAGGATCTGATCCCTGTTGTAGGCTTTATCACTGATATACACAAAATCTCTGACTTCGGGGGCCCAAATTTCTTCATACTTGGAAGCAATCAGCATGGCTGTTACACCGACCAGCTGCAAATTTTTGCGGGTCACTTGCTCCTCTTCCAAGAATCTGTCAATCAGATTGACTGTTAGAAAAAGAGTCTCTGGCATCAGCTTGAACTTCAGGTGCACTTCCACCAGCCAATCAATCAGAATGGCTCTCATCTTGTCATTTACATCCTTCTGTCTAGACATGTAATCCGCACGTGGTCGATATCTTGGTTCCACGCGGTGATAGTAAGCGTATATATCGTTGATGTATTGAGTCACGGCAAGAGGATTGTTATGATCTGCGGCATCGATATCAGGAAGAACCTTCTTTTCTGTTTTCAAACAGGTTGCCTGCTCACTGTTCTTGTAAAGCATGCTGCTCATTGTTTTAAGCCCTCCGCTGGCTTTCTTTCCCTCCCTGTTCCCTTCAGGTGCATTTTCCTCCTTCGGTTTGAGAGATTGGGATCGATTGCGTGTGCCTTGGAAGCTACCATGGAACTCCGAGGCCGTGCGTCTGGCCTTCTCCCTAACGGCATTCAAGATGGAGGTGACATCGCGAGCTGCGTTTTTTTCCGTTGCCGCTTTCTCTTTTCCTGGGTTCTTACTTTCTCTCTTTCCATGCACCAAGTTTCCAATGTCTGCTCCGAACGCTCTACTGGCCCGAATTGCGAGATGAGATGTCAGCCTGCACCCTAAGACCTTAAGTTCTGACTGCGTCTGTGCCGTCTTTCGCATTCGCTGTACCCGAACCGAACATGCCGTACTGCATTACGGCACTGCTCACGCGCATCGTCTCTGCCTCGTACCTTCTCTGCGTCGGTCCGACTTCTTTTTCTTTGTCAGAAGCTCTCGTCTTTCGGACGAGGTTCTCATTCTCGTCTCGCCCACTGCGAGCGAACATTTCTATTTGCACGTGATTTCTTCACGTCTTTCGGCTTGTGTTCCTGATGGAAAGTCTTGAGCTCAACTGCAACCCTCGTGAGCGGCACCTCGTCGTTCGGGAAGGCTTCTAGCGACGCCACTTTCTGCGTCGGCGTGTCTTCGTCTGTCGTATTGACGTTTGAACGGATCATCGCCATCCCCGAAGGCCTTCGTTCCCCCCGTTTGTCCTCGACGGCATCTGTCGTTACGTTGCTCAAAATGGCAAATTTTCGAACCGAAGGAGGGGAGAGGGGAACGAAAGCGTGTGAGGAGGATCCGTTCGGGTAGGGGATCGTTCCCCCCAAGATTGCTTCGGGTTTCGGAGGTGGGGAGGCCGAACGACCGAACAATCTTTCGATCCTCCGCGCCTCTCTATACATCTACCGTCGAGGAAAGGGACCCTCCGCCCCGGGTCGTCGACATGGCTCGAAGAAATTATATTGATTTGAACAGGAGATCCTCTGCGGGAATGGGAAGAAGGACCGGAGCGTCGGTCCCCGTCGGGGCACCAACGGCCATCTCACGTTGTTAAATCCCGAACCCGGTCTACGATGCCCCTTCGCGCATTCGGCTACGAAGCCCAACAAACGAACACAGATGTATGCATGGGAATCCACCCCGACGACATCGTGCGCAGAGGAGGATGGGCTGGCGTCGGTGCGGGGACACGTGGGGGTACGGGAGTCGTACGCGTTCGTGTACGTATACGAACCGGGACAGACCGTCCCGACTTCGGCACCGTCGATGCTTACAAGCGAACACGACGAACACGTGAGAACATCCTTGAACCTTCCCTTCGGGTGCTATGCAAGAGTCGAACACCGCTCTAAGAAGCGTCTACTACGGTTCTGAAGGTTGATTGGCGAGCCAAGGAAAGCACCACACTGCAGAGATGCAGGGCCGCACCTCAGAAACAGACGCTGGAAAGTAGACATTAATTCGAAGTCGCGTCCAATCACGTCGACCTTCGCAAGAAGGCGACAGTCCAATGTGTTGAGATGGATTCGAAGACGATGATACTTGTCGTCATACCTCTGTATGAATCTCCACCGTCGTCCGCGTATGATTCCCCGTGCATCGAAAGTGTCCACATCCAACTTGCGCTTTATTGCAATCTGGAGAAGGGTCTGCCAATTAGTAGCGTATTGCCTCGGTCTTCACTTGCGTCGATGGAGTCGGGGTGCTGCCAGTCACGTGTGCCGATGCCTTGGGTGTGTGGGGCTGTAGACCTTCCTCTGCTGGCCGACCTTCCGAGGCGGAGGTCTCTGTTGAATCAGGTAGAGATCTGCGTGGAGACTCCATCCATCGTGCCTCCCACTTTCCATCCTCTGCCTTGTAGACTCCACGGAAGCGGGAATGCTTTTGAATCTCTGCGGCTGCTTCAGCCTGGATGGCCTCAATGAATTCTTCGACAGATAGCTCCTCCATCTCGTTGAGACCCTCCTTGTAGTCATCCGACGAGAAGTTGGTCTTTGCCTCTTGCCCATACAGCTTAAGTGCAGCAATATCGTAGGCACGAGCTGCGGCCTCTTCGCTGTTAAAGCTACCCAGTGAAATGTTCTCACCACTTGCGCTTTCTACTGAAGAGTCCCAATGAGCAGTCCAACGAACCCGAGACACACCCAAGTAATTGTTTGGTTTCTGTGGTCCAAGACCTGCAGCAGCACGTTTTGATGCCTCTGAACCATTCCTTCCTAACCTTGTTCTGATACTGGCAATCGCTGCTTCTAGAATCCGTTCACTGTCAGGATATTGTACGCGCATAGGTTGTGCGTGAGGTGCGGCTTCTTTGCTTGGATTGGAGGATTGGCCTGCAGGGTGGAGAGATCTCCTTTCCCATCTTCTTTCAGGGGACTTAGAATTGATATCTTTGAAGAGAGCTTCCACAGAGGGCATTGGCACTGGGTCAGGCTTGCCAGCAGGGCCTGGTTTCATGAGAGCATGTTTTCCTGGAACCTCTTCTTTCTCTACCTGGAGGTCGGACGGGCCATTTCCCTTACCTATAGAATCCTGGCGTTGCAAAGAAATGGCAACCTTCTGCGCGATTCCCTGTTACAGCGAAGCGTCGTGCAAAGTCCGGTCAGCATGATAGAAACTATCAATTGGTTCGGTTGTTGTGGGCAGGCCAGCAAATTCGTTATTGCTGGAAGACGTACCAATGGCGTTCCGGAATCGCTCCGCTGAAGTACATTGTTATCAAGCTTGGATTGTGCCGCTTTGTAGGCAGGCCCATGGCTCAAAGAGCCAGAGTTCATCCGAAAAATGGTCCCGTCTTCGCGGGAATAACTCCTAGCCAATGGAAAGGACATTTGGCGATCCACGATCCTTCGTTCGGGCATGGACAGTCGCCTCCGGTTTTCTGGCAGGCTTTCGGTGCGTTGCAACTTCGTCGGCTGGTAAGAAAGATGCCCGTGGGGCATTCTGGGAGAAGGATTCTGATCCATCGTCCTGTCTACACCACCTTCATGGGCCTGGTTCGATCCAAGTCTTTGGCGGTCGACTTCATGCACTGGAATCGGCATGTCATCGAGGAACTTCTCCCACCCTACGAAATCTTCTTCTTCGTGTCCATCCATTCCAATCAATTCGTCAAAGGTGGGAAAAGCATTTCGGTACGTTTGCTCTTGCGTCGTTTCGTGTCCAGGTCTCATGTCACCGCTTCGCAATTGCACGTTCGGAATTGCTTCGCTTCTACGGCCGTTCGAACTCGAGTTTTTCCAATCGAATCCTGTCCTGTGTCCTTCCTACCTTTGCACCGCACTTCCGACCCTGCTTCGACGCTGCAGCACTTGGCCACACCCTTTGCGTCGATCCGGACCTGCGAGCCTCTCTTGGACGCAGACGCGGACGTGGATGGGAAGCTGTTAAGCGGTGCGTGGCTTCTTGTCGACGGCAGCACTTCGAATGACGTCCAGCGGTGCGGATTCCACCTCGTTTACATCCGTTTCGCTTCCCGAACGGTTCGATTTCGCGTTTCCTCGTGCAGATCCGCCTCCCTTGGCCGTCTGGGAGAGAAGGCAGGAGCAGATCCACCCCCTTTTGCAGACACACCCTCGTGGGAGTCGTGGGAGAACGAGGGAGAGAAGCGGGGGTGGAGTGTGGTCCGGGAGGGGTGCAGAGGGGAAGGCGGTTCCTCGGACGGTCGATTGGAAGGGCGTTGACCCGGTACGACGGGGTTTGAAAGGAGGATCCCTAGGGTTCGAACCCGGTTTCGATCGGATGGAGAAGGAACACGACACTCTCGCGTCCGTCGAACCCCGTCCATCGAGAAAAGACGCCCCCTTTTCACGGTCCTTCTCTCTCCCCACCTCACCCGAGGACCGGGGCGTGGACCGTCCGAGCGCGTGCCAGGGTGGTTTGTGGGGGATCGAGGGCCCATCCCGCTCTCCCTCCCCTCGTCGGTGTGAATCCGAGGGACACGTTCGCATCGTCCGAGGGGGAAAGGGAAGAGGAACCACAAACAGGGTCGATTCCATCCCAGAACGTACGAGAGAAAGGAAAGGGGGGTGGACCAGGTTCGAGACGAAAGAGAAAAAAAGGATGGGGGGTGGGAGAGAGATGCCACGTGGATCCACGTGCCTGGGAAGGTACGAAGGGAAAGGGAGAGTGGAAGTCCCTGCAAGGGGATGTCGAAAGAGCACTGGAGTAG
>LFIK01003555.1_pt1 | contig 12648 bp, 11 predicted proteins | sample 643401 | NCBI WGS metagenome assembly LFIK01 (sample SAMN03777447, study PRJNA286221) | soda lake metagenome | biome: soda lake; feature: Kulunda steppe; material: water; isolation source: sample T5-Br brine of Lake Tanatar-5 | place: Russia: Kulunda steppe | collected 2010-07 | reverse complement strand
TGGATTGGAGGAGACAAACAGCACGTGTTCCGGGTAGACCTGCAGCTGGTCCGTGACCAGCGCATAGGCCTGTGGGCTGGGTTTGTATATCCGAATGCTGTCCACGGAGAGAATCCCATCCAGGGCGTCGTTCAGGCCCGCGGCGTGCACTGCAGGTTCAATCAGTGGCAGATCCCCGTTGGTGAGGATGGCGCGGCGTTTGCCGGAGAGTTGCTCCAGCACACTCCTCACCTCGGGAAACGGGTTCAGGACAAGGTAGGCATCCATCAGGCTCTGGATTTGTGCTGCGTTCGGTGTAAATCCGCGACTTTTCGCAGCGTATACGAGTGAGTCTCTCGTCACTTGGCTGAACGGTTTGTAACGGTTCATCAGTGTACGCAGCCAAGTGTATTCCAGTTGCTTGCGGCGCCAGAGTTCCGTGATGGCGTCTCCGTGTCCCGGAAACGTGTGCTCGGTCTGCTGCTGCACGGAATTCACATCGAACAGCGTCCCGTAGGCATCGAAGATCACGGCGTCTGTCTGCATGGTTTCTGTTTCCTTTAACGATCGGGTTGTAACTGGCGGCACCGCTCCCGCGTGGCATCGGGAGCGGTGCCGGCGTCTCAGGCCTCCCAGGCGTGCCCGGCGAAGGCGCTGTCCAGTTCAGGCTGATTGAGGTGGTTGGCGTAATTGCTCAGTGTTTTGACAGCCAGGGCCAGAATGATCTGGAGAATGTGTTGTTCCTCGAAACCGGCCGACAGGAATGCGTCCACATCCTTCCGGCTCGGCATTCCCCGGGTGCGCAACATGACAGCGGTGAACGCGGACAGGGCCGCCAGCCGTTCGTCGGGAATCGCTTGGCCGCTGCGCAGGGCCTCAAGTACATCCGGCGGTACCTTCGACGCCTTGTCCGCAATCATGCTATGGGCCGACATGCAGTAGTCGCAGCCGTTCTCACGGCTGATGGTCAGAAAGACGACTTCCTGCTCGGGCGGAGAGAAACCGGAGTCCTCCCGGAACAGGGCGTAGCCGTGCAGATAGGTGTCAAGCACGCCCGGCGCCTTGGCCATGTGTGCGTACATGTTGGGGACAAAGCCCAGGTTGGCCTTGGCGCTATCCAGCAAGGGCTTCGCCTTGGCGCCGGCATTGTCCAGAGTGACCGCGGGTGAGCTGAGTCTGTATTCGGCGGACATGGTTGTGATCCTCCTTTGGCGTTGCATTAAAATATGAACCGATCGGTCCATATTGAGCAAAAAATTATCCAAGGCCCCGCAGGATATGTTGCGCGGCGGTCTGAGCGCGCTCTTGATCGGCACCCGACTTGATCAGGGTGCGCAAGCCCGCCATCCCTAGTGTCAGGAAATCTGCAAGGGCGGCCGGATCAAGATGTTGGTTGATATCGCCCGCCTGTTGCGCCTGTTCCACGGCGAGGCGGAACAATGTCGTGATCCGGGCCACGCTCTCCCGCGCATGCTGACCAGGCAGGTCCTCCCGGTAACCCAGTTCGGTGGCCGAGTTGAAGATCAGGCAACCGAGTTTCGCCCTTTCCGTGGCCGCTGATTCTGCGGTGTCCAGGAACAGTTCCTCTAGAAACGTCATGGCTGAAGACGTCTCCCTGAGGCGGCGTTCCAACCGGTCGAGCAGGTTCTCCCGGTAGCGGGTCAGGCACTGAACGAAGAGCGCCTCCTTATTACCGAAGTGTTGGTAAAGGCTACTGCGGGAGAGCCGCATGGCGTTCTGCAATTCCCTGGTGGATGCCGCGTCAAAACCTCGCGCCCAGAAGACGTGCATAGCCGCATCCAGAGCCCGTGCCTGATCAAACGCAATTGGTCTTCCTCGCATCATGCCCTCAAATTAGGACCGTTTGGTCCACAATGCAAGTTCCTCCGATCATTGCTGTTCAAGTGTGCCGCTTGTCACGGCCTGTCAGCGATAGTCGGGGACATCCCCATGAAATCCCGGGCTGGAGGCGCTTCTTGAGGCAGTGCGGGAAAAAGCAGTGGCCGACAAACCAACCAAGTTGTCGTCAGCTTTCGCGATTGGGGGACAGCTGGCTGCAAACCTACGGCGGTCTCGTAGCCAGCGGTTTCGATACGTTCTCCAGCCTGATCCATGGCAGCCCCGAACCTGATCGTGCCCGGGCGCAGGTCGGTGGCCTTGGGAGGCTTAGCCCGTTTCCCGGTCTGCATATTCGCTCGTATCAGCCGCAGCCACTGATTCCAGCAATCCGACAGCAGCAGCGAGGCCTGCTTCGTCGGTGGCAACCGCATGAACCGGTCGGGCATCCAGCCATGCATGTAGTGTCGAGACCGCTGCAGCGGATAGCCTGCCGTTGTCGGAGCCAACGCACCAGGGCAGAACGTGGGCGAGCGCCTGCCTGGCGGTCATCGCCCCGGTGCCCGAAGCAGTCTCCACAAATACTGCGCGGACATCCAACTCGGTGCCCGTCAACTCCGTGTCAGCCGGTAGCAGGGCCCAACGTCGGCTTCCCGATGGTGCATCGTTGTCCTCGCTGGCGGATTGCGGCACCAGGCAAGGAAGTCCGATGGAACTGGCCTGCTGCTGCGGAGGCGCGCCAAGGAGCATCCCTGTGGAAAGGCGCGACGGTGCCATGCGTGACAAACACGCGGCGAAACGATCACGGTCGGAAGGCCTTTCTCCGCGGGAATGGATCACCAGCACGGACGGGATGACCTTGGTGCCAGGCGCGAAATCTGTCGGGCTGCGGAGCGTCCCGTGCAGCCCCAGGAGAGCGCTGTGCCCCACGGCGCGGCGCAGCAGAGTGTCATCAAGCAGTGTCACCACCTCCGCAAGGGAAAGATCCTGACCAAGCAACTGGCGGGCATCAGAGACGGCGTAGCCGCCTGGCGTCGATACAATATGCAGCCGCTCTTGCTCGGACTGCTCACGCACTTCAGCCAGCATCGCCGCATAGGCCGGGAACACCCGCTTGGCCACTGCCTCGCAGCCGGTACTCAGAGCCAGGGGTGCCGCACCTGCGCGCACAGTGATTTCCTGCGCCCGTGGTGCGATGCCTGTTTCAGGGGCTCCATGGGCGCTGTCTGTTGCCTTGAGTGTGGTTACCGGCTGCCGGTTTGGCGTCGCTGCCGTGACTGCCTGCATCAGCAGACCGTCCCGGGCCCAGTCGGCCAAGGTGTCCCAGACCTGTTGGCGGAGGCGCCAGGCCTCTTCCGGGGTTCCGCTGTGTTCAGCGGCGTCCAGAAGCTGGTCGGCAATCGTGTCGGCATCCATGCCGTCTGTCGCCATCAGCCAGATCCATGCCGCGGTTCCATTGGGTTGGTAGAGAGTGCCGGTGCGTTCCGAGTACAGCGACAGGCCATCGCCTTCGACAATTTCCGCGACTTGCCGTGGCTTCGTATACGGGGCAGGAACCCCGCCTTCGGACACAGCATTCGCTAGCACCATGTCGGCAAGGCGCGGATGGGGAAAGTACGGCAGGAAACGGGCGACGTCCTCGGAAGGGAAAAGCCGCTGAAAGCCCCCGGCCCGTGCAAGCTCCAATTGTGCCATTGCCCGGATGCGCTCCGCGGGGTCAAGGTCGCTGTGATCAACAGGGGGGGCATTCAAGCCCAGCAGGTTCACCATGTCGGTGATCAACTGGCGTTTGTTCCGGGCCTCCACGTCCCCGCCGTCCTGGGGTGCGGCGCAGACATCCAGCGAGGGGCTTAGATTGCATTCGAGTATATGGGGCTTGAGATTGGCATCCACCAGGCAATCAATGCCAAGCAGTTCATAGCAACCGCCGGTCGGCGCTTTGACGCGCTGCAGCCGGGACCGCATGTGTTCGCGGACCGAGATGATGGTCAGCGTCAGCATGTCGCGGATGCGCTTGAACAGAGCCACATCATCGTGACCTTGTTCCCGCAGCCAATTGCGGTAGTTCGCGAAGCTGATGAATACCACCGGGGTCTGGCTGGCGGTATTCGTCGCGTTGACATCCGGGTTGGTCAAATGCGCGTAGATGTTATCCGGGTCGTCGGCGTCGTAAGGTTCCGACGCAAGTTTGGCTGAGCCCTCCTGATAGAGGTAGACCCGGAGGGGTTCCACCGAGGTGATGAGCACATACAGGCGCAGGACATACTTGTGACCGCCGATGGTGTGAGGCTGATCCATGTATTCCTGAACCATGAAGCTGTTGTCGCGGGGTACGTCGGCGGGATCCCCAACCAGGGAGATACCTTTCCCACGTGCGGAATTCCTGGGCTTGAGGATCCAGCGTTTTCCCGGCTCGCGTGCCGCGGCATCCTGCAGCGCCGCGTACTCAGTCGGCATGACGAACGTGAGAGGGAAGAAATCCATGCGGTGGGCGAGGCTGCTGTCAGCACCAGCCTGCTCCTGGACCCGTGTGCGTGTGCGAGCAAGCGTGGCGTACAGGCTGCTTTTCACCGTAAGCCCATTGTTTCCCGGAATATGGTTGATCGTGCAACCCGGGCCCAACTGTTCAAAGACCTCCGGGGCAGGCATGCCGGTGTACCAGCATGTGGTCCACTGTTCGCTGGAGCCTTCGGCCCATAATGCCGGGTCCAGCGCCTCGCGGAAAAAAAGATCCTGCGCCGGCTCCCGTTTTCCTGCCAGCCAAAAATGACGGTTTCGCCCGGATGTCCTGGTCATCGTGCCTGCTCCCCTTGGCTCATACCCCATGGCAAAACCCTAGCAGCCGGCTAAGCGTGAATATCTACGTTCTTTTGCGTATGGGGCGCCGATGAAGGCTGACCAATACTGGGACAGGGATGCACAGTCCCGTTATCTAGAGAGATGAAAGGGAGGAATCATGACGGATAAGCCCAGTAACAGAGAGCGGCTGCGTCGCAGCCTGACGCGGGGGCTGAAGTATTCGGCACCCTTGATGATTGTCGCCGCCTACGGCGTCGGTTCCGCGGCCGTCGGCCACACGACTTCCCCTGAGCAACTGGCTGCGATGGCTGCCGACGAAGAAATTTCCGATGTGCTCCTGATCGCGGAAGGCGAAGGTGAAGGCGAAGGAGAGGGTGAAGGTGAAGGCGAGGGCGAAGCCTGAGTCTCATCATTCGTCCCTCTGATAAAAAGGCTGCCCGGTCAACGTCGGGCAGCCTTTTTAAGATCCAGGGAATCTCCCCTGGCCTCGAATAATTTCTAGCGGCTCCCTTCAGCCTCTCCTTCAGCTTCTCCTTCTCCTTCTCCTTCTCCTTCCGCCTCGGCGCGCGCTTCGCCCTCTGCCTCGCCTTCACCCTCGCCGACGGCAGACATAAGGTAGCCGTGGTCGCTGACCGCATCTCCGACAATGGAATGGACTGCGGCGTACCCCGCAACCGCAATCATCAAAGGGGCGGTGTAGGCGATGCCGCGGGAGAGCGATCGAAGCAGCTGCTCGCGCTTTTCGGATTGTTCAGTGCTCATGTGAGGTTCCTCCGGTTAGCGCGCATTACCGCGGATAAGCAGATAGAAGGCGATCATCAACAAGGTGAACTGGAACTGCATGCCGCCCAGCGGATGCGTGGGTGTGGCCATGAAATGCCATTGACCCCAATGCTCCATGATGATGGCGCCAAACATGATGGGTACGACAAGAAGTGCGCCAAGGCGGGTGATCCAGGCGTTTGACAGGCCGCCGACCACCACGAGCACCCCGGCCGCGATCTCGGTGAGTGCGACGAGTAAGGCAATTAACCAAGGAAGCTGCATGACAGTGGCGAATTCCGTAATGCCACCGCCCATGAACTTGTCGATGCCGTGATAGGTGAATACCCCGAGTAGCGAGAGACGCAGCAGCCAATGTGCATGCCTGCCAAGCGCCTGCAACGGTTCCTCAGCCAACGATTTCGAGGTTTCCATAACCCTGACTCCTTTGGTTTTTCGTGTGTTTCAGAAACTCCTTCGTCGCCCGCGCAAGCCCGAAATCCGGACCGGGCTCGACCCCCAGCAGGCGCGAAAGGATGTTGATCATGGCCATGTGGTGGAGGGTATGGCTGGCAACACAGCTCAGCTCCCGCCCAAGAGAGCTGTACAACGTGATCGGGCGTTCATCCGTCCCCGTGTCGGGTGAGTGCAGGACCTGTATCGTTGTGTCCGTCCCGGGATCAACCTGGAGCAAGGTGCGGAGATTCGCGCTGAGCATGGCTAGCCGGCGTTCGGCGGCCTGGGGGCACTGTTCCACCGGTGTGTGACGCGCCCGCCGGTCGTAATCCAGTGGCGCGGATTGGCCCAGCAGCGTCACATAATGATCTGCCAGATGACGGACATGCTGGCCGATACTGCTCAGCCCGAGTTCATCCTGGTGATCGCGGTATTGATCCGGAGAAAGACGGCTTATCAGTGCTCTGGTTTGCTGCAGCAGGCAGCAGTTCTCCTCGATCAGTGCTCCAAGAGATTTATCAGCCATTTTTCGGTCTTCCTTGTTGAAGTGTTCGATTCGCCCCGCACCCGAACACGGGCCGCGCGGCGGGAGCTTGGTGCTATCGGTAACGGTAGGTAGCGCCCACTGCTCCTCCAATGCGCAGTTCTACGTACTCCGGCCATCTCGATCGCGTCCTACGGGAACTACGTATTCGTGGACGGCGCCCGCCGCTGCATCCTTGCGTCGTGCACTTACGGGTGTGCGGGATGCGGGATGCGGGAGTCACGGATGCCTGGCTGCATTTGTTGGATGCGCTCTGGCCGTCCGGGACCGCCGCCGCTTTCTCTTGCCGAAAAAGATTGATTGCCGGTTCGGGATAGTGACTACGCAGAATTACGGGCGACGCTCACCCTCTTGGGCTGCTTCAATAGAAGGTATGGGTTCGCGCGTCGAGGGCAGCCATGTCGGGAGGCGGAAGATGGTGGATCGACCCGTTGACGTGACATTTTACCGCTGGGCCGGGGCCTGGGGGCCGTTTCGCGTGCGCACGCCCTGTGGAGAGTGCGAGCTCACCGCTGACGTGATCGGCAATGCGCTGACCAACGAACTCCGTGATATCGCGGTACACCTGGAGGTGCGGAACTGGCTTGATGCCTGGTGGCGGCCGTTGGCAGTGGGCGGCCGGCATGCGCCCATTATCGTGGTCGACGGCCGGGTGATCAGCCAGGGGCGTGTGCTGAATCGCGGGGTTTTCCAGGAAGCCGTGGTCCGCGCGCATGCGCGCAAGGTGCCGGTTCGCGGTAACCACGTCTATGGAAAAGCGGGCTGCGACCATTGTGGCCGGGCCATGGCCTATCTGGATGCGGCAGACATCCGGTACGAGAGACACGATGTGGTGCGGGAGCCGGTTGCCCTGTACGCCATGCTGGAGCGGGTCAAGCCGCTGATTCCGCGTAACACGCCCGTCGCCGTACCCCAGATCTGGATTGACGGGCATCATATTGGCGGTGCGGAGGCCCTGTCTCACTTGCTGGGTCGTGCCGTTCCTGCACGCGTGGACCGGGGGCGCTCCTCGCTGTCGCCTGGCGATGGACTGGACCATGGAACATACACCTAAGGGGACTATGACAGCCGTTGAACACCGTGAAACGCAAGGCCTGACCTGGCCGCCCCTGGCAAAGGGGTTTGGCGCTCATGTGCTGACGCTGGTGCTGTATCTGGTGCTGGCCAACTGGGCCACGCAGTTCATGCTGGATGCGCCGCCGGTCCCGCTGCTGTGGCCGGCCACCGGGATCGGCCTGGCGATGGTGTACCGGTTTGGTTACGGAATCGGCGCCACATTACTGCTTGCGGGAACCATTAGTCATTTCAGCTTTGGTGCGTCCATGGTGGACGCAGTGGTGTTAGCCTCCGGGGCGGCGATTGGTGCGTGTGTCGGCGCCGCGGTTCTCCGTCGGCTTGATTTCAGCGCACGGTTGGAGCGCGTGCGAGACATTGTGACGCTGCTGCTGGTCGGGGCCGGTGTCAGTGCGCTGATCAGTGGGCTGACAGGCACCCTGGCCATGGTGGGGGTGTCCTCCGCATTCGGTGAAACCATGGGGCTGTGCTGGCTGGCAGACACCATGGGCGTTGTGCTGTTTGCCCCCCTCCTGCTTGCCGTCCGCCGTCCCCGGTTCCTGAATGCCGCCATGACCAGGGATGGCGTATTCGTATTCAGTGCGCCGGCAATGACACTCGTGCTGTATGCAGGCGGGGTGCCGCCCACGCTGGCTTTGCCGCTATCCTATGCGGTTTTCCCGCTGGTGCTGTTTCTTGCCTTTCGCTTGCCGCCGGCGGCGGTGGCACTGGCGACTCTGTCCTCCGCCATGGTGGCGGTGGCATGTACCGCGGCAGGGAAGGGGCCGTTTGCTCAGGCTGCGGATCTGCGGCCGGACCTGATCGCGTTGCATGTGCAACTGGCCTTGTTGCAACTGACCGGGCTGCTGCTTGTTGCGGTGCGCTATGAACGGATGCACGCGGAACGTCGCGCCAGGGAGCATCTGCGCACGCTGGCCCGGGTTGGACGCATGAATGCGGTGAGTACCATGGCCGCCGGCATCGCGCATGAGATCAATCAGCCCTTGTGCGCTGTGAACAGCTACGCGCAGGCGGCCGTGCGCATGCTTCAGCGCGGGGAGTCGCCGGAGGCGCTGCAGGATCCGTTACGGAGAATCGTGGACGGCAGTCAACGGGCCTCTGATATCGTGCGTCGGACGCGGCATTTCCTGGAAACCGGCCAGCCGGAACTCCGTCCGGTGTCGTTCAACGGGCTGGTGGAGGAAGCCGGCAGCCTGCTCCGGCCGGAGTATCAGCGCCTTGGTGTGCAACTCACCCTGGAACTCTCGACCGATCCTTGTGAGATTCAGGCGGACGCACTGGAGATCCAGCAGGTGTTGGTAAACCTGCTGCAGAATGCGCTGGAGGCGGTGCAGCGCCAGCCGCCCGGGCGTCCGCACCGGGTCACCGTTGTCAGTCAGTTGGACCCGGACTCCGGAGAGGCCGTGCTCCGTGTGAGCGACACTGGGCCCGGAATTCCCGACGATGTGCTGGAGACCTTGTTCGATCCCCTGGTAACCCACCGCAGCGGCGGTAATGGCCTCGGTCTCGCCATCGCGCGCTCCATTGCTGAGGCGCACGGAGGACGTCTTGTCGCGCGCAATCTGCCGGGAGCAGGGGCTGAATTCCAATTGGCATTACCCATCGACTTGAGACGCTCGGAGGACAGGCATGCAGGAGACAGTGTTTCTCGTTGATGACGACCCGGATGTCCGTGAGGCAGTGACCTTCCTGCTGCAGACCGAGCGATTCCGGGTACGGGCATTCGACAGCCCCGAAGCCCTGCTGAATTTCATAACGGGAGAGCATATCGGCTGCCTGCTGCTGGATGTGCGGTTGCCCGGCATGGACGGACTGCAGTTGTTCCAGGCGCTGCGCGACCGCAATGTGTTTTTGCCCGCGCTGTTCATCTCCGGTCATGGCGATATTCCCCTGGCTGTGCGCGCCATCAATGCCGGCGCCCTGGATTTCATCGAGAAACCGTTCAACGACGAAATGCTGCTGGAGAAAGTGGCAAATGCGCTGGAACTCAACCGCTGTGCGCGAGAGCATAATGCGGACCGGCTGGATGCGGAGCGTCGCCTGGGCCGTCTCACACCCCGGGAACGGGAGGTGATGGAAGGCATACTGGAGGGCAAGCTGAGTAAGGTTATCGCTCATGAGATGGGTGTCAGTGTGCGGACTGTGGAAGTGCACCGGGCTCACGTGCTGGAGAAAATGGCGGCGAGAAACAGCTCCGACCTGGTGCGCATGGTGTTGTCCACCGACACGTATCGGGAGTGGTTGCTCTGAGCTGACGCAGATCGAGCCTTCGCCGGCATGCTGTTCCATACTTCCCCAGGGAAACAACAAGGAGGCATGTCATGGTTGAGCCGCTCAGCGCGGATGACGTTTACCGTCGTTGCCCCAGCGAACACTTCCGGTTTCAGGATACGGGCGAACTCGAGCCACTCGATCTGCTCACCGCTCACCAGCGCGCGGTGGACGCGCTGGATTTCGGTACCGAGATCCGCAGCGATGGTTTCAACCTGTTTGTGCTCGGCGATGCCGGGGCGGGGAAGCATGCGCTGATCCGGCGGTTCCTTCAGGGGCGCGCGGTGGACGAGGCAGTGCCACCCGACTGGTGTTACCTCTACAATTTTGACGAACCCGCGCGCCCCCGCCACCTGAAACTGCCGGCCGGCACGGGCCGCAAGCTCCGGGAAGACCTGGATCAGCTGGTGGATGATCTTCGCACGGCGATTCCCGCCGTTTTCGAGAGCGAGGAATACCAGAACCGGGTGCATGAGCTCGAACGGGTGATGCAGCGGCGTCAGCGTGAGAGTCTTGACGCGGTCCGCCGCGAGGCCCAGGAACATGACATTGTCATGCTCACCACCCCTGCCGGCTTCACCTTTGCCCCCGCCAAGGGCGACGGCATCATGGAGCCCGAGGAGTTCCAGAAACTCTCTCAGGAAGACCGTGAGCGCATCGAGCGCACCATGGAGATCCTGCAGCGGAAGCTGCAGCAGACCATCCAGCAGATGCCGCGCCTGGCGCGGGAGCTGCGCAAGCAGGTCAATGCGCTCAACGAGGAGATGACGCTGTCGGCAATCGGCGGTCCGCTGGAGGAACTGCACCAGCAGTACCAGGAACAGGAGGCCGTGATCGCTCACCTGGAGGCCCTGCGGCGGTTCATCGTGGAACACGTCAATGCCTTCATCAGCGACAGCCCGGACATCCCTCCCGAGGCGATATTCAGCCGCTGCCGGATCAACCTGCTGGTGGATAACGGCGACTGCCGTGGCGCCCCCGTGGTGTACGAGGATCTGCCCACCCACCAGCATCTCGTCGGCCGCATCGAACACCAGGTACGCAACGGTGCGCTGCTCACCGATTTCTCGCTGATCCGCGCGGGTGCGCTGCATCGCGCCAACGGCGGCTACCTGGTCCTGGATGTGCGTAGCTTGCTCATGCAGCCTGCTGCCTGGGAGACGCTAAAGCGCAACCTGCGCGCCAGGGAGATCCGCACCGAGTCCCTGGAACAGGCCTACGGCCTGATCAGCACGGTGAGCCTGGAACCCGAGCCGATCCCGCTCGACGTGAAGATCGTGCTGCTCGGTGACCGCCTGCTTTACTACCTGCTGAGTTCGTACGATCCGGAGTTCCTGGAGCTGTTCAAGGTGCAGGCCGATCTGGAGGACGATCTGGACCGTGATGCGGACAGCCAGCTGCTGTTTGCCCGCATGGTTGCCACACTCGCGCAGGACGCCGGCTTGCGCCCGATGGACCCGTCCGCCGTCTCGGCGGTGATCGAGCAGGCCAGCCGCCTGGCGGATGATCAGCAGAAGGTCACTGCGCGCACACGGGAGCTGGCCGATCTGCTGCAGGAGGCCGACCACTGGGCAGGGAAAGAGGGCACCGGCGTCGTCAGCCGCAGCCACGTGGAACAGGCCGTGCAGCAGCAGGTGTACCGGGCCGAGCGGCTGCGTGAACGCAGCCTGGAGGCCATCCGGCGCGGCACGGTGATGATCGCCACCGGGGGGGAGGCCGTGGCCCAGGTGAACGGCTTGTCGGTGCTGCAGCTCGGATCGTTCTCCTTTGGCAGGCCCACGCGGATTACCGCCACTGCCCGGCCCGGCAAGGGGCAGGTGGTGGACATTGAGCGCGAGGCCAAGCTCGGCGGCCCCATCCATTCCAAGGCGGTGATGATTCTCTCGCGCTTTCTCGCAAGCCGCTATGCGGCGGAGGGAGAACTCTCGCTGTCCGCCAGCCTGGCCTTTGAGCAGTCCTACGGCGGTATCGAGGGGGATTCGGCGTCGGTGGCCGAGGTGTGCGCGCTGATCTCCGCCATTGCCCGCGTGCCGCTGCGGCAGTCGCTGGCGGTCACCGGCTCCATCAACCAGCATGGCGAGGTGCAGGCGGTGGGCGGCGTGAACCAGAAGATCGAGGGCTTCTTCGATGTCTGCCGTGGGGAGGGTGAGGTCAATGGCCAGGGGGCGTTGTTGCCGGCGAGCAACGTCACCCATCTGATGCTGCGCCAGGATGTCCGGGACCCGGTGGCCGACGGCCGCTTCCACATCTATGCCATCCGCACCGTGGATGAGGCCCTGGAGCTGCTCACCGGGCTGGAGCCGGGCGTAGCGGATGCGAACGGCGTTTTCCCCGAGGGCAGCCTGAACCGGCGTGTCATGGACCGCCTGCAGGCTTTCGCCCGTGCCGTACAGTCGAAGAAGTCCGCGGACGATGCGGAGGAGTCGAACCGTGAACAGCGTGACGACTAACGGGCAGCCGCAAGGGGCCGGCAATGGAGACGACACCCACGCGCTGCGCGTGCTGGCACTGCTGGATGCGTCCCGCTCCAGTCTGGCCGCGCTGCAGGCCGCCGTGGAACTGGCCGCGACCCGGCACGCGGAACTGCTCGCCCTGTACGTGGAGGATGTGAACCTGCTGCGCAGCGCCGCCTTCCCCTTTGCGCGGGAATTGGGCGGTCTCACCGGTCAGCCCCGACCCTTCGATGCCGGCACGGTGGAGGACTGGCTGCGCCGTCAGAGCGAACAGGTCAATGCCGCCCTGCAGGCGGCGGTTCAGGGGCGCGCCATCCGCCACTCGTTACGGGTCGCCCGCGGTCAGGTGGTGGCGGAGGCTCTGGCGCTCGCTACCCGTCGTGACCTGCTGGTGCTGGGCCGCAGCGGCGCGTCAGCGGCGTTCGGCGGAGGAATTGGTTCCACCACCCGTGCACTGCTGCGACAGGCACCCTG
>LFIK01003554.1_pt1 | contig 12648 bp, 16 predicted proteins | sample 643401 | NCBI WGS metagenome assembly LFIK01 (sample SAMN03777447, study PRJNA286221) | soda lake metagenome | biome: soda lake; feature: Kulunda steppe; material: water; isolation source: sample T5-Br brine of Lake Tanatar-5 | place: Russia: Kulunda steppe | collected 2010-07 | reverse complement strand
TGCGTGTGCGTGTGCGTGTGTGTGCGCGTGTGTATGTGTATGCGTGTGTGTTTGTGCATATGTGTGCGTGTATATGCTCACGCGTACCAACCCAGGTCTCTATCCTCCTGCATCATCTGACCACCCAGCTTCCAGCTAAATAAGCACGAAACCGAATCTGCCAATGGTACATGCCCGGTATTGCACGAGTTTGCACACAGACACATCCAGAACGTGCAGAACGTGCAGCCAGCCATGGTGCACACCAAAACATCCAGAACGTGCCATGGTGCACACTGACACATCCAGAACGTGCCATGGTGCACACCGACACCTCCAGAACGAGTTTGCACACAGACACATCCAGAACGTGCAGGCAGCCATGGTGCCCAGCTTGCCCGCCCCTGCAGCCACATGCATGAGGCCTGCTACTGAGCACCTGTGCACAGCCCCCCTGCACCCCCAAGGATTGTTGCCTGCCCGCCATGCCCACCTGTGCCATGCCACGCTGCGCACAGGCCAAGAACGAGTCATGGTGCTGGCGGTACGTGAGCAGCGCGGCCGCCGTGGCCTCTCGCATTTTGTGTGCCTCTGCGCTGTCGAACGTCCAACCGGTGCCTGCGCCGTGCAGTGGGCATCATTGGTTGTTATGCTGTTCAGCTGTCAGAAGCCCACGCACACGCGCAAGGCTCCATTTGTTGTCTGGAAACATGGCAGGGATGAGCTATAGGAGCATCTGGCGCTGGTTAGGTGGGGCAAGGGGCAGAACACGCGCATCAATGTCCTCAGATTCACAATCCGAGCTGTTTGCAAGCGCCAACTCAAGCACACCAACGCACATGGATGAGCTGTTTGCAGCTCCCTCCTTGACCCCCTGAGCCTTGCTTTTCCGCACACAAGGTCGAATGTTCAGGGAGTTGGGGAGGGCGCTGCGCACTGCGTGTTTGCGCGCTCCGCCCGCACAGCACGTCACAGAGGCGGCGGCGGTGCACACTCTTGTGCCCGCCAGTTCTAGACAATGCCGTTGACCTGAGGGTTGCAGGGCATCAGATCGTCACCGAGTGCGGGCTGTTTGCAACAGGCGGCGGGGCGTCAGGCGCACCACAGTACTACGCACCGCGGGGAGCGTCAGGCGCACCACAGTACTATGCATATGACGGGGGGCGTCAGGCGCACCACAGCACTATGCATATGACGGGGGGTGTCAGGCGCACCACAGCACTACGCACCGGTGTTCTCGAACGGGTGGAAGGGGGTCACGGTGTCCCTGAGGCCGCCCACCGCATGCACCACGGGCACTGTGCCGTAGGCCATGGCGTACAGCTGGTTCAGGCCTGCACAGGCAAAGGAGGGGATGAGGTCTGAGGTCTAGCTGGTTCAGGCCTGCACAGGCAAAGGAGGGGATGAGGTCTGAGGTCTAGATGGTTCAGGCCTGTGCGCGCAAAAGAGGGGTTGAGGTTTAAGGTCTAGATGGTTCAGGCCTGCGCGCGCAAAGGAGGGTTTAAGGTCTGAGGTCTAGCTGGTTCAGGCCTGCGCGCGCAAAGGAGGGGTTGAGGTCTGAGGTCTAGCTGGTTCGGGCCTGCGCGGGCAAGGCCGCGTGACTGGGGGGAGAGCGGGGGGAAAGAGACACTGCTTATTATGATGTTGGCATACCTCCCAAGCTCGTGGAAGCCGAAGAAAGGGGAAGATGCTGGAGCAAGGACACTTGCGTACATGCACACACACGCACTCACCGCAGGGCTCAAAGCGGGAGGGCATGAGCAGGATGTCACATCCGGCGGTGATGCGGTGCGCCATTTTGACACTGAAGCCTACCCAGCCGCGGCACTTGTCCTTGTTGCTGCGAGTACACGTAATGGTGCATTCAGATGCGTGTGTGTGTGTGTGTGTGTGTGTGTGTGTGTGCGCGCGCGCTTGTGCATGCATCTCACCGGGGTTAAAGGAAGTGACAAGCAGGTGAACTGTCACATGCACATGTTTGTACTTGTCTCAGACAGGCGCGGGTGCAGGCAAAATCCAGCTCACACACGCATGCCTGATGCACACGCCCGCGGCACCTCTGCTCACGGCACACATCAACAGCCCCTGGCCCCCCTCTCCCATGCCGCCATCCAACTCGTCCTAAGTCGCGCACGCCCTCAGCCATGATTTTTCACATGCCCGGTTGCACACACACGCACCGGTTCTCCATGTTGCGAAGGTCGTTCTCCAGGTCCTCCCGGCCCGAGCCCAGCATGATGAGCTGCACGCCCTCCGACATCAGCCAGTCGTAGTTGTCGCGGATGAGGTCAATGCCCTGCGGCAGGGCAGGAGCGCGCGCACGAGGCGCAGGGAGGTCACGCATGAGTAGTGGGCAAGCAAGGGTCAGGAGAATAGAGTGCAGGGCTGCAGCCGGGGCCCTACGCAAGGGGTTGTCCCACAAAGGCGGTCACAAGGTCTCCGCCACCACTGCCGCCACTTCTGCCACCACCACCGTCACGCTGCCACCATCACCATCACCGGCAGTTCTGCCGCTGCCGACACCATGCTGCCTCCAGCTCCAGCACCAGCGCTAGCACCAGCATCAGGACAGGGGGCTCATCAACTGTACCCAGGCGCACGGGGGAGCGCTCTCAAAAACAGCAGAGTGCAGCCTGGAGACGATTAGGGTGTGGCCCCCAGGACCCTACATGCATGCCGTGGGGCACCCGGCATTCTGATCACCCTACACGCGTGCTATGGGGCACATGGCTCCTTCATAAGACCCATGGCAGCAAACACACACAGCACTCACTTGCTATCGCGCCACCCCCCCTAACCCTCCTCCCCCCCGCCCCCAAACCAACCCCCTACCCTCACCACACCTTTTGGTAGTCCAGGCGGCCGATGAAGCCCAGCACCGGCACATCAGGGTTGATGGGCAGGCCCAGCTCCTTCTGCAGTGCCATCTTGCACGCACGTTTGCCCTCCTCCAGCGCGTCGATGCCATAGTTGGTATAGCCGCCCTCCTGCGCACACGTATGCAGAGTGCAGGATGGGAGAAAGGGGGTGGGGTATGGTCATGCGCGGCCCCCTCTGCTGTTGGAGCAGTGTCATGCGCAGCCTCCTGCTGTTGGAGCAGGCCCCGTGGCTGGCGCGGCTCACGAGCGCCCTTGCAGGCACGATGACATCATGCTGTGCCAGCATTGCGCGCTTCTGTATTTTTGCAGTCATGGGTGCATGAGTGAGGGATGCTGCCTGAGCCCACCTAACTTCTGCTCCTTGGTGGCTCTGTGAGCGCTTTCACGTGCATGCACGCTCTGCTCTGCACAAATGCACACACACACTCTGCATGCTTGCATACTTATTCTGCACACATGCACACACACACACTCACCCTACACCGGCAGGAGCATGCCAGTTTCTCATTTCTGCCATGTGGCACGCACGCATGTGCACGCGTAACGCAAACAGCTGAGGCAAGACACAGTGGCGCGTTTTGTGGATGAAAATGATGCAAAACGTGCCACCTCTTTTTCTGTTTGAGCTACCCATTTTATGTTGTCCCTCGCACCTGCAGGAATACGTCCGTCTGGGGGCTCCATTCCGAGTAGTCCATGCCATTCACGATGCCCTTCAGCTTCCACTCCGCGTCCTGCATGATCTGGTGCAAACCCCAGCCACCCTCCTGCGCACGCGCGGGGTATGGTGTGGTGTGCAAGCAGCATGACTTGCATGATCTGGTGCAAACCCCAGCCACCCTCCTGCGCACGCGCGGGGTATGGTGTGGTGTGCAGGCAGCATGACTTGCATGATCTAATGCAAGCCCCGGCCGCCCCATTTGCGCGCAGAGCGCGGTATTTTGCTTGTACACAGTGGTCAGGGAGTGCTTGTGCATGGCCAGAGCATGGTGTGGTATGCTAAGAGCATGAGATGGCACCCTCCTTCGTGCACAGGGCTTGGTGTGGTGTGCACAGCATGTGCAGGGGGGCACCTTCTATCTTTCGCAACCGCACAGCGCTCACTTATTGCATTTCATGTCTTAAGACAGGATAGACCACAGAACAGATGTCGTCGATCGACCTGCTGTAAGGGAAAGGCCTGCACGCCAATCGCACCACGGTGCAAAGCAAGAGCAGATGGCGTTCAGCAAGCACAGCGTGCACTTCTTCACCACTCCATCCAGCTTGCGTACACACATACACACAGATCAGCGTATGCAGGGCACCTAGACACAAGCAGGGGCCCCCCCCACACGCCTGGTAGCTCACTCATTCGCTCGCTCGCACGCATACACACACGCCTGCGCGCACACATGCGCACACACACACCACCCCTGAGGCACTCACCGGGGTCAGGCACTCCCACGCGTATCCGCGGCTGACGGCCACCAGCTGGTGCGCGGTCTGCAGTCCTACCTTCATCACGTTCATGTGCTCACCACCCACCGGGTCGTACAGCCTGCAGCGCGGGATTGGCGTGCACATCAGGGAGAGGCACGTGTGCATGTGTGTGTGTGTGTGCGTGTGTGTGTGCGTGTGAGTGTGCGCCATAGGGGGTCTGCACAACCTGTGAGCAGAGGGGGAAGGTGGACGAGCGTTGCCCCGAAAAGTGCACGGAGGCTGGATGAGCAAAAGGGCAGGTTGAGGCACACGGTGGTGGGCAGCTTGCTGCTTGCGTGTGCATGTGCAGAGTGAAAAAGATCAAATCATGAAATCCGTGTGTGCACATTTCTTTCTCTATCGGAATCTACCTCAATGATTTGGGGGAATTACATTCTTGGAAGTTTGTTGTAAACAAAATAAGTCAATGTTGGGAATCTCTTCCCAGCAAGCTGCGGGCGCCTGCACTGGCCGCGCCGCACGCACGCACCGCTGCCAAGGCGCACGAGCGCGCGCATAAGGGCATGACACTGTGGCAGATCGGTCCCTGCCGCCTGCTGTTGTGTAGGCCCACAGCCCCTGGGGACAGGTGGCACGCGCCTTGGCGTGCTCTCACACCACACGTGCGCACCAATTGCACCTTGGCATCTCCATGCAGAAGTCCTCGTACGAGTGCACGTCAATATTCACTTGGGTAAGCCTGTGTGCATGCGCACCTGAACATCTCCTTGTACGCGTCATTGAGCTCAAGGTTGGACGTCTCGTCAAAGGGCCCGCGGCCTTGGTGGGCCATGTTGTGGATGATGAACACGCAGCGCGCGTACGTGAACTGGCCCCAGTCGCGGTAGTGCGCCTGGAACAGGTGATGAGCGCGCAGCGCGTGTACGTGAGCCGGGTACTGTCGTAGCAGCGCACCTGCCGCAGCTGCGGCGGCCCCAGTCACAGAGCAGTGCCTTTCCCACGGAGATGGCTGTGCACGGCGAGGGCCGAGACATCGCGCAGTGTGTGGTGTGGCGCGCAGTGCGTTGGTGCGCAGCCATTCCACAACCCCGCCAGGGAGTCTGCGTTGCCAGGAAATCCGCATTGCAGCGCACCGCCCATGGGCACGTGCCCCAGCAGCACAACAGCAGTGCTGGGGATCACAGCACAACAGCTGTCCAGGCTGTCCGGAGCGGGCCCAAAAAAATGGCTATCCCCGCAGACTGCACACCCTCTGGCACAGTCATCCTGGCAGACCGGGCACCCTCTGGCACATTTGTTGGCGCTGCTACGTTACAAAGCATTACAAAACAGGAGAGGCCGCGTTGGGCCGCGTGCAGCCGAGGCCCGGCTTGCGCAGCACGGGCCAAACAGCATGGCCCGAGTGCAGGGCAGCCGCGATAACGCTCTGCGTACAAGTGGAGTCACTCAGCCTCTGCATGGTCTGCCACGGGCCTGAGCCCCTGCATGGTCTGCCATGGGCCTGAGCCCGGGGCAACAACCCTAGTACCCTGTGCATATGGACTCACTCAGCCTGCATGCACCGCCGTTGGATGGTGCACGCCTGCAGCCGGCCAGGGTCTCTGAACCCCTTTGCTCAGTGCGCGCCTGCCTTCCACGAAAGGAGGAAGTGCGGCACTATCACTCTCCCCTGGCAGCTTGTCAAAGGACGGGCGCACACGCTGGACATGCGCTGGCTTTGCTGCATCGCGTGCAAACGTGGCCCAAAGCACGCACACCCAAGGCTGACCTCACCTCACTCACACACACGCACACAAACACACACGCGCACGCACGCGCGCGCGCGGACAGGGCTGCACAAGCCCAGGCACAGGTCAAGCATGTCCCGAGCAGCTACGTACCTGCAGGTACACGGGCAGCAGCGCGGTGTGCCAGTCATTGGCCATGAACATCAAGTTGTCCTCGCCGTACACCTTGCCGTTACAGGGCACCACCTTGACCTGCGCATGCATACGTGCGTGCATGTGTGTGTGCGTGCGCGCGAGTGCATACGTGTGCATATTTGTGCGCGCGCGTGTCTGCAAGAGTGTGTGTGTGTGTGTGTGTGCAAGTGAACACGCAAGACTGTTAGGTTGCATGGAAGAGCTGGTAGGGCAACACCTGGTTGACTTGAATGAACAAGGTATGACAGGTGGGGGGAGAGCGGCCAGGGATTCCACAAGGGTACACGTCAGCCGTGCAGCCTACAGACAAGGGTACACATCAGCCGTGCAGCTACAGGCAGGCCGAGCAGCTGTGGGTACGCGCAGCAGGGGCGGCTCCTGTCGTTGTAGTTCAGATGCAGCCGGCCACCCAGCCTGGGCGCGCGTTGCCGAGGGTGCACTGCTTCAGGAACAGCGGCTGGGCAGTGACCCCCAGTGCCATGGCATATTGCAGCGGACCAAGCAGCAGTGCAGCAGCACATATGCCCACACACGCGCACCCGCACACACATATGCACACACAGAAATACATGCGCCCTGACCCTGCCTTGCGCAGTCCAAGAGCACCTGCACAAGCCGAGCAGAGCAGTGCAGCCACCCACCGCCTCCAGCGCCGCCTTGCACAGCAGGGAGCACCGGAACAGCAGGTCCTGGCGCGACCCGCTGTACAGGTTGCCGCCGTCCACGCGGAAGCAGCTGTGTTCCACAAACACGTAGTCCACGCCCTCCACCTCGGTATGCCAGTACCCGACCTGCGCACACACACAGAGAAACGCACGTGTAAGCAAAAAATGTGACGTGCCGGGCGGAGCACGTAAGCAAAAAATGTGCTGGGCGCTGGGCGGAGGCCCTTCCTTGCCTGCACACTAGCGCGGCGCACGAGGAGGCCGTGGCCCGCGCACGTGCGTACACCCCCAGGCACGCACACGGTCGCACGGGGGGCAAGGACCCAGCCCCGCCGGTGATGAGTGGGCTCGGGCCTGGCTGCCACACCCCAGACATAGCCGCCTGTGCTGGCGCTGCCGCCAGGCCTTGCACCTTGGCGTGCCGTCCATGCTGGCCCAGCCGCCAGGCCTTGCACCTTGGCGTGCCGACCATGCTGGCGTGGCCACCAGGCCTTGCGCCGTGGCATGCTGCACTGTACGGGGCCCTTCCTCCCATATGAGCAGCTGCCCTCTAGACAGCCCCCCCTTTGTGGGGCCCGCACAGAGGCGCCTTGGCACGTCTCCGTCCTCAAGGGGCTGAGTAATAACAGCTTCATATCCCATCCCAATGCGTGCAAGCCGTGCCAGCACTTGAGGATGCAACAGATCAGTGCATGCCTCTTCTCTTGCATGGAGCATGCGTGGCACTCCACATGTACACGTGGCGTGCTCACGACCATTCGGGCACTCGCACCCCATACGGGAAGTGCTGCTTCGTGCGGCGCTGGTTGGGAGCAGCAGGGGGGCAGCTACTGCACACCTGGCACAGTGACGGAGCATGACACATGGGCCCAGACAAGCACCTGCACTCACACCCACACCCACACACCCACCCTCGCGCGCACATGCGCACCTCCTGCGAGCTATTGAAGTTGTTGAAACGCGCACGCGCGCCTGTGTCGCGTGCCTCCTTGTAGTCGCCGTACTTGGGCACCACCACCATCATGCGGTGCCCGCGCCTGCGTAGGCCCTTGGGCAGCGCCGACATCACGTCGCCTAGGCCGCCTGGGAGCACGGCACAGAACCCCGCGCAGGCACGTGCATGTTTGAGCTCACGCGCATGGGCTGACACACATGGCATGTGCATGCATGCATTCACGCACGTTAACGCATGACCACGCGCAGCACAGGCACAGACCCGTGCATGCATCTGCACAAGCACATGGCTTTGACCACTGACACACAGCCCCCACGCACGCCTGCACACATGTATACGCACGCCTGCATGCCCACGCACGTTGACGCCCAATCACATGCTGTCACACACACCTGTCTTGGACCAGGGTGCGCACTCCGCGCCCACCATCACCACGTTCATCACATTGGGTCCGGCCAGCGGCGGCTCAGGCTCAGGCGCGCGTGGGGGCAGGGAAGCAGGCAGGATGGGCTCAGGGATGGGGACCTGTGTGTGTACATGGTGAGCAGACATGCGAGGGGCAGGGTTTGAGCACGGAGGGTGGCACCCGCTGCAAGCATAAGCATGCTGCGGACGGCGTCGGAGCCCAACAAAGGGGAGGCTGGCTTGAAGGGCGCACCAGCACCAGGCATGCCAGAACTCAAAACGCAGCAGCAGCATCAGGCACGAACCTAGGCATGGACCTCATGCCCAGTCTTGCAAACCCTTGCATCGTGCATGGTGTAGCCTGCCTTCCGACTCCCCAGTCACTTTCAGCACACGCACACACATGCGCGAGCACAAAAACATGTCCGTACCTCTGGCTCAGCAATGTCAAGTCCAGGGGGTCTCCGGGTGGGTGGTGTCTCCAGCACGGGCACATCCAGCACCAGGCTCCGCTGCAACTGCTGCTGCTGCTGCGGTTTCAGCTGCTGCTGCTGCTGCTGCTGCTGCTGCTGCTGCTGCTGCAGCTGCAACTGCCTCTGCTGCTGCTGGTCTATCTGCAGCTGCCACTGTTGCTGGTGCTGCTGTTCCTGCTGCTGCAAAAGGAGCTGCTGCTGCTGCTGCCGCTCCTGCTGCCGCTGCTGCTCTAGCTGCTGCTGAGCCAGAAGCTGCTGCCTTTGCTGCTGCTCTTGTAGCTGTTGTTGCTGTTGCAGCTGCTGCTGCTGCTCCTGCAGCTGCTGGGAATGGACTGGGCCCGGTGGTGCAGGAGGAGGCACAACCTTCTTGGGCTGTGAGAAGGAGAAAGCAAGACAGAGGGTCATTCTCAGGAGTGCAAATCACTTGCACACAGGCTTAGCCGCTGTTCATGAAGGGCAAGGGAAGTGGTAAAAAAAACTGAGAGATCATCACAGGAGGTGAGCGCACAAGTAAAGAAAAGAACGCACTCGCCAAGCGAAAGAAGCGACCTAAGTGCCCACCACGACCTGAGCTTATGTACGGGCACCCCTCTGCAAGCCTGACTAGCAATTGCCAGACAAGGCCTCCCAGCCAAGCACAAGGTTTTGCGTTTGAGTGAGGATCAATATACGTGCATGCACACACACATGCACACACACATTCACGCACATGCGCGCACACACATATAAACACACACGCGCACACTTGCACTCACACACAAACATGCACGTCCGTGCTGCTCACCCTGCTGGCTGTTTGCTGCGCCTTCTCTGTAAGCTTGTTGAGTTTGGACAGAAGCAGCGCTTGGCTCCGCTTGCGCTCTTCAATCTGTAGGCAATGGGGGAGACCAGCCCTCCCTAGTCAGTCAGTCCCACCTGTCCTTGTCCTGGTCAAGGGCAAGGGTGGCGCTCGCGCACAGCAAGGCCAGCCAGGCAATGCTCAAAGTTCAGGACCTGCTTTGGTGCACATATGCACACATGCTGCTACTGTCCAGGCACTAAAATGGACAAGTACACACCTCTGCTAAGAGCTCAGCATGTAACGCGCTGAGCTGGCTGCTGCGCCCAGGGCCGCTGCTGGGGGTGCTGGGGCTGCTGGGGCTGCTTGGCGTGCTGGTTGTGGCACGGGCCTGAACACTTGGGGGCTGCTGCTGTGCGCCTTGGTGGGGGGGGAGCGCTGGCACCGGTAACGCCCCTGCAAGCGCGCATGTGCAAATGATGCAAGAGGAGTTACGCGCCAGGGGGGGGGAACCACAACCAAGAGCAGTCTAGGCCATTGGGATCCACCAACGACAGTGCAATGAGGGCCCCATATAAGTGCCCGGGCTGGTGCTTGGGGCTGAGGGTGGTGCCCAAGAGGTGTAGGAAAGCAGGGGTTGTGCAACGCCACGAGGGTAGCCCAGACACAACGCACGCTCACAGTGTCTCCGGCCAACCACGCCGAGGACGGATGATCTCACTGCTGAGCGGTGATGCTGCTGCTGGCACTGCTCGGCTGGCCGCCCGGGCCTGCCCTGCGCCTTTCCAACGTGCATCCAGGGTGGCCGGTTCTAGGGTCAGTTCCCGGCTTATCTCTAAGATTAAGAATCAGTCAAAGATGTCGAATGCCTTCACTGTTTTTTAAAGTCCATTCCGGAAAAACTCGTGCTTGCGTGGCTTGTGTGAAAATCCAGTTGAAGGATTGAAACTTTTTGATATAAGCATAAATTAATAAAGTAACTAAGTTGTGCAAAAACAGCTCCTCGAAAGGATCGATTTGGTTTATGACTTCAGTAGCTAGTCTGGTATGCTGGTCCGCCTGGCCATTCATTGATGAGTGTGCACAATTTGTAGTCCATCCTTCTGTAAGATGTGGCAAAAGAGCAGCAGCTGTGCAGCATCTTCTTCATAAGTCTTCCTTTGTACATGTGCAGGCCTGCTTAATTGCACATTCAGGGGCAAGACCCCCTTCGTAAAAGGTCACACCTTTCCGCTGTTTTGTTCTGTTCTCCAATGCCTTTGCTGTATCATCTATCCATTTCCACCGCTCCATCTGAGCCCATGGCAATAGCTTTTTGATTGGACTAGGCACTCCAAATTTCTACCTTCCGTTAGTAAAGTTGCATAGCACTGGCGCAACTGAAAGGTGTGCTAGACTACAGGCTACAGACAAGACTGGCTAGTCCAAAATGGTCTGCCTATAGACTAGCCTATAGACTTGCTAGTCCAAAAAGGTCTGCCTGACCCCGGAGCGGTGCCAGTCCAAAAGCCCCGGTCCAGAAGGTATAATGCATGCACATACGTTTGCATATGCAGTAAGGGAGAGCTCCATAGCTGGTGCATGCACAGCACATCAGGCACACCTTCCCCTGCCTTTTAAGACAAAAGTCTCAACACCCACCCACCTACACCTACACCCCCCCACGCAAATACACACATGAATAGGCCCCCCCAACACATACATACACGCACACAAATACACCCACACATCCACACACAAATGAACACACACAAATACAACAACAAACATGGGTGTGCACCAGAAGGATGTCGCACCCCTGGCCCGATCAAAAGTGCCTTTCTAAACTGTGTGGTAGGATAGCCGCCCCCAGAGCAACAGTGCCATTCTGACCCCGGGAATGTGTCCATCCACAAGCCCAAGCCCAAAAGGTGCGCCTGACCCCGGCCCAAGCAAAAATGCCATGTTGACCTTTGCCATTCCCGCCATCACCAGCAAAAGCGTCATTTTGACCCCGGCTTTAGGCCAGCTGCCCCCAGCGCGCCCATAAGGTGGTGCACCTGGCTCCTCCATCCACATCTGTACAGATAGCCCATCAAACTGCTCTCAAATTACATGCTCACTCTGTGCAATTTGCGCACAAGCTGACTGCAGATAGACGCGCTCTTGAAACTACCAATTGCTCTCAGTGTCATTGTTATGGAGCAGGGGGCGGCATGTCACCCTTCAGATCCTCACCAGTTCTTTTATTTCCCGGTTAAGGAGACTCACAGCTCTTGAGCCCCCCTCCCCAAAGGAAAAAAGCCAGCCCAGTGCCAATCAAGCTAACAGCCAAGCTGGCAGTTGGCCCAAACTTGTAACTTCTGACTGCGGCCAATACTGGGAACAGAAGGAGGGGGTTGGGGAGGCGAGGAGATGGGGGCCAGGGAGGGGCAAAGTCAGATTAAGTTACAATGGGTTTAGACCTTCAGCCAGATGGGTTGACTGCTGGGCTTGAGAGCAAAGTCAGGTTATGTAACACAGATCTAAAGGTCCAAGCTTGCAACAAAAACCCAGCTCGAATGCAAGCAAGGAGGCAGTGGCCTGCAAGGCCAAAAGGTGTGCCTGACCCCGGCACCGGTCCGTGCAGCCCAGGCCTAAAGGTGTGCCTGACCCCAGCACCAGTCCATGCCACCCAGCCCAAATGGTGTGCCTGACCCCACGCGGCACCTGTCCACGCAGCCCAGGCCAAAAAATGCGCCAGTCCCCGCAGCACCTTCTCACACAGACCCAGCCCAAAAGGTGTGCCAGCCCCCACGCGACACCTGTCCATACAGACCCAGCAAAAGCGTCTTTTTGACCTTTACAATGCATGCAGCTTCTTCCCTGTTATTGTGTGAGCGTTGCCGGCCCGAGGTACTGGATTATCTTGCAGTGAGACGCAGCTGTTGCATTGGGCTTGCATGCCCTTGAAAGAAGGGCACAAGCATAACTGCAGCCGTGAGCATACCATGCACCCAGTGGATTTTTGTCTGAATGTCCAATACTTGGGGATTGATAGTGTTATGGTCGAAATATACGGACAGTGCCGCAGATCCATGGAAGCAGTACTTTGTGGCCTTGCTTTTCAATTGACGCACAGCACTAGCGGCAGCCACAGCCACAGCCACTGCCTCTGCCACCAACCTTGATGTGTTCCTAGTCTGCCCTCC
>LFIK01003553.1_pt1 | contig 12648 bp, 20 predicted proteins | sample 643401 | NCBI WGS metagenome assembly LFIK01 (sample SAMN03777447, study PRJNA286221) | soda lake metagenome | biome: soda lake; feature: Kulunda steppe; material: water; isolation source: sample T5-Br brine of Lake Tanatar-5 | place: Russia: Kulunda steppe | collected 2010-07 | reverse complement strand
TTTCAGCATGTTGTGTGTGAACATGGAGAGCCAGAAACTCTCATCACTGACAGAGGTCCGCAATTTGCTGGAAGATTCCTTCCAACATATCTGCGTTTGCTCGGCACTCAGTCACGCATGAGCACTGCATACCATCCTCAGACTGATGGTCAGACTGAGAGGACAAACAGAGTCCTTGAATGCTATCTCCATACATTTGTCTCACCCACTCTGGATGATTGGGATCTGTATTTACCTGCAGCTGCCTTTGCTTGCAACAACTCTTTCCACTCATCAATTTCAAGCACTCCATTCTTCTTGAATTATGGCAGACATCCGCGCATGCCATTTGCCTCAGAATTCGATCACACCATTCAACCAAATGTGCCTGCTGCATCAGATTTTGCTGCAGATCTGCAAGAAACTCTGAACCGTGCCAAAAGGTCTCTCCAATCTGCGCAGGACAGACGTTTTTGTTATAGTGTGCCTGTCAGGCACACTATAACAAGAACCGTCCAGAGGTTACTTACCATCCAAATCAGTTTGTACTGCTGAGCACTCAGAATTTCTCTCAGGCGTGAGTGGGAAACTGCCAAGAACCGTTGTACATGCTTGCAATTATCGCATGCTTGCTGTGTGTTGGACCTTCTATCGTTTGTACGCTGACGTGCTGCGTACCTTGGGGTAAGAGGCCTCTTACAAGATCTTGTAGACTTGTCTAGACTGGTGTGAGCGAACCCAATCTATTCCGGACTCTCAGTTTGGTTTTTATCCTGGGCGTGGTACCCTTCACCCTCTCTTCATCCTTCGCCACCTGAAGAATGCTGGGCACACACATGGCCTGAGGGAATGACCCTGTTGGCCGCACGCAGCCCCTGGAGGGATTGGTCTGTGAACAGGCGCGACCAATCCCTCCAGGGGCTCTGTGTCGAGCCCCATCGCACGCAGCCAGTAGGTGAGTATGAGTTCCGGAACTTATATTTCACTTACTGGCTGCGCCCGCAGGATCCTGCGCGTGCACGTGTGGGCATGCACGCGGTACACAGGAGCTCATACCTACACAACACTTTCACGGACAGTCATGCATCAACCGTGGGGGCAAATTTGGTATGGCACGCTGGCCCACCGACGGCACACAGATTTTTGGACACCCCAGTGACGCATGCCCCTTCACCTATCACAGTTGGCGGCAGATGTCTCTGGCCACAAGGACAGCGGATTCACGTTCCAATGGGAGGCTGGGAACCCGTACAGCAGGTGGCTCGAATCACGGGCTGCGGCGTAAGCACGCCAGTACGCCGTCTGCTCCGGGGACCACCCCTCTTCATGTGACATCTTCAGGACGCGAGCTTGCAGGCTCGCGTCCTGAAGATGTCACATGATCTTGGCGGTGGAGATGACAGTGTTGTTGCCCATGTGGTCGGTCACCAGGGAACGGAACATCTCCCCTTGGGTGCCACCTGCCATGTAGGTGCATCTCAGGCCCTTGGGTGCCACCTGCCATGTAGGTGCATCTCAGGCCGAGGCCGGGCACAACCAGCACTGGAACCAGGGCATCCGGAGCCTCGGGAAACTCGTACACCCCAGGTTCACACACCTGCGTGCGCATGGGAGGCAGGCACAGGGGCACTCACGACCGTAGGGCACGTCTGAGTCCCATGGGACAAAACTGGCCAGTTTTGCGAGCCCTTGCTGATCAGGGTGTGCATGTGCGTGTGGATCAGCGAGCCTGTGCCGATTTGGCAGCTCATACCGTTCTCGAACATGCATGGTGTCTGTGCAAGTGACAGCCTTGCTGTGTGCGTTTGCAGACCGAAGGTCGGGTCCGTACATATACCACGCGAATTCTGCGCGCCGCCGCACCCGAAGGTTTCCGCCAGCCACGAGTAATCAACGCCTGAGCAATTGTACGGAATTATGGCGTCGGCCGCGTGCTCGTTCAGCAGATCTGTGATGGACGCTTCGGGCAGCAGGTCGGCAGGGGCGGATCTAGGCCTAGGCTTGGTGGTAGGGTTCTGTTAATCTTAATAGATATCCAAAAAACCCAAACTCTAACTCAGTTAGTCAGCGTCACACTGGCAGCTCAACTCAACTCAAACAGGCTAAGAGACTTTATTAGCCAAGCAGACGCCAAAGGCCTGGCCTTGTACGTGCATGAGTGCCTGGATTGCTGTGCCTAGATTTCAGGACACAACCCAGTTTATCTCATCTTTTTGGTTTCGGATGCAAGCTTGTTTGGCTTCAGCTAAGCTGCCCTCGTTTGGCAGGTACAGCTTTGTATCCTAACCTAACCTAACAGGGCAGCAAGGCAGAGTACACGGGCACTCAAAATGCAGAAGTAGTAGGGGAGAAGAAGGGATCGTAGGCTGCAGTAAACTGGGGTGCATATGCATTTGCATGGGGTCATGCTTGGGTGTTGCCAGAAGGGTGGGCAACATGTCTTTAAGCTTTTCCGGTTCCCAGGCGGGTTCCTAGGTGACGTGTACGAGTTCTTTGTTAATGGGTTCCGAGGATTCAGAGTTTCTTTTTTTTGGTCATCATTAATGAGCATCGGCGTTGTACAAACCACATAATTCGTCACGCCTTTATGCTGCTTTCACAGATTTTCAACAAGCTCATGATTCGGTGCCTAGAGATCAGCTTATGCACCATTTGCAAAACTGCCAACTATAATTTCAAGCAGATGAGAAGGTAGCTACCTTCTCATCTCCTTAAAATTATCATGGATCTGTACCATGATGACGAATACATCCTGGTAGATGGAGATAAGCACGTCCGTGTCTGCTCGTGTCAAACGGACCCATGGAGTCGAACAGGCTTGTCCCCTTGCCCCATTGCTCTTCTCCTGATACCTAATGACACACAACATTTTCCATAGCATCGAATGCTCCGCGTGCACAGGAAGTGCGGGTTTCACTACATCTCATTTCCTCTTTGCAAACGACCTGTGCCTTACTTTAATCATTCTTCCAGCATGCAACAAACGCTGCTTGACTGCTCTCTCATAGCAAAAAAATCCGTCATTGTTTGTTTCAACTCAAGGGGAAGTAACATGCCCATCTTTCTTTGTAACAATATAGCTCATTGATGAGCAGATTTCTCCGATCACTTTATGTATCCAGGCATGTTATGTTGTGCTCCTTGGAGGCTGACCCTGGAGGCTAACTCTAGGAGGCTAACCCTGTTGTGCATGCAGTTGGGAAGGGGAACTGGGAAGTGACAAATAATGTGTCGGTTGACGGTAACCCCTTCGCATCCGCCAAACAGGGGCCGAGGACTAGGATAGGTTAGGTAACAAAGCTTTACCTGTCGAACAAGGGCAGCTTAGCTGAGCCAATCAGGCCAATCCAGAGGGTGCTGCGGACGTTGGACATCATGATTTTGATGTAGAGATCCCGCAATCCCGCCCTCCCGTGGGGCCCAAGGATGGCCCAATAGCCCCCCTGGTGGTTCCCCAAATAGGACATTTGCAATGTAATGAGGTTTATGGGCTTTGAAGTATGGTGCTTCCGGCTACAGTGTTGGGTTTACCCCATTGTGGAGGCGTTACGGATGTACAGGAGCGCGTCCCTCCTCATGCAAGCGCTTCCAGCGCACTTGGCCACCAGGCCCTTCATCAAACACCTTGTGACTCAAGCTCTCACCATGATCCACACCCCCGGCAAGTGTGTCATCCCTGCCCTATGTGTCTTGTAGGTGCGTGGCCCCGCGGGTGAGCCTCATCCGGGAGGATGACTCACCAATCAGGCTTGAAGGTAAAGACGGGCCATGGCAGTACGAAACGGCCGAATGACTTTTGTACGCAAATGCCTCTGCCCAGGCCACGGGGCCAACCACAACTCATGACAGCCGTCTGTTTGTCAATCCTCACGCCCCTTGCTCGCCAACACCTGCCATCCTTGCACGCGCGCATGCTGGACAACCTGCCGTCCATGAGTAAGATGATGGTTGGCTGCCCTTGGTGTTGGGGGAAATGCGTCACCCACACCCCTCCCTCCTTCCAGCAACCTCAAGGAGCCCGCTAGTGCAAGAGACGGATGGTGCAACCCCAACCGTGCTCGCCGTTGGGTAGGTGAGCCTGCCCCGGGCTGTGCTCGGTGCCCAAGCACTGCCTTTGATCAGCTGAGCAGGCTAGGTGCATGCATGAACGGCCAGTTCCCTACCCTTGAGCGGTGTGCTCTGCACACCTTACAAAGATTTGAACAGCCCGGCTCTTGCACTCTTCATGCAGTACTGGCATGGCAGGTTAGCTCATGCGAGCTGTAGCAAAGCCAGGTCCGGGAGCGTTCCTTGACATCACCACGCTCCTGTTTGGCAGGTCTTCACCCTCTGGTGGCTCGATAAGGGGCATGGGCTCGAGTGCACTGAAGAAGCTGGAGGATGCCCTGTTGAGGGCGGTGCATGTGAGGTTCCCCATGCCACTGTCCGTGGTGGCGCTGGCACTGTCCGTGATGGCACTGACCACTGTCCGTGGTGGCTCTGCTACTTTCCGTGGTGTCGCTGCCACCGTCACTCAATGTGTGGGACTGATCTGCTGCGAGTGTGTCTGTTTTCTTGCTTATGAGGGTGTTGCTGGATCGCATTGCACACTTATGCATTACCTGATAAGAGGCATGTGTACGTGTTGCATCATGTGTGTGGTTACCTCGGGCATGCGGAGTGGCCATGCGGAGTGGGCATGCGGAGTGGGCATGCGGAGTGGGCATGCGGGGTGGACCTAGCATCAGCATCAGTTTGCAAATCATCCCTCAAACCAAAGACCAGGTTTGACAGGTTGCTACCACTGCTCCTTATGACATGATCTCCTTGTCTGGGCTTGCAGGCAAACACACACACAACTGCGCGGGCAGGTGCATACCACGCGTGCGCACACTGGCACGCCCTGACAAGCACATGCACTAACACACTCATGCACACGCCTGTACACCCGCGCTAGCACATTTACACGTGCACGCACACATTGACACACACGTACGAATGCACATATTCAAATGCGCACACACAGATGCAAGTACATGAGCACGCACTTGTGTGTGTACACACGTGTACATGTGCGCACCCGCTCACTTCCTGCGTGCTCAGAGTGGCTTTGCCAGCTGCGCATAGCAACGCGTGACATTTTGAAGCTCAGCAAGTACCACACGATGCGGTGCTGCTTCTGCCGTGGGGCAGTAACCAACCCTGCACGCATGGAAAGCGGCCCTAGCGAAAAGTATGTCTGTGTCCTTGACCTCCAGCGTGCACTCAACCTGTGCACTAGCATTTTAGAGTTATGTTTGAGGCAATCAGCTGTACGGGGTGCTCCGGGCTGTGGGCTCCTTTAGAGTTGGACAGGTGTCCAAAATACGGGGAGGAGAGGCCTGCTTGTATGCTCCAGGTTTGGATTTCCATGCACTGATATGTTGGGCTGAGTTGCATCAGCCCCACGGAGCTGATGCAGCAGCAACCTGGCAGTGCTGAAGCAACCAGCCTGACGTTTGCTTTTAGCTTTCGGTTGGCCTCAATCTAGTTATCTTGAAATCTTTTATGTTGGGCGCATGCTTCAGGCGCTCATGCCCACAAGTGTGATTGGGAGGTGGAGGGCGTGCACAAAAGCAGGTCTCCTTGCGCATGTGCTTGCAGGGTGCGCCAGTGCACGCTGTGCTCAACAAGAAGCCGATGCATGCCTGTTAGTGCGCAACCGCAGCCGCGGTGTTGGACGGTGGACAGGAATGTGCAGATGAGCATGCAGTTCCCTAGCGGGCCTCAGCCACCGCAAGGCCAGTCCCTCTCGGTCAAGCGTTTCCATTAACGGGTGTGTGGGCCAGTCGCTCGGTCAAGGCCAGTCCCTCGGTCAAGCGTTTCCATTAATGGGTGTCTGGGCATGGAAGGCATGTGTGTGCTGCTTGAAGCGTGGCTGAAAGAGTTTCTGCTTTCTTGCTTGGCATCTGCAACCCTTGAGCTCATCAACTGCAACACCTGAGCAACTGCAACACCTGAGCTCATCAACTGCAACACCTGATCAGGTGCTCATGAGCTCATCAACATTCCACTGTCGACATTTTTTTCTTGCAAACACCGCACTAAGCAGGGGCAGCCCCACATGAGCACAATATCCTGTGTGACCCTCCTCCTCTCCCCCACCTTGCGCGCAGGGCGCATGGAACATGGCCCTACTTGCTGTCACATGGGCAGGTCGGCAGCTGCGTCCCTTCCACCTGTTCAGCCCTGAGCTGCAGGCACAGTGGCCTAAGCCGCAGGCTTGTGTTGAACAGTGCGGGGCTGCACTGGCACCACGTCTATGGCGCAGCCCAGGCGTTTCACATTGTTCGCCCCAGTGGCAGCCGGCGGCAGCACCCGGCGACCTGTAGGCCTGCTACCCTTCTTTGCAGGTTGAAAATCGTAATCTTGAACCTAGTTTGCAGCGCCTGTAGGCCTGTTGGGGCTGTACAGCATACAGCAAGGCAGCACTGTCGGGACGATGGCCCTGAGCGCAGAGCACTCCCAGTTCTCCACATAGTTCCACATTCCTTCTGCTACATTTGCAGCCCAAACAGTTGTCTGCATTTATGCCCTTAGCAGATTTTAGCTGCTCGCACCGTGCGAGCATGGGTGACCCATTCCAGGTCCAACAGGACCGCGCAAGAGTTATCCTGCTGGGCGCGTTTTCGGTGACCATAGAATGCCTAAAGAACACTGGTCATTGGGCTTACTGTCTTGTGTGTAGTACCAGGAGCATCCACTTGACACTTCCTGAAAGCCTCCTGCCTTTTTTTGTCACAAATTGGAGCTGAAAGGTGGCAGGAGGTGCATCCTTGTGCTTTGACTTAAACTCTGGACCGACTTGACACCAAAGTTGGAATCCAAGCAGATTACAAGGCTGAACTACAGACTTGACGATCCTGGATCGTCATGAAACTTCATCCTGACATGTCGCAACGAGGGATTCCTGGCTGCTTATGAAATCCAACATCCCGAAGAGCCTCAAAAGACTTGCTCTAGCTCGCTGGGCTGCCCTTGGGAACCAGAGCAACCGAGGTTGGGATGCACCAGGCAAACTCTGAATCCTGATGGACCGAGGCCTCCACTTTCAGGCTGGCATTGAAGAAGGGGCCTGTGTCCATGCACGGCATGTGACATGGCACATGTCAGGTGTATCAAACAAGTTGTGTGCTTAAGGTAGCGTTTAGGACAGTGCATCTCAATGTAGGCACAGGGTCCTGGCAATCTTGACGAGCAGTCAAATGCAGACGCTGGGAGGGGGAGAGGAACCCAAATATTCAGGTCTCATTGATAGCCACACACTGATCACTGCCGGTGCATCTGACAAGTTAAGTGGCTCACAAAGGAATTGGATGGCCCTCGGACAGCTGCTGCTCACAGAGCACACAAAGGGATGGATGGCCCTCAAACTGCTCCTGTACACAAAGCTCGTGCCACACAACTCCAGGGCAGCAAGTGCCAGGTCAAGGCTGGCTCGCAAGGATTGTTCTCACAAGGATGCCATCCTGTATTAAGCTGTGTGAGGTGAACCCTACATCTGGATCCATAGTCAAATTCACAGTATCAGTGCCAAGGAAGGAGCATGTGGTGCGCTTGCTTGGGGGGGGCTGTTGGTATAAGTGCGCGAGCAGACATGGCCTTCATACCTTGTGGCACAGTGCGTTGGCCTTTGCCAGGGGAGTAAGTGATGGTGATTGGCAGTCGTCCCTGGGCCTGCTCGCAGGCAGTGACACTGCCCAGGGGCAGTGAAATGCTACCAGACTGGGGCGTGCAGGATGGCCTGTACCCCTTTCATGCCGCTTCAACTGCTACAGCACCCTTGAGCATCCAGAGTCTGCCAACTCTGTGGGTAAAAGAAGCTTGACAGCAGCAAAAGCTGCGCGGCACTCCTCACCCTAGCAAATCCGCTGCATGAAGCAGCTCCGCTCTCAGCTTTGCCAGAGTCTCACACGAAAGCTCTGGGCACAGCCTGAGCCGCGCCGTGGGCACAGCCTGAGCCTGAGCCGTGGGCACAGCCTGAGCCGTGGGCACAGCCTGAGCCTGAGCCGTGGGCACAGCCTGAGCCGCGCGTGCCACTCACCGTCCAGGCACATTGTGTGGAACTCCCCCCACTCGCCACACTGGTGCACACCCGCCGCTTTGGTCGCCGGCTTCAGGTGGGCATCATGGAGGTCGGGCGTCAGGCGTGCCAGCAGCAGGGTGGCCACCGGGTCTTGCAGCACCTGCACAGCACGTGCCAGCAGCAGGGTGGCTACCGGGTCTTGCAGCACATGCACAGCACGTGCCAGCAGCAGGGTGGCCACCGGGTCTTGCAGCACCTGCACAGCACGTGCCAGCAGCAGGGTGGCTTCCGGGTCTTGCAGCACCTGCACAGCGCGTGCCGCCGCGGAGCTGAGGTGGCATGCGCTGTGCGCTGCTCCTTCCAGAGGCGCACAAAAGGACCACAGGCCACAGGTGTGCCAGCGGCAGAGAGGCCACAGGTTCATGAAGTTGGCCCCAGCCCGCGTCATCCCACGATGCAGGTGGCTACATCACCAAATGGATCAGGCCCGGGCCTTATATACATCCTCTGGCCGCACCACATTGCCTCACATCCTCTGACCGCACCACAGTGCATTGCACAGCGAGCCAAAAGTCCTGAAGAGCCTGCTGGGCCAGCGTGCAAACTCATGTGCCCTGGCCTCAAACCAGCCATGAGCCTGCTGGGCCCGCGTGCAGACTCGAGTCAGGTATGCCCATGATTGCACCACCAGACGCAGGCATGACATCACCGGCGAGGCCTGAGATATTCATGACGTACGCAAACGTCGTGCTCACAGCCACCTTTGCGCTGCCGACTTTGCTCAGGGCCTTGGAGCATCCACGTGCGACCGTTCTGCCGCCCACCAGCACACGCCAAGTTCTCCGACGGACCTCTCAGGGTTCCCACACACCGTGCAACGTTTTCCATTGTATGATGGATGCAACGTTTTTCATCCATCAAAGGGGTCATCAAAGGTTGGCTCAACGGGCAGGGGACGGTGCCACCACCACCACACACATCACCAGAACCATGGGGGCAATGCCGCTGAAGTGCTGCACCAGGGGCAGCAGTGTGGGCTGGTCCACCTGAAAGACTGACAAGGGTCCACGCAAGCTAAGCGATCAAAAGCCACTTCTTGCAGGTAGCCATCGCCCACAGGCGTGCACCCCTTCAACCACATGCAAACGCGCGGACATGAGCGCCAGCACACCCGTGTGCGCCAGATTCCTGTCACCAACGGGAATGCGGGAATGCCTACAGGGGCGGCACTCACTCGGGCAGCTGCGTGTGAATCATGGCCCGGCTCAGGCGCAGCCCCGCCACTGCTAGCTTTGCTGCCGCTCGCTTGGGCGACCTGCTCAGGAGTGGGGGCGCAGTGCCCCGGCGCAGTCGCCCTGACCCCGTTGCCGTACTCGTGCACATCTGCTGCAGTTTGGGAGGAGCCCTCGCTGCTGCTGCTGCTGCCACCACTGCCGCTGCTGCCGTTGGTCCGCGCAGCATCACACACCTCGGCCTGGGCCTGCAGGCGCAGCGCATCATACACGCAGCAACAGCGCGGCAGCAGATCATGCGCCTCTTGCACATCGGACCTCGCATGCTGACCTAACAATTATTGCACATCACACAAAGCTGAGGTGTGAGATGACAGCCGTCAACACGCACAGCTGACGCGTTCTCTTGGGCAGCAGCAGGAGTGCGCCTTTATTCTTTGTTGACGTGCCGCAGAGACGCCTGCATGTGATGCCATGGTTGATATGCAATCACGTGTACCCTCATCTACACAGTCTGGGAGCCCTGCTGGGCTTGCTGCTCAGCCAGCGAGGATCAGAAGCATCTGGGCCCCCAACCAAGCCGGCAGCGGCACAAGCAGTGCAGCACTTGTTTTGACCCGCTCTGCAGCAGCTTGCAAGGGACAGGATAAAGCCCGAGACTGACAGGGACAGACAGGTGTACGTGGTAGTACCAGGCCCATCTCCATCTAGCTGCTAGAGGCAGAACACATCCTGGCAGGGTCTGCTCTAAGCCTCATGCACAGCCTGAAAGCGGCAAGCCCAGACCAAGAGCAGCTCTCCTTTCCTGCTCTGCCATTCTTTCTGCGGCCTGCCTGCTCAGGGCCGCCTGCCTGCTCAGGGCACTTCAACCGCGGGACCAATTTCTGGCCTGCCTGCTCAGGGCCGCGCACACCACCCCTTCTCCCGCATGTCGTCACCACAGTGGTTGCATGGATGCATGTCGGCCAAAATGCTGTCACGCGCCGGCTGGCCGCATAGAGCATGACACCGCCGGCACGGTGTTTGGACCAAAAGCACAGAAGGGCACACCTCTCATATTTTCTTTGCTGCCTGCTTTTCGGTGCCAGCTTGGCCCGGGGCAACGGGACCACCCGACCTCATGACACTCCCTGCGTGGGCAGACAAATACCTCGGAGCACCCCTCTGGTGCCCTCGGGCCAAGGTGCACCAGAGGCCCTAGGAGTGCACCATAGAACAACGGGAGACACCCCAATCAGGCCCTGGGTGTGCACCATAGAACAACGGGAGACACCCCAATCAGGCCCTGACTATAAAATCCCTATGAATGGGAGAAGGCCCTACACCCACAGCAGCCATCACCCAGCCACCCACACGCACCTGAAGCTCACATACCGCGGCCTCAGCGGGAGCGGCAGGCTGTGGACGGAACTTGGCTTTGTTGACGCACGTGATCATGGGCGTGATGCCCAGTGCCCACAAGCTCTGCACAGAGGGGGCCAGGAGCAGCGTGCAAGAGCACGTGTCGCTTGTGAGGTGGGGGGGTGCAGAGGGAATGGGGGACGGCACTGGCACCAGGAGGGGTGAGTTCTGGGGACCATGTCTTAAGCGTGAGGGAGGAGCAGGGGGGGGAGGCAAGCACAATGCTTGCGCAAGAGCACGTGCCGAGGTTGGGGTGGGAGGGTACAGACTGTCCGGCATCACGATGCATAGCCTGTGTTCTGAGCTGAAATTGGTGACAGAGGAATGATTTGCTCATATATATATACTTTGGTACCTGCACCCAACCGCCTTAGCTTGGAGGAGCAGGGCGCAAGGGCCTGCGCGGCCCCACAGGTAGCTGTCGCACCTGCTGCCGCCGACGCCGCCGCATTGCAAAGGCTTTTTTGTGGAGGTTCGCTACACGTGGCAAGCAGCCCAGCGCGCACCTGGAGTAGGTCAGGCCCTGACACCCCCCACAGCGGCCGGATCAAGGGCACGCCAGCACCGGCGGCTGCCTTCTCCATGAACCCGCTACACACATCCAGGATGTCCCCTGCGGGCAAACGTGCCGGGCATGGAAAGTGTATCTCTGTGTTTGCATGTGTATGAATGCATATGTGCATACATGTGCGCGATTGTGTGGTCGCGTGTGTGTGTGTGTGTGTCTATGGTAGGGCGTGTGAATGTGTGTGGCGTGTTTTGTGCGGATTTGCATGCATGCGTGTGGAGGCATGTGCATGCGCTTGTGCTTGCGTGCTTGTGCTTGCGCGTTTGTGCGCATGAATGTGCATGTGTATGCATGCGTTTGTGTGAGTGTGAGTGCATGTGTGTATGCGTGTGAATGCATGCGTGTGTTGCGTGCACACCCGGTGCACCTTGCACCTGGCACCTTGCACACCTGGCACCTGGCACCTGGCACCTGGCACCTTGCACACCTGGCCCTTGCACCTGGCCCTTGCACCTGGCACCTTGCACCTTGCACCTTGCTCCTGGCGAGGAATTAGCGCAGGCACACATGCACCTGTGACCAGGCCTGAGGGCAGGAAACCGATCAAGCATCCAATCCAGGGGGAGCGCAGGCAAGTTCGCACCTGTGACCAGGCCCCAGACGTCCTCTCCATCATGTACACACAGCTTGCGCATTGCCCCTTGGTAGGCACCTACACCGGATGAGCACACGCGCACACACAGCATGGTGGGCATTTGCGCAGCTGAAACGCACTTCAGGCTCAATGGCTCCGGGGGCTTTTGGAGGCGCGCTTCGGGGTGTGCCGGAGGCTTGGATGATTCTTAAAGTCCATGAACCCAACATTGGAGGCATGGCATTTCCTGATACTGTACGTGTGAACAAAATGGGAGTGCACAATCTCCAAGAACCAAGAAGATCTTGCAGGCCTGAGCTGCACACCACTTCCAAGGAGGGACCCAAGGCTGCACGCCTAGGTAGCCTCACCTTGGTAGTCAGGCCCCTCTATCTCAACGACAGAGTGTGGGAGGCCCAGCGCTTCAGCCTGCTTCTGGATTATGCTGTAAGGATGTGCCTGCATGGGAGGAGTCCGCAAGTGCACACAAGTGTGAGCAAAGCCCAACTCAGTGTGACTCTGCCGGGCTGATCGACCCAGAACTCCAACAGTACGTGCCTTAAGAACTGTGCGAGCCTTTCCTGCTGCCAGATTCAAGATCGAATTCCACAAAGGCGCGCCTGCTCAATGGTAAGACAAAAATGATGCCACTAGCACATTTCTACACGTCTTTGTATGTACCTTGAAGGACGTGACTCCCGAGCCTGCAAAGGCAAACGGGTGAGATACCCAAGTGCATCAGTATCTTTTTCCAGATAGGAAGCTGTGCTTGTGCTTGTGCGTGGGTGCGTGCATATGTACATACGTGCGTTTTTGTGTTTTTGTGTATGCTATTGTGTTTGTGTGTGTG
>LFIK01003552.1_pt1 | contig 12649 bp, 10 predicted proteins | sample 643401 | NCBI WGS metagenome assembly LFIK01 (sample SAMN03777447, study PRJNA286221) | soda lake metagenome | biome: soda lake; feature: Kulunda steppe; material: water; isolation source: sample T5-Br brine of Lake Tanatar-5 | place: Russia: Kulunda steppe | collected 2010-07 | reverse complement strand
CTTGCGAACCCAACTGCGGAACCCACCCGCCGCTGAACACGAACGGGCACAGCACAGCAACCGAACAGCGCGCACGTGCTTTGCTCATCTGCGGCACGCTGCCGTGGATCGTGCCGCAACGGCCGAACCCCACCTGCGCTGGGTGCCTGCGGCCCCTACTCGCAGGGTCAGCGTGGGCTGCGAAGCAGCGGCAGTGGTCCGCGGTGGTTCGCTGTGAGCGTCTGACCGTACGTGATTGTTCGGGCCTTCCACGCGGCAACAGCCGCGTTTGCCTGCAGATGGCCGGTTTGTCTCGACCGTGTGGCACGTTGGTTCTGCCCGAACCGCCCGAACCGCCCGAACCACCCGAACCGTAGAGGCCATCATGAGCTTGCCGCCTGCCGCTGCTGACCCGTACCGGATGCTTGCCCGTACCGCCCGCCGACGGGCAAACGAGCTGTCTTTGCTGTACGCGATCACTGGTAGCGACACGGTGTTCGCGGCGCTACAGGATGCGCGGGATCGGTGCGATCAGCTCGATCAGATTGCGGCAGATCCTGGCCGGTGGAACTGATTACGGTTTCAGGCCCGGGCGCCTGCGGCCATCGTTGGAGCACGCCGGTTAGGTGGTCGGTCCGAACAGCAGATCGTCTGTTTCGTGTTCGGTGCGCGCCGTGTCGCTGGTGGACGGTGTGGCAGCGAGTTGTTCAGCGCGTTGTCGGAGATCCGCGATGATGGCGCTACGGCTGTCGGTTCTGCCGCCGGTGGGGTCACGTTCTTCGATGTCCGGGTCGCCTGCTGCAAGAGCGCCGAGCCGGTCGTGAAGGTCTATGACCACGTTGATGCGCTGCTTGATGTCTTGCAGGGTGACGGTCACGGTCGTGTAGGCGTGGAGGAGCACATCGCCGTAGTCAGTGTCACTGTGCTCTGTTTGGCGTGCAGCGACGTGGAGTTGGTTCGCGAGGTCGGCCACTGTCGTGACAGTAGTTCCTAGCTGTTGCGAAACGGTGTGTAGCTGGTCTGCTGCGCGCCCTGCAACGTCGTCGTGTTCAACGAGGTCGGTGAACTGTTCGACCAGCGTGCTGGTGGACCGGAGGGTGTGGAGAGCGCCGTTCAGTTCTGACTGGGCTTGTTCGATACGTGATTGGATCCCGACGCTGTTCTCTGCGGCTTGTGTCACCTGTACTTGAAGGCCGGTGAGGAGCGACTGTTCTTGGGAGATTCGTTCCCGGGTTTCTCGAAGGTCGTGGTGGACGCCATCGAGGGTGTTCTGCTGGTCTGCGATACGCAGGTTGAGGGTGCGGAGCCGTTCGTCGGTGGATGCCGCTCGGCGTGCTAGGTCGTGGAGTTCTTCTGTGCGGGACACAAGTTCGGTTCGTGCGGTGCGGGTTGCTGCGGCGAGCTCTTCGTGGAGGCATTCCAGTTCGCTGGCGCGGGCTTGGGCTTCAACGTTGGCAAGTTCTCGGTCAAGCAGTTGTGCGTCAAGGATTTCGGCTGCGCGGCGAAGGGCCGCGAGTTGTTCTTGGGCGTGAGAGATGTCAGCGGGTGGCAGTGTGTTGTCTGCTTGGGGGTGTTTCCCGGCGCTGATCGGGAGGTACTGCACAGCAAGGTTGAACGCGTCGGTGACGATGCGGTGCGCTTCACGCTCGAGGTCTGCGCGTGCGAAGGACGCGGCCATCTCATGCTGGTGGTCCATGCGGTCCTCGAGCGTTGACGTGTGGGTTTGCCGGTTGTCTTTGATGCGCGGCCGGGTGTGGTTCGGAGCGGGAGGTGTGCGGTGTGTTTGGTGTAACTAGTTCGGCCAGCCGTTCTCGTCGAAGCAGTCGTCGTCGGCGGGGACAACTTGGAGACATTCTGTGGGCCGGAACGTTTCGACTGTGCCGTCGGTGAACTCCGCTGCGGTGTAGCCCGGGTCGTCGTGCGGGTCGTCTACGTCGGGGTCGACTTCCCAGACTGCTGTTACGGTACGGCCATCGATCCGGTCGCCTGGCGTAAGGTCGCTGGCCTGCATCGGCATGATGATGTCACCGTTGGTGGTGCGTGCAGATAGGAACGGTGCTGCGGCGGCGGTGGCTGCTGCATTGACGGTTTGCGTTGTGGTTGGTGGCGGTGTCACGCTGACGGTTGGTGGCTGATCGACGTACTGGTTGGACCCGATGCCTTTTTGTTCACGGTGTGCTCCTTTGGCTATGTGTTCCTTCCCTGCGGCCGTGGAGGGTGCGGCAACGGGGCGTTGCTGCGTCAGAACGGCACCGGGTTGCCTTGGGTGTCGTAGTGGATGTCGCCGGGTCCGGCTGCGCGGGTGAACACGTCATCGATCGCGGTGTCGTGGCTGGTGGTGTCGCCGGTGCCGGCACGGTCGGTGAGGTTCGCTTCGTCGCGGCGGGTGGCCCAGGCGGGCCAGGGGAACTCCAGCGGCATGGGCACGGGTAGGCGCGGCTGGGACGTGATCATGGTGCCGGGCTTGATGATGGTGGCGCGTTGGCGTTGCGCGTCGGGTAGCCAGGCGTACTCGGGCCTGCCTGCTTCGGCGGTGTCGAGCCGGCCAACAACGCGGATTGCGGAGTTGCCGACGATGCGGCGTTCAACTTCTGAGGCGGTCTGCTGCGCGCCGATCAGGATGATTCCGAGGGAGCGGCCTCGTTCTGCGATGTCGAGGAGGATGTCTTTGATTGGGGATCGCCCGTCGCGGGGGGCGTACTTATTGAGCTCGTCAAGGACGACGAACAGGACGGGTTCGCGGGTTCCCATCTTGGTTTTGGTTTCGAACGCGGACCGTAGGAGTACACCGACAACGAACCGTTGGGCCCGGTCGGGTAGCTGGGCGATGTCGACGACGGTGGTTTGGTCACGGAAGTCGATGCTGTGGTTGTCGGGGTTGGGGATATCGCCGCGGATGAGGGCGGACAGGCCAGCTTTCTTGGTGCCGATGAGGCGGCGGGCGAACGCGCCGGCGGTGCCAGCGCCGATGGCGGGGCCGCGCCAGTCTTGGTCGTTCTCGTCGGTGACGGCGTCTACCAGCCAGTCGACGAGTTGGTCGAAGTGGTGGAATGCGGTCCCGTCGATGGATACGCCACCGTCGCCGAGCGGGGTGGCGTGTTTCTTCAACCGGGCAGTCACATTCGCCACAACCAGTCCGTACTGCTGCCGGTCATCGTCAGCGTCTGCGAACAGGTACGGGAGCAGCTCGTCGTTGCAGAACTGTGCGAGGGTCCAGCAGTAGGAACGCACCCCTTCCTGACGTTCGCAGTCTGGGACGGGCTGGTTCGCACCCTGTTTGGGTGCGGCGTACAGCCCCACGTCAGCGAACGCAGTGGCAGGCAGGCCAAGGTCGGCGTAGCGGGCAGCCTGATCGTCGTTAAGTTGGGTGTTCGCGTGGTCGAGGTAGAGCAGGTCCTGACCTTTGAGGTTGAACACCAGCGCTCTTGACTTGCCAGCGTGGGGCAGCTGCCCGGAGGTGAACAGCGAGTGGAGGAGGAACATCGCGTAGGTGGTCTTGGTCGCGACGCCCGACACCCCAGAGATGTTGATGTGGGCGCCGCGGCGGCCGTCGATGAACGACAGGTCAAGGTAGAGGGGCTGCCCGTTGCGGGTGAGGCCTGCAGGAAGGCGGTCACCGTCGTCGAAGGTGTCGAAGAACAGGGCGTCATTACGGTCGGTGCCGGTCGCGATCCGTACGGGGGCGCCGGGGCGGGGCGGCACGTACGTTTCGGGTTCGAACCGGGTGGTGAGGATCTCGGCTGCTTCCGACACAGGTGCGGTGATCAACCCGTCGTTGGCCAGCATGATGTCGGAGTCGTATCGGGCGCCGTCCTGCCGGTCGCGGAGCTGTGACACCACCCCGTAGATCTTGACGGGTTCGTCTTCGCCGGGAAGATGCCGTTCAAGGGCCACTACGTCGTCTAGTTGGAGGTAGCGGTCTGGGTGGACAACGGCCCAGAACGTGAGCGGGGTAGCGTCTTCGGTGCCGATGACGTACGCGTGGGAGATGTCGGTTTCGGTAGCTTCGGCCACGGGGCGCTCCTTCTATTCGGTTCAGCGTCGCTGCTGCTGCCGACATCGTGTCCTATTTCGAGCTGTTGTCTGCTGTGGGCGGACGCTGTTCGAGGGCGGCGAGCAGGCCGTGCTGGTGCGGGTCGTTGGGGTGGGCTCGTACAGCGTTGACGATCAGCGGGGTCCGTGCCGGATCGGCTGCTGCAGCGATTGTCCGGTCCAGGGAAACGTTGCGGTGACGGAGGAGGCAGGTTGCCGGGTGGGCGGCGCAGATGGCAACCACTGTGGCTGACACCGCAGCTGCTGCTGGACCGGGCCCGATACCGGCAGTGGCTGCAGCGGCGGTGGCCAGAGATCCAAGAGCTAGCAGCGTGTCTGCTGTGGTGGGGGCGAACGCTATAGCGGTAGGTGATCCAGCGGCGTGCGCCAGGTCGGTGAACAGCGTTGGCGTTGGGGCCGGGGCGGGGCGCTGGACGGTGCGGTACAGGACCGTTGCGGCAGCGGCGATGGTGGCGGCTGCCACGGTTGCTGCGACGCTGACCGCTGCTGCGGCTGCTACGAGCAGTGCAGCGGCAGCGGTTACGGAAACAGCGGCCGTGGCCCCGATCGGTGGTGGGGGACGCAGCGGCGCGATATCTGCTGGTAGCTGGTGCGGGGGCCGGTGGGTGGTGATCACGGTTGCGGGTGCAGTCGTTTGGGCGTGCAAGCTGCTGAGCGCTGACGTGTTGGCCACTACACCGAAGCTGTCTGTGTTCCAGTTCAGGAACCAGGGGGCGACACCAGCTACGGACGTGACGGCGACACCGGGCGGTTGCAGAAGATCAACGTTGACGTTGTTCCGTTCGTGCCCTTTCTCGTTCGCAACGATCAGCAGGTTCGTGATGTACCGGTCCGGTTCGGTCCATCCGAGTTGTGCAGCGAGCTGGGCAGCGTCTTGCGGGATGTTTCGGCACAGGTCGGTGACGGTGCTGCTGTGGCGTGAGTCCCGTGTGATGGCGCCGCGGTCCGGGTCCCACAGCCAGTGCCCTTCGGCAACGGCGGTCACGGTAACGGTGACCAGCTGGTTGCCAGCGACGATGATGTGGTCGAAGTTTGCGCACTGATGGAACACGAAACTGCTGTCTGACAGCGGCAGCTGTTCGATGGCGCGCGCGATCGCTGCTGCGCCCCGCTGCGGTTTAGGAACCCCGTAGATGGTGGGGCCTGTTTGTGCTTGGTCCGGTTCAGGATGCGGTTCGCTGCCCGGTGGTGCAGACATCCCAGCAACGATCGCCCGCAACGTGTCGTACCGTTTGCGTTGTGCCGGATCTGACAGCACTTCATGTGCGGCCTGGACCTTGGCGAACTCGGTGGCGCTGCCCCCCATGTCGGGATGGGTGTGGCGGGACATAAGCCTGTATGCCCGGTTTATTGTGGCGGTATCTGCCTCGGGTGAAACACCAAGAGTAGTGTAGTGGCAGACGTCCGTTTCCACCCCAGCGCCTTGTTCGGGTGCTGCTCATAGTTGCCCTCTCCCCCGCCCTGTCCACAACCGTTGACGCTGCGATGTTGTTCCCGTCCGGGCGGGCCCAGCTGCGTGTCGTCTGCTTATCTGAAGGGCGGGGCCTGCGGCCTCTGTTTAGAGGTCAGCGCACCTGCGGGTAGCAGTACCGTGCCCATTGTGGGTCAGTTGCTAGTGCTGCAACAATCTGGTGGCCGGGGTCACCTGACGCGCAGGTGCGTGCGGCGTACCGCAGCCATGGGGCGTTGTCGTGGCTGGTTACGTTGGTAGCGACCCAGCTGGTGTAGCTGTCGGCGTCGGTGAACGTTGCTGTTTGGCGGGATGTCCGGCTTTTGTGTTCGCTCCACACGGTTTGTGCTGTGGCTGCGGCGAAGAAAGCTGCTGCGACCGTTGTGATGACGGCGCCTGGGATCGCTGTGCCCGCTGGGCTGTATGTCGATGCCAGCGTGGCAGCTAGCGCGGCGTGGGCGGCAACGGGGGCTGGTAGCTGGCGATGCCCGCGACGGTTCGGCCATCCAACGTGGTGGTTCGCGAGCCGTTCCACGAAAGTGGTGTTGCGGTGCCGTAGCTGCTGCGACCTGGCAGGTGCAGGGATGGTGCGCCGTTTCTGTGCGGCATTTGCTGTGGCGCTGAGCGCTGTGGCGGTGAGCGCCAACATGAACGCGACGGGAAACTGTCCTGTTGCGGTTGCGGCAACGGCGATAGCGGCGGTGACGGCCGCCGCTCTGGGTAGTTGGATCGTGGCAGGTGCTGCTGTGGCCGGTCCTGCAACAAGGTCTGTGGTGAACATGCGATGAAGTTTCTGTGTGACGTCGCCCGATAGTGCGTTGGGAGGGTTGGGACGGGTTGTGGTTGGCCCGTTGGTGTGCTGGTCAAGCCAGCGGAGGGCCTGCGGGTCAGCCGGCCCCCTTCCGTTCAGGTGGTCGGTGAACACGGCAACGTCGTGTGCTGTCCGTACGCTGTGCCGTTCTGGGGCGTAGCGGGTCAGGTCGTAGGTGCCGTGGGATGGGACGGCAACTTGTGGTGCGATGTAAAGCTGCGGGAACCTGCGGGACAGTGCGTCAACGCGTTCGTGCAGTTCGGTGCAGAGCCCTTCGGGAAACGGTTCTGCGTTGACATACACCTCTGTGACCGTTTCGTTCCAGGTGGACTGGCGGGTCCTTCCGCGGTCATCGATGTCGATGGTGTCGTGGGCGATGTTTCGGATGCGGTACTCGTAGGTGCCTGACGGCCAGTTTTCTGCATCGATGACGATCGCCAGGTTCCCTGCGATGAGGACAGCGTCGAATCCGGCTGCGCGGTAGAACACCCACACGTCAGCGTCGAAGGGCAACCGCGCGATGTTGTCGGCAAGTTCGCGGGCTGTCCCTGGCTGTGGTGTCCCAACGGTGGTGTGATGGCCGCGCGGGGTGTGCTGCTGTGTCGAGCGTGATGTCGGCTGCGGGCTGTTCCCGTCCGGGGCGTCCACCGCCCCGTCCCGTTCCTTGTCGTACTGTGCGCGCCGTTGCGGGTCGGACAGCGTGTCTCGAGCTTGTTCAACAGCACGGAACAGTGCGGCGTTGCCGCCTACGTCAGGGTGGACCTGTTTGGTCAACTGCCTGTACGCACGCCGAATGTCCTCTGTGGTCGCGTCCGGCGCTACACCCAGCAGCTCGTAGAAGTCGATGTCCATATGCCCTCCTGCTGGCACTGTGCCGCACCCGATACCACCGATATCACCGAACGCTGCGATGGCAGCTGGGCAACGTCCCCGGGTTTTCAGGTGCTGCTGACGAGGATGCCATGCACGATGAGCCGTTCACGGTCAGAGAATTTGGGGTGGCAGGTTGTCAACGTGACGGTCGGCAGACCTGTCCCGGTCGGGTCCGGGTCAAGCACTTCCGTTTGGTCCGGGTCGACGATTACGGTGCTGTGGTACCGGTAGCGGTGCTCCACGCCGCTGCTGTCTATCAGCACGATGTGGGCGCCTTCGGCGATGTCACCGAGGTCGTGGAACGGTGCTCCGTAGGTGGTGCGATGCCCGGCAACTCCGACGTTGCCGGGCTGCCCCGGATCTGGTGTTGACGGGTAGTGGCCGGGGCCAAGTGTCAGATGCTGGTCTGTGACGCCCGACACAACTGCGTACGGACCGATGATGGTCTGCCCGTCTGCATCGTCGATGCGGATCAGTGCCCACGCGGCTCCTCCCGCAGCTGGGTTGTTCCCGTCCCCTGCTGGTTCTTCCAGCGCCGGGTCTGGCGCTTCAACGTCAGCGACACTGATCGTGGAGGTTTCGGATCCCTGCTCCGAGATGGACACCTCCCCCAGACTGATTGGTGTGTGAACACCAGCTTGAAGCTGCGCTAGCAGTTGCGCTTGCGCGCGGGCGGTTTCTCGGCCGGTTCCCCACAGCTCCCACACGGTGGTAGCTGCAACCGCGGCCGCGACCACGAACGACAGCGCAGCGATCGTGGTTCCGGCTGTGGCAACACGGCGGCGGCGGCGTAGCTGCGCAACGTGGCGCGCCGCAGTTGTGGTTTCGGACGGGTGCCTCACCATCACCTCACTGTGGGGAAAGTGATGGTCGGCCGTGCGGAACAACTGGCAGTACAGGCCGCTGGACGTTCGTCGCGCACGCACGACCATGTGTTTCCCACATCGCCGACAGGGAACCAGATGGACATCTCCAACGAGGAACGCCCAGCACCGTCCGAGCTCGACTCCGAGCTCGACACTGCAGCTTCGACCCAGGATGCGTCCAGCACGGAACGGAACTGGGTGTGCACGCTTGTCACGGCGGTGGTTGCTGCTGTGGTCGGGGCAGGTGTCGCGATCGCGGTTCTGTTGGTGTCCTCGGGAACAGACCTGCCATCCAACGGGTCGGCTGCGGTGCCGCGCACGGTCAACCAGGTGATGGACACGGTTGTGCGTGTCGATGCGGCAGAGACCGGCCGGTTCCCTGCTGAAGGGATCGGGTCGGGTGTGGTCCTGTCTAGCGACGGCTACATCATCACCAATGCGCACGTCATCGACGGGGTCGATGACCTCGAGGTGCGGTTCGTTGACGGTGACATCGTCCCCGCCGACGTGGTCGGTATGGACATGCTGAGCGACATCGCTGTGCTGCAGGTCGAACGCTCTGACCTGGTCGCTCTCCCAGTCCGTGACCCTGACGAGCCGGTACGTGTCGGGGAAACCGTCATCGCAGTTGGTGCACCGTTCGGGCTTGACCTGTCGGTGTCGGTCGGGGTTGTTTCTGCACGTGACCGCGAGATCCCGGTCAATGGGCCGTCGGACCGGGGAGACCGAACGATCAGTGTGATCCCTGGAGCGCTTCAGACCGACGCGGCGATCAACCCTGGGAACTCGGGAGGTCCACTGGTGGACCTGCAGGGCCGCCTTGTTGGCATCAACACGGCGATCGTCAGCGACTCGGGGGTCAGCGCCGGTGTTGGGTTCGCTGTCGGTGCTGCGCAGGCCATGCACGCCACCGAACAGCTTCTGGCGTTCGGGACAGTGATGTATCCGCAGCTGGGCCTGTCTGGAACGGATCTGGCAGCGTCGGCGGTGGAGGCGCTCGGGTTGCGTAGCCGCCGTGGTGCGCTGGTCATGGACGTCACCGCTGGCGGCGCTGCGGACAACGCAGGGATCGTCCCCGACGACGTCATCGTTGCGGTTGATGATGAACCCATCGGGGACATGGCTGCGCTGCTGGCTGCGGTCCGGACGCGTGACGCTGGAGATGCTGTCGCTATCGAACTGGTCCGTGACGGGGAACGGAAGGACGTCACTGCGGTCCTTGACGAGCAGTTCGGGAGCTGACGGCCAACCGACATGCCGGTTCCCTGGGCGGATCTGTCCGGTGGTGCGCAACCACGCTGCCGTGTGGTGTCTACCGGACCTGTTTGCGGGCCAGCATGCTGTCAACGAACGCGGCTTCGGCGTCGGTCTGCGACTCGAACTCCACGATCTCGCGTTCAGCGAACTCGCGGTCGTTGCCGTCGTCGAGGGTGAGAAGCTGCGCCAGTTTCTTGATGTCGATCGCTTCGGCGATGTCGAGTTCGATGGTGCCGTCCGCGATCAGGTTCACCAGCGTGATCCCGTGGCTGTTGGACGCCCGGCCGTACGCCCGTCCGGCGGCTTGGCGTTGCATGGCCCACTGGTCGCCCTGCTGCACCATCGCGACGGTCCATGCGGCGTCGAGCGTGTGCCCTTCTGCGGCGGCAGCGAGGGAGCACACGATGAACGGTTCGTCGGGGCACTCCTGGAACCGGCGTTTGTGTTCGCGGATCTGCTGCGCGTTGGTGTCGGTCGCGGACAGGATGGTGGGCACCCCGGGGTAGCCGTGCGGGTAGTGGGCGGCGAGCATGTCGGCCCACGGCTGGCGGGACAGCAGCCGGTTGACCTCGTCGATCAGCTGCTTCTGAACGTCGCGATGCCAGGCGAACAGCACGGTCTTGTTCGGGTGGCCGCTGTCGGTCTGTCCGGCATGGTCGGTGAGCCACTCGATGACGGCGTCCATCTTGGCGCGTGCGGCCGCTTGCCGCAGGTGTGCGACCTTGACGAGCTGTTCGTGGTCGCCCTGGGCGTTGCGCAGCGCGCGGGCGACGGCCTGACCAACAGAGATCCCTTCGGCGGCGGCTTTCGACGCGGCGTGGGTCTTCAGCCAGTCAAGGAACTCGGTTTCGACCTTCTGGTACTCCTTGCGTCCCTCTTTTGACAGCGGCAGGCGCAGCTCGATCGGCACGATCGGGGGCAGCTGCGGGTCCATCTGCCGTTGGGTGTGGCGGGTCATCGTGGTGGCCCGCAGCCGGCGGGCGAGCTCCACGGTGTTGATGGTGTCCTGAGTGTTGGGGACCCGCCGGTGGCCCATCTTGCGTTCCGGGGAAGTGTCGTGGTCACAGGCCTGGATCGGTGGCATCCGTTTGGCTTTGCCGGTGTCGACCCAGCAGCGGGCGCACCAGCGGCAGTACCGGGCGGTGAACTGGTCGGCGCCGCCGAACTCGCCGTCGCGGCCGAGGACCTCGAGCTGCGGGAGGTACTCGACGTGGCGGCCGTTGGGGGCCGGGGTGGCGGTCAGCAGCAGCACGGTGTTGACCGTAGGGGTGCGGGCCAGTTCGCGGGCGGCCCAGGTCCGCCACGAGCCCTTCTCGTAGGTCGGTTCCTTGCCGGGCTTGATGGTCGGATCGTCCTTGGCGGCCTGTTTGGCGGCGTGCCAGGTAAGCCACCGTTCGCCGTGCGCGGGGGTCTTGAGGTACTGGGACTCGTCCGCGATGACAGTCTGCGGCGCGAAACCGGCCAACTGGTCAACGCGGTGGTGCAGGATTGAGTACGAGCAGATGACGATGCGGGTGCCGTCCGGGATCTGTTCCGGGCGGTTCTTCTGGCCGGACAGCACCGCCACGGGCACGTGCGGGCCGAGCCATTTCGCGATCTCGTCCTCCCAGTTCCCTGTCAGCGACGGTTTGCACAGCACGACCGCGGGCCACGAGCCCCGGATCGTGGCGATTGCCAGAGACACAGCGGTCTTGCCGGCACCGGGGTCACCTGCCAGGAACGTGCGGCCGTCCGCGACGTTGAGTGCATAGTCAATCGCTGCCCTCTGGTAGCCGCGCAGCTTCCGTGCAAGCACATCCGGCAGATCACCCAGCCACGTTGCGGTGTTGTGCTCTTGCAGCGCGTCCGACAGGGACACGTTGCGGAATTCGCGGGCGGACGCGGCGCGCAAAGCGGCCACGGCCGCGTCCGGAAGTGCTGCTGCCATGTCCGGGATGAGTGCCGCTGCAAGTGAGGGCGCTGTGTGTGGCGATTTCCTCAGTGGAATGTGCAGCGTGCCATCACGTTCACGTGTTGCGTACGGAACAGAGCGGGCCAAGCGGTTGAACACACCGTTGCGGTCGCACCGTTCAGATAGGACGATGCTGCCGCCACGGGCCACAATCGGCACATCCCGATCGTTGGTAGCGACAGCTGCCATGTCAGCGATCCAATCTTCTGCGAGCAACGTTGAGCACTGTAACAACGTCTTCCGCATCGAACCGCTGCGGAAGACCTGGGGTGAGCGGGAGAAGGAGCGGCGATCCGGTACGTGCAGCGATCTGGGCAGCAACATCAGGTAGAAGCATCTCTTCCATTTCGGGGCGGAGACGCACCCCGATCTGCGCTCGCCCGTTAGTGTCTGACCACGTTTGGAACACGTCGATCTTGTCCCAGTCAAGGAACCGTGCGCCACCGATGATGACACCACTACGATCGACACGGACAAGCTCTGGTGGTTGCTCCCTCATCTGGAGCAACCATTTGGTGATGGTGTAGGCAAGCAGTGCGATGAGCGCTAGCGCCAGGACGTGCGCAAGCCCGTCATCGTTGGTGACTGCATACCAAGCAACCAGGGTCGCTGCGCAGGCCACACCCACAGTTGTTGCGGGGGAACCAGCAGTGCTGAGCGTGCGAGGCACCACAACGGTAGAGAACCGTTCCAAGTCGTCTAACAGCTGCATCGTTGCGTTGCTGTCCACCGGAGCTCCTGATCGGCTGCGTCTACGGTGCAAAGTCATCCAGCAGACGATTCCGTCCAGCAGTGGACCGGGTTCGTGCGGCACCGGAGGTCCGGTGCCGCGCACGAAGCAGCGGTGCCGTGTACGCATGCCGCAGTGTCCTGGACGTTCCCGACATGATGTCCCAGGCAGCGCTTATTGTCCCTAGCTTGCCGATACCGGCCTGCCAGTCGTGGGCCGATATAGCGACGCCGCACCTGCTATGACTTCCCTCCCACCTGAAGGTGGGAGCCTGCGGCCTCTACCCCGGGGTCAACGGGCAACCGGCAGATCACCTGTGTCTGCGCCGCAGCTGTTCCAGCCACGTTTGCCTGCGTTTTCGCATCGATACGTCCCGGATTTTGGGGAGCGACGTCGAACATGTCACAGCGATGCGGCACCGTGTGGGTTCGAGTGAAGGAGTTTTTGAGCGAAGGAGTCTTGGATGACTGGACGAGCGACATACCGCAGCCGCAACCCGCAGTTTGCAACCATCGAAACCGATCCGGATGTATGGGGGCCGCGGGCTGCGTGCCGTGGCCGGACCGACCTGGTCTGGTTCGACCCTGCAGATGATGACAGCGACCTTGATCTGGATCGTTTGGACGATGCTGCCCGCGATGCTCTTGACGCGTTGAACGCTCGGGTTGGAACGGCACAG
>LFIK01003550.1_pt1 | contig 12651 bp, 15 predicted proteins | sample 643401 | NCBI WGS metagenome assembly LFIK01 (sample SAMN03777447, study PRJNA286221) | soda lake metagenome | biome: soda lake; feature: Kulunda steppe; material: water; isolation source: sample T5-Br brine of Lake Tanatar-5 | place: Russia: Kulunda steppe | collected 2010-07 | reverse complement strand
TGTGTGTGTGTGTGTGTGTGTGTGTGTGCGTGCGTGCGTGTGTGCGCGCGCGCGCACGTGGCCAGTGCCGGTGTATGCACACTGCTTGTGTGATGAGAGGTTGATCTTCCTTGCTTATGTTGTAGGTTTTGCAGCGGACTTGCCATCGTTTGTGCATTGTGGTTGGTTGTTTGCTGGGCGCTCACTGCCTCACGGTACGGTGGTGCACCGCTGGGGCTGCACAAATGAAGTAAGCGCGTGTGCAGTGCCAGGCTTGATGCCTCCTTGCGGTTTCGAGTTGTGCGCGTGGGGGCTACGCGTTGCCGCATCCGCCATGCACCGCGCTTATTTCCTGGGCAAGCCACGCACCGGGTGCATCAAGGCTTACGTGCTCCGTGCCCCGACATAAGATCAAAGATCAAAACTCCGTGCTTGTGCTTGGCGCGTGCTCCTGCCGCAGGCCAGGAGGAGATCGAGGCCACGTGCTTTGCGCTGGCGGAGCGGCTGGAGCAGATGACCAGCGCGGGGCAGACTGTGCCTGAGCTCATGGTGCTACCCATCTACTCCACCCTGCCCTCAGACCTGCAGGTACGCGTGCTTGCTTACTGCAAAGCTTGCAAGTGCTTGTGATTGTGTGCAAGCAGGTGCATGTGTCTGTGTGCTTGGTTGCTACCTGGGCCCATTCGGATGTGACAACCCTGCTTGTGCCTGGACTTCACGGGAGGAGGACAAGTACTTGCCAAATAAAAGTTTGTTGCATTCACGCACTGCGCCAAGCCGCTTGCCATCTCCCCCCCCAATCCCTCCGCCTTGAAGTGCATCTATCGATCCCTGCTTTGTTTAGTGTCTGGGCTTTCACTGCACACCTGCATTTTCCTTCCACCTCTGCTGCGTCCTGTACCTGCACTAACCTCCCCCTATCTTGGATTCTAGTGTGCCCACGGGGCATGTACATCCCCCTCGCTCTCTTTATCTTCGCCCCTATTGCATGTCAATCCAGGAATGACGGAACCTGCTCTTGCCCTTAGGTGCACCCTCATGCTCGCTGCCCTTAGCAAGCAGCCCAGCCCTGCCGCCTCCCCCCACCCATGTCTACCCTGTGCCGCCTATTGCATTTTTCTGTCCGAGGTCTCAACTCGACTTTGCAGTGCTTACTGCTAATCAACACCACCAAAGACCTTGTGCCCATCTACCTCTCCTGAATTTCCATTTCACTGTTTCTTCCACGCAGGCAAAAATCTTTGACCCAGCACCAGAGGGCACTCGCAAGTGCATTGTGTCCACTAACATCGCAGAGACTTCTTTGACTGTGGATGGCATCCTGTACGTCGTTGATACCGGCTACGTGAAGATGAAGGTGAGATGCGAGGAGAGAGGGTGGCTGGCTTGTGCCTGCTGCAGAGCGCTGCGCGCATCTTCTTGTAGGACTGTGCTGCACTTTCTGCTGCATTTATGTGACAAATGTAAAGGGGAAACACATGGCAAAAGGCAAGCAATGGCTTTCATATTGGCTCTTATGGTCCACATTGATCATCAACAGCTTTTGCGCCCATGTTTGCTTAGTGCAAGAGGGGCATGGGCACATTTGCAGTAATTGACAAGCTAAGCCATGTTTGTGCGCACCTGAGCACATAGCCAGACAATGCCATGCACATATGTATGCTTCAATTTGTGTGTTGTGTGTATTGTGTGTGTGATCATACACGTTAGAATATTAAAAAAGTGGCTTAAGTGAAGCTAGTTGGTAAGAGGCTGTCACCTTGTTTCATCCTTCCTCCTCTGCAAGAACATTTAGTTGTGTCCCCATGCTTAGTTGGAGGCTGTGCTCACCTTCCTTCCCTTCCAGGTTTACAACCCCAAGATGGGTATGGATGCGCTGCAAGTGTTTCCCATCAGTCAAGCGGCAGCAGGGCAGCGATCAGGGCGAGCAGGGCGCACTGGGCCGGGCACCTGCTACAGGCTGTACACGGAACCGGCTTACAGGTGGGTGGACTTGCTGGAACCTCATAAATGCATGGTATGCTGCTGGCAAGCATGCCTTTGGCTACAATCACCACTTGCCTGGACACATCTGCATGATGAGGACACAAGCAGCTCTTGCGTGTGTCTGCACTCGTTGCAGGCACGAGATGCTGCTGGCAAGCGTGCCTGAGATCCAGCGCACCAACCTCGCCAACGTGGTCCTCCTGCTCAAGTCCCTGAATGTGAGTGCCACACAGGCGTTGCTGCTCTTCCTCTCAAGTCCTTCCTGTTGCTGTGTCGCTGCCAGCGCTGAATTCCTGAGCGTAAGCATCTGCGCAGACTTACACACTCTGACACTTGTTTCACAACTGCCAATGCATGCCTCACAGTGCAAGGAGTGCATAACTGATTGTGTACCTTCTTCTACTAAGTAAAGAACGCGTTGATGTGACCTTTGGCATTAAAGCATAGCATGCATAGAAGCCCTGGAGATGGTTTCATACAGCTTCTTTGATCCACCATTTTTCACCAATCCAGCTGCTTTGATCCACCATTTCTCACCTATCACTGGCAATATGATTATTGCAGCCTCCCTGATACCGATGCAGCAGCACAAACACAGAAATCCCAGCCAACATGTCCGCTCTCCAGGTGGAAAACTTGTTGGAGTTCGGCTTTATGGATCCACCCCCACAAGAAAACATCCTTAATTCCATGTACCAGTTGTGGGTGCTGAATGCACTAGACAACACCGGTACGTGTGGAAATCTGGGGGCAGATGCGCGCCTGTACGTGAAGGTGGTCACCTTGCTTTATTTCTCAAGTGCATTTTCAGCAGGCAGGCGCATCAACAAGCATGCAATTATGAGATCATCAGCTGAAGTCACCAATAATGAAGCGTGCGTCATGGTGCTGAGGCTGCCTTGGACAGTCTACCTTAGGCAGCACCAAGGAATTTCTTGAGGAAAGTGTATCTGAATGCTGTCAGGCTCACTTTTGAGGTGGATTTCAAGTGGCCATGCCAAATCACTGTCATGGGCTAATTGAAAAAATTGGTATGCACACACTAATCTCAACCACTAACTTGGCAAGACACAACACGGCGTGACAGGCCCTTAATGGACGCAAAGCTGCAAGGGCTTGCGTGCAGTTGGAGCTGCAGTGTTGCACAATGGCTAACCGGTCATGTATGTGTGCCTCGCGATCATGCACCTAAATGTTTTTGGTCGCAAGTTCACCTGCAAGCATGATATTTCAGCATGTGAGCAGTGAGGCTAATCAGTCATTTTTCTTTGCCTTGCGATTGCACAACTGGATAACGCTGTTGGCGCATGCGCAGGTGCGCTCACGTCCACCGGCCGTGCAATGGTGGAGTTCCCTCTGGAGCCGTCTTTGGCCAAGATGTTGTTGGCTGGTGCAGAGATGGGCTGCGTCAGTGAAGCCCTGACCATCGTCAGCATGCTCTCTGTGCCCCCTGTCTTCTTCAGGTGCGACACGGCATGCATGCTTCTTAATGTTTTTTGTTTATTTTTTTCATTCTTATTAAAAACTATCACAGAGCGGTTCTGGAGAGTTGTGCCCACACCTAGTGGACGCGCTCGTCGAATTTGTCTCGCAGTTTGCCCTGCCAGTCACGAGCAGTGTTGGAAGACAAAACTTTTTCCTTTGCCATTTTCCGTGCATGTGGGAAAGGGTGATGCTCAACATGTTTGATGACGTATGGGTGCGCTCTCTGATAGTGCAGTCTCAAATCTGCCACACTCAGTGAACTTTAGCTTTGTAAAGCTACATTTTACAGGTCCATCTAGATACTGCACTTGCTTTTTATACATCTTAATTTGATAAATCATGAAATGGCACACTGACATAAAGATCTTACAAGTTATAAGGAATGGCACATGAATGATCGAGTCTTCTAACGGGCAATCGATGCCTTCAGGCCCAACGACCGCGCCGAGGAGAGTGATGCTGCGCGTGAAAAGTTCTTCATCCCAGAGAGCGATCACCTCACCCTCCTGCACGTGTACCAGCAGTGGAAGAACAACGGCTACAGGTATGGATGCACTTGTTTGCATGTGAGCATGCACAGCTACTCTTGAGAATCTGCATCTTACTTGGAAGTGGCCTGTGAGCTGAGGGCTGCTACAGCTTACTGCATTTTTTAATTTTTGAATGCCGCTAATGTGAGAAAAGCATCCAAGTGATACTTTCAGCCATGGCTCCTTGGCAGCTTTTTTTTTGAGCTAGCAGTTGGTTCATAATTGTCTGCTTATCAGTATTGTGTCTGCTGCGTCGGAGCGTGCTGGCTGCACAGCCTCTTGGGCCATATGCATCTTCCAAAACTCATCTTGCTGCTTGACCCTCTGGTCAAACAGCATAAAGTATTGTACACTGAATCCAAGCAGCAGCATGATGCAATGTTCAACAAAGCTGCTGCAGAGAGTTATTGAGTAATTTAGAATGACAATTGGGGACCTGAAAAGGACATCATCACTAGCTCCACGGCTCTGCGTACTTGAATTTGTGACATCCATGGACTTAGCAGGCAGCCTGGATGTATGGCAACTGTGGCACTCGGAGGACCTGGCCTGACGTGTCTTTCTTTGCATTTCTGTCGATGTTCATGGACCATGTACAGAGATGGTGTATCTGGAGAAGCAAAGCATGACACACATTTCCATGGAAAGGCTTATGAGTGTTGATGGGCACAATTTCCCAGCGTCCTCACCACCCTTGTTGCACTGCAACTGCTTGATACAGCACCACCTGGTGTGACCGCCACTTCCTTCATGCCAAGGGCTTGCGCAAAGCCAAAGAGGTGCGTGCTGTGGGTACACGGGGCACTAGTGTCACAAGATAAGCCATCAGTCAAAAAGCGCATTAGGTACAGGGACAAGGTACAGCAAGTCCAGATGCAGGGTACAGTGGGTACAAGTGCAGGGTGGTGCGCTATTTCATGACTCTTTGACACATTTACTTTTTTTTGCTCAGGCAGCTTTTTGCGACAAGGCAGCCCATTCCCTTTTCTAATGCCTAAGGGGCTGTGCAAAGCCAAAGAGCTGCACCAACTGCAGTGTTTTCTCCATCAACATCAGAGGTTCAAAGCTCTTAGAGAAAACCACACTGTTGTGTAAGCATGCTTTTGTTGTTGCTCGTGCATTTGTGTATACATTGTGCGAACGACTGCATGAAGGTTTTGCTGAAGATGCCAGAGAAGTGTGATTCTTCTCAGCAAGACAGTCTCTCATAACTGAGATTGTGATTCTTCACCGGGAGCTGTACATTTTTGCCTCATGAATTAAATGAATTACAGCCACACATGAACTTATACGCCAGGATGTCCTTTGCCTGTACGAAATTGCCTCCTTCCTGGTTGCTCACGTGTGCAAAGTTGGATGTGTGCTGTGAAAGCTGGATGTGTGCTTTGAACCTGCTCCCTCCGATGACTTGCTCCATCCGTTGACTTGACTGCGCTTTGAACCTGCTCCCTCCGTTGACTTGCTCCCTCCGTTGACTTGCTCCATCCGTTGACTGGATGTGTGCTTTGAACCTGCTCCCTCCGTTGACTTGCCTTTTTTGTCGCTTTTGATCTCCAGCTTGCCCATGGACCTGCTGGTAACCATGCAGGTCCGGCAGCAGCTCATGGACATTTTGGTGCAGCAAAAGATTAAGATGACCACAGCTGGGCATGAGTGGGACGTCGTGCGCAAGGCAATTTGCTCTGCCTACTTCCAGAATGCTGCCAAGTTCAAGAGCATTGGGGAGTATGTGAACTGCAGGTGCGTGCATGCATGCCTGGGGCGGCAATGGGTTGGATCCAGGGCACACCCAGTATTTTGCTCATGGTGTGAGGCGAAGCTTGGGTGCATGCTATTTTGTGCTCTTGTTTTGTGGTCCCTGACAGGCAATCATTACAGGGCCTCATTCTTATAAGCCTATCCCAAGTGTGACCCCATGTGGTATGCCCTTTAGTTTGCTCAAGTGCTTGCCTGGGTGCAAATGCGCGCTCGTGCCTGGCTTCAAACAAGCTGGAGCAAGCCTTTCAGCAGTGCATGCTGGCACCACACACCCAGCTGCCATGGCCCATGCCACAGCTACCTCCCATATGCATGCGTGATGCGCGGGGCACTTTGACGCCTGCTCTGTCGATTCGCGCAGACATGCAGGCGCTTTGGCAGGATTGTCTGCATGGGTGGCTTGGAGGCCTGCCCAGCTGTGGGGCAGGCAGCCGCACCTGGCTAGCTTTGCTCCCAGTCATGCACTCGTTCTTTGGGGCGCAGCTGCATACAGCCTGGCTGGTGTGCGTGCTCTGCAGGACCGGTATGCCTGCACATTTGCACCCCAGCAGTGCGCTGTATGGCCTTGGCTTCACCCCTGACTACGTCGTGTACCATGAGCTGGTGAGACTGACGCCGCATGGTTTGTGTTTGGGAGTTCATGTTGTTCCCACCCACCTGGCTGGGTGCCAAACTGGTCATGCTTGCGCCATTTGGTTCCTGGACAGGCTGATTTCGTGTTTGGGTACTGGCATGCCATCTTTTCTGGATGGTGCGGGCATGCAACCTCTGCTGCCACGTGCTTCTTTGCTGCACCTTGCAGTGCATTGGCATGATGAGGGTTTGCCTACACGCTGGTCGTGCAGTGCAAGCATTGCATGTGGCTCTTTGCGGCAATGCAGAAGCTTTTGGTCACTCAGATATTACCTACAAGTCAGGTGTGATGCTCCACAAAAAACTGCGGTCCTCTCCCGGTTTTTACACGGGAATCGACGTATGGGAACTTGCAGATGCGTTGTGCTCAGCTAAAATGCTCTGGTTTGTGAGGATAAGGTGAGCTCAAGTTCTGCGGCACGTGAGGAGCAGTCGGCAAGCAGATCACGCTGCAGGCAAGCAGAGTGCTGTTGCATCAAAGTGCACACAGTGATTGCGGCGGGTCTGGCCCAGTCTCAGCAGCACAGTAGCAAACGCGAACGCGTGCTGGTTGCTGCGCACCGCTTGCGCGCTAGTGCTCACACTTGTGTGGCCCAGTGCCTGTGCAGGTCATGACATGTGTGTGTGGCCCAGTGCCTGTGAAGGTCATGACATGTGTGTGGGGCACGGTGCCTGTGCAGGTCATGACATCCAAGGAGTACATGCAGTGCGTCACTGCAGTGGAGCCAGAGTGGCTGGCTGAGCTGGGACCCATGTTCTTCTCTATCAAGGTGGGCACCAGGTTCAAGGTCTGAGCTTTGCAGACATGCACTTGGGCTTTGTGTGTCTCTCTCTGCTCGTGCATGCCCTCGCGAACGTGCGCACTCAGGTGCTGCTCAGGCTTGGGCAGGTTGGTCCCTGCCAAGGGACATGCCCACACAGTTTGTGCTCTGCCGAACATGTCGTGTTTCGCATGGCCATGGGCTGCTTGGACAAACCTCCTTCTCCAACAATCTGAGACACAATCCAGCCTGCTTTAGTTAGCCCAGCTGTGTCTGTCCAGAGCATGTCTGGCTTGAGCTCATGCGCTTGCGCTCATGCGCTGGTGCTCATGTGCAAGCACTCATGCGCTTGTCCAGAGCATACCTGGGCTTGAGCTCATGCGCTGGCGCCCAAGTCAGGAGCAAGGGCATCTGTGTGACCGTGCGCAAAGTATTGTCGTGTGCGACAAGTCTCGTGTCCGACGCATGCATAAGACTCGAACAGGGGTGCGACGCTGCGGTGAAGCAGGCCCATTACGCAGAGCTCTGCATGTCTGGCGGCAGGCAAGGCGTATGCATTTTGACATGCGCCACAGCGCTGCTGCGCTCATGGGCGTGAGGTCCAATTTGGTTTAAGTGAGCTCTGAATTGGGCCTGTCAAACTGTCAGATGGATGATTGCTGAGGGACCCAGCGTGAGGTTGCAAGGGCACCTATAGGGGAGGCCCCATTTGAGTGCGCCTCGCCTTGCCCAGGCTCGCCTCAAGCAGCTGCCTTTCAACGCCAGAGGACAGCTTGACTGGCATGCAGCCTGCCTGTGCGCTTGCAACTTCTGGCGCCAGGATTTCACACTTGTGTCATGGTGACCCTCGCCCCCTATTTGCAGGACACCCACACCACGCGCATGGATGCGCGTAAGAAGCAGAAGAGCAACAAGCAAGCCATGGCCGAGGAGATGGCTGCCGTGCAAGCCGCCAAGGTGGCAGAGGCCAACAGGTGGGGTGGTGGTCAGGCTGTCCCTTCCCCCTCTATCGCCTTGCAGCCCTGCGCCAAAATGGACCAGCAATTTGGCACCCCAATCTGGGCTCATACAGGTCCTCCCTGCGCAGCCCAGCAATGCCGCGCAATGCTTTGTGCATCTTTGGTCGCGGCGTTTGAGTATCCACTACGACCGTAGAAGTCCAGTCCTGTGTCCATGGCCAAGGCTTTGATGATTGCCAGAGAACCAGCAGCCTCTGGCCCTCACAACATTGTGAAGCGTGCTAACACACACACACACACACACACACACATACACACACATACACACATGTACGCTCACATGCTCACTCTTAAGTGTGTGCCTTGGACAAGCTCAGCTGGAGCACCTGGCCTCATAGGAATTTACTCTGCCTGCTCTACTCCCAGTGCATGCTATTGCTGGATTCTAACCGGTGTGCTCCTTCTTTGTGCCTGCAGGCAGCTGGCCAAGATGCAGGAGATCCGCAACCGCGAGCGCGAGTCCATCGCCACACCTGGGTCTAGGCCGGCCACCACCCCGGGCACCTCGGCGGCTCGCAAGCGCGTCCTGGGCTTGTAGCCTCCTCTGTGGCTGACGCAGCTTATGCAGACATGAGCAAAAAGCTGATGAAAATGTTGTCTGCAGGGCTGCACTCACCCGTGCATCTGTGCGCTTGTTGAACGAGGTCCTGCTTGGCATTGTGGAGTTCTGACAGCTGCATCTGGTATGTTACGTGTGCTGCTGTCCTGGCTGAGCTTGGATCTGAATTTTCCAAGGGTGCACACTGTGCACTGTACAGGCATTTAAATCTGCGCTTTAACTGACGCACCCTGACTGTTACCACGATAGATCGCCTCTGTGGAGGCAAACACGAGTAGTTAAGGCTGTACCAAAACGATAATTCCTCTTTCTCATTTCTTTGCTGTATTGTGGGTCATGGTATGTGATTAAGGTCCCGCACGCTGCGCAACAACGCCAGTACAAAAACATTAAGAACCTCTATAAAAACCTCCATCAAGCCTCTTTATGACGAGAACATACATTGTTCAATGTTTATGGTTCCAAAGCTGTATCTGCGAACGAGGGTGGACCAGAGCCGGAAACCAGTTGCAGTTGCAAAATAGCGTGATTTGGTATCGTACAATTACTTTGACTTGAGATCACACATCAAATTTTATTTTGAGGTAACATGCAATAAAGCCGCTGGAGAAACCTCAGGCGCTCTGGGATGCGTGAAATTTTCGCCCACGGCGATCCAATTGGTGTAAAATGCTCAGAAGTAACTGGCGCTAAAGGGAAGAGAGGTAGGGAAGCTGTCTTGCATCACCCGCTAGCTGTCTTGAAATCAAAGTTCAGCCTCCTCTTGCAGGCCTTGCCTTGTTGATGGATGACGATGATGATGATGATGAAGAAGAGCAAGTGGAGCAGGTGCACCTTCAGGTTTCGAGATAGAGAAATCATGCTGTGTATGTGCTGTGCACGTGCTGTGCACGCTGTGCTTTCGAGCTCAGATATAGTATCCTGCCATTTTTACTTGTACAGTTCGTGCTTCCTGCTCAGTTCTCCACGCCCAATGGTGCTCTGCATGATATCAGCAGTGCATTTCGCTGCTCACGACCCGGAACACAGGTACTATTGAACAACGTCATGCACCACCAGCCGCCCAAACGTGCCCGCCTGAGCAAGGAGCAGCACATGCTGGAGAAGCATTTGCAGCAAGGCAAGGCCCTGCGCCATGGCCAGCAGCAGATGGAGCAGCAGCAGCAGGGAGAAGCCCTGTGTCCAGAGCAAAGAGTGCCTTGGCCTCAGAGGGAAGGGGAGGGGTTTTTAGGGCGCCATGCTGGCTTCGCAAATCATCAGGACTGTGTGCCACCCCCTCCCTCTAATTTGCAGCCCCCTCCATACATCCTACCCCCAGTCCTGCACAGCGCCGGCTCACGACCCATGCACCCACGCAGCGCATCACCGCACCTCCATGCCGAAGCATCGCTGGTGCGGCTAGCACCACGCAGCACCTTGCAAGCTGACCCAGACACACCAGCCTATCCGCCGTGCACCCGCCCTTCAACAGCTGCGCCACAGCCTGCGCTGCATGCGCCCGCTGCGGGCAGACACCACACAAAGCCCTCCGCCTCCCTCACACATGCCCCAAGCATTCCTCGTGCTCCTGATCAGACCTTAATCCCTGAAAATCACTCAGTACTGCCACACTTACAGCAGGCTGCCTCTGTGCAGCTTCCCAGCGGGGCCCCACAGCCCACGCACGAAGCTGCCGAGGGAGGCTGGCACCGCACCAGATCCACCTGCCATCCCTCGGCTCAGCAACCACCTGCTTTAGAACGTGCGCAGCAACCTCCTGCAAAAATTCTGCAACAGCAGCAGCAGCATCTGCAGCAGGGTCAAGAAATGCCGCACCCCATGGTGCTGCATCCGCCCCCCCCTTCCTCCTCTGCCTCAACCCTGGCCCCCACCAATCCGCGTCTGGTTATTGTGAACAAGCTGGCAGAGATGCAGGCCTTCTTCCTGCACTTGCGCAAGTTGCGCCGCTTTGGCTTTGCCCTGTGCTTCAGGTGTGCTTCATACGAGAGGGCAGTTAGTGGCTGTGTGTGCTTGTGTGTGTATGTACATATGTATGTGTGTATGAATGTATGTATGTATGTATGTATGTATGTATGTACGTACGTACGTATGTATGTATGTATGTAAGTATGCACGTGTGCATTTTTGGGCGTATTCAATCATGTCAGCGTTGGGCGTATTTGATTATGTTAGTACGGTTGGTTACAACAGGTCATCATATATCAGTGGCTCATAAGGCGTGTGGGAGTGTAACAATGACAGCTTATGCTAAAACCTACATGTCGCAAGCCTCTACAATTTTAGACACTCTTGAGCAACACATTTAACAGCTGCTTACATGAATGAATGTGAACGCGCGCACACATACACACACATGCACACGCACTTGCGATTGTAAGATCGAATTTGATGCCTGTTTTTGCATGCACGTGCCTGCAGCACTGCCGCCATTCATAATGGTAGCGGTAGGCTGAGCGGGCCCAGCGCCAAGACCCCAGCCCCTGTTGTTGAGGGTGTAGCAGTTTCAGTAGAAGACGGGGCGTGTTATTACCTGCCACTCCCTCGCAGCAGCAGCAGCAGCAGCAGGCCTGGAAGTGGCGGCTGTGATGGCACCAGCGCGCAAGGGGGCAGAGACAGGGGCACCAGCAGCTGCGCAGCAGGCAGCGGCCACAGCAACCGGGGTGGACCTACCTCTGGGGCAGCAAGTGAAAGGGAAGGAGTGAGAGGTGGGGAGGGGGTGGGGGCCGCGACCGCCGAGCAGCTGTGGGCGCTCACGCGCGAGAAGCAGCTCTCCAATCGCCCGCGGGATCAAATGCTTCAGGGCCTGCAGGTGCTGCTGTCGGATGCCAAGCTCACCAAGGTGTGCGCCATCTCCCACACACGAGTGCATGCATGGCAGGGTGTGAACATGCTTGTGGTTCGAAAGGGGGAGGGGATGCATTGGGTGCCATGGGAACGGCAGGGCCCTGCTGGTTCTGGCGGCAGGGTCCAGCTTGGCTGCAGCACTGTGTGCTGGGCTGTTGAGGCCAGAGCAAGGTTGTGGTGGGCATGGCAGACGGGCGCCAATCAAGATCCCATGGATAGCCTCAAAATTGCCGTAAAGAACAGGCCAGACTTGCTACGGAGCTGTGACGTGCTTTGAGGGCGCGCTCACTCTTTGTGCCAGCCCGCTGGTTGCTCAGAAAAATTCCAAACCGGCCTCCGCATTGCAGCCCTGCACACTGGCCGGCAGCAGCACTGTCCTTTGCACGGCTCTGCAACACAGCTCACAGCCCTAGAGCGCAGGTTTTTCGATGTGCGCCTGCCGGCTCACCACGCGCAGCATGCAACTTTTGCACGTGGTGTGTGCGCGTGTGCGTATTTGTTATGTGAATTAGGCTTGTCACTCAAGCAGAGGTCCTGCGTCAGCATTAGGCTTGTGTGCAAATGCAGGAGCGCCGGTGTACAAAGGCAGGAGTGCTGGTGTGCAAAAGCAAGATTGCTTCTGCGGAAGCAGGAGCGCTTGTGTGCAAAAGTGGCAGCGCTTGTTTGCGCAAGCAGGAGCATTTGTGTGCAAAAGCAGGAGCGGTAACGTGCAAAAGCAGGAACATTGGCGCGCAAACGCAGGAGCGCTTGCATGCAAAAACAGGAGCGTTTGCGTGCGCATGCCATGCTGCAGGTCAGCTTTAAGCTCAAGCAGCTGTACCAGAGCTTGCAGGCACACCCGTCGCTGCGCCTGGGGGGGCCCTGCGTGGATGTGTGCCTCGCGCTGTACCTCACCGACCCAGGTGCCTTTGCCGGCACAGCCTGCATCAGCACGCAGGTGAGTGTTTGTGGCTGGGAGCCGTCTAGGTCCGGTCTGCCAAGCAGCAGCGGGCCATATGCATGTGTGTGTGTGTGTGTGTGTGTGTGTGTAGGCAGACCTTCAAGCAGGGGCGTGGCAGTGGAACCACAAAGGGGGAGAGAGGGGAGGAGACTCACCT
>LFIK01003548.1_pt1 | contig 12653 bp, 8 predicted proteins | sample 643401 | NCBI WGS metagenome assembly LFIK01 (sample SAMN03777447, study PRJNA286221) | soda lake metagenome | biome: soda lake; feature: Kulunda steppe; material: water; isolation source: sample T5-Br brine of Lake Tanatar-5 | place: Russia: Kulunda steppe | collected 2010-07 | reverse complement strand
TGGAGGCCGACCTTGTGGTGATGGCCTCGCATGTTCCGGGCGTGACCGACTACATCTGGGCCGGGCACGGGGCGACAATCTCGGCGCATTCCGACGCTTCGGTCTTTCTGGTCCGCTGAGCGCACTGAACAACAAGCAACGGGGAAAAACGCATGAGTGAACTTCCGGAGAACGAACAGGATCAGGAATCGATCCCGGCGCCCGAGGGGGCGTCGGATATCATCGAAACCGATTACGAGATCGGTCAGGACAACATCACGCCCTCCATCGGGCCCTTCGGACTGGACATCCATAATCCGGTGTTCGTGGTCTCGGGGCTGCTGACGGTGGCTTTCGTGATCCTGACCCTGGCCTTTCAGGAACAGGCCGAACCGATGTTCACCGCGATGCGCGGGTTCCTGACCTCCAGCTTCGACTGGTTCTTCCTGATGGCGGGCAACATCTTCGTGCTGGTCTGCCTCGGGATCCTGATCTCGCCACTGGGCAAGGTGCGTATCGGCGGCGCGGATGCGACGCCGGATTACGGCTATGCGGGATGGTTTGCCATGCTGTTTGCCGCCGGCATGGGCATCGGGCTGATGTTCTTTGGCGTGCTGGAGCCGGTCTATTACTTCGCCACGCCCTGGGGGGACCAGCCACTGATGCGCGACATCGGCGTGGTGGATGGCGAACTCGCCGACCCTGCCGCGCTGGAGGCTGCACGCCTGACCGCCATGGCCGCCACCATCTATCACTGGGGCCTGCACCCTTGGGCGATCTATGCGGTGGTGGCGCTTTCGCTGGCGCTCTTTGCCTATAACAAGGGGTTGCCGCTGACGGTGCGCTCGATCTTCTACCCGCTGCTGGGCGAGCGTGTCTGGGGCTGGCCGGGCCATGTGATCGACGTTCTGGCAGTGATGGCCACGCTCTTCGGGCTGGCGACCTCGCTCGGGTTCGGCGCGCAGCAGGCCTCGGCCGGGATCGGCTTCGTCTTCGGAATGGAAGGCGCGGGCGAGAGCGTGAATTTCGCCGTCATCCTGATCGGGATCATCACCGCACTGGCGCTGATCTCGGTGATCCGGGGGCTTGATGGCGGGGTCAAGCGGCTGTCCGAGCTGAACATGATCCTGGCGATCGTGCTGATGATCTTCGTCATCTTTGCCGGGCCGACCATGACGCTGGTCACTCAGTTCTTCGGCAACCTGGGCGCCTATTTCTCGGAGATCCTGGCGCTGTCGAACCCGGTGGGCCGCGATGATGATGGCTTCCGCCAGGGCTGGACGGCCTTCTACTGGGCGTGGTGGATCAGCTGGTCGCCGTTTGTGGGCATGTTCATCGCCCGCGTCAGCCGGGGCCGCACGGTGCGCGAATTCATCATCTGCGTGCTGCTGATCCCGACCATCGTCTCGGCGATCTGGATGACCAGCTTCGGCGGCACCGCGATTCAGCAGGTGATCGACCGCGTGCAGGAAGCTGCCGTCTACGGCTTCGTCGTCGCCGACTATGTGCCCGAGCTGTCGCTGTTCGGGATGCTGTCGGAACTGCCCATGGCGACGGTGACGTCGCTGATCGGGATCACGCTGGTGATCGTGTTCTTCGTCACCTCGTCGGATTCCGGCTCGCTGGTGATCGACACCATCACCGCCGGCGGCAAGATCAACGCCCCGGTCAGCCAGCGGATCTTCTGGGTGATCTTCGAGGGGCTGCTGGCTGCGGCGCTGCTGCTCGGCGGCGGGCTACTGGCCTTGCAGGCGGCGGCGGTGTCCGCGGGGCTACCCTTTGCGATCGTGCTGCTGGTCGCCTGCTTTGCGCTGATCAAGGGGCTGATGGCCGAGCCGCGATAGACTGCGGCCCATAAACCCGAAAAGATCCGAAGGGGCGCCGCCAAGGCGCCCCTTTTCATTTCATGCGGTCGATGCGCCGATACCCGGCGATGCGGCGTTTCTGGCCGCCACGACCGTGCTTCGCTATGGGCGTGTCCCGGGGTCCGCATGCCGCGCGGCTGCGCCCCCACCTGCCTACGCGCAGGCGATAGTGTCACTGTATTGCCCGGCAATGCCCTGATTTCGGCCCGTTTCGCGATGAATAATTCACCCGGTCGCACCCCGGCGCATACCTCGCGCACCTGATGTCGAACAGAGGAACCTGATGCGAATCACCGTTGCCGGTCTGGGCCATGTGGGCCTGTCGAACGCCGTGCTTCTGGCGCGCCAGCATCAGGTCTGCGCCATCGACATCGACCGCGACCGCGTCGCCGCGCTGAACGTCGGACAGGCCCCGATTGCTGATGCGGACTGCGGCGCCTGGCTGGCCTCGGGCACGCTTGACCTGCGCGCCACCACCGACCCGGTCGATGCCTATCGCGATGCCGACCTGATCATCATCGCCACGTCCACGCATTACGATGCCGAAACGCATGCCTTCGATACGTCCAGCATCGAAGCCGTGATCAGGCTGGCGTGCGCCATCCAGCCTGGTGCGCTCATGCTCATCAAGTCCACGGTGCCTGTCGGCTATACCCGCAAGCTGTGCACCCGCACGGGCTGTTCGGATATCCTCTACGCGCCCGAGTTCCTGCGCACCGGGCACGCGCTGCATGACACCCTGCACCCGAGCCGGATCATCGTGGGTGAGGTCAGCGCCCGCGGCGCGCAATTGGCCGAGGTGTTCCGCGCCGCGACTCTGGAGCCAAACGTCCCCGTCCTGCTGACCGACCCGACCGAGGCCGAGGCGATCAAGCTCTTCGCCGACACCTGCCTGGCCATGCGCGTGGCGTTCTTCAACGAGGTCGACACCGTGGCCATGGCCACCGGCCTGAACGCGGCCGAGGTGATCGGCGGGCTGTCCATGAACCCCGACATCGGCGATGGCTACAACACCCCCTCCTTCGGCTATGGCGGCTATGGCCTGCCCGGGGACAGCAGGCAGTTGCTGGCCAATGCTTCCGCCATGCCGCAGCAAATCATGTCCGCGCTGGTCGAGGCCAACGCCGCCCGCAAGCGGATGATCGCCGATGCCATCATCGCCCGCCGCCCGCGCCGGGTCGGCATCTACCGGCTGGCGATGAAGCAGGGGGCCGACAATGTCCGCGAAAGCGCGGTTCAGGACATCATCGCCCATTTGCGCGCCGCCGGAGTGGACACGGTGATCCATGAACCCGCGCACCCCGGCCCGGACTGCGCAGGGCACCCGGTCGAAAACGACTTCGGGCGGTTCTGCGACAGCGTCGACCTGATCGTGGCGAACCGCATGGCCGCGGAACTGGCGCCGGTGGCGCACAAGGTCTTCACCCGCGACGTGTCCGGCATGGACTGAGAGCAGGAGTTTTCGACATGCGCATTGCAATCATCGGTCTGGGCATGGTGGCACTGGCCGACGCGCTGGTGCTGGCGCGCCGCCACAAGGTCGTCATGACCGGCCCCGCGCCCGACCGCGTGGATGCAGTGAACGCGGGGGCATACCCGCTCAACGACCCGAAGCTTCAGTCCTATCGCGCCGCCCACAAGCTGGACCTGCGCGCCACGCCGGACACCGGCGCCGCGCTGGAGCGGGCGCAGATGGTGCTGGTCTCGATGCCGCTGCCGTTCGACCCTGCGCGCGGCGGCTGCGACACCACCGAACTGGAAACCCGCATCGCGCTGGCGCAGCGGATTTGCCCGGCCGCGCCCATCGTCATCCGCTCGGCCGTGCCCATCGGCTTCACCGAAAAGATGCGCCGCGCCCTGTGCAGCGATGCGATCCTTCCTGTCCCCGAATTCCTGCGCGAAGGGGTCGCACTTGCGGATGCGCTGGCGCCGCGCTTCCTGATCGTGGGCGAGCGCGGCCCGCTGGGCACCATGGTCGGGGCGCTGTTCCAGCAGGTCACCGACACCCCCGACCTGCCGCTCCGCCAGACGGGCCCGTCCGAGGCCGAGGCGGTCAAGCATTTCGCGCAGACCTGGCTGGCCGCGCGAGTCGCCTGTTTCAACGAGCTGGACGGCTATGCGCTGGCGCATGGGCTGAACGCGCGGCAGGTGATCGACGGCGTATGCCTCGACCCGCGCATCGGCACCTATGCCAGCAACCCGTGTCTCGGCCATGGTGGCAATCGCGTGCCGCGCAGCACCGCGCATCTGTGCGAGGTGTTCGGCACCGTGCCCGCGCAGGCGGTCTCCAACCTGCCCACCGCCGGCGGCGCGCGCATCGCGCTTCTGGCCTCCGAGGTGGTGGAGCGCGGCGCACGACGCATCGGCCTCTATCTCCCCGAGGGCGCGGCGACAGGCCTGAACCCGCTGGCCGCGTTGCGCGACCGTCTGACGCAGGCGGGCGCCCAGACCCTGACGTTCGCCAACGCAAGCGCAACGGTCACGCGCGACATCCGCGATCGGACCGTCGCACCGCGCATGTCATCCACGTTGCGCGGCGACCGCGACCTGCGGTTCAGCCGGGACCGCCATACCGTGCACTGACGCGTTCCAGCGCCGCCGCCATCACCCGCGCCGCGTCCCGCCATTCCGGCAGCGCCGCGCCTTCGGCCTGCGCGCGTGCGGTCATCGCAGCGTGGGCGGCGTCATCGTCCAGAAGCTGCGCCAGCGCGGCGGCAAAGGCATCCGGGTCGTCGGGCGGCGTGAGCAGCCCCGCGCCCTCGGGCAGCGTGTCCGGGACCGCGCCGACGGCGCAACTGACCACCGGCAGGCCGTACAGCATCGCCTCGGACAGGACCATGCCGTAGCCTTCGTAGCGGGTGGCCAGCGCGAACAGATGCGCCTGCCGCCAGAGCCGGTCCAGTGCCTCGGCCGGGATCACGCCGGTGAACGCCACCCGCTCCTCGAACCCCAGCGCCGCGCGCTGGCGGCGCAACGCGGCCTCGACGTCCGCGTCATGCGTCAGCCCAACGATCTTCGCCTGCCAGCGCCGGTCCCGCAACCGGTCCAGCGCAGCGAGCAGAATGTCGTGGCCCTTGCGTTCGCAGATGATCCCGATGGACAGGATCAGCGGCGGGTCGGCCTTGGCCACCGGGGCGACGGGCGGCGAGGGCCGGTCGAAGCCGGGCAGCGCGATGGAGATATCCTGCGGCGCCACGCCGAACCGTTGGATCAGGATCGCGCGCGTGTGCGGGCTGGGCACCACCACATGGTCGGCGTGGCGCAAGTTGGCGGTTTCACGCTCGATCAGCACACGGGCGACATCCGGCGGCAGCCCCGCCTCGAGCCCCAGCGGATGGTGCAGCATGGCCACCACCGGCAGGTCCAGCGACGCCAGCAACCCGGTGTCCATGGACCCGAACACCAGCCCGTCCAGAATCAAGGGCGTCCCCGGTGCCAGCGCGCGCAGCTTTTCGGCCAGCTCCGCCTCGGCCTGCGCGCTGGGATGCGGCCACGAGGTCATCAGGGTCACATGCGCGGTGGGCTGGCCGATCTCGTTCAGCGTCTCCAGCATGCGGCGCTCGTAGATGTAGCCGCCGGTGCGGGTGTTCAGATCGCCGGGAATGGCAAAAGCCGCCTGTAGGGTCATTGCAACTGCTCCGGGGCCACGCGGGCCAGCACGCGGCGCTCCACCGCGCCCACCAGCGCATAGCCTGCCGCCGAGCCCAGCGCCACCAGCACCACCGCCGACCACAGCAGGTTGTAGTTCGACGTGGACGCCGTCAGCGCCATCAGGTTCCCGAGCCCCGTCCCCGTGGCCAGCCATTCCGCCACCGTCACCGCCAGCACCGCCGCCGGGACCGACATGCGCGCGGCGGCGAAGAAGGCGGGCAGCATGGCGGGCAGGCGCGCGTGGATCAGCCCCGAGAGCCGCCCAGCGCCATAGGTGGCCATCACGTCCAGCACCTGCCCCGGCGCCTGCCGCAACCCCTGCAGACAGGCGACCAGCGCCGGAAAGAAGATCATCACCGCCACGATTGTGATGGTCCCCGCCGCCCCGCGCCCAAGTGCGAGCACGATCAGCGGCGCCGTGGTCACAATGGGAACCGAGCGCAGCGCCACCGCCACCGGCAGCACGGCGCCCACCAGCCCCGGCGCCAGCACCAGCACCATGGCCAGCACCGCACCCAGCCCCAGCCCGGCCACATAGCCCGGCAGGACATAGACCAGCGTCTGCGCGCTGGCCTCCCACAGGATCGCGCGGTTGTCGGCGGCGCTGGGTGCTGTGACCAGAAAGCCCCACAGATCATCGGGGCGCTTGGCGAAGAAGCGGTTCAGCCCGAACGCCTCCATCAGCCCCCACCAGAGCGCCAGCATCAGCACCATGGCCAGCGCCGCCACCCCCGCGCCGCGCAGCGCCCGGCCCGCGCGGCCCGACAGGGCGGTGGCGGGCGGCGGGGCCAGCAGCACCTCGGGGCGCGCAGACGTGAGCGCCCGCGCCACCCAGCCCAGCGCGCCATAGGCCAGCATCGCCACGGCGGCCGCGACCGTGGCCAGCGCCCACGTCGCCTCCACGTCCAGCCCGCGCATGGCGCGCAGCGCCAGCACGCCCATGCCGCGCTCGGCGCCCGTGAACTCGCCCACCATGGCGCCCAGAAACGACGCCGGGGCCGCGATCTGCAACCCCGCCAGCAGATAGGGCAGCGCCGCCATCAGCCGCACCTGCACAAACGCCGTCCACGCCCCGCGCCCGTAAACGCGCATCAGGTCGAACCAGCTTGCCGGGGCCGCGCGCAGGCCGACCATCAGCGGGATGAAGGTGGTGTAATAGACCGCCAGTGCGGCCAGCGTGATCTGCGGCCCCGGCCCGGGGCCGTAAAGCACCCGCAGGATCGGCCCCGTCGCGACCAGCGGCAGGCAGAACACCACCAGCGCAAAGGCCGCCACCACCGGCTGGCTGCGCGGGATCAGCACCACCACCAGCGCCAGAGCCACCGCCGCCAGGTTCCCGGCCACAAAGCCCCAGGCCGCGTTTTCCAGCGTAACCGTCAGCGCGCGGCCCATCAGCCCACTGTTGGCTTGCAGGTAAAGAGCCACTTCGACCGGCCCGGCCAGCAGGTAGCTGCCCGCCAGCCAGCGCGCCGCCAGTTCCCACAGCACCACCGCCGCGAGCGCGCCGAAAAGCGCCTGCGCCCCCTCGCGCGACAGACGCGGCAGACGCGGCGCCATGGTTATCGTCCGGGCCAATCCCCCGCCCCCTACTGCGCCGCGTGCCGCCCCGAGGCCGGGTCATCCGCCCAGCCCTGCGACAGCGCCTCGGTCACCTGCGCCACAAGCGCGCGGCCCTCGGGCGTCTCTGCCGAAAGGTCCGGCGGCACGCGGATATCGGCCACCACCGCCGCCGGGCGCGAAGAAAACACGATAATCCGGTCGGCCAGCGTCACCGCCTCGCGCACCGAATGGGTGACCAGCATCGATGTGGTACCCTGCGCACGCCAGAGCGCGGGCAGATCGGCGTTGAGCCGCGCGCGGGTCAACTCGTCCACCGCGCCGAAGGGTTCGTCCAGCAACAAGACGCGCGGCTGCGTGACCAGACAGCGGGCAATGGCGGCGCGCTGTCGCATCCCGCCCGAAAGCTCTGCCGGGCGCGCGCCTTCGAACCCCGCCAGCCCGACACGCGCGATCATCGCATCCACCGCCGCCAGTTCCACCGGCCTGCGCGCCAGTTTCAGCGCCAGCGCCACGTTCCCGCGCACACTCCGCCACGGCAGGAGCGAGGCGTCCTGAAACGCCATCGCCAGGTCCCCCGCCCCCTGCAGCGCCGCCGGTTCCGCACCGTCCAGCTTGACCGACCCGGCGCTCGGTGTCTCCAGTCCCGCGACCATGCGCAGCACCGTGGACTTGCCGCAGCCCGAGGGGCCGACCAGCGCCGTCATCTCGCCTGCGCCGAAGGTCAGGTCCACCGGGGCCACGGCCTCCACCGCCGCCGGGCCGGTGCCGAAAGTCTTGGCCAGCCCGGCGCAGGTGATGGCGGGGCCGCGCCGTGCCGCCGCCTCAGCCATGCACCTCTTCCAGGATGGAGCGGTCCCACAGATCGGCGCTGACCGGCATGCCCAGCAGGTCCAGCGTCTCGATGTTCCGGGCCACGGTTTCGTCCGTCCACCAGCCGAAGCCGTTTTCCTCGGTCAGGTCGGAAAACATCAGCGGCACCTGACGGCGCGCCTGCTCAAGCTGCGTGTCGCGGTCCAGCCCGGCATCTGGGAAGCGCGCCAGCGTCAGGTCGGTCGCGGCCTCCAGATCGCGGCGGTATTCCTCCCAGCCCTGCACTTCACCCGCAATCAGCGCCACCAGATCGTCGCGGCGGCTGGCAATGCTGTCATCGGTGGCGATATAGGTCTGCGAATGCAGCGTGTAGCCGAAATCGGCCATCAGCATCACCGTAGCATCAATGCCGCGCACATACATCGACACGGGGATATCGGTGGACCATGTCAGCAGGCAATCGACCTCACCGGCGATCAGGGGCGCGGCATCGTATTGCGTAGGGATGATGGTGATGGAGTCGAAATCCACATCGTTCAGCGTGGCGAGCGTGCGCAGCACCGGCGTGTTCGCGGTGGCCATGCCGATGCGCTTGCCCTCCAGATCGGCGGGGCTGTTCACCGGGTTGTCGGGCAGCGAGGTGATGGCGAAGGGGTTGTTCTGCATCGCCACGGCGATGATCTTGAACGGCGCGCCCTGCTGGACGGCGGCAGCGGTATAATCGGCGGCGGAAATCCCCACCAGCGCGGTGCCGGACACAACCGGCGGCTCCACCGGCGCATTCGGCCCGCCGCTGTCCAGCCGCACGTTCAGGCCGCGCTCGGCCCAGAATCCGCGTTCATCGGCGATATAGCTGCCCGCGAACTGCACCGAGTGCAGCCACGAAAGCTGCAGCGCCACATCCGTCTGCGCCAATGCTGCGCGCGGCCCCATTCCCAGCGTCCAGGCACCCAGCCCGGTCAGCCCCATGCCCATCAGATGCCGGCGCGAGATGTTGAGGCGTGTCATTTCCATTCTCCTGTTGGTCCATGCGAAAGCTGCTGAAAGTGTAGTTTACGGGGCCAGTGCAGCAACCGGGAACGTCAATTTCGCCCATAAGTTGGGCTTTTAGCCACCTAAACGCCCACAAAAAATGCGTCACGCAGGTCCGCGGGCGCCTAGACGCCCCCGTCGCGCGCCCGCGTCCATCGGAACATCCAGACCGGCGCGGCCAGGGCGCCGCTGTCGCGCTGGCGCAGGCGCAGGCGCAGTTCGGCGATTTCCGTGGCCTCTTCGGGGACCAACACGAAGCTGGCGCGCAGCATGGTGGCATCCAGCGGGTAGAGCGCCACGCCTTCGATCCAGGCCCCCTCCGGCGCGTTGAAATCCAGCGCCAGCGCCTCCGCATCCGGCACTGCCGCCCCGTGCACGGGCGCGAAATCCAGCACGAACAGCCGCCCGGCGCGGTCCACCGGTTCGACCCCCGAGGCGCTGCGCACCGGCACCAGCGGCAGCGCCTGCGCACCTGCGGGCAGCGGGTCCAGCCCGGCGGGCTGCCAGCGCAGGCGATAGGCGAAGCGGTGTTCGCGCCCCGGTTCCAGCGGCGCGTCGGGGCGCCAGAATGCGACAATGTTGTCGGCGTATTCGTCGATGGTGGGGATTTCCAGCAGCATCACCGCACCTGCGCCCCAGTCGCCCAACGGCTCCACCATGGCCGAGGGGCGGCGATGATACGCACCCTCGGCATCGCGGAACCGCTCGAACGTGTCGGGCGATTGCAGCAGGCCGAAGCGGCGCGGGTTTTCGTCGGCAAAGGCCGACAGCTCCACCCGCGCGGGGTTGGTCAGCGGCCGCCACAGGCGTTCACCCGCGCCGTTGTCCATCACCAGCACGTCGCTGTCATGCACCGCGGGGCGGAAATCGTCGATGAAGCCGGGGCCGATGTCGGCGTGCTGGAACATCGAGGTCAGCGGGGCAATGCCTGCGTCCGCGATGGCCTCGCGCGGGAACAGGTGCAGGGTGCAGTCCATCACCGTATCCGGCGCGTCCTTGCGCCCCGGTGTGATCCGCAGGATCAGCGCGGCGGCGGCGCGCGGGCTGTCGATCAGGCAGCCCATGTGCACGCCCGCGTCATCGGCGCCGAAGAACGTGATGTGGCGAGTGACGGGGAATTCCTCGGGCGCGTCCCCGCCGGTGCCCAGCGCCAGCCCCCGCGCCGACAGGCCATAGGCCGCGCCACGCGCCAGCGCGCGGAAGTAGCTGGCGCCCTGGAACACCGCCAGTTCGTCCCATCGGTCCGGGGTGTTGAAAGGGGTGGTCAGGCGCAGGCCGGAAAAGCCCATGGTGGGGTCCACCGCCTCGGGCGTGCCTTCAGGGAAATAGCGTGGGTCATAGGTGAAGAGCGCGGGCTCGAAGGGGACCGGCGCCCCCTGCCCCGGCAGTTGCACCGCCACCGGGTCCGGAAACAGCCAGCCGGGGGGCAGAAGATCAGCCCGGAACGGCCCGCCCAGCGGGATCTGCGCCGCGCCGCCCGGGCGCGGGCGGATGGCGCGGTGGGTGTCATAGGTCAGCGCGTCGAACGGGGGAACCAGCGTGTCATCGAATGGCGTGTAGGGCAAGCTGGCGCGGTCGCGGGCCGCTTCGATCAGGGCTTCGGGCGTGTCCAGCCCAGTCACTTCGGCGCAAGCCTGTCTCCCGCTCCCGGCGCCCAACGCCAGCGCGGCGGCGCCTTGCAGCAGGCTGCGGCGCCTCATGAGCGCCCTGGGAATACGCGAAGAAGCGCCCGCGAAGCGTGCGGGGTGGGTGGGTGGGCACGCTTCGCGGGCGCTTCTGTCCCCCCCCCCAGGACACCAATATCCCGCCTCACGCCGCCCGCCTCCCCGCGCGTGTCTCGGACGGCTCGGCCACCATCCCCGCGCGGTCGCGCAGAACCACCATCTGATAGCGCAGAATCCCGGCGCGGTGCGCCTCGGTCAACGCGTTGCCGCCGATCATGTTGGCGAACAGCGGCACGCGGCCCAACCCCAGCGCATCGGCCAAGGGGCCGGCCAGCCGCAACGCCCGGTCGCGAAGCCGGGTCAGGTGCAGATAACCGCTCAGGTCGACCACTGCGGCAGGCGCGAAGCCCTCGGCCCGCGCGGCATCGACCAGCCCGGCCGCCGGGGTCACATGCCCCAGCCGCCAGCCCCGGCAGAAGGCATCGAGCAGGCGTTGCCCACGCGGCGGGAAATCCGCCTCGGGCGCGGCCAGCATGTCGTCGACCACCACAAGCACCCCGCCCGGCCGCAGATGCGCCCGTGCCGCGCGCAGGAACGCGCCCGCGCTTTCGGCATGCACATGGCTTTCGATGGCGATGACCAGATCGGCGCGCGGCAGGGTCGGCGGCCGGGTGAAATCGGATTGGACCACCTGCAAGCGATCGCACAGACCGCGCGCCGCAGCCTGCGCGCGGGCGATGCGCACCTGCTCGGCGCTCAGCGTGACACCGGTCAGCGCGGCCTCGGGCCAGCGCGCGGCAAGGTGCAGAAGCGTGCCGCCCACCCCGCAGCCCAGATCGCAGACCTGCGCGGGCGCGCGGTCGAGCGCGCCTTCGGCGGCCTCGGCCACCAGCGCGTTGATGTGGCCCGAGGCCGCGGGCAGGTCGGCCACACCCTCGGCCCAGAGCGGGCGGTGAATGGCCAGCGCGGCACCGCTGCCACCCATCGTCAGGAAGCGGCGCGTGCTGGCGTCGTAATAGGCCGCCACGCGGTCCCGGTCTGGCACACGGTCGAACCAGCGCACCAGCCAGGGCGCGGCCAGCAGCGGCGCCACCACCGGCGAAACCATCGCCGCGGCCAGCGCAGCGGCGCTGGCCCCCGCGCCCAGCACCATCTGCGGCACCATCACCGCCAGCAGGATCGCGCCGCCCGAGAGCGCCTCGGCACCGCCAGGCGTCAGCGCGGGGGCGCCCCCTGCCCCGGCAGGCTTCCAGCCGCAATCGCGCCCCGCCAGCACCGCGGCCACGAACCCCGTGCGCCGCACCATCGCCAGCGGCGCGAACAGCGTGGTCTGCCCCACCTCGGCCCCGAAGGCCCGGCGCAGGATGCGGCGGCGCGGCGCCGTCATCCGGCCGCGCCCGCGCCAGTCCGCCCAGGCCGCGGCCTTGGGCACCAGCAAGAGCGCCAGCGTCGCCGCCAGCGGCACCGCTGCCAGCGCCGTCGCATGCACCGCGCCCGAGCCAAACAGCACCACCAGCACCAGCCAGACCGGCGCCGACAGGTAGCTTTGGATGCCCGCCAGCAGGTGCAGCAGGCTGGCCGGATGCCACCCCTGCCCGCCCAGCAGGCGCAGGTGCTGCAGGTTGCCCTGCGCCCAACGCCGGTCGCGGCGCATGTAGGCGCCGACGCTCTCGGGCGCATCCTCGAAGCTGCCGCGCGCATCCGGGTCGATCACCACCTTCCAGCCCGCGCGGCGCAGGGCGGCGGCTTCGATGAAATCATGGCTGAGCACTGGCCCGCCCATGGGCGCGCGCCCGGGCAGCGCGGGCAGTGGCGTGACCCCGGCCAGCGCGCGGGTCCTGATCAGAGCATTATGGCCCCAGAAATTGCCCGCATCGCCCGAAAGCCGGGCCAACCCGCGCGCAAACCCCGGACCGCAGAGCCGCCCCGAAAGCCGTTGCATCCCCGCCAGCCGCGAGCCACCCGGCCGCAGCCGAATCGCGCTTTGCAACAACCCAAGGCGCGGGTCCGCAGCCATCCGCGCGCGCATCGCCCGCAGCCGGTCGGCGCAGAAGCCGCTGTCGGCATCGAGCAGCAGGAAGCTGTCATACCC
>LFIK01003547.1_pt1 | contig 12653 bp, 7 predicted proteins | sample 643401 | NCBI WGS metagenome assembly LFIK01 (sample SAMN03777447, study PRJNA286221) | soda lake metagenome | biome: soda lake; feature: Kulunda steppe; material: water; isolation source: sample T5-Br brine of Lake Tanatar-5 | place: Russia: Kulunda steppe | collected 2010-07 | reverse complement strand
GCACTCAGCCACTGGCTGCGAACAGTTCGCGGCCAATGAGCATGCGCCGGATCTCGCTGGTGCCGGCACCGATCTCGTAGAGCTTGGCGTCGCGCAACAGGCGTCCGGCCGGACTGTCGGTCACGTAGCCGTTACCGCCCAGCGCCTGAATGGCCTGCAGTGCCACCTGGGTGGCCTGCTCGGCCGCAAACAGGATACAGCCAGCCGCATCGAAACGGCTGGTGCGGCCCGCATCACAGGCTCGTGCGACTGCATAGACATAGCTGCGGGCAGCGCTGGTAAGGGTATACATGTCCGCCAGCTTGCCCTGCATCAGCTGAAAGCTGCCGATCGGCTGGCCGAACTGCTTGCGTTCATGCAGGTAGGGCACCACCAGATCAAGGCAGGCCTGCATGATGCCGACGGGTCCTGCCGCCAGTACCACCCGCTCGTAATCAAGCCCGCTCATCAACACCGCGGCGCCACGACCCGGTTCACCCAGCACCCGGTCCGCTGGCAGGAAGCAGTCCTGAAATACCAGCTCGCCGGTCTCCGAACCGCGCATGCCGAGCTTGTCGAGCTTCTGGGCACAGCTGAATCCGGGATCATCGCGCTCGACCAGGAAGGCGGTCACGCCCTTGCTGCCCAGCGCCGGATCAAGAGTGGCATAGACCACCAGGACATCGGCACCCGGGCCATTGGTGATCCAGAGCTTGCTGCCATCGAGCCGATAGCCACCGTCGACGGCCCGGGCGCGCAGCTTCAGACTCATCACGTCCGAGCCGGCCTCGGGCTCGCTCATCGCCAGTGCCCCCAGGTGTTCTCCGGAGATCAGTCGCGGCAGATAGGCCTGCTTCTGGGCCTCGCTGCCCCAGCGCCGGATCTGATTGACGCACAGGTTGGCGTGAGCGCCGTAGGACAGCCCCACCGAAGCCGATACCCGGCTGAGCTCCTCGAGCACCACGCACTGGGCCAGATACCCCAGTCCGGAGCCACCCCAGTCCTCTTCCACGGTAATGCCCAGCAACCCCAGCTCACCCAGCTGCGGCCACAGCTCGCGCGGGAACCAGTCGTCGCGATCGATCTCTGCAGCCAGTGGCGCCAGCTCATGCTGACACCACTGGCGTACACTGTCCTGGAGCATGTCCAGGGTCTCGCCCAGACCAAAGTCGAATTCGGGCAGGGGTCCGGTCACGATTGGCTTCTCCTGTTGCTGTTCTGTTCCATTCCGGGACCTGTCTGCAGGCAGTCAGCCTTCTGCAGCGTGGTCTGTGCGTTCCAGCGCCACCAGCAGCACACCTTCTTCCACCCGGTCTCCGACACCGTGTTCCAGCCTTGCTACCAGGCCGTCATGGGGTGCGCGAATGCTGTGCTCCATCTTCATGGCCTCCAGCACCAGCAGCAGGTCACCCTCCTGGACCTGATCACCCTCTGCCACGGCCACGCTGATGACCTGGCCCGGCATGGGCGCCAGCAGCGAGCCCGCCACCGCTTCATCGCGCGCCAGCGCCGGCGCCAGCAATTCCGGCAGCTGCCAGGCCCGCTCGTTACCGCCAGCAGAGACTACCAGCAGGGGTTCAGCGCCTTCGCCTTGCAGCGTCACCTGCGCCGTCTGTCGCCAGCCGTCCTGCTCCGCAACCAGGCTGGTCCCGGACAGCCTGGCCCAGAGCCACTGTTGCGGCAGCTCGGCGCCGCGCACACAGAAAGCGTCGTCACCCTGGGGCAGCACCTGCAGCAGCCAGACCTGCCCGGCCAGGCCCAGCGCGACCCGCTCTACCGCCGCCGTGTTCAACCGCAGCGGACTGCAGCGCTCGAACAGGGACGCACCACCCTCTCGCGCCAGCCGCCGCTGCAACACTCGGGCAACGGCCGCCAGTGCCAGCTCCGCGGGCTCCGGGGCAGTGGTCAGCGGCGCCAGCAGCGTCTCCGTGGCAGGCTCCAGCCAGGTCGTGTGCACCGGACCGGCTTGCATTTCGGGACTGACCGCCAGTCGCTGCAGCAGCTGCAGGTTGGTGCGCACGCCCTGAACACGCACTCGCTCCAGTGCCGCCGCCAGCCGCTCGAGCGCCTGTGCCCGGTCGACGCCATGGGCTACCAGCTTCGCAATCATCGGGTCATAGTGGGGCGAGACCCCATCGCCGGCCTGTACGCCGGTGTCGACGCGAATGCCGGGCTGGTCAGGCGGGAACTCCAGTATGTCCAGCACGCCGGTGGACGGCAGATAGCCACTGGCCGGGTCTTCCGCATACAGGCGCGCCTCGATGGCATGACCGACCACATGCAGGTCGCGCTGACGCCGCGGCAGGCTGCCGCCCATGGCCACCTGCAGTTGCCATGCCACCAGGTCCTCGCCGGTGATGCACTCGGTCACCGGGTGCTCCACCTGCAACCGGGTATTCATTTCCAGAAAGTAGAAGTCGTTTCCAGCCACCAGGAATTCGACCGTACCGGCCCCCACATAGCCCACGGCCCGGGCAGCCGCGATGGCCGCCGAAGCCATGCGCTCCCGCAGTGCTGCCGGCAGCCCCGGTGCCGGCGCCTCCTCGACCACCTTCTGGTGCCGACGCTGAGTGGAACAGTCACGGTCGAACAGGTGAATGCAGTGACCCTGGCTGTCGGCGAAGACCTGCACCTCTACATGACGTGGGCTCTCGATCCAGCGCTCGAACAGCAGCTGATCATCGCCGAACGCGGCGCTGGCCTCGCGCTGCACTGCAGCGACGGCCGCATCCAGTCCTGCCGGTCCATGCACGACTCGCATGCCCTTGCCACCGCCGCCGGCAGCCGCCTTCACCAGCAGTGGATACCCCACCCGCTCGGCAGCGGCATGGGGATCCTGGACAAGCGCGCGCCCCTGGGCACCCGGCACCACCGGCACACCTGCCGCCTGCATGGCCTCGCGGGCCCGGTCCTTGGCACCCATGATGCGAATGGCATCTGCAGGCGGGCCGACGAAGCGGATACCCCGGGCGGCGCAGGCTTCAGCGAAGTCCGCATTCTCTGACAGAAAGCCATAACCAGGGTGAATGGCCGTGGCACCAGCCTGTTCTGCTGCCCGCAGGACGGCAGACTGGTCCAGGTAGCTGGTGACCGCCGCCGCCCCACCAATGCAGCAGGCTGCGTCCGCCAGCTGAACGTGCAGCGCGTTCCGGTCGGCATCCGAATACACCGCCACGGTGCGCCAGCCCAGGCTGCGGGCACTGCGCAGGATGCGCACGGCGATCTCGCCGCGGTTGGCAATCAGCAGGGTTGGCATCGGCCCTCCTCGACCGGTTCGCTGCCGGGGTTGCATCGACCCCGGCTCAGAAACGGAACACGCCGAACCGAGCCGGCGTGAAGCCGGGCTGGTCGACACCGGCTTCGCCGGGATGACTGCACGCCACCTGCAGCGCCAGCCCGAGCACGTCGCGGGTCTGCACTGGATCGATGACACCGTCATCCCAGAGCCGGGCACTGGCATAGAAGGGGTGGCCCTGACGCTCGTAGCCCTCCCGGATCGGCGCCATGAACGCCTCGCGCTCGGCTCCACTCCAGTGCTCGCCACGCGCTGCCATGCCGTCCTCGAGCACCGTTGCCAGCACGTTGGCAGCCTGTTCGCCGCCCATCACGGAAATGCGCGCACTGGGCCAGGTGAACAGCAGCCGCGGGCCATAGGCCCGGCCGCACATGGCGTAGTTGCCGGCACCGAAAGAACCCCCGATGACCACCGTAAACTTCGGCACTCGCGCACAGGCCACCGCATTCACCATCTTGGCACCGGCGCGGGCAATGCCGGCATTCTCGTAGCGGCGCCCCACCATGAAACCGGTGATGCTCTGCAGGAACAGCAGCGGAATACCGCGACGATCGCACAGCTGAATGAAATGGGCGCCCTTCTGGGCCGACTCTGAGAACAGAATGCCGTTGTTGGCGACAATGCCGACCGGCTGCCCGTGCACATGGGCAAAGCCGCACACCAGCGTGTCGCCATACAGTGCCTTGAACTCGGCCAGTTCGGAGCCATCCACCAGCCGGGCGATGACCTCGCGTACATCGAACGGCGTGCGCGTGTCGCGCGGCAGGATGCCGTACAGATCGGAGGCCGGGTACAGGGGCTCGCGGGCAGGCTGCAACCGCACCCGGCAGGGCCGGCGCAGGTTGAGCTGGGCAATGATCTGGCGCGCCATTGCCAGTGCCTGCAGGTCATCGGCTGCCAGGTGATCGACCACTCCGGACTGACGGGCATGCACATCGCCACCACCCAGCGATTCCGCATCCACCTCTTCGCCGGTAGCGGCCTTCACCAGCGGCGGTCCGCCCAGGAAGATGGTGCCCTGCTCGCGCACGATCACGGCCTCGTCGCACATGGCGGGCACATAGGCGCCACCCGCGGTACAGGAACCCATCACCAGCGCAATCTGCGGAATCCCGGCTTCCGACAGCCGGGCCTGATTGAAGAAGATGCGTCCGAAGTGGTCGCGGTCCGGAAAGACCTCGTCCTGGAGCGGCAGGAAGGCGCCACCCGAATCCACAAGGTAAAGACAGGGCAGCCCGTTCTCCAGCGCCACCTCCTGCGCTCGCAGGTGCTTCTTCACGGTGACGGGATAGTAGGTACCGCCCTTCACGGTGGCGTCGTTGGCCACCAGCATGCAGGGCTGGCCCTCGATCTGGCCGATGCCGGTGATCAGGCCGCCACCGGGCACCTCGTCCGCATACAGCTCATGGCCGGCCAGCTGGCCCAGCTCCAGAAAGGCCGTGCCCGGGTCCAGCAGCCTCTCCACCCGCTCCCGGGGCAGCAGCTTGCCGCGCGCCTGATGCCGTTCCCGGCTGCGGGCATCACCGCCCTGAGCCAGTCGCGCTACCAGCTCGGCCAGCTCGGCGGTCGCCGCCCGGTGATGAGCCGCGTTGGCCTGAAAGGCCTCTGCATCGGTGCGAATGGCAGTACGAATCACCCCCATGGGCCGCTGCTCCCTCCCGTCAGGCACCCGGCACGAACGCCGGGCGCAGGCACTGGCCGATCAGAGCGCCGCCAGCGCCTGTTCGACCCGATCGAACATCTGGTCCAGCTCATCCGGCTCGGTCACCAGCGGTGGACAGAGCGCAATGATGTCGTTCGACTGCCGCAACACCACCCCGGCCTCGAAGCCGGCCTCGTAGACTGCGTAACCACGCCGCCCGGGGGCATCCGGATCCGGCTCCAGCTGAATGGCGCCCATCAGGCCCAGGTTGCGCAAGTCGACCACCGGCGCCTTGTCGCGCAGGCCGTGGATGCGCTCCTGGAACTGATGCTCCAGGCTGCGACTGCGCTCGAACAGCCCTTCCTGCTGGTAGACGTCCAGGGCGGCGTGGGCCGCGGCTGTTGCCAGCGGGTGACCGGAATAGGTATAGCCATGGGGCAGTTCCACTGCCAGCTCCGGCCCCTGCATGAAATCGTCGTGGATCTCGCGCCGTACCAGCACGGCACCCATGGGTACCGCGCCGTTGGTCAGTCCCTTGGCACAGCAGATGATGTCCGGCGTCACCCCGAAACGCTCGGATGCGAAGGCATGTCCGAGCCTTCCCCAGGCGGTAATCACCTCGTCGAAGATCAGCAGGATGCCGTGGCGACTGCAGATCTCTCGCAGCCGCTGCAGATAACCCACTGGCGGCACCAGCACGCCGGCGGATCCGGCCACCGGTTCGACGATCACTGCGGCAATGGCATCGGCACCATGCAGGGCCACCAGATCTTCCAGCGCCTCGGCACGCTCGGCACCGGTCTCGGGCTGCCCGCGAGTGAACGCCTGACCGGGCAGGTCATGGGTGTGCGGCAGGTGGTCCACCGCCGGCAGCAAGGCCGGATAGGGGCGGCGGTTGGGCCCGATTCCACCCACGCTGATGCCGCCGAAACCGACACCGTGATAGCCACGCTCGCGACCGACCAGCACCCGCCGGCCTGCGTGCCCCCGCAGACGATGCCACGCCAGCGCGATCTTCAGCGCGGTGTCCACCGCCTCCGAGCCGGAGTTGGCAAAGAAGACCCGGTCCAGGCCGGCGGGCGCCAGCTCGGCCACCCGTTCGGCCAGTTCGAACACCGGCGGGTGACCCAGCTGGAACGCCATGACGTAGTCCAGCTTCCCGGCCTGCTCGCGCAGGGCCTCGACGATCTTCGGATGACAGTGGCCGGCATTGACGCACCAGAGCCCGGACGCCAGATCGTAAAGTTCGCGCCCATCCTCCGCCTGATAGCGCACACCCTGTGCCGCCGTGATCATGCGCGGGGTGCGGCGAAACCAGCGATTGGCCGTGAACGGCATCCAGAACGCGTCCAGCGACCGCTCGTTGCGACCGATTCCGTTGGCAGTCTGATCCATCATGGCGCCGGGCTCCCCTGCCGGTGACTGTCGCCCCATGGTAAGCAAACACCCGCCGGCTGCCTATGGACGCCTCAGTCCTCCAGCTCACGGCGCACTCGCGCCTGCGCAGCGGCAATACGCGCCACCGGCACCCGGAAGGGACTGCAGGAGACATAGTCCAGACCCAGATCATGGAAGAACTGGATGGAGCGCGGATCACCACCATGCTCGCCGCAGATGCCGTACTTGATGCCCGGCTTGCGCGCGCGGCTTTCGTGCACGGCCAGTTCCATCAACCGGCCCACCGCACGCTGGTCCAGCGACACGAACGGGTCGTGCGCCACCAGCTTGGCATCCAGATACTGAGGCAGGAATCGGCCCACGTCGTCCCGGGAAAAGCCGTAGGTCATCTGGGTCAGATCATTGGTGCCGAAGCTCATGAACTCCACGGCCGGAGCCAGCCGATCGGCACCCAGCGCGGCACGCGGCGTCTCCATCATGGTGCCGATCTTGTAGGGGATCGAGACCTGTCGCGCCTGCATCACTGCCTGGATGGCACGGTCGATGATGCTGCTGATCAGGCGCACCTCACGCACATTCACCACCAGCGGGATCATGATCTCGGGCACCGGCTTGAGGCCTTCTTCCCGCGCCGTGATGGCCGCGCTGATGATGGCCTTCACCTGCATCTCGGTGATCTCCGGATAGACCACGGACAGCCTGCAGCCCCGGAAGCCGAGCATGGGATTGACCTCGCTCAGGTGCTCGGTCATCTCGCCCACCTGCTGCGGCGACTTGCCCAGCCGTCCGGCCAGCGCTGCGATATCCTCTTCACCGTGGGGCAGGAACTCGTGCAGCGGCGGATCCAGCAACCGCACCGTCACCGGCAGGCCATCCATGACCCGGAACAGGGCCAGCATGTCCGCCTCCTGGAACGCCATCAGTTCATCCAGATAGCGCTGCCTTTCGGTGCGATCCCGAGCCAGAATCATGCCGCGCATGCGATCGATGCGATCGGCATCGAAGAACATGTGCTCGGTTCGGCACAGGCCGATCCCCTCGGCACCCAGTTCCCGGGCTCGCGCGGCATCCTCCGGCGTTTCCGCATTGGCGCGCACCTTGAGACGGCGGTGCTGGTCGGCCCAGGACAGCAGCGTCTGGAAGTCATCGCTGGTGCTGGCTTCCACCTTGGGCACGTCGCCCAGCATGACCTCGCCCGCAGTGCCATCCAGGGTGATCAGATCACCGCGGCGAATCAGCTGGCCGGAGCGGGTCGTGGCGGTCCCCTGGGCGTAGTTGATGGACAGGTCCGAACAGCCGGTGATGGCGCAGACCCCCATGCCTCGGGCGACCACTGCCGCATGCGAGGTCATGCCGCCGAGCTCGGTCAGGATGCCTGCGGCCACCTTCATGCCGTGGATGTCTTCCGGCGTGGTCTCGCGCCGCACCAGGATCACCGCATGGCCACGGGCGGCCTCCTCCACTGCCTCCTCGGCCGAAAACACGACGCGCCCTGTGGCACCACCCGGGCTGGCCGGCAGCCCGCTGGCCACCACTTCGGTCTTGCGATCCGGGTCCACCATGGGGTGCAGGAAGGCCTCCACGTGCTCCGGCGAGACCCGCATCAGGGCCTCCTTTTCGGTAATCAGACCCTCACCCACCATGTCCACCGCAATCTTGACCGACGCTCGCCCGGTGCGCTTGCCACTGCGGGTCTGCAGGATGTAGAAGCGGCCGTCCTGGACGGTGAACTCCAGATCCTGCATGTCGCGATAGTGCTGCTCCAGCAACGCCTGGGTACGGTAGAGCTCGTCGTAGACCTCCGGCAAACGATCCTGCAGTGCGGATACCGGCAACGGCGTGCGTATCCCGGCAACCACGTCCTCGCCGGCGGCATTGAACAGGAACTCGCCGAAGAACTCCGCCTCGCCGGTAGAGGGATTGCGCGTGAACGCCACCCCGGACCCGGAAGTATCGCCGAAGTTGCCGAACACCATGGCCTGGACGTTCACCGCCGTGCCCAGCGTATCCGGGATGTTGTTCATCTCCCGATAGACATTGGCACGCGGCGTGTGCCAGGACAGGAACACTGCCTCTACCGCCAGCCGCAGCTGCTCCCACGGATCCTGGGGAAAGTCCACCAGGGTCTTGTAGATGCGGATGATCTCCTGCCAGTCCTCGGCGCTCATCTCCACGTCGCTGGTCTTGCCGTGGGCAGCCTTGTAACGCTCGATCTCGTGCTCGAAATCGGCCCCGTCAGCGCCCAGCACCACGTCGGCGAACATCTGGATGAAGCGCCGATAACTGTCATAGGCAAAGCGCGGGTTGTCGGTACGCCGCGCCAGCCCCTCCACGATCTCGTCATTCAGGCCCAGGTTGAGAATGGTATTCATCATGCCCGGCATGGAGACCGGCGCCCCGGAGCGGACCGAGAACAGCAGCGGATCCGACGGGTCGCCGAATCGGGGCCCCATCTGCCGCTCCACCAGTTCCAGGGCAACTCGGTACTCCTGCTCCAGCCCCGACGGCAGCTTGTTGCCGGCCTCGAAGAACTCCCGGCAGGTCTGGGTTGTGATGATGAAGCCGAACGGGACCGGCAGCCCCAGGCGCGTCATCTCGCACAGGTTGGCGCCCTTGCCGCCGAGCAGTTCACGATCATCCTTGCTGCCTTCGTTGAACAGATACACGCGTTTGGCCATGGCTTCCTCTGGCAGGTGGGTTCACGGGAACGGTCTCGGACAGCGCCGGCGCAAATTCGGCCTGGCGCGCAGCGCGCAAGTATAAAGGCTGTTGCCCGCTTCTGCTGCCCGCGGAGCCTGGCACAGAATGCAAGCGTTTCAGGACTGCGCCAGCGCACTGGCCCGGGGCCGCTGCTGCCAGCTGGACACCGGCATGGGACGGGCCAGCAGAAAGCCCTGGAACCGTTCGCACCCCAGCTCCTGCAATCGTGCCAGCTGCTCTGGCGTTTCCACCCCTTCGGCAACCACCTGCAGACCGAGGCTGCGGCCCAGCGCAACAATGGTGGCGACAATGGCCGCATCGTTGGGGTCCACCAGCAGGTCGCGCACGAAGGTCTGATCGATCTTCAGCTCGGCAAGCGGCAGCCGCTTCAGGTACTGCAGGCTGGCATAGCCGGTGCCGAAGTCATCCAGTGCAAACCGTACGCCTTCCGCCTGCAGGCGAGCCATGGTGTCGCCGGCGATGTCGACATCCTCCAGCAGCAGGGATTCGGTCAGCTCCAGGGTCAACCGCGAACCGGCCACTCCTGCCTCCTTCAGGATGCCGAGCACGCGCTCGACGAAGCGAGGTTCACGGAACTGGCCTGCGCTGATGTTCACCGACAACGACAGCAGCGCCAGCTCAGGATCGCGCGACCAGTCAGCCAGTACGGCGGCCGCGCGGCGCAGCACCCAGTCGCCCAGCTCGGTGATCAGGTCGATGCTCTCGGCCACCGGGACGAACTCCCCGGGGGCCACCAGGCCCCGCTCCGGATGCATCCAGCGCAACAGCACTTCCATGCCTGTGCAGCGACCGGCCAGGTCGAACTGGGGCTGCAGATACACCTGCAGCGCGTCCTGGCCCAGGGCATTTCGGAGCTCGGCCTCCAGCCGTGCCCGCCGGGCGCTCTCCTCCTGCAAGGCGGGAACATAGAACGCCAGACCGCCGGACCCGGACTGCCTGGCCTGCTTGAGCGCCAGCTCCGCCTGGGCCAGCAGGGACTCGCTGGAGCCCTCGTCGGCTCCGGACAACAGGGTGATACCGACACTGGCGGTCACGACCCAGTCATGCACGCCGCCCAGATCGTGCGGACGAGCCAGCGCATCCAGCACCTGTCGGGCCATGGCTTCCAGACGCCGGTTCGCATCCTCCCGGCTGGAGGCAAGCTCTTCCAGCAATACCACGAAGTGGTCACTGCCAATCCGGGCCAGCGTGTCCGACTCGCCCAGCAGCCGCTGGATGCGCGCCGCAGTCTGCTGCAACAGCAGATCACCAGCCGCAAAACCCCGGGTCTCGTTGACCAGCCGGAAGCCGTTCAGGTCCACCAGCAGCAGCCCGCCCTCCATGTCGGTGCCTGACTGATCGTGCACGGCGCGGGCCAGCCGCTCGAGCAGTAACTTGCGGTTGGGCAACCGGGTCAGCTGGTCGAAATAGGCCAGCTGATGCACTTCGCCCTGAATGCGGCGATAGTCGGTGATGTCCGTGGCAATGCCACAGAGAGCAGTCGGCGCATTCGCATCCGGCTTGAGCGGGATCTTGACGGACAGCCAGGTCTGCTGCGCACCACTGCTGTCCGCGGTATTCACTTCCTCGGTAACCAGTCTCTCACCACCCTCGATGATCAGCAGATCGTTCTGGCGCAGGCGTTCGGCCGTGTGACTGTCGAAAAGGTCCGAGTCCTTCTTGCCGAGAATATCCGTGATCGGACGCCCCAGCAGATCCGCGACTTTCTGGTTGACGTACTGGTACTGAAGCGCCTCGTTCTTGATGAATATGGCCGCATCGACGCTGTCCAGGATGGTGGCCAGGCGACGCTCGACCCTGTGCAGATCACGGGTACGGTGCGAGACCTGGCGCCGCAGTCTCAGGGCCAGCGCCGTGGCAATCAGGGCAAGTCCCGCAAGGGCTGCCAGCACGGCCAGCACCCAGCCAGCATGCGTGTCGCGCTGGCGATCCAGTGCGCCCCAGTCGTCGAGCACCTGTTGATAGGGCGATCCTGCACGCCCCTGCCATTCCTGCAGGTGTGCATCGATCCGCGCCAGCAAGGCGTCATCCAGCCCCGGACGGCCAGCAAAGAAAAGCCTTACTGGCTGGAACATCAGCCCGCCTGGCGTCAGGCCGAACTCGGCCGCATGGCGGTCGCCGAAATGACGATTGGTCACTACCACGTCAGCCTGGCCATCACGCACCGCAGCGAAGGCCGCCTCGAAATCCGATCGGGGTACCAGCTGCGTGCTGATGTCGAACCCGCTTGCCATCTCCTGCAGATAGGCCTGCTGGACAGAACCCTCCAGCACCGCCACCCGACGCCCATCCAGGTCGAGGAAGCCCTGCACGGCATCGCCTGGCGACTGGTAGACCTGTGACCAGCTGTGCAGGACCGGTTCCTGATGAAAGCGCAGCTGCTCGCCGCGCTCGGGCTGCCAGGCCACATCCGGCAGCAGATCGATGCGGCCGGAAACAAGCTTGGCCAGGCAGACTTCCCAGGCACATGGCACGCTTTCCAGCTGCCAGCCCTCGGCCTGAGCCACGTGGGTGAGCAGATCGCCGAAGATGCCGCTGGCACGCCCCTCGTCCAGCACGATCTTGGGTGGATTATGGTATACGCCAACCCGCAATACAGGTTCGGCAAGGGTCAGTGCCGGCAGACAACCAAGCAACAGGACGCTGCACGACCGCAGGACACGTCGAGCCTGTGCCGCTGCCCACGCTTGCAGCGCCTGTCTAACAAACTGTTCGCCCATGGATCAGTCCAGCAGACCGGTCCGGAAACGGAATGTTTCGGTTGCCCCGAGTGTGCCGCCGGCAGGCCCGTAAAGCACGCGCTTTGCGCTATGCTGCCAGCCTGGCTGGCATGCGACCCACGCACGTGACTGCCGTACCGCGAAAACAGGGAAATCATGGCGCGCATCATCCTGCTCAACAAGCCCTTCGGCTACCTGTGCCAGTTCACCGATCGCGAGCAGCGCGCCACTCTGGCGGATCTGGTGCCCGTAGCCGATGTCTATCCGGCCGGTCGACTCGACCGGGACAGCGAGGGCCTTGTGGTGCTGACCGATGACGGCGGGCTGCAGGCACGCATCGCCCAGCCCGGCAAGGGCATGAGCAAGACCTACTGGGTGCAGGTGGAAGGGGAACCCGATACCCGGACGCTCGATGCGCTCCAGGCAGGCGTGGAGCTGAAGGACGGCCTGACCATGCCCGCCCGTGCTCGTCTGATGGAATCCCCGACCGGGCTGTGGCCACGGGACCCGCCGATACGCTTCCGCCGCAACATTCCCGCGCGCTGGCTGGAGCTGACCCTGAAGGAAGGGCGCAACCGCCAGGTCAGGCGCATGACTGCTGCTGTCGGCCACCCGACCCTGCGCCTGATTCGCTACCGGGTGGGCTCCTGGACCCTGGATGGGCTGGGCCCGGGGGAGTGGCTGGAAATCGGCAGCTGATGCCAGCCAGGCAGCGTTACCGGGCCGCACGCAGGCGGCCCGATCATGCAGGCGCGGATCAGCTCAGCGAGATGGTGCTGTTGATGCCGCTGGAGACGTTCTCCGGCTCGAACCAGCGCGCCGTCACCGTCTTGGTCTGGGTCCAGAACTGGATCGCCTGCTTGCCGTTCGGGCCCAGGTCGCCCAGCTTCGACGCCCG
>LFIK01003546.1_pt1 | contig 12654 bp, 10 predicted proteins | sample 643401 | NCBI WGS metagenome assembly LFIK01 (sample SAMN03777447, study PRJNA286221) | soda lake metagenome | biome: soda lake; feature: Kulunda steppe; material: water; isolation source: sample T5-Br brine of Lake Tanatar-5 | place: Russia: Kulunda steppe | collected 2010-07 | reverse complement strand
TGCAATGCAAGACATTGGCGCTGCTTCAGGCTTTTGCCAAGGCCGGCAATGGCTATGAAGAGCCCGATGGCGACGGCTATTTCGTCGGGCATTTCCCCCGACCCCATGGCAACCATATGCATGTCGGCGACGCCGTGGTGATGATGAAGGACGCCACCGGTTTGTCCAATCCGGCTGTGTTTACGGCACTGGAACGAAAGGGGCTGATCCGAAGCGCCTTTCCGGTCGGGGCAGTCCTGACGCCCGAGGGCCGCGCCTATGCGACGGGCGTTGACAACAAAATTCTGCACAAGACCGATCACCACAGCCCGCATGGGTGAGATTACCATTGCGCTGGTTTTCTTCGCCGCGCTGTTGACCGCACTGGCGACGGGGCTCGGTGCCGTACCCCTGCTTTGGGCCAAGCAGGGCGGCGAACGCCTTCAAGCCGTTGGTGGGGCGGTGGCCGCCGGCCTGATGATCGGGGCCAGCATTCAACTGACGATCGAGGGGGCCGAATTCGGCATCGGAGCGACGGCGATCGGTTTCGGCGCGGGGGCGGCGTTCATGGCTGCAGCACGCCGGCTCCTCCCTGACGGTCCCGACATGCATGCGGGCGCACTGGTAGGCGCCGACGCGCGTAAGGCAGTGCTGATCGTCGGCGTCATGACCTTGCACTCGGCGGCGGAGGGGGTCGGCGTCGGGGTGTCGTTCGGCGGCGGCGCCGAACTTGGCTGGCTGATGACGGTGGCGATTTCGATCCACAATGTCCCCGAGGGGCTGGCGATCGCTCTCGTTCTGGTGCCGCGCGGGGTTTCGGTCTTGAGTGCGGCGTGGTGGGCGGTTTTTTCGTCGCTTCCCCAACCCTTGCTCGCCGTTCCGGCCTTTGCTTTTGTGGCGCTGTTCGCCCCGTTCCTGCCCGTTGGTCTGGGGGTGGCGGCCGGCGCCATGATCTGGATGGCGGCGACGGAAATGCTGCCGGATGCCGGAGAGCGACTGGGCATTCGGCGCACTGCCTTTTGGGCGGTCGTTGCCGCCTTTTGCTTTCTTGCCTTTGCATGGGCCGTGGTCGAACCCTGATGGACGGGGCGCGGCTATCGCGTTTCGGGGGCGATAAGGCGGTGCATGATGGCGAATTCGAATTGGGCGGTGCCCATAGCCGCTTCGGCGTTGGTGGCGCTCTTCTGGGCCGGCTCGGCCGACAGCGTCCATGCGCGGGCCGAACTGTGCAATGGCGGTAACACGACGCTCTACCTGGCGTCGGTGACGAGCCGTGATGGCCCTTCGTGGTCCGCCCAAGGATGGACCCGCATTCCCGCAGGCACGTGCCGGAGCGGCCCGGATCCGGGCGCGGCCGATTCTGAGGCGCCGGTCTATTACGGTTTCGGTGTTGAAACGCCGGCAGGGGGTTTTGCGGTTCCTGTCGGCGTGGGTATTGGTGTCAGCAGCGTTCAGCGATCCGGCGGGATCAGCATTGCCTCGGTGACCTCGGCGAATCGGCGGTTCTGTGTCGATCCCCATGGCGATTTCCACAGGTCCGGAACGCTCGACGCGTTGGCGTCGTGCGGCGGTCAGGGGGGCGGTTGGGTTCCGGTCGCTTTCTCGCATGCAGTGGTGGCCAGGGGGTCGGGCGGCCATGTTACGATTACGATCAGTCCCCGCCAGAGCGCGGCCGGGTCGCCCATAACGGCGCCGGATGGTCGGCCCGTGCCGCCGCCGCGCTAAGTTGGGCCAAAAAGCGAAACGCCGCACCCTCATGGGGCGCGGCGCTTCGACCGTTTGGCAGCGATGGGGCGGTTCGTGCCTATCCCTGGCGGATGTCATCCAGGAACGAGTCGACCTGGCTGCGCAGCCGTTCGGCCTGTTGGGCCAGTTCTTCGGCTGCGGACAGCACTTCTCCGGCCGCTTGCCCGGTTTCACCGGCGGCCGATGTCGCCACGCCGACATTCTCGGTCACCTCACCGGTAGCGGTGGAGGCATCTTGGGCGCTGCGGGCGATTTCACTGGTGGCGGCGCTTTGTTCCTCGACCGAGGCGGCGACGCCCGTGGTAATATCGTTGATGCTGCGGATCGTTTCAGTGATGCCGCCGATGGCGGTGACGGCGTCACCGGTCGAGGCCTGAATGGCGGCGATCTGCTGGCCGATCTCGCCGGTGGCCTTTGCGGTTTGGTTGGCCAGATTTTTGACCTCGGCGGCGACGACGGCAAAGCCCTTTCCGGCTTCGCCGGCGCGGGCCGCCTCGATCGTGGCGTTGAGGGCCAGCAGATTGGTTTGCTCGGCGATGTCGTTGATCAGGTCGACCACCTGGCCGATCTTGTTGGCGGCTTCGGCGAGGCCCTTGATGGTGTCGTTGGTTTTTTCGGCATCGGTGACGGCGCGTCCGGCGATATCGGTGGACCTTGCGACCTGTTGGCCGATTTCGTGAATGGCGCCGGACAATTCCTCGGCCGCGCTGGCGACGGTTTGAACATTGCCGGCGGCGTTCTGGGCGGCATTGGCGGCATCGCCGGAGACCGAGGCGGTACGGTCGGCGGTGTCCCGCATCCCTGACGCAGTGGCCTGCATTTCCGTGGCGGCGGTCGAAACGCCGTCGACGATGGCGCCGACATTGGCCTGGAATTGATCGGCAAGGGTCAGCCGGGCCTGTCGGCGGTCTTCACTTGCCTTTTGGCGCTCGGCTTCGGCGCGTTTGTTGGCCTCCTCAACCTCGATCGCCGTTTGCCGGAACACTTCCAGCGACTGGGCCATGCCGGTGATTTCGTCACGGCCCCGCTCGTCGATTTCGACTTCGAGTTTGCCGGCGGCCAATTCCTTCATCGAATTCGCCAGACGGGTCATGCGCCCGACGATCGATCGGCCGACATAAAGCCATGCGATCAGGATCGATACCACGATACCGGCAACGGCAATGGCGATCAGAAGCATGCGGCTTTGATCGATCAAGTCGCCGGCGGCTGCCGTCGAGGCGTCGGTCCGGTCGCGGACCGCCTGGGTCAGGCTGGCGACCTGGGTCGTCATCTGATTGGCCATCGTCTGGACCTGCTGACGGTCTTCCATCAAGACTTCGGCCAGACCGAGACGGTCCCTTCGCGCATCGAAAATATTGTCGTCGCCGGTGCCCATGGCGACGATCGCCATCACGGCTTCGTTCAATTCGTCGAATTCCATGCGCTGACCCAGGCTGGACAGGGTGCTCGCCAGGGTGCTGGCAGCGCTTGCGAACTGATTGTTCAGTTCGTCGATGCGTTGGGTTGTGCGGGCGATGGCCGCTTCGTTGAGGACGCCGACGAGCAGGTTCGTATTGGCCAGCACCGCCTGCAATTCATCGATGTTGCGTGTCTGTACGTTGGTGAGTTCGCTGACCACCGATTCGGTGTTCATCATCAGACTGCGGCCGGCATATTCAGTCTGCTGTCGAGCCTGAGACGTCAACCGGTCGATCGATGCCAGCAGCGCGGCGGATGTATTGCGCATCTCCTCTTCTATCTCGACCGTGCTGCGGATCAGTCCTGCTGAATAGTCGCCCCCCAAATAGCGGCTTCGCAACTCAAACAAATTGGTTTCGCTGTCCTGAGTGCCGAAAGAGAGAATACGATCCAGATTACGGTCAAAGAAAAACTGATCTGTTCCGGCGTCGAGATCCTGGCGGATTTCCGCGACGCGTGCGCTGATGTCGTCGAACTCCGCCTGCATGGCGGCAACGTCATCGGGTGTCAGGGCATTGGCGGCACGCTGAAGCAATCCGACCATCTGGATCAAATCGCCGCGCAGCGCCATGCTATTGACCAATTGTCCCGCAGTCGTTTCGGTGACATTGGTCACAGCACTGCGGACGTCGTCCTGAAGGTCGAGGCCAAAGCGTACGACGTCGAGGCGTACGTCTTGTACGCGTGGCTCACCGAGGCTGAGCGCCGTGGTGTGAAGGTCACGCAGGCTTTCGATTTGGCTCGCCATGTCGGCATCGAGCGTGATGGCTTGGTTGACGAGGCCCGCTTGGGTTTCGGACTGAGCGAGCATGGCGTCGACATCGGATCGCAGGGCGGTGATCGTCTCGTCGGCACCGAAAGTGGCCTCAAGCTGATCCAGCTCTGCGCGCATGGTTGCGGCGTCGTTTTCGAGATTGCTGCCGATGGCCGAAACCGTCTCGGCTGACTCTGCCTCCGACAGGTTGACCATATCCGTTGCAAAGTCATTGGTGGCGCCGGTCAACTCCTGCGCGGCCGTAATGGCCGGAAGATTTTGGTCGGTAATATCGGTAAAGGCATCTTCGGCCCCCTCAAACGACCAGAGGGCAATGCCGCTGGCCAGCACCGTCATCAGGCCGACGACGCCAAAGGCGATCATCAGTTTGCCACGGATCCCCAGCATGCCGCGAGTGGAGTTGTCTGTGTCCCGATTCGTACTTGCATCGCTATCGTATTCTGGCGGCAAGCTCTTGTCCTGGTCCGAGTTCGATCTATTCTTAAAGGTAGATGTTTCGGTCGCCATGCCTTTGGATCTCCTATGGCGATGGGCGGCTTTATAGGAGCCGCATGCTTGGAAAAATGCGCGTCACAATTCCAAGCTGACCTCCATTCGTAAATACATTATAAAGCGAACGAAGAAACAACTTAAAGATGAGTTATGGGTCACTTAAGCGCGGAAAAGGTGGCGTTGCTCTTGTGACGATGGCCCCTTTAGCGGCTTGCGGTAACCAAATCGCGACCTCTATTGCACGCATCAGACGTTCCGGGTGGAATTAAAACGCTTTATCGTTGTTCAGCTCGTGCCATCGCACTAAGGTTACGGCATGCCATAACCGGAAATCCGGCATATGGGCGGCGAAATCCTGAAAGCGACGAGAAGCGGGGGGGGGCAGAGCGATGACGGTCGCGGCCATGGATGACGACTCGGAGAAACTGGCGACGCTGATCAGCATCGCCGGACGGATGAACGGGTTCTTGTATCGATGTCGCAATGATGCCGACTATACGATGCTGGTTATGGAGGGCGATGTCCATCGCTTGACCGGTCGGCACGCGACGGAGTTCACCGATGGCGCGCGTCTGTCCTATGCCGGGGTCATCCATGCCGACGACGCCCCCGCCGTTGACGCCGCGATCGAAGCCGCGGTCGCCGAGAAGAGGACCTGGGAGGTTGAGTACCGTATAGCGCGGCCCGACGGCGCCAGCCAATGGGTGCGGGAAATCGGCGGCGGCGTGTTCGATGATAGTGGGGCGCTCGAATGCCTTGAGGGCTTGGTGGTCGACATTGCCGCGCGCCGGCGGGTTCAGGAGAAAAACGCCGAGCTTTTCCAGCAGGTTGCGCGCACCAGCCAGGATATCGTAGCCGATACTACCGTCATTCTAAGTGTATTGAAGACCTTAAAGCTACTGGCCCTGAACGCCCGCATAGAGGCTGCCCGCGCCGGGGAATTTGGCGCCGGTTTCACCGTGGTGGCGACCGAGATCAAGACTTTGGCCGACAAGACCGGCGAATCGGCCGAGCGGATTACGACCTTGATGAGTGATCTCCAAGACCTGCTCTCGGATCGGGATAACTGACGATCGGTCCTTTTCCTCGGGCTGTGTGATGTCCGATCCTTGCGCACGCGCAGCAATGAGTACTATCGTAAGGTCGCAAGATCTATGATTCCGGATCGGTTTCGCGCCGATCGCCGCGCCAAGCCGGGATTTGCTCGATGGCCGATACAACATTGCCCCCACAGGGGTCAGATCCCGACGATCCACGATTGTCTGCTCTGTTCGATCGGATCGAGGCCTGTCGCGACGATCTGGTCGCCCTGACGCAGGATTTGATCCGCATCCCCACCGTCAACCCGCCGGGCGATGCCTATACCCCGTGTGCGGAGCTGATTGGCGAACGGTTGCGCAAGTCGGGATTTTCAGTCGAATATCTTCGCGCCGAAGGGGCGATCGGCGACAGCGACCGATACCCACGCACCAATGTCGTGACCCGCATCGACGGCCGCACCCCTGGCGATTGCGTCCATTTCAACAGTCATATCGATGTCGTTCGGGCCGGAAGCGGCTGGACCTATGATCCGTTCGGCGGCACCGTGGATCATGGCCGGGTCTATGGCCGGGGGGCTTGCGATATGAAGGGCGGGCTTGCCGCATCCATAATCGCGGTCGAGGCAATCCTGCAATCCGGAATCGGCTTCAACGGGGCGATCGAGGTGTCGGGTACCGTCGACGAAGAGTCCGGCGGCTATGGTGGCGTCGCATGGTTGGCTGAAAAGGGCTATTTCTCGAAGCCAAAAGTCGATCACGTCATCATGCCCGAACCACTCAACCCGGACCGGGTTTGTCTGGGGCATCGTGGCGTCTGGTGGGCGGAGATCGAAACGACCGGACATATCGCCCATGGCTGCATGCCGTTCCTGGGTGTTTCGGCGATCCGTAATATGGCGTTGTTTCTCGACCGAATGGAGCGGGAAATCTATCCCCGGCTGGACACGCGGGAAACCGTGATGCCGGTCGTGCCGGAAGGCGCTCGGAAGTCGACGCTGAACTACAACTCTCTGCATGGCGGCGAGGAAGAAGGTCACGACGGCTTGCCCAGTGCGTGTGTCGCCGATAGCTGCCGGCTGGTTCTGGATCGGCGATTCCTGATCGAGGAAAGCCTCGATGATGTCCGGGCCGAGGTGGCGGCGGTGCTGGACCGCCTCCAGGCCGAGCATCCCGATTTCCAGTACCGCATGCGCGAGATGTTTTCGGTGCTGCCGACCATGACCGATCCGCAGTCGCCGCTGGTTCGGGCGCTGGATCTGGAAATCCGCCGCGTCCTGGGCAAGAATGCCAGTCACATCGCATCGCCGGGAACCTATGATCAAAAGCATGTCACCCGCATCGGTCATCTTCACAATTGCGTTGCCTACGGCCCCGGGATCCTGGATCTCGCGCACCAGCCCGATGAATGGGTCGGTATCGATGATCTGGTCGCGTCGGCGAAAGTCATGGCGGCGACGACCTTGCGCCTTACCGGCAGTCTCGTCTGAAAGCTCGCCCGATCCTTGCGGGGGGAGGATGAACCCGGTTTGCGTTTCGTCGTGGGAGAAATGCTGCGCGGGGAGCGGATGGTGACGCGTAATCTTCTGACCGATGTTCCGGGCTTGGGCGTCGGCAACGCGGAAGACGCGGCTTTGATGAGCGGTGTGACCGTCGTTTTGCCGGATGCCCCCGTTGTTGCATCGGTCGATGTGCGCGGTGGTGGGCCGGCAACAGCGGAAACCGACCTGCTGGCGCCGTCCGCGACCGTACCGAAAATCGATGCCGTCGTCCTAAGCGGCGGTTCGGCATTCGGTCTGGACGCGCGTGGCGGGGCCGTTTCGGCGTTGGCGGCGATGGGGCGGGGTTTTGCTGTCGGCTCGGTGAAAGTGCCGATCGTGCCGGCGGCGTCCTTGTTCGATCTGACCAACGGCGGCGACAAATCGTGGAATTCCAAGGGGGATGGCCGACCGCCCTATTTCGATCTTGGCCGTCAGGCCCTGGCCGCAGCCCAGCCGGAATTCGTCCTCGGCAATGCCGGGGCCGGGATGGGGGGCAAGGCTGGTGCTCTAAAGGGCGGCTTGGGCAGCGCGTCGTGGACCTTGCCCGACGGAGTCGTGGTCGGCGCCTTGGCGGCCGTGAACGCCATGGGCAGCGCCGTTCTTCCCGGCACTGGCGGCCGGTTTCGGGCCGGTATGCTTGAGCGCGGCGACGAATTCGGCGGTCTATCGCCGCCATCGGCAGCGTTGTCCGATCTCGACGATCCCGAGGGCACAAGCGAGGTTCCAGCCCCAGGGAATACGGCCGGCCAGAATACGACGCTGGTTGTCGTGGCCACCAGCGCCGATCTGTCCAAGGCCGAGTGTCATCGGTTGGCGGTGATGGCCCAGGATGGTCTGGCCATCGCCCTGCGGCCGGTCCATTCACCGCTGGATGGCGACACGGTGTTCGCGCTGTCGACCGCTCGGCATGGGGCGCCGGACTTGAACGGTTTCACCCAAATCGGCCGAGCGGCTGCGGATTGCGTCGCCCGCGCGGTTGCCCGGGCCGTGTGGCATGGCGACTGCCTTGGTGTGTATCCGTCTTGGCGGGCGCAATACGGCGACAAGCAATTCGCAACTTGAAAAAACATGTCTGAACTTCAACAGAACCTGGAGGCGTCACCAATGAAAAGAACAACTCTCATGACGGCCAGCGCCGCGGCTTTGGTGCTTGGCTCGGTTGCCGCGGGCGGTGCCGCTCTGGCCCAAGGCCAGGACCGCACCGATCTGGTCGTCGGCATGGCGGTCGAGCCGCCGAACCTTGATCCGACGACGGCTGCGCCGGTTGCCATCCGCGAGGTGACCTGGGCCAATCTATACGAAGGCTTGGTAAAACTTGACCGTAACGGCGAAATCCAGCCGCTGCTGGCCGAAAACTGGACGGTATCCGATGACAATCTGACCTATCGTTTCGACCTGCGCGAGGGCGTGTCGTTCCACGATGGCGCGGCGTTTACCAGCGCCGACGTGGCCTTTTCGTTCGAACGCGCCATGGCGCCGGACTCGACCAATGCTCAGAAACATATATTCGAGCCGATCGAAAGTATCGAAACGCCCGGTGATCACGAAGTGGTCATTACGCTTTCCGAACCGTCCGGCAATTTCCTCTACTTTCTGACCTGGGGCGATGCCGTGATCGTGTCGCCGGACAGCGCCGACACCAATCAGTCCGACCCGGTCGGAACCGGCCCGTTCATGTTCGACGAATGGGTCCGCGGCGACAGCGTGACCCTGACGCGCAATCCCGACTATTGGAACCCCGAACTCCCGCATCTGGACCAAGTCACGTTCCGGTTCATCGACAACGCCCCAGCCCAGGCCTCGGCCTTGCGGGCCGGGGATATTGATGCATTCCCGAATATGGGCGCGCCGGAATTGTTCGCTGAGTTCGAACAGGACGATGCCTTTGCCGCCGTTGCCGGCAATACCGAGGGTGAAATCATCGCAGGGATCAACAACCAGGCGCCGCCGTTCGATGACGTGCGGGTTCGCCAAGCGTTGATGCACGCCATTGACCGGCAAATGCTGATCGACGGTGCCTATAGCGGCTATGGTCAACCGATCGGGTCGCATTTCTCGCCGAACCACCCGGCCTATGTCGATACCACAGATGTCTTGGCGTATGATCCGGAACGCGCCCGCGAACTGCTGGCCGAGGCCGGTCACGGCGATGGTCTGTCGCTGACCATCAAAGCGCCGCAGATGTCCTATGCCAGCCGAAGCGCCGAGTTGATTCAGGCATTGCTTGGCCAGGTCGGCGTCCAAGTGACGATCGAACCCAGCGAGTTCCCGGCTCAATGGATCGAAGAGGTCTTCACGAATAAAGACTTCGAGATGACGATCGTTGCCCATACCGAGCCGCTGGACATCGATATCTTTGCCCGGCCGGACTATTACTTTCAGTATGAAAATCCGGAGTTTGTGGCGCTGATCGATGAGATCTCGGTAACGGCGGATGAAGAGGCGCGGTTCGAGATGTATGCCGAGGCTCAGCGCATGCTGGCCGAGGATGTGCCGGCCCTGTTCTTGTTCCAGTTACCGAAACTGGGCGTCTGGGATGCCAATCTCGAGGGTATGTGGGAAGACACGCCGATCCCCTCGAACGATGTCACGGAGGTCCGCTGGTCCGATTGACGATCGGTATTGGGGTGGCGGCGCGCTTCGGCCGAGCCGGAGCGCGCCTTGTCTTCCCAAGCCAGAAGTGAGGACGATACTTGGCCCGATTTGTCTTGCGACGGCTGCTTACCCTGGTGGTGACCCTGCTTCTTGCGTCGCTGGCGATCTTCATTCTGCTGGAAATCGTTCCCGGTGACCCGGCGGCGGCCCAGCTCGGGACCCAGGCGACAGCGGAGACCCTGGCGGCGCTGCGGGCGGAGATGGGTCTGGACCGGCCGGCGCCGGTTCGGTACGTCGATTGGCTTGCCGGGGCGCTGACCGGCGACTTCGGACGGTCGCTGACCTATAACGTACCGGTCTCGCAATTGATCGCGGCGCGGGGAGTGGTGAGCCTGCCGCTGGCGGTCATGGCCATTGTGATGTCGACGGCGATTGCGATCCCGCTTGGTGTCATCGCGGCCGCGTATCACAACCGTGCGGCCGACCGGGGCGTCATGGTCTTCAGTCAAGTGGGCGTGGCGATTCCGAATTTCTGGATCGGCATTCTATTGATCCTTTTCTTTTCGGTGCATCTTGGGTGGTTCTCGGCCGGGGGCTTCCCCGGCTGGCGCCATGGCGCCGGACCCGCGCTGACGGCGTTGCTGTTGCCGGCGATCGCGCTGGCCTTGCCCCAGGCGGCGATACTTGCGCGGGTCACCCGTTCGTCGGTGCTGGACATGCTGGACGAGGATTTCGTTCGAACCGCGCGCGCAAAGGGATTGACGCGGCGGACAACGCTGCGCCGTCACGTGCTGCGCAACGCGCTGATCCCGGTCGTGACGATCATGGGCATGCAGTTTTCGTTTCTGGTCGCCGGCGCCATCCTGGTGGAGAACGTGTTCACCCTGCCGGGGCTCGGTCGGTTGTTGTTTCAGGCGCTGGCGCAGCGCGATCTGATTGTCATCAAGGATGTGGTGTTGCTGTTTGCGGCCTTGGTGATCGTGGTCAATTTTCTCGTCGATCTGCTCTATGGCGTGCTTGACCCCCGGCTTCGGGGGACGCGGGCATGACGGCGGCATCGATGTGGACTGTATTGGCAACGGCCGGACGCAATCCGACACTGGCGATCGGCGGCATAACGACCCTGATCTTGGTCGCGGCGGCTGTGCTGTCCCGGTTCTGGACTCCGGCCGATCCGACCGCGATCAACATTCCGGGCCGTCTGGGCGCACCGCTGGAATCCGGGCTTCTCGGTGCCGATCATTTCGGGCGTGACGTTGCATCAATGCTGATGGCGGGTGCCTGGAACTCGTTGTCGATCGCCGTCATCGCGGTGGCGCTCGGCCTTTCGGCGGGTGTGGTGCTCGGCACGGCGGCGGCGGCGCTGCGCGGTTGGGTCGACGAAATCGTGATGCGGCTGGCGGATGTGATGCTGGCTTTTCCGGCGGTCCTTTCAGCCATCATTCTGGGCGCACTGATCGGTCCGGGGGTGCTGACGGCGGTGATCGCCATCGGGGCCTTCAATATACCGGTCTTTGCCAGGGTTGCGCGGGGCTCGGCCCTGCAGATCCTGTCGCGCGATTACGTTTTGGCAGCCCGCGCGGCGGGGAAGGGGCCGGTTCTGATCACGCTTCATCACGTCTTGCCGAACATTGCCGGGCTGCTGGTCGTTCAAGGCACGATCCAACTTGCCCTGGCCATCCTGGCCGAGGCGGGGCTGAGCTTTATCGGCATCGGTTTGCCGCCACCGGCGCCATCCTGGGGGCGGATGCTGAGCGAGGCCCAGACCTATCTCGCTCAAGCCCCCCATTTGGCGATTTTTCCCGGCTTGGCGATCGCCGTGGCCGTTCTGGCGTTGAATATGTTGGGTGACGGGCTTCGCGACGCCATTGATCCGAAACTGAGACGGCGGCGCTGATGTTGTCGGTCGAAAATCTGGGCGTTTATGTCCGAACCGCGGGCGGCCGTCTGACGCTGGTCGAGGATGTCAGCTTTACGGTGCCGCCGGGGCGCACGCTGGGTGTGGTCGGCGAATCCGGCTCGGGCAAGTCGATGTTGTCCCTGGCGGTCATCGGATTGCTGCCCGGTGGGGTCGAAACCACCGGGCGGGTCGTCCTGGACGGCGAAGAGTTGACGGGGCTGCCGGAATCCGTGATGTGCCGTCGGCGCGGCAAAAGTATCGGCATGATCTTTCAGGAACCCATGACCGCCCTGAACCCGGTCATGACCGTCGGCAACCAGATCGCGGAGGGATTGATCTGGCATGAGGGGGTTTCCCGTCGGGCCGCCCGCGCCACGGCCCTCGACCTGCTGAACCGGGTCGGCTTGCCCGATGCCGCGCGGCGGCTTGACGACTTTCCCCACGAATTGTCGGGCGGGCAACGACAACGGGTCGGCATCGCCATCGCGCTTGCCTGTCGTCCCCGGCTATTGATTGCCGACGAGCCGACGACGGCCCTGGATGTTACGGTTCAGGCGCAGATTTTGGATTTGCTGCGCGATCTTGTCTGTGAATTCGACATGGGTTTGATCCTGGTCAGTCACGACTTGGGGGTCATTGCCGAAATCGCGGACGATACCATGGTGATGTATGCGGGCAGCCCGGTCGAACTGGGCGCCACTTCGTCGATCTTCGCGGCACCGGCTCATCCCTATACCCGCGGCTTGTTCAAAGCCATGCCCGGGCGAAAGGGGCCGGTAGCCGGCCGTATGGCCACGATACCGGGCAGTGTTCCCGATCCGGCGGACCGGCCTGCGGGCTGCCGGTTCGCGCCGCGCTGCCCCTTTGCTGTTTCGGCCTGCACCGAGGGTTTTCCCGGCTGGTCGACGGTCGGCGAGGGGTGGCAGGCCCGCTGTATCCGGCTGGAGGATTTGCCATGACCACCGCCGCGGACCCTTTTCGCGATCCCCCCCGCGACCCGTCCGGGGCTCCGCTCTTGTCGGTCCGGAATCTGGCACGCCACCATCCGATTCCCGGTACCGGCGTCTTCAGCCGCCGGTCCGTGTTCAAGGCGGTCGACGGTGTCGATTTCGATGTCCATCGGGGCGA
>LFIK01003545.1_pt1 | contig 12655 bp, 13 predicted proteins | sample 643401 | NCBI WGS metagenome assembly LFIK01 (sample SAMN03777447, study PRJNA286221) | soda lake metagenome | biome: soda lake; feature: Kulunda steppe; material: water; isolation source: sample T5-Br brine of Lake Tanatar-5 | place: Russia: Kulunda steppe | collected 2010-07 | reverse complement strand
CCCCCACCCCCCTCCGCTCCTTCCCCTCCCTGCAAGCCCTGGCCGGCAGGAGCCTTGCACACACACCCACTGCTGCTGTTCACCATTATGCCGCTGCACGCGCACGTATCGGCGTCTCCTGCCGTCTGCGAGGCCGCTCCCGTGGCAGCGCGCACCTCAGACAGCCCAGAGCTGTCTCCCCCTCCTGATGCATGTCCCCCCTCCTCTCTGCCCATGGCGTCGGCTGCTGGGCCGCTGCTGCTGGTGGCGTTGCCGGCAGCGCCCTGCGTGGCCACCCACTTGCTCTGCCATGCATCCATGACCTGCGACCACATGTGAGATGATCTTTGGGTCGTGATCTGTGCCTGTGCAGCCATGACATGCATGCATGCATCCATGATGCTCATGCACCCACCCACCCATACACGTTGGGCGGTGATCTGTGCCTGCACAGCCATGACCTGCATGCACGCATCAATGATGCTCATGCACCCATCCACCCACCCACCCATGGACGTTGGTCGTGATCTGTGCGCAGCCATGACCTGCATGAACGCGTCCATGATGGACATGCACCCACCCACCCACACAGAAACACATGCGCACCCATGCTTGCACTCACACACACAGCACTCACACACGAGCACACACCATTTTGAGCTGCGTCCTGTTGGCTGCCACCTGCTGCGCCAGGGCCTCTGCCGCTTCCTCCAGTGGCCGCACGCGCAGCGCAGAGGCAGCAACCTCCTCTGAGAACATGCCCAGCTGCTCCTGCGCATCATCATCATCATCAGCATCATCATCAGCAGCAGCAGTGCACAGAGCATGGCCAAAAGCAAAGTGAGCTTGCGTGTATATGGCAGCGCTGCACGCAACAGCGCAAGTGGGTGGTGGAGGCGGCAGCGTGCTTGTGTTAGGTGGTAAGGGTGAGCAGGAGCAGAGTGACAGGTGTGTGTTGCGGGCGCAGGCAGGGGCAAATTGTGGGGCAGTGAGGACATCAAGAGCCACAGTTTCAAAGGCCAGCAAAGTGCAGGGATGAGGGGATCATGGCTTTGGCACACCTTTGTTTGTTGTTAGGCATAGAGCTTGTTACTATAAGGGCCTTGTTTCTGAGGGCAGGTGCACCGTGCAGGTGTGCTTGCTGCTGAGGGCGTTGAGGGAGTGATGCCGGTGGGCGTGGCAAAAGCCCAGGAAGGGGGGGGCGCATAGATGTGCAAGCACATTGTAACACTCGGGCAACAGCAGATGGGCAAGGTCCCGCTACAAGTGTGCTGCCTGCGGATTGAATGGCACCTGCAGCGAGGATATACGGCGCATGTGCGAATGTGTCAGTGGGTAAGTGTGTCACGGAGCAGCAGAATACTCTCATCATTGAGGCAGCAAACGCAGGTAAGTGGGACGCTCTGCACTGCCGCAGGGGCTGCAGACCACGCAGCCATACCTTGGTGCAGTTTATGGATATGGGCAAGGAGAAGTAGACTTTTTCCATATCACGCATGACGCTCGTGAAGTTGAGGTTGTAGCGCTCCACCAGCTTCCGGGCCGCGGTGTCAGCTTGCTGCGCATGGCATGGCACATACCTTCCCACTTCATAAAAGCTCTTGATGCCCTTGATGTTGAGGGCTGTGCAGCCGATACCAGTTTTGTGTGTGGGGTTGCCATAGGAAGCAGCATCATGCTCGAGCAGAAGCGTGCTTCTGTGTCTGACACATGCATGCGCATGTTGTGCACCCGTGTGCATGTGTGCACACGAGCAAAGATGCACAAGGTAGGCAGCTCAAAACAACGGCTCTCTAGATGGGCCATGTCCCAAGCTAATCGACAGGTGCCTGCCTCCGGTGCTGTGGCATGTACCTTAGGTAGCCTGATTTATCAAGACCCAACCATGCCTTGCTTGGCTGCACTTATTTTGCAAGATGTCTTTATAAATGTCTTTCTTTGTGCAACCAAAATAGAAGGGCTACCTGTCCACATCTTTGTCCTTCCACGGAATCAGTTGTTTCACTGCAGCGCTCGGGGCGTGCGTTTACCCGCCTACCCACCCTCCTGTTTGTCCATTTACCCCGCAAAAGTGCCCTGCCATGGCCTGCATCAACACTCAGCATGTTCTTGAGGCTACAGCCTCTGGAGGGCGCACGGGTGAAATCGAGCAACTCCTACCCTAGCCGCGCCCACAAGTGAGATCAAAACCCTCCTCCTCTGGTGCACCTTCTGCAGGGTGGGCAGCATAACCTGCAAAGCTTCCAGGGCTTGCTGCCGCACCTCCTGCATCCAAGCCACGCCAACGCACCTTCTGCAGGGTGGGCAGCATGATCTGTACAGCCTCCAAGGCATGCTGCTGCAGCGTGACGGCCATGTCCATCAAGCCCTGCTTGCGGTGCCTGACGCTTGATATCACCCCATCCATCTGCACGTTCAAAAACAAAACCCGCTCAATACCACTCCTCCACACCTGCGCGCACAACACACTGAACATCACAGTACCCCATATCTGTGCGCACAACCCAAGCGCTGTGCTCTCCATGCTCAAGCTTCACACACACACTCTCTCTCTCTCTCTCTCTCTCTCTCTCTCTCTCTCTCTGCTCTCTGTGAGCCGATCGCGCAGGTAGTTGCCGTGGTTGTTGGAGCAGGCGCGCACAGCAGCACATGTGAATGATTGAACACATCAGGAGCCCCTGCTGACCCATGCTTAAAAGGAGCTCGGTGCAGCCTTGCCCGGGCCATTCATTGGGGCGCCAAGGAGGCAATCGTGCGGGCACCCAAGGTTGCTCGCATGCCACACAAGTGCATCCCCCCTGCAGTTGCTGCACTCCTACAGTGGCGTCTCCAGCAGAAAGATGATCCCCTGCACAATGAGATAATTGCTGACATGGTGGCTACGTGCGTGCTCACCAGAGGCTGCATGCCCGGTTCCAGCGCCGCTGCCTGCAGTGCAGGGTCGGTTGCTTTGATATCCACCTCATCGGCTGCTGTCACTGCGGCTGCTGCCGCGGAGGCCATGGCCACAGAATGCCTCCGCACGGAGCGGTCCGCTGCCATGACCGCCCTCCTGCCCTCAATGCCAATCTGCGGTGTGGCCAAGCCCGTGCGCATGCGTGAGCAGCAGGGTGCGCGCGGACGCACTGATCTGCCCACTCTTGGACCCTTAGGGCCTGGAAGAAGGTTGTGCCTGAAGATGCCCAGATGCATCTTCTGGCAGGCAGTGGTGAGCTTAGGGCTCATAACTTCTTTTATACGTCTATGCATATGGTTATCTGGGTTTTTGTGACAGCTTGTCGTCGGCCTACAAATCCTTTGGTTGCTCTTCATTGGCAGTGTGCTGTGTGCAAGCCATCCCTCAGGAACAGCTGCCAGTAAAACACTTCAGCAGCGTGCAAGCAGCACCTGGGCAGCACGCAGGACAAGCATAGCACGGCTGTGCAAGGCAGCACACCACATAGTCGCACCTGCACGCACAGCACGGCCGACAAGAGCAGGGTGCCAAGAATGAGCCCCAGCACCAGGGCCACACTGACGAGCGCGTCCAGATTCTCCACCACCTGAGGACCATTGGCAGAGCACCATGCGTAGTTAGCATGCAAACATGGCAGGTCTAAGACCCAACAGCATGTGCAACAAAGCACATGGAGGTCAAGCCGACAGTTTCTGCAACAGAGGTCTGTGCTCCATTCATGTCAAAAGACGCATAAGGTCATGGAGCTCGCGGGAGATCTGTAGACCTAAGGTTGCAGGGTTACCAGGTCGCATGTTGCAAGAGGCCGCAAAGTCACATACATTTTTGCTAAGCTGAGCCATGTCCTATCTGCAGGTCGATTTTTATGATCAGCCTTGCAAGGACCAATCCACCTGGAAAAGGGTTGCAGCAGCAGCAGCAGCAGCAGAGGCAAAAAAAAATCAAAGCCCCCAGAGCTTGGCCCGGCAGCATTGAACACCTACACACCTTGTGTCGAATATACCCGTCAACATGCTTAACATAAGAGGTAGCCTTGAGCAGCGCACGGCGCGCCAGTAAAATGGCACTTGTGCCCAGGAACCTTGCAATCCTGGCTGTGCCCTGAGGTGGGGCAGACGAGGAAGAAGAGCATCGTTTGAGGAACGCGGACTTGAGTTATGACTGGTCATGCTATCCCATCAAAACTACCATCATCTGCACTCCCGAGACTTCCTAGGCCTTGAGGGCGTCCAAGCATTGCACCTAGCAATCATCTCATATTACTGAGTGGAGGCAAGCAAGTAGAGGGAGCAGAAGGACAAGGGTGGGCCTCGCACCTGTACGCTATGTAGTCAGGCAAACAAGCATTGGGGCTTAGACACATCAGTCTTTGCTTTGCAAGGTGGTGGATGTCCCTGCCCCCTTGAATGCTTGCCTTGGACTCTTGAGAGGCCTCAGGAGTGAGGAATGGAGGGCCTGACGCTAGAAAGCACAGAGAAAAGGCACCAAATCGGTCCTGCCTGGCTTCATCACACACACATAGATAGTCAACCCTGAGCTGCAATTGAATGGCAGCAGACCGCACAACATGGGGACCAATCTGCTTGTTGGGTGCATAGCAGAGAGGGTGTGGCAGCTGCCCTCTACGTATGCGTTGCCAGCCAGCTACGCACAGCACAGCAGCACTGCACTGCAGAGCAGCAGCGCCACCCCTCCACCCACAGACCCCTCCACCCTCACCTCCCAGGCGGACCGCAGCTTCCGGCCAAGCCCACCCCCCCTGCTGCTCACAAGCACGGGCCTGTCAGCGTTTCCCCCAAATATGCCATCCAGACCGCTGGATGCCCTGGATGGGGAAGTGGAGGTAGGCCGGCGCCTGGAGATGGTGCGCTGGATGCCCGACTTTATGTGCGCCCTGGGCTCCAAGGAAGCCACCCATGCTGCAGGGTATGCGTGCACATGAGTGCAAGCTTGCATCATAACTCACGAGGGTGTGAGGGCACACAAGAAGCTCTTGCCGCTCTGGTTTGCGTGGGCCAAGCCCACCCATGGAGGCCTCTGAAAGACGTCGCCGTACCTCATCTTGCTTAGGATGAATGCCAGGAGACCATGGATGGGCTAAAAAATGCCAGCAGGATCATCATTACCCACGAGTGTGATTTGCAAACCCACCTGCTAAAGCAGACGCAGCACTGGACAGGCGGTTTGCCAAGGCAATGAGCAGCACCAAGACAATGCCAATGGTGCACACAGTCACTGGTCCCCAAGCCTGCACAGGAATTGAGCAGATGAGGGAGCGATTTAGTGAGGTGGGCCAGAGATTAGCGTCCGGTCGGAAGCACCAAGCATGGAGCTTTCCAAGGATTCCACAAAGCCCCCTCAACATCAGACCTTGCATTTGGCACCTGCCTGAACCATCCTTACACTTTCCCTGGCCAGCACCACCTGCTCATTGCGAGAGGTAGTCAAACTTTGCCTAGGTAGCCTGCCACCAACTGGTTTCTGTAGTGGACTCACCACGCCCCACACCCATGCCTGCCGTGCCAGCGCTGCCCGGAGAAGCCATCGAAAGAGAGGTGTGGAAGGGCTCTCTTTGCTTTCATCCGCACAAGTGTTGCTGCGCCGGAACGGAACTGTGGTTGTCTGCAGAGTGCACAGGAAAGAAGCTATGCATGCTTTGTGCTGTTGGGCCTCCTTCACATTGCCTCTATCCTCTTGTGAGTGCCTTCTTGCCAGTGCCTTTGCGCATCCCTCTTGAGAATGCCTTCTACGTCAGCAAAGGTGCGCTGCCAGAGGTGTCTGGACTGTACTTGATTGAACGATAGTTCCTTAATTCCTTAATTTCCAGGAGGTGCATCTTTAGCGGACAGCCACACTGTCAGCGCTTATGCTGTCACACTTCATTGCTGCCCATGCCTTATTTGGCACACGCTTCAGAACCCTCCCTAGCTTTAAACATCTCAAATAGGAGGGTGATGTCAGATTTGCACGCCACAGTGATCCAGACCAAAACATTCCAATTGATGGAACTTGTTACACACCTGCACCCAATTATGCTTGACAAGGGCCGTTCCTGTCAGAGCAGCTTACACGTAAATTAGGCATCCTGGCTTCCCTCCAGGTGAAAACTCACACAAATACCGCATTCAGCCAATTCAGAACTCTATTTGCCTGATTGCATTTTAAATTCATTTCAAACATCTTGGTTTAGTGCTTAGGGTTAAATTAGCTCATTTTTGCCCACTCCATGCATATGCTGGAGCACTAATTATGGTTTGTATGGTATGGTGATTCACAGAATAGCACCAATTGTGAAGTATGATGCTATCCTCGAAAATCATCCTAACCAATAAACAGTTGATTCCTGGAGAACTTTTCTTGGTTAGTGCTTATGGGAGTATAAACATCATCAACAACAGCTGCAGCAGCAGCAGCAACAGCAGCAGCAAAAAGCAGGCATGCAAGAAGCATGTGCGTCACAACTCCCTTGCATGCCCATTAAGATCATGTTTGCACCCCATAAGATTTACACACACACCTGTTTACTTGTGCCTGCAAACAATAGTTTGCGTGTACACACCTTGTGACCATGCCTGGGATGTTGTGAACTTTCATGGCTCGGCTCTGAAGAGGGAACATGCCTCCCACTCTCTGAACTTGGGGCAGGGTGCACAAAACCCCCGTTTCTGTCTCTGCTGCTTGCCCTACCTCTGCTCAATAACCTGCAAGTAGAGGCCATAAGGAGGTAGAAGGGAGTTAAGAGTGAACGCTTTGATCTATCCTGGAAATAGTCTGGACTATGCATGTAGTCAATCTGAGTCTGACAGGTTGCTGCTGAGAAGTGGTGAGGGAAGCGGTGTGAAGGTGCAGGACGTAAACTCTACCACAACTTTACTCTAGGCATGTTGGAGAAGGTGTCTGGTAGGATGAGAAGTCCCGAGTATTTATTGTATTGACGTGGCTGACACAGGGAAGGACACTCGTCTGACGAAGCATTATTAAAGGGGGTGCTCCCGCTGATGCTTGCCAGGCAATGTAAATTGGTATTCATAAAAAAGGATTCATCACACTCCCAATACTCGCAGGCTTGCTCTGTATTTAATTTGGCTTATGCTTTGCATGGCTCCCTGGCTGCCGTGGCCTATTGGTAGGACTTGGAGAATGATTTATTTTGACACGTAAGCACATCCAACAACCTGGCAAACTTGTCCCTTCCTACATGGCCTTCTGGATTTTTGGCACAAGCATACTTTCACAGAAGACCAAAACGACCAGGGAGTGCAGACGCTTGCTCACTGCACAGATGACAGCATACTAGCATAACTGCTGACGCACCTGCCCACTTCACAAGGAGAAGCCATGCACTTCAATGGGTGCAAGATGCACCGAGTGGCAGCAGCTCACCTTCTGAACGAGCGCTTGCTTGACATTCGGTTAAAGGATTCCAAAGTTGCTGAGGAGGACAGCACATTAAGCTCCTTGAAGTCAAAGAACTCGCGGATGAACGGGAAGGAGAGGCACACCATACGCAGCAGGGCGTACCCATAACGGTAGACACAGAACCTGCGTGGGGGTGAGAACCCAAAGTTAACAGAAGCCGCAGGCATCGCAGCTGTAGGAGGGGGAACGAAAGAGCCAAGAGCAATTTATAGCGAAAAGGAAAGAGGGGTGAGTGCAGGGAAGAATGCTGGGCGCAGCCACAGGAGTGTGTCCAGCCAAGTGGGCAAGTGATAACAAACGTGGGGCAGTTGCATGATGGCCAGCTGACAATTTGCGTGATGAGAGCGCTCAGCAGGAGAATCACAGTCAATGACCAAAGGACAAGAAGAGCAGGCTCCACCTGTCATGGGTGCCTGGGGGCAGCTGCACGTCAACTTGGCCAAAGCTGGCATGCTGTGCCGGGCACTGTGAGCTCTTGGACTGAATGCCATGCAACTGCCATTTTGCAACAACACTGGCAGGATGTCCAGCGCCCCAAAGCAATCGCCCTGTGCAGTGCTGTGGGCGTGCACACACATGCACATTGCTGTGCAGAGAAGGAGAGCGTGCACCCAGCACTTTTGGGGGTACACGGAGGGGATATGTGCTTTTGCACACATTTGCCTTGATTATTGAAGCATGTCGACTTACCCAGCACAGCAGCAGTCGCAGGAGCGGCAGCGCTACATTCACGTATCCTGCTTCCTTCAACACAACGCTGATGCTGCATGCCTCACACTTGCACATGCCAGATGTACTGAACAAAGCCCGAAGCCTGCTGGGCATGTGCTGCTTTCATGTTATGCAAGTCCTTGCTCTGCCCTCATGCATCCCAAACATTACGATTCTACCTCCCAAATGCCCAAGCTGACTTGCAGGGACACGACCCCTGCAGGGTACGTATGCTACTTGCATGCCATGCACATCCTTGAGATGTCCTCACGCTTCACAAGTGTGTCCCTTGGGACACTTAGCCAGCAAAGGCTGCACGCACATTGCACGCTTCATCCGTCCCATTAAATGCTCCAGGTAGCTCGTACTGCGACCAAGCTCCGGGGACTGAGGAGCAGCAGGAGAAGGAGGAGGAGGAGCAGCTGCAGCAGCACCACCACCACCAATAGCAGCAGCAGCAATGGACGCGGCAACAGAAGCTGAGGCCTCTTTGATGTGCTCGCTGGATTCAAGTCTGCCGTCATTGCTCAGAGGGTGGCTTTCAGGGGGCGGTGCAGCAAAGGCGCCAGCCATGCTGCCGGAGCTACTCCTGCTGCCCTGCACGCAACAACCACCAAGGGGCGGGCATGTAAAGGAGTGGAAAGACTGCAGCCAATGATAAGGCAGGGCAGGACGCTGCCGTCAGGACGCAGGCGCTGCAGCGTGGCGCAACCATGCAACCGGATGGACCACTTCAGCACTTGTCTGGCGCCTTTAAAAAGCAGCGCCCCATGGGTGCTGCTCGGACGGCATCGGTCCATGGAGCAATGGAAGACCACACTTGGTATGAGAGCAGCAGCGTGCCTTACCAGCCGTACGCACTCATCCTCTGATCCTCACCAGCCGTACGCACTCATCCTGATCCTCACCAGCCGTACGCACACATCCTGATCCTCACCAGCTGTACGCACTCATCCTGATCCTCACCAGCTGTACGCACTCATCCTGATCCTCACCAGCTGTACGCACTCATCCTGATCCATGTGCTCCTGCTCCCTCCGTTCCTGGCTATGCTCCGTGCGGTGCAGGCGCCTGGATTGACGACTGCCATCGGCGTCACCCCCAGAGGAGAGCGGGCGTGCTAAGCGGTTCAATGTTGAGACCTGCACAGGGGCCCAACCATCACACCAATGCTCAGCCCCTTTTGCCTGTGGGCTGTCAAGCTTGCAAGTGAGAGCGCTGCATGCAGAGCGCCTTGCATGCACTTTGCTCAAGTGTTCAGGACCAATGTACGCCAGCCCACACTGCAAAGAGAGGCCAACAAACCAAGCGGCAAGAATGCACAAGAGGTGCTGGCCCGGTTCTCTAATTGAACACAAAAGATGTGTGTACATGCAATTGGGAGCGCACACGGATACTTTTTTGTGCGTTTCATGCTTGTACTTGCGTGCACGTGCGTACACATAGGACGGACACAAGAAATCACATGCGAGAGCACTTGCAAGGGCCTGGCACACCTGGAGCTGTATGTAGCTGTGCACATCTTTGAACGCATCTAACAGGAGCAGCAGTGGTAGGCAGGAGAAGCGGAACATGCACGCAGGGATGGACCTGCAAGACCAAAAAGCGTTGCACACAGCAAGTCAAAGGGCATTGCGTGCAGCAGCACATGTTTTGTAATGTGGCCTGTTTAAGCTACCTGCCAGAGGCACATGGGTTGTGTAATTGCGCCGTTTCTGGGCCGGCCAAATAAATGCAGAATCAGAGGGGCGTATCATGAGGCAATGCTGGCTGGACAGCGCAGTTCATGGGGACTCCGCCGGTGGTCGCGGCTTGGCGAACGGTGCACTTGTGCAACCTGCCCCCGACCCGCAGGGGCCGCGTTGCGCGTCTTCCCGTGCCCAGGGCGCGCAATTGGGTGCCTGTGGTTCGTCTGTGTTGGCATTCTGGTGGCAACGAGGGGCGCAGGAGGGGCAGGGGGGCGCGATGCTCCGACCTCGACGCGCATGCTTGCAATTGATTGATGCCGGTCGGTCTGCCCCCCCTGTTCGGCAAGGCGCCCCTCACAGCACAGCGCAGCCCCGCATTGCGTGGTACAAGCACCAATTACAGAAATGGTGTGCAAGGGAGGGGGCGGGGCAACAGCGCTGGCGGACACCGACGAGCCCTGAGTTGAGTTCTGAGCTGAGCACTGCCGCTGTTGCCGGCGTGGAGAGCCAGGAACGACCAACGGTGCACCAACAGGGCAGGGGCAAATAGGTGACGCAATTATACCATTTTTGCGGCACTGCTGAGTTCTTGGCGGTGCGAACAAGCCGCGGATGATAGCCAAGGGGGACGGTAGCCAGAGGTAAAAGAATGCAAGCGCAGGGGAGCAAGGCAGTTGCACTCCTGCCCCCGCAATCGTGGCGTCGGCCATTGCGCTGGCGTCAGTACAGGTGTATTTGAGTAGTAGATGTTGTGCATGCGTGACACCATCGCAACAAAATTAGGCGGGTGTGCACTCGGGCGTGTGTGCAAGCGCGAAAGTCAAACGCTGGCACGGCGAAGCCACCTTCGTGCCATGCAAGCACAACCCGGCTTCCATGAAATTATTCCAGACTGGCGGATGGGGGCGTGGTCAAGGGGAGGCAGTGTATGCGCGCATACATGCAAGCACGCATGCAATGTTGATGTCCGGCAATGCGCCTGCAAATACAACTGGCTCTGATATTGGAGAGTACGAAACACATGCTTTGCCTTAAGAGGCAAGCCGCGTGGGTTTGCCTCTTGTTGCCTGTACATACTGAGAATATGAGACACTGACATCATAGTTAAGGAAACAACAAGCATTCCCCCATGCGCGGATCCAGGGCAGGGCAGCACTGTCGACTGGATATTGACATTTTGTAGACCTATGGCTAAATTAGCTTCACCCCACAAGCTGTTACTAAGCATCTAAAATTGACTTTGTATCAATCTGAAGCATGCACTGGAAAGCAATGCCAAAAATCAGTTGCAATAGGGAGTCCTTAATGTAGGGCGATTATCTTCACCAATACTCGCAGAAGAGCTGCAGAATCCGCAGCAGCAACAATAAAAAGATTTCTGCATTTCATGGTAGCGGATTAAGAGCAGAATAGATGAGATATTTCACTGGGTGCTGCTACTTCATACCTCATAGTCAATTCATGCTTGAGCACCAAGACGAGCCAGGACTTGATGTCCCGCAATGCTATTGAGCATAAGAGCGCCCAGAGAAGTGGCTCCTGTATGTATATACATGGATGCAGTGCCTTGCATTCTGTGCAAACACAGCCATTGATGTCTGCCTAACCCACTGAAAGGATATTGTGACAATAAGAAGGCAGCTACTTCACATCAGATGTAGAGGTAAGAATGAAGTTAAAAAGAGATTGATGCAGAAATGATGAAGTCTTGTACACCTGACAATTGTGAGCGCAAGTAGGATTGTATGAGTACAACGACGCAGTTGCCTTTTCAGGTCCTACGCACCTGAAAAGGCATAATGATTGCCCATGCTGCATAGAGTCCTGCTCCAACCAGGAGGGCCAGAGCATGTCCTGCAGCGTATATGGCAACCTGCAGACACAAATTGCAGCCGCAGCTGCGGTGGGCGCACTTGCAATAACAAAGTGCGAAATTCTCACTGCATAGCAGCTAAAGAGAGAGAGAGAGAGAGAGAGCAATGGATACAAAAGCTTGCCTGCATGTAGTAATCTGGGGTGCTAGTGCCCCCAGCCTCTGAGGACGAGGTCGAGGTGGTGTCAATGGAGGCCATACTGAAAGATCAAGTCTTAAAGGGGCACTGGGCATGAGCTACATCTCCAGAAGGTCGGCTTCAACACTTATCGATGCAAGAAAGTATATAATTAAAATTGATGCCACCTGCAGATGCTATGATCACTGTTTGTACACAATACAAGCAGGAATGCTTTCCCCTCATACTTTTATTATATTTATTTAAGGACTGATGGACCTGCAACAGTATCAGAGTGCCAAATTGGTGCTGTTGGGAGACATGGGCGCGGGGAAGTCTTCGCTAGTGCTGAGATATGTGAAAGGGACGTACTTTGATGACCTGGTAGGTCAAGGAACGTGCGTGGGGAAGGAAGCGGTACACTTCGCACGAACTCACTTTGTGCACGCGAATGTCTATGCCCGTGCGCTCGAGCACCACAACAGTCAATCTGATGCATCTGGATTGAGGTGGCCTCAGTATGTGTGAATTGCATGGCCCTTGTGGGTAATGAATGTGTGTAGGATGGGCAAGCACACCTCACAGCTTCTGAGCACCTGCATTACCTTCACGCATGTGCCCCTTCTTTGTGTGCGGTGCAGGCTGCCACAGTTGGAGCTGCATTCCTGACGAAGGTCATCCATGAGCTGGGCATCAAGTTTGAGATTTGGTGGGTGAGGAAGGCTGCTTATCCACCACAGCGTAACCAGCCTCTACATGTTGTGCTGCCTTTCATTACATAGATAAATCCGTTACTGCCATTTGCACGACAGGGATACAGCTGGTCAGGAGCGTTATCATAGCCTTGCACCGATGTACTACAGGTAAGCAGGTGCATCTTCAATCATCATGCTGTGTGTGAGTGTGTGTGT
>LFIK01003543.1_pt1 | contig 12658 bp, 12 predicted proteins | sample 643401 | NCBI WGS metagenome assembly LFIK01 (sample SAMN03777447, study PRJNA286221) | soda lake metagenome | biome: soda lake; feature: Kulunda steppe; material: water; isolation source: sample T5-Br brine of Lake Tanatar-5 | place: Russia: Kulunda steppe | collected 2010-07 | reverse complement strand
TGTGTGTGTGTGTGCATGTACGCAAACCAAGCAGGGAACTAGGTTGCCAGAGGTCGGAGGACTTCTTCAAATCAAACAGTCCTGCCTCAACCTAGTTGCTCCAGAGAACTGAAACTTTTAAACCTTCCAAGCAACCTAAATGCAGCATGTACTTGGCACCAATGGGAAACACTGTATGGGGCCATGGGGCAATTACATGCAGCCAGGTGGCTTCATGCCATCCTCCTGCCTAGCAGGCAGGTGCTTCAAAGACTAACCATTGGAGAAGAAACACATCACGAAAAGCAATGGACACCACAGTACGATTCTGCAGTGGTGGAGGCCCTTCCTCCCGTGTTATCCTCCCATCCAACCACAGATGATAGCCTCTACTCGCGACTCACCCACGGCAGATGACATCAGGTACTGGTTCATGTCTGGGATGGGTGCGTCTTCCATAATGCGCTACCTTGAAGAAGAGGCAAGATTGGATGACGATGGGATGGGGAGGAGTGCAGAAAGGGGGTGGGATGCGGAGGAGCGCAGGGAAAAACAAATATGAAAGGATGTGACGATGTCTTCGGAAGGGAGAGGAAAAACCGATTACCTACTTGGTCATTTCTATAGAAGCTTGGCTTTATATCTAATTTCCTGTAATTGAATTTGTTATGGGGCATGGTATCTGGATACAGCTAAAAGGTTACATTCCAGTGCCTGTTTGAAGAAGGTAGGAAATCAGCTGGCCTCTGCCCTAGAACATCCCTTAGACAGCGGCCGCCTCTAGGTTGTCAATGAGCCAGTTCAAGTGGGCCCGCAGCTGGCGTGCTGCCGGAAAGCGCATGTCTGCGAGTGCCAGAAGCAAGGGAACACGCTATTCAAGACGGTGCCAGCAGGCACTGCAATAGAAAGGAGGCACATTCAAAAGGCACAGGCATAGCCAAAACGTATGCCACAAGAAGGCTTGAGCAGTTTGCTACCTGCAGATCTGATTACATTGTGGCCCTGCTCAATGGTGGCCAGGATGCTGTGGCCTGGAGAGCTTCCCCTCCTCCTTTGTGCTCTGGAAACTCAACAAGAGCATTCTTCTTACATTAATACGTTCGAGCTGAATGCACACACTCATGCCTATAGGGTGGGGTTGGGGCGTGCTGGCAGCATAATGCAAGCTCGTTTCCTAAGCAAAACACAAATGGGCCTACCAACAGCTTATTTCAAGTGCCACAAAACCAGCTGTCTTGCTGTCTACATACATTCTACTGCGTTGGCTCGTTGCGCACCTCGAGGTTACGCTGCACATGGGCGATCTCGCTGCTTGGAGCAATCGGCAATAAAAGCAATCACCCCCACAAATGGCACGAGAAGACCCTCAGAAAATTTAACCCACGCATCATCAACGCTATGCCACATTTCATCAATGAGATCTCCTGACCAGCACTAGAGCGAGCCGGCTGGGCATGCCAACCAAGGCTCAAGGCATCACAGGGCCTGCCCAAGACACCAGACTGCCCTGTCCCACTCCTGTGGATGAGCAGCGCAGCAAGAGGGCTTTGATCGTCTAACTCCAAGCGCCCCAGCAGCCCCGCCACTCACCCCTGGGCACGCCGACTCGGTCGCGCAGGTAAGCTGCTGCGGCCACCACAGGCCCGCCCCTCAGCTCTGCGGCAGGCCCCGACGGCTGCATGGACATGACTTGCAGCGCGTGCTCCGACACCTGCTTCTCCTCCACGCCCACCAGCAGCGCGTGCGCGACGTGGCGCAGGGCCATGTCCGCCGCCGCCGTGTGCTCCTCCGCGCTGATCGCAGACGGGTCAGACAGCGGCGCGGACACGGGGCGCGGACCCGGCTTGCCCGGCCCCCTCAGAGCGAAGCGCGCGATGGCAGTGTGGTTCTTGACCAGGGCTGCCGCAGCCTCAAGGGTGTCTACAGGTGGCGAGTCGCCTGCACGTGCATGCGTGCGTACGTGTGTGTATGTGTGTGTGCCTGTGTGTGTTTGTATGTGCGTATGTGTGCACGTGTGTATGTGTATGTGCGTGCACATGTGCGCGCCTGTGTGTGCATGTGCACGTACGCACTTGCAGTGAATGTCGGGCATGTGCATGTGTTGCTGCACAGGCACATTAAGGGTGAGTTCAAACACGCAGTTTTGATGCAAGGAGCACCATCCTGGTTCAACCTCGCGGCAGATGTTGAGGGCGTTGCATGGCATCAGCACAGGGGGATGCACAGGCGCCTGGCGGCGCGGTGCCAGGCAGCGTGTGCAGCTAGTGTGCAACAGGCAGCGTGTGCAGCTCGTGTGCAACAGGCAGCGTGTGCAGCTCGTGTGCAACAGGCAGCGTGTGCAGCTCGTGTGCAACAGGCAGCGTGTGCAGCTAGTGTGCAGCTAGTGTGCAACAGGCGCCTGGCGGCGCGGTGCCAGGCAGCGTGTGCAGCTCGTGTGCAACAGGTATGCAGATGCCTTGAAGAAAGTAACACATTTCCAGGTTGAATGCGAGTCAGGAGGTCCACCTGGCCGCCACCCTCATGCAGGCAGGAGCTGCAGGGGATGCTCGCAGCATGCACAGCCTTGGCATCATACACCGCACCTAGCACAGGAAGATGGACCGATGCGTGACGGTGTTGGCCTGCGGTCACAAGGTCCTTGCGCAAGGTCTACAGACATGTAAGCATACTTGCACCGCCAACAGCACTAACCGGGCGAAAAGGGCTCCGGCAGGGATGTTGCTGACAAAGGGGCCAGCGGCAGGCGCCAGCTCTCCCCGTCAAGGCCATCGATCTGGGCAGCCACCGGCACGCCCTCATCAATGAAGTAGCAGCCGCCCATTTGGGGGGGCAGGTCATGGCAGTGCGTGTAGTAGTCAGAGTGGCAGCCTAGGTACGTGGGGCGCTTCTCCAGCGCCGCAAACCAGGCCTCGATGCCCGGCCAGCGCCCAGTGCCCCTGATGAAGAAGCCCTTGTAGTAAGCCTGAATGTGGAGCGTGTGCGCGTAAAGCGAGCATGGGGAGGCAGGGCTGGGGTAAGTGGGGCAGATGCCCGCGTGCCCAATTCAGAGCAACAGGGCAGCTGCCAAGCTTGCACACAGAAAGGAAGAAATTGTGCCTTCTCCACACTTGGCCAAGGCTGTGGATTGAGCAGTAGAGTCAACAGCTCGCTTATAGAGGCCACCATTGCCGACTTACAAGTGAAGCCACCATCCGCTCAAGCATCGGAACCATGTTGATATCTGCCAAGCTGATTTCTTCACCAAAGAAGAAAGGTCCCTGTTAGTGTGGAGCATCAAGCACAGCAATGTTTTGAACACAGCAAGGAATCAAGAGCATGCTTTATAAGCTGGTAACACTCAAGCACCAGTCACTCCCCGCACATTTTGCCTGGACTAAATGAATGCAGCAATCATTTGACTTCCAGGCAAAGCGCTTCTTGAGGCACAGTCTGAACGCTAGTGTTTGTGCTGGGTCCAGCAGCAATGCTTGATCCCCATGCCCTTAAAATTGGAAGGCATGATCCTCCTCCTTGAGACTGCTCCTTGACTTACTTGACAGCATGCCTTGTTCTGGCAAATGTGAGCCACAGCTAGCCCATCTCCCTGGACAAGTTGTGCCCCCAAAATATTGGCCAAGCTATACTCTCACATAATCTGGCACTGAGCTTAACACTGTCCCAGGAACATGCTTGCTGAGATTTCTGGAAGCTCACCCCTGCTGCCCTCATCTCCGAGTCCACCACATCCAGGATTGCCTCGCAACGGCTCTTTCCGGCTGCCTGGTTCCAATCGCTATAGAAAAAGCAATCAGCAAAGGAAGGAGAAGCTAACCAAGAGCATTGCTCTTCTTCACATGCAGTTAGCACTCTCCGGCAGGATTAAACTGGTAGGAAAGGACAACAAGTGCAAGCAGTGCGCTGAAGCAGGATCCAGACATGCACGCTCGTTACTTGTCAGCAACATGCTGTGGCATCATTTGCATGGCGTGAAGCACGGATAGAGCTTCTATGAAAATATGCTGTGCGTGACGAGTGCCCTTCAAAAGCCCAAAATTGTTCCTGGAAGCCATTGCTGCTCTGAGAAGAAGAAGAAGAAGAAGAAGTGTGATTCTCAGGGGTGCAGGTTGCACAGTGCCGAGCAAAACACAAAGATGTGTACATGAAGCACTACAAATCATGCCCCTGCAAATTGCAAGAGAAGCTGTACCTTGCTTGCAAAGGGTAGATGCACAGCAGACAGCCATCGTCCGTGATGAATCCCACTATGCATGACACATATTGTTTGCGATTGTGCAAATCACACTTACACGTTGCAATGCACGCCAAGTAAGGCAATTTGGGGTGCCCTTGTGCACAACCAGGTTTGACTCTTATCGTGTGCCCCTGTGTCCTGCTTTTGGTGACTGCCCTGAACAATGCACGTCAATTCCACCTGCACAGCCAGCCAAGCCATTCAGAGAACAGCCGTCGCTCTAGACGCATCAGTTGCTCCGCTCGCTGCACCTCTTGGCTGTTCCCACGAGGAATGAGCGGTTTGTTCTCCGGAAATTCCTGGGTGCACAGACCGGAGTGTGTGTGAACAACAAGCTTGTGGACACTGCAGGTTGGTTGAAGGTGCCAGTACGACTTGGATTTTGCAGGAGAGCCTTCAGCCTGAGTCTCAGGGAGCTTGCAGACGGGGAAAAAAACTTAATTGTCATTTGTGCAAGGTTGGAATTGAGCTTTATGTCACTTGAGAGCCAGTGTATTCCCACCTGCTCCAGGAGCATCATGATGCGCATTGACTCCGTGACAGGTACCCCACCATCAAGCTCGAGCACTGGTAGCAGCCCAGAGGGCACCTGTGTGGCAAGTGCATGTGAGGAACATTTTTAGGTTGAAAAGAAGCAAACCGAGCATGCAGGCTGGCATTTCCAGCACATGTGCGTGAAGCGAGGAATAGAAAAGGAGGAAGAGAGGGGAAAGCCAATTTGGCCAAAGCTTCAGGACTGGCAAAATGTGCGAAAGAATAATCAATTGAGTGAGTGGGTTTGTTGCATGAGCTGAGATTCCCCATCTTTTGCTTCTTACAGTGTGAGTGCGCGGTGCAGCACTTCGGTGCTTGCATCAGGATTTACCTTGGCCATGAACTCTGGAGGTTTGGGACCATAGCACCTCATGTTGATTTTCTCCACGATGTATGGGATTTGCTTTTCCTCCAGTTGTAGCCTGAAAGCGGATAATGGTAATCCCCTCTCTTGCTGGGTGGTGCTCCTTGTAAGCAGAAACAGGACTTGCTGCAGATTCTCAGAGCTATTGAGTGCACATTTATGTTTGAACAATGTATAGTATGTGTTGCACACACTGTGATATCTCATCTTAAAGATCATGGCTGGCTCTTCAGAGCTTTGCAATATGCAAACCAAAACCAGCATGGTTTTTTGGCCCCCTGCGCAGCATTGGCCTCGCATGGCTCTTTTTTGCGTGTATATTATAGGGCAAACACTTAAAAGGGAACCATATTTGCTCCATGCTGCATTACTGATCACAGAGCAAGCGTTTTGTGTAGCACTGCTCGGAGCACCTGACGCGCGTCACTGTCATTGATACCTGCATTCGCACACCACTTAAGTGTATGGGGTGCCCTGACTGCATATCATCCATGCGCATGCATATAGGAGCACTGTGCGCTCATGAATTCAGGCTGCTTGCTGCAAGCAGTAACAGGCTCACCAGATTTTATTGCAGTAAGGACACCAGCTGGCAGAGTCGCGATAAAATTTCACCCGGATGGCAGAGTCCGGCTGACCAAAGGTGCGTTTTGTAGCTTTCGCATTGTTGGGGCCAATGTTGGGGTCTGTGAAGAAGTCCACGCCCAAAGCCTGCTGCTTGGCCCTGCGGTGCATCATGAAGCGAAAACCGCAGAGCAGACTTTGGTGCAGACCTTTTGAACACTTGACAATGATCTTGACACAGCAGTGGCTGAGGAAAAGCAAAGGGGCTTGTTAGACTAACTGGCTGTGATGGGCTGAGCTCAGATGCTCACAACAACATTTTAGTATTGCAAAGGTAGGTTTACATCAATCCAAGTCAGCGCTCCCTGAAATTGCTGCAGTGGACCAGAGGCAACAGAGAACTGAGACTGACACAAAAGATTCTAGGCATACAAATCTTGGACGGACAAGACGCAATTTCTTGTTTTACGCTTGTTCAACGTATTCGTGGGATTCAGGAAAGCAGTCAGCTTCCATAGAGCAGCAGACCCCCTTCACCTGAACAGACAGATGGCATTGCACAAGGCCAGCAGAGACGCTACACATTTTACTTGACAAAAAATGCATGCACAGCGATTCATCAAGCACTCACTTGACCATGGCCTCAAGGGACTCCCAGGAGGGTGCAGTGCCTGAAAACCAAACTGGGGGCATTGATAAGGCATTCTTCATGGAGCCCGGGGCTCCTTGGATCTGTTGAATCATGCATGAGATACAGCAGCATGGTATCGCCGGGGGGCATTTAAAAGGAGAGAGGCGTTGCAACAAAAGCTGCAGCGTACATTGTGAGGCAGAAATGTTGCACAACTGCAAGTCCCCCATCTGCCATTCTTACAACCATTTACAACCCTTAACTTACTCCAAGCTTGCTCAAAAAACCTCCAATCATGTCCACGCCAGATGCACCGCACACGTATTTGGGGATCTCGTACGTGTTTTTGCTTGTGAAGCTTCTGCTATGGCCCGCACGGTGGGAACCTTGAGACCTTATCAAATAAGGGTTAGCTAGAAGTCTTGTGCGAGGTCCAACTGCCGGAGCTCTCTGCTTCCAAACTTGCATACTAGACCTTTTGTGCCACCTCTGGACTCTCAAGGCTTTTCCTGAGAAACTAAGAATAAAAATTAAATATGTCGATGATGAACCACGAACAGAGGGTGCTATTAAGAGGCTCTTCATGCAAACCCATCAGGTGCATTTGACCAACAATGGTAAGAGAGGGAGAGCAAGAGAGGCACAAGCCCAAGACGTAGACCCGGCAATGGGTCATGCTCCTCTCAAGAAAGCCAGAATACCCACAAAAGGCAAGACGTGTGAAGGAAGTACTGCCCAGTGTTTATTAGCAGCAACTTTCATTTCAATGGTCTAGAGAATCAAACTTACGTCTGCTTCCAAAAGCATACTTGGCAATGAGTCGAACGAGCTGTGCCATGCTCGTCCCGCACACTCATTTGCCTGCATGCACATTGTTTAATGGTTTCCGAAGGCACGCATACACTGTCCCAGATCTTATACTCAGTTCAGTTTTTGTTCTCCTATACTCCTACTCTGCAGGTTTGTCAGTCTTAAGCCGCGAGAACCTCGGCTACTTAGCTCTCTTTGGCACTGCCCTGCTTTGGGGAAGCTGGACACCGAGCCTACGCCTGCTGTACCAGATTGAACAGTGAGTGCTTAGTTAGCTGGTTGTCTCGACAAAGTTGCTTGGCCTCGTGCTTCTTCATGGAGGTGCCCGTTTGCAGGTCGCCAAACATGCAAAGTGTTCAAGCTAGCCTTTGATTTTTGTTGGAGGGTGTTACTGGGAGCAAGAAATGGTGCATCCCTATCTTTCGCCAAGACGAGCATGCAGAGGACTTTTCCCTTTGAGGAAAGACACTTGAAGTTTTGATCTTCAAACCTAGAATCTGCAGCATGGGTGCTTGTTGTTATTTGTTTATTTTCCTTTCCTCCTTTATCCTACCCAACATCCTCCCAACGCCCCAACAAGATGCTGCAAGCTTTACTCTCTTAAGTACAGGGTCTAATCAGGCATATATGCACACATGCATGCAGCCCCCCTGATCCGCCCTTGCTGAATGCTCTCCAAGCCGTGCTGTCTGCGTTTTTCCTCATCACTGCCAACTTAGCCTCCAGCGCCACCAGCAGCAGGGGTGGTGAGGGTGAGCATGTTGCCCCCCTGCTGCACGAAGATGCAGGTGCGTGCCCACTCGGTGCCTCGTTGTACAGGAATTAATTCAGTGCCAATCCACAGCAAAAGGCATGTCACGGCTTCTAGAGGGTGAGGCTCGGCGTGGATGAGGCTCAGTCCAAGGGGATCATATTAAGGGTGCCTCAATAATTAAAATTTGAGGCATTGCCTTGAGAAACTTCAGGATTATTGCTACTTGTGGCCAAGGAAGTGGGAGCTCTATCCTATCTGTTGTTGATCTTGGTTAATGTTGCTGGCGCGCGTGTGTGTGTGTGTGTGTGTGATAGCAGCCCTTCTGGTGTGCAAAGGCATGCACAGGAGCAGTTAGAGATATGTTTGCCATCAATGAGCAGCAAGTGCGCTTGTTGATGGACGCCGCAGATGGCAAGGTTGCAATGACTCACGACCCAGAAGCTGGGGGCTACAGCGTAGCTGCAGCATCACATCCAGGTGTGCGGGTACGCTCATTGAAACAATCCCTCTCAGGATTGAAAAGCTAGACTGACCTCTCCATGACAAAAGCTTGGTCCATGGTGTAGATGGAGCCCCAGAGCCCTCTGAATGCCCAGTGTATACTAGTTATGGCATTATCTCACTCCTCGTCGCATGCTCTTAACGAGGCATTGGCAAGTGCGTGCTTACGTTTGCCTCTCTTCTGCTCATGTACGTCCATGAAGCAGGGAATGAAGAGCTTCCATGGCGTGCTCCTCGAAATGGCATAGACAGAGCCTTGGCTCTAGGCCTCAACTGGAGGAGCAAGAGCTTGTGGGTAGCCGGGGGAGAAGTAAGTACCTTATCCCTGCTTGAAAAGTTACCAATGCCTGCACTAATATTCAAAAGGTTTTGGGGGGTATAGCCAATTGGCTACACATGGTGCCTCTACCAAAAAACAATTTAGCAAGGCCAACAATTTTGTTTGTCTTTTTTGCGCAGCCAAATCTTGACAAGTACTTAGGTAACATTACTCACCAAACTGAATATCAATGATAAAAACTACTCCCAATTTCACACCTAGGGCGTGTGCACATTGACTGCCAGATCCCCTCGCCTGTAACAGGGTCTGTATCAATGCAAATCTCCCCTCAGCCCAGCCTTCAAAGTGGTTACCATGCAAATAAAGCTAAGTATCATGCCTTTGATTGATTCTTAATCGCCATCAGAGATGGTGATAGGCTGTTGCTGCTGCTGCGTGCCCAGTGGCGCTCCAACTCAACAAGGAATTTTGTTGAGATCACCCAGCTTGCGCCCCCCTGGGTGCCTTGGCTACCCATCCTGCCCCTCCCGGTAGCGCTTCCTTCGCCCAGCAGCCTTTCCCTGAGTATCTCCTCCTGCTGCAGTGCCCTTGCTGCTGCTCCCCCCCGGATGTGCTTGCATAGGCCGCATCAGCTGCTAGGGTTGTTGCTGCAGGGGGAGTATCAGCTGCTGCTGCTGCTGCTGCTGCTGCTGCTGCTGCTGTTGTTGTTGTTGGTGGTGGTGTTGATGGTGGTGGAGGAGAGGTGTTAGGCTGGGCTGGGGCAGGCTGAGCAGGGGTAGGTTGGGCATTTGCCCAGGACTCTCTCAGAACACCCCCCTTATCTAAAATCATAAATATTGGCTACTACAGGTGCTCCGCAGAAATCTTCTCAGTTGCCAATTGGCCTCACAGGGTGCCTGCTGGGCGTCGCTGCGTCTACGTCATTTAGATGCAAGTCTAGCAAAAGCATTGCGCTCATGAAAAACACCAAATGCCTGAGCCAATTTTGCATCTGTCTTGATGATGGGCAAGCAAGACATGTCGATGGAGTCTCACAAGCCTGGTTGATGCATTCTCTGGCATGATAAGCTCACCAGAGAAAAGATGAAACCGCATCAATTCGTGGTAATGTGTTATCATCTCAATTGGAACAGGTTATGCATTGTTGCCTCATTGAGAAGGTCTTATCATGGCATTGTGGCCAACCTATGCTTGTTTAGACAATGTAGTACCTTTTCTCTTAATTGATGCATTGCCCTTCTGTGCTGCAAGCCATCACAACACCTCAATCCAGTTTGTTAATAAGCACGCATGTCTCTAAACAATCACATAATTAGTGCATGCCAATGAACAATTTCAGGGTAAAGGGCGCCGCTTTTGGTTGAATGACACAGATGAACCAGTGACAAATGATGTACGGATGCAGGTTGGGCTTTGGATGTGTCTCGCCTTTGGTCTTGAAGTTGCAGGAGTGCAGGTGAGAAGAAATGAGTGTGCTAGTGTAGGCGCGCACAACCTCAAGCCACGCAAAGTTGGCTTTATTTGATTTGTTTAGAGGGAAGACATTTGAGGTAATTCATGTTACCTGGGAAACTTTATGCATGTTGTCAGAACTGCTTTGCGCCATTATTGTAAATCAAGAGGCACGCAAAGAGGAAGGAGTGGTCCAGCTGATTTTCCCTTGGAGAAAATGTAGAAAAATCAAATTATTGAATTGAAAGTAATGACTAAGTTGTGTGAAGTGTCAAAGACATGAAGCCTACTGCCTCCTTTGACAGCATTGTGTTCAAAATCTCCCCGGGAACATACAAGGAAAGTAGCTTTCTTCCTATTAACTAAGAAGATAATGCAGGGCGCATTCACATGTGTGACGAAGATGCAAGGAGCTTTTCAAGCCGCGGCATTGATGTGAAGAGCACCCTTGCTTGTCATGCATGCAGCTCACCAGCGCAACAAAGACAGCGTTTCTGAATCAAGTCTCTATGCTTATCACGCCGCTCCTGGTGTACGCTTCGGGGCACGAAGTACGCTTTGTTGAGTGGCTGGCATGTGGACTAGGCCTGCTCGGTTCAGGTGCGTTGACTTGTACAAAAATGGAATTAGGATATCTTGTGACCATGGACGCTTGGAGGCTGAGAGTTTCAATGTTAAGCGCCTGAATGGGCATGCATAGTTTCCTGAAACAGGATATCAGCAGAAAAGAAAGCATTTGACAATCATCACTATGGCTATAGAAGCAGATAGCCTTGAAGCAATGTATAAACAATGAAATCCTCCTCGATCCTTTCTGTGATAGATAAGGCAGGTGGCAATCAGCTGCCTTCATCATTCATCAATTGACAGCAGGCCATGTAAAAATGAGCGTGCGATGCTGATGATGCCTCTAATTACTGGTACGTACATGCTACTTTGTTTGGTTCAATGATGGAATGGTTGTATGGCTTGACACGAATAATGTGCCTTTTTCCCCCATAACCTTGATTGCTGTCAGGCCTAGTAGCAGTGGATGCGCTCAATGCAAGTGGCAGGGAAGTTGAGGAGGAAGAGGCCATAGCCAATCCACAAATGGGTACCAGCAGTGAGGTAAGCGTCATGTGCACGCACAGATCCCGTGCGGCTGTGATGTCGTCCCAGGATTGAATACTACCATTCAGAAAGATGATTGATGGCATGACATATGGTCCTGAAATAGTGATTTGAATAAAGTGCATCATGCATCAATTTACCATATTGTTGATAAACACCTGGTTTGGATTGTTTCAAGGCAAGGTCACGCAAAATTTCCTATAGTTCAGGCAAAAATGTAATCCAGGCAATTGCTTTTTTCAAGAAGTAGACAAAAAAATTTGAACGTGGCTGTTCACACACAAAATTTCCTTAAATGTTTGGGATATTGAGACGTGTTTTCCCATGATAAGAGGTTGGGGTATAGCCCAATATGGACGTATATAGCGCTATATAGCGATATAATGCTAAAGTGCACAATATCACAGGCGCTATAAACGCCGGATCTCCCCCCGCCAGCCCGGATTTTTTCATCAAACTTGAATGGGGGATGGATGGAATATGATGTATACACCCCTCTTGCAAAGTTAGTGAGGATTTTTTTCATTTGGTCGCGTTTTATGTCGTCGTAGGCTCCGATATAGCGCTAAATTTGGTGCACTTGTGCTACCAGTAAGGGCCAGGCGCCTCATGCACACTATCCTCTCTACACGCCCGCACCCCCATTTTGGCAGCTATCTACCTGGATGGGTTACCCACACTCAAAACTGGCATGAATACATGTGCCACAGCTTGTTTGGGCCCTGTGCTTGTGCCCATAGCACAGCCGCACCAGCGTGAAAGCATGCGGTAGTACTATTGGTACCCGTAGTACTACGTGTACTGGTGCATGCATGTGTCCTCGTGTGCAGGCATGCCAGTGTAGCTTGTGTGTTGTATTTGTGATTGTGTATTGATGATTAGTGAGGCAAAGGGCTGTTCCAGTGAGGGAGAGAAGAAGGGAGCTGCCAGTGAAGTTGCGCCACTCGTGATGCCTTGCCCAAGCTGCACTTTGCTGCTCTTGCTGCTGCTTGCACCCATTCCTTAGCCTTGACTTCCAGCTACTGTGCCTGGTCAAGGCTTTGTGCGCTGCTTACCAAGCTTGTTCACCACAGCAGACATGACTAAGTTGGCACATATCGGAACCATCTGGGGCAACCTGGCCAGACGCATTTTTCTTCCCCATACACGACATGAATATAATCTGATTCATAGTATCAATTCAGGCCAACCCTTCACTGGAGGGGAGCCTGAAACGAGTGAATCAGCAGGGTACCATATTTGCTTCTTATACCCTGAAATCATTATAAGCGCAATACAGTGCTATATAGCTAAGGATGGGTACCCAACTCGCCGAGGCTCGCCGAGGGCAAGCCTCGCAGAGCCTCGGAGAGCCTCTTTGCAAAAAGCTCCAAAGCCTCGGTGACCCTCTTTCACTGAAACAGCGCCTAGACGCGCTCAAAAAATTTCAGATAAATCATGTAAAT
>LFIK01003542.1_pt1 | contig 12660 bp, 8 predicted proteins | sample 643401 | NCBI WGS metagenome assembly LFIK01 (sample SAMN03777447, study PRJNA286221) | soda lake metagenome | biome: soda lake; feature: Kulunda steppe; material: water; isolation source: sample T5-Br brine of Lake Tanatar-5 | place: Russia: Kulunda steppe | collected 2010-07 | reverse complement strand
TGAGACTGCAATTTCCAGGCACGCCGCATCGGGAATAATCCAGCTGCGCGGCTTGTCACGCGCCATGGCCTGCGCCTCACGCCACTCGCACACCGCCTGCAGCACGGCGAGCTGCCGGGGCTCCAGCTTCCAGGCCGACTTGATTCTCGTGTAGTAGGCAGTCGACGCACTGCCAGCGCTCTCAATCGCCACCTTTCCATCATCGAAGACCCAGTCAAGCTTGTTTTCGGCCTCCACTGCTGCCCGCATGTCGCGGTAAATCGGGAGGAGATAGGCAACGTCCAGTGCCGCATAATCGCACTGGGAGTGACTCAGGGGACGCTGCAGCCAGTCAGACCGCGTCTCACCCTTGTCCAGCGTGATATTGCAGTAGGCCTCAACCATTGCCCTGTAGCCCAGCCCGAAGCCACGATCCAGAAAGCCCGCGGCACGCTGGGTGTCGAAAAGCGGCTGTGGCGACAGCCCCAGCCAGCGATCAAATACCTCGAGGTCCTCACTTGCCGAGTGCAGGACCTTGACGGTTCGCTGGTCGCTGAAGAGGGCCCGGATAGGATCGGTATCCTCAATGCCCAGGGGATCAACGAGCAGCGCGTGCTCGCCCGCACTCAACTGGAGCAGTGCAATCTGCGGGAAGAAGGTATTGCGGCGCATGAACTCGGTATCCACCGCCACTGCTTCAACCCCAACCAGCGCGGCCAGCGCATCCTCGAGCTCCGTCTGGCCTGCGACAAGCGTCCAGTTCACGAGCGCACCACTGGCGTTCGCCCACTGAAGGCATGCATGAGGGTCGAGCCGTCGACATATTCGAGTTCGCCACCAAGGGGTACGCCATGCGCGATGCGCGATATCCGGACGCCGCGTGAGGCAAGCATCTCTGTCATGTAATACGCGGTTGCTTCTCCCTCAACGGTCGGGTTGGTCGCGAGTATCACCTCGGTGATACCCTGCTCCTCAACCTGGGACTGCAGGCGGTCAAGGCCGATATCCTCAGGCCCGATACCGTCGATGGGCGACAGGTGACCCATCAGGACAAAGTAGCAGCCGCGATACCCCCCCGCCTGCTCGACCGCGAGAACATCGCCCGGTGTCTCCACAACGCAGAGCGTCTGCTGGTCGCGCCGTGGATCGCTGCAGATCTCGCAAAGCGCCAGCTCCGTGAGGTTCCTGCAGCGCTGGCAGCGGCCGATCCGATCCACGGCATGGCGCAGTGCATCCGCGAGGGACGCAGCACCGCTGCGGTTGCGCTCTAGCAGATGCAGGGCCATGCGCTGGGCAGACTTCGGTCCAACGCCGGGAAGGCAGCGCAGGGAGTCGATCAGCGTCTCGAGGGCGGGACTGAATTTCATGTGCGTCAGAACGGCAGCTTGAAGCCCTCGGGTAGGTTCAGGCCCGAGGTCAGCTGCGACATGGCATTCTTGTTCTCCGCCTCGACCTTGCGCACCGCGTCGTTGACGGCCGCCCCGAGAAGGTCTTCCAGAACACTTTTCTCTTCAGTGAGAACGCTGTCGTCTATGCTCACGGAGCGAACATCATGGCGGCCGTTCATCACAACGCGCACAAGTCCTGCACCGGACTCACCCGTAACCTCCTGCTCGGCGAGGGATTCCTGCGCCTTCTGCATTTCAGCCTGCATTTTTTTTGCCTGCTGCATCATTTCCATCATACTTCCCTTCATGTCCTACTCTCCCTTGCGCCAGATATCAGCGACTTGAGTTGTTGCAGATCAGTCCCGCGAGTCCCGGAGCTCTATCCCCGACTCATCAAGTGTAGCGGCAAATCGCGAAATCAAGGCGGCAAGACGAGGGTCGGCGCGTATTTTCGCCACCGCAGCCGCGTGCCTTTCGGCAGACACCCGCTTGTCGATCTGTGCCGGCGTCTCGCCTGACAGCGGGCCCGGCTCGATGTTGATCACCAGGGTCGCCTGCTCGAGTGACCGGCGCAATGCCGCCTGTATGCGCTCGACGTGACGCGCATTGAACAGATTGGACTGCTCAGGGTCCAGCCTCAGTTCCACCTGATTTCCCTCCTGCCGGTGCCAGGCGCAGTTTCTTGCCGTGAGCAGCGTACTGCCTGTCAGTCCCAGCCGTGGTAGCAGGTCTGCCCAGTCCGGTTGAGCGCCAGCGGGTGGCGCCTCAGGCTTTTTTACCGGTGTGCCGACCTCGCCGGCATCGTGACTGCGTTCCCTTACAGGTGCTTTCGCGGGTGCTTGCAGTGACGCATTCGTGGGCGGCTCGCGGGGCGCGGGAGCAGCAGTCAGCGGACGGAAAGCGAGCATGCGCAGAAGGATCATTTCGAACGCAGCGCGGGTGTCTGCGCTGACCAGCATGTCCCGCCGCCCATTCACCGCCATCTGGTAGCACAGCTGCACGTCCTCACCGCTGAAAGCGGCCGCGAGGCGCAGCAGTTCCCCGGGGTCGTCTGCATCCGGCGGGACCGCGTCAGGAACAACCTGAAGAACCGCCAGCTGGTGCAGAAGCGCAGCAATCTCGTCAACGGCGCTAATGAAGTCGGCACCGCTTTCGGCCATGCCCGCAACCAGCTCGAGCATCGCCGGGGCATCCTCACGCACCAGAGCATCCAGCAGCTGACGCATCGCCGTGTGGTCGGCCACGCCCAGCATGTCTCTGACGTCTGTCTCGGATAATTCACCGCCACCAAAACCGATGGCCTGATCCGTGAGGCTGAGGGCATCGCGCATGCTGCCAGCTGCAGCGCAAGCGATCAGCCTGAGCGCCGCCTCCTCGTATGGAACCCCCTCCGCGTCGAGCACGGTGCGCAGGTGCCCTGCCACTTGCTCTGGCGGCATGTTCTTCAGATTGAACTGCAGGCAGCGTGAAAGAACGGTTGCGGGGAGCTTCTGCGGGTCAGTGGTTGCCAGCAGGAACTTCACGTGGGGTGGAGGCTCTTCGAGGGTTTTCAGAAGCGCGTTGAAGCTGTGCGACGATAGCATGTGCACTTCGTCGATAAGGTAGATCTTGAAGCGGCTGCGGGTGGGCGCGTACTGGACGTTATCCAGCAGTTCTCGCGTATCGTCCACCTTTGTGCGCGACGCAGCGTCGACCTCGATCAGGTCGACACTGCGACCCTCGGCGACTTCCACACAGGCACTGCACTGGCCGCAGGGGCTGGAGCTGACGCCCCGCTCGCAGTTGAGACACTTCGCCAGGATGCGTGCGACCGTGGTCTTGCCCACTCCCCGGGTGCCGCTGAACAGGTAGGCATGATGCAGTCGATCCTGGTCAAGTGCGTTTGCCAATGCCTTGAGCACGTGCTGCTGGCCAACCATCTCTTTGAAGGTGCCCGGACGCCACTTTCGGGCGAGAACCTGATAGGACATGCCGTGTATTACGCTCCCGCGGTATCTGCACAGCAGCATAACCCATGGGCCGCGAGCTCAGAACCGTGTCTGTCGCGATACAGGAGATCCTGCGCTGCGCCTTTCTGCGTTGTACTGGCCGTAGCGTTGCGCTGGCGCAAAAGAAAAGAACAATGGTGGAGGCAACCCGAACAGCCACACCCCGGCACACGCATCGGCAACTACCGTTGCTCCCTTCCGGGCCTGGCGGGGTTCACTGCCTGTCGTTGCGAGGGGACCATCCGGGCTACCATGACGCCGCCTCAACGGCTGCGCCATTATCAGCGATTGGGCGGTCGCACGCAAGCCGGCTTGCCCACAGCGCAGTCGGGACGATGGCGAGCCCCAATCGTGCTAGCATAATGGGTGAATTTGTACGCCAGAGAGACCGACCTTTGCATCAAGAGACGACACCGCACATGAAGACTCTGCGCGCGGCAGTAACCCTCCCCCTCATGCTCGCCTGGCTGATGCTTTTCCCCGCCGCCACCGCACAGGAAGCAACAGAGGGCCCGAGCACCGGCAGCCTGCAGCAACTCTCACAGCGACTGGAGCAAGCCAGCGATATTCCCGAGGATGAGCGGGCGAGTCTGGCCAGTGACCTGGATTCCGCAAGCGCCGCACTTGCCTCCGCGCGTGAAACCGCCGCAAGAGCCAGGGAACTGGCCAGCCGCATAGAGCGCAGTGAAGAAGAGACGGCGCGCTTCGAGTCGATGATCAAGAGCGCGTCGCAGGACCCCGTCAAGGAACCTGACGCTGACGCCACAGCAGAGGAGCTTGAATCAGAGATTCAGCTCATCGTGGCGGATCGACGCAGCGCAACGGCGCGTCGCGCCGCGGTCGACGCCGAACTTACGTCGGCCCGCCAGCAGCGGGTAGCGGAGCGCGAGCGACTGGCCGACATCCAGGTCCAGCTTGAGGCACTCCCCACCCCTTCAGCCTTCACGGGAGATGCATCGATACAGGAGCGCATATCGGACGCGCTCACCGAGGCCCAGCGCGCACAGCTGACGGCCGAGATCGACCTCCTGACGCGAAGAATGCGCGGGCAGCCCGCGCTTGAGAGCATCCTCACCGCCGAGCGGAACTGGCTTGATGTGAGAATCAACCGCCAGGATCGCCGACTGGAACTGCTCTCTGAGGCGCTGCGCAAGGCGAGCCAGAGCGAGGCGCAGAAGCAGATAGAGGCCGCTCGACGAATCGCTGAAAGCGTGGGCGCGGAGCATCCGCGGCTAGCGCAGCTGGCCGCGGAAAACCTCGCCCTGGCAGAGAAGCAGGAGTCACTGAGCGTGGAGCTGGACGCGGCGCGACGGGAGATTCGCGAGCTGCGCGAAACTTACGAAGCGCTGGAGCGGGACGCATCGCTGTCCCAGCGTAGACTCGCGGTATCAGGCCTGCAATCAGAGCTGGCAGACGTTATGCTGACCCGGCTGCGCACGCTCCCGGGTCAGCGTCTCGTCTCCAGCCGAATCGCGCAGCGCAACAGCCGAATCAATTCCGTTACCGTCGTGGGAATTGATTACGACGAGAGCCTGCGCGCACTGTCTGACCGCGGCGCATTTCTCCAGTCACGCGTTCCCGATCACGCCGAGTGGGACGCAGAGAAGCGTGCCAGGCTGAACTCGCTCATGGACCAGCGTCAACGTCTGCTGCGGGACAACTCGCAGGCAGCAGCCCAGCTGCAGCAGATCCTGATTGATACCAACGAAGTCGCAGGCAACCTCTTCACATCCATAAGGAATTATGAAGAGTTTCTCACAAGCAATCTGCTGTGGACCAGGAATCACAGCTACATGGACCCACTGCGCCTGACAGAACAGCTCAGACTCCTTATAGCTATGGATGGGCTACTGCAGCTGCGCAGCAATCTGCCAGAGGCGGCGCTGAAGGCGCAGCCCCTGCTTCTCACGTTTCTGGTAGGACTGGGCCTGGTATTCAGGCGCAAAATAAAGAAGAAAATCAACGAGCAGCTTGGCAAGCCCGTGCGCCCGCGCGACGAGCGCAGCGACCGCATCTTCAGCGGTATCGCCCTGAGCCTGGCCTACACGCTGCCCGTGCCTCTCATCGTACTGATTTCCTCACTGGTGATAGGCAATGCCGCAGGGACGAGCGTCCAGCTTGGGGGGATCGCGGAAGGCCTGAGGCTGACCGCATTCCTGCTCTTCGCCTTCGGCTTCCTTCGTCACATTTCAGGACGGCTGGGGGTCGGGCGTCGGCGGCTGAAATGGAACGGACAGAAAATGGACTGTCTGCGGCCGGCCCTCAGGTGGCTCGCGCCCGTCGTCGTCACCGGCGGATTTTTTGCAAGTTTCGGCCTGTCAACATCGCCTACCGACAGCGGCGGCCCGCTGACGGCCATCGCCACGCTGGCCATAACAGCAGGCCTGTTCCTCTGCAGCCTGCGGGCGCTGCGAAGCGATCTCTTCGACGCTGACCGGATATCCCTGTACGGTTTTCGCCTTATATTGATAATGACGGGAGCGATTGCCGTCATGCATCTGAGCGGACACCTCTTCGCTGCACATCTTTACCTGAATTCGCTTGGCCTCTCCATCGTCGCGACCCTGATCATTCTCTTCGTCGCCAACATCCTCCACAGAGTGGGCCTTATCTTCAATGCGCACATTGAGCGACGCACGCGCGAGGAATCCCGTGCCAAGGAAGATACGGGCGAGGCCGCACTGGACAATGCCGAGGATCTGGCGACGGTTGCAGCGCTATCCGAGGCCAAGACCCAGATGCTCAGCCTGCTGCGCGTCCTGGGCCTGATCGTGGCACTCTGGCTGATCTGGTCACCGGCACTGCCGGCACTGAACATTTTCAATGAGATCGGCCTCTGGAACGTGGTGGACTCAACCCTGCCGGACGGGGAGCTGCGCACGGTATCGCTGGCCACCCTGATCAACGCGATCTTCATTCTGGTGGTCACCCTCCTGGTAACGAAACACCTCCCGCCCCTGGTCGACGTGTTTCTCATGGAGTGGACCAGCGTCACGGCCGGCAGCCGCTACGCCATCAAGATGCTGATGCAATACATCATCATCGGCACCGGCCTGACGATAAGCCTGTCGTTGCTCGGCTGGGAATGGGGAAAGGTGCAATGGCTGGTGGCAGCGCTGGGTGTGGGCATCGGCTTTGGCCTGCAGGAGATCGTGGCAAACTTCATCAGTGGCCTGATACTGCTGTTTGAGCGCCCCATCCGGGTGGGTGACATCATCTCCGCCGGGAGCGGGGACGGAACCGTGACACAGATCAATGCACGCGCCACCGTGATAGAGGCCTTCGACGGTAAAGAGCTGATGGTGCCGAACAAGGAACTTATCACCGGCGTGGTGACCAACTGGTCCCTCACCACCTCCAATCTGCGTGTGGTGATCACGGTTGGCGTGGCCTACGGCTCGGATGTCCGTGAAGCCATGCGCATTCTCATTCAGGTAGCGAAAGACAATCCTTCGGTACTGGACGAGCCGGCGCCATCAGCCACGTTCGAGGACTTTGGAGACAATGCCCTGGTTCTCTGGCTGCGATGTTACGCCGAGCGCGAGTTCCCCAGGGTCTGGACGGAGCTGCGAACGGAGATCAACGAGCGCTTCAACGAGGCCGGCATCAGCATTTCTTTCCCGCAGAGAGATGTGCATCTCGATGCAGAGAGTCCTATACCCGTGCAGATAATGCAGCCGGTGGGCCCGTCGAACAACCCGGGTACCACAGAGACCACAGGCGGCAGGCAGGACTGACTATCAGCGAGCGTCGACCAGGTCGCCCCCGCCTCTGTCTGCCTTGCGCAGCGCCTCCACGCGCTCAGCGAGGGGGTGCACGTGATCATCGTAGCTCTCCAGCTCGTGAAGCGCGCGGGCGAGGTCACTCAGGTAGCGATGGTTGGTGCCGCTCGGGCCCGCAGACCTGGCTATATGCAGGGCCAGTTCATCCAGCGTAGCCGGGCCCAGGTAGGCCGGATTGTCCTCTGAGGCAACATAGAGAAGCCCGGACACCACCGCATTCCGATCATGCAGTTCGATCGACACCTCATGCCGCGAGTAGCCGTTCTTTTCGCGGTAGTCGAGGTGATCGTAGACCTCGGGGGCCACCAGATAGGCAAGGCCCTTGCATACAACGCCCGGTGTTTCGATCAGGGTGACGACCCGACCCGGTGACGCGGGCGTGCCCCGATGATCGTGGGAACCCTGCCAGAAGCGTCGCGACCAGCCGCTTATGGAGGCGACGCTACGCTCGATATAAGGGAAGTCCACTTTGTAGATGAGCGACCCGTAACCGAAAACCCAGCTCGGCTGCTTGTCTTCCGTCATGAAAAAAGCTCGTTGAATCGAGAAAGGACACTTGAAAAGTGGCGCGCCCACCAGGATTCGAACCTGGGACAACCGGCTTAGAAGGCCGATGCTCTATCCAGCTGAGCTATGGGCGCACGGCGCGAAGTGTACCGTGGCTCGGAGCCTACGGAAATAACTGCAGCAAAGAAAGGCAGGATTTGCCGATAATACAATAGTTGGGGTGGCCGACGGGTCTTGAACCCGCTACCTCCGGAGTCACAATCCGGTGCTCTACCCGGTGAGCTACGGCCACCATGGACAGGGTTGACACGAAAAACCGCCTTTTCGTGGCCGAAAAGTGGTCGGGGTAGAGAGATTCGAACTCCCGACATCCTGCTCCCAAAGCAGGCGCGCTACCAGACTGCGCTATACCCCGATAAACCTGAGTGTCAGAACAACAACCCGTGTTCAGGAGGCGGCATCATACTCATGCGCCCCAGTGAAATCAACTTCGTAACGGGTATTTTACTGCGACTGCGCGGGAAAACCCAACTATCTGCCAGCAGCTCACGTACCGCGGCGCCAGAGCGTACCGTCGGCAGTATCCTCAAGCGTTATGCCGGCGCCCGTGAGCTGCTCGCGAATTGCATCCGCGCTAGCGTAATCCTTGTTCAACTTGGCGCTGCGACGCCGTTCGATAAGTTCCTCTATCTCGGATGCGCTGAGTTCCCCCGCAGCCCGCGCGTCCTGTAGCCATGCCGAGGGCGTTTCCTGCAGAATCCCGAGAATATCGGCCGCCGCGACAAAGCGCGCCTTGAGCAGGGGTTTTTCCCCATCGGCTGCCTTGTGCAGCGCCTTGGCCAGTGCGTGCAGTTCAGCAAGCGCCTGGGGCGTGTTCAGATCGTCTTCCAGAGCCGCAAACACGGGCTCGTTTTCCACGCTGACACCCTCAACCGGCTCTATGTGCTCAATGGCGCGCAAAGTGGTGTAAAAGCCGTTGAGCGTCTGCGCCGCCTGCTCCAGCAGATCCGCAGAGAAATTGAGCGGCGAACGGTAGTGAGCCGTCAGCAGGGCAAGCCGCAGCACCTCGCCCCGGTAGTGTTGCAGCAAGTCCCTCACACTGCGCACGTTACCCAGGGACTTCGACATCTTCTCCCCGTCGATGTCGACATAGGCATTGTGCAGCCAATAACGCACGAACTCGCCATCGTGACTGCAGCGGCTTTGCGCGATCTCGTTCTCGTGATGCGGAAAGATGAGATCGCGACCACCGCCGTGAATGTCGATGCTGTCACCGAGATGCTCGCGGATCATTGCCGAGCACTCAAGATGCCAGCCGGGACGCCCGCGCCCCCAGGGACTGTCCCAGCCCGGATCCGCATCCTCGGCTGGCTTCCAGAGCACGAAGTCGCCAGGATGCCGCTTGTAGTCTGCGACTTCCACACGGGCGCCAGCCAGCATATCCTCAAGTCGCCGGCCGGAGAGCGCCCCGTAGTCCGGCATTGATTCAACGGCAAACAGCACGTGTCCCGCGGAGACATAGGCATGACCGCGCTCGATCAGGCGCTCGGTCAGGCGAATCATGGCCCCGATATTGTGCGTCGCATGGGGCTCGAGGCTTGGCGGCAGTGCATTCAATGAGGCCATGTCCTCGCGGTATCGCCGGGTGTACTCGCCGGTGACCGACTCGATGCTGCGACCGCTGTCGCGTGCCGCAACGATGATCTTGTCGTCGATATCCGTGATGTTTCGGGCATAGGTGACGTCTGCGTAGCGTGTCTGCAAAACGCGAAACAGCGTATCGAACACCACAACCGGACGCGCGTTACCGATGTGCGCCAGGTTGTAGACGGTGGGACCACAGACATACATGGTCACCCTGCCCGGCGACAGCTCCTGGAAGACCTCTTTCTGGCCGCTGAGCGTGTTGTACAGCCGCAGGCTCATCCGGCACCTCCAGCCTTTTCCCAGACATCTCTGAGGCCGATCGTCAGATTGAAGACAGCCGTCTCTGCGCCGTGTTCGAACCGGTCCGCCACGAAGTAGCCTTCACGCTCGAACTGAAAGCGCGTCTCGGGCGCCGCATCTGCGAGCGAGGGCTCAACGATTGCACCGTCAACCACGCGCAGCGAGTCAGGATTCAGCTGCATCATGAAGTCGGCGCTGCCACTATCGGGTGCAGGATGAAGAAACAGGCGATCGTAGAGTCGCACCTTTGCGGGTATGCCCTTACGCGCGCACACCCAGTGAATAACGCCTTTTGGCTTGACGCCATCCGCGGGGTCCTGACCGATGGTGTCTGGCACCGCCCTTGCGTGAACCTCGATAATCTCTCCGGCGGAATTCCTGAGCACATCGCACGCTTCGATAACGCAGGAGCTGCGCAGACGCACGCGCTTGCCGAGCACCAGTCGCTTGTACTTCTTGTTGGCTTCCTCGCGGAAATCTGCCCTGTCGATATAAAGTTCACGGGAAAACGGCAGCTGGCGCTCTCCCAGTTCGGGCTTGCCCGGATGCACCGGCGCGGTCAGCAGTTCCTGGACATCCTCATCGATATTGGTCAGGACCACCTTGAGCGGGTCGAGGACGCACATTGCCCGCGGGGCATGCTCGTTCAGGTCATCACGAATCGCATGCTCCAGCATGGCGACGTCTGCCACGCCATTGGCCCGCGACGTGCCCACCATGTCGCAGAAGCGACGGATTGCCGCCGGCGTCACGCCACGCCGGCGCAGGCCCGCTATCGTGGGCATGCGGGGGTCATCCCAGCCTCCCACATGCCCCTCGTCCACGAGCTGCTTCAGCTTGCGCTTGCTGGTTACGGTGTAGCTTGTGTTCAGTCGCCCGAATTCATACTGGCGCGGCCTCTTGCTGATCGGGAGATGGGACAGAAACCAGTCGTAGAGTGGCCGATGGTCCTCGAATTCCAGAGTACAGATCGAGTGGGTGACACCTTCTATTGCATCTTCCTGGCCGTGGGCGAAATCGTAGGTCGGGTAGATCGGCCAGGCATCACCGGTCTGGTGATGATGGCGCTTGCGGATGCGGTACAGAATCGGGTCGCGCATGTTCATGTTGGGGTGTGCCATGTCGATCTTTGCCCGCAGGACACGGGTGCCATCGGCGAACTCGCCAGCGCGCATGCGCCTGAGGAGATCCAGGTTCTCGGCTACCGCGCGCTCCCGATACGGGCTGTTGCGACCTGGCTCCGTCAGTGTCCCTCTGAATTCGCGCGCCTGCTCGGCATCGAGCTCACACACGTAGGCGTCGCCCTGCTCCACCAGATGTTCGGCCCAGACATAAAGCTGCTCGAAATAGGAAGAGGCAAAACGCACCTCACCGTGCCATTGATAGCCCAGCCAGCGCACATCCTCCTGAATTGCATCAATGTATTCCTGAGTTTCCTTTTCCGGGTTGGTATCGTCAAAACGCAGATGGCAATGACCGCCGAACTGTTCCGCCAGCCCGAAGTTCACGCTGATGGATTTCGCATGCCCGATATGCAGATAGCCATTTGGCTCGGGAGGGAAGCGTGTGACGACGGTCTCTACCCTGCCGTTCGCGAGATCCTCCTCGATAATGGTCTGCAGGAAATTGCCCGGTGACTTGCTGTGGTCCATAGTGAGCTGCTTCGCCTTGAAATTCAGCCGCGCAGTATAGCTTCTGCCCGTGTATGCAGATAGCTGCGAGTGCCCTGGCGTACCCTTCTCAGGGCTTCTGCGTGTGAATTCGTCACAGGATTGCCACTGAGAGTTCTACTGCCGCCTGAAAAAACGTATCATCCCGCCCTCGCGAATCAACCCTCAGGGCTCCCACCAATGATCACCATCAGAACCACTTTTGGCGAGATGACACTCGAGCTGGACGCAGAACGCGCACCCGGCACGGTGGAAAATTTTCTCGCGTATGCCCGCAGCGGGCACTATGACGGCACAATCTTTCACCGGGTCATCGAAAACTTCATGATTCAGGGTGGCGGTTACGATATCAACATGAAAGAGCGTGCGACCAATGCACCTATCGAAAGCGAGGCAGACAACGGGCTGAAGAACGACTACGGCACGATCGCCATGGCCCGTACCATGGAGCCTCATTCAGCCAGCGCCCAGTTCTTCATCAATGTCAAAGACAACGACTTCCTCAACCACAGCGGTAAAACCATGCAGGGGTGGGGATACACGGTGTTCGGCAGGGTCGTTGGCGGAAAGGACGTACTGGAGAAAATCCGCAAGGTGCCAACGACCAGCGCAGGGGGTCACCAGGACGTGCCGCGGGAAGCCGTGATCATCGAGAGCGTCATTGTGGACGATGACGCCGCGGAATAAGGCGCCAGAGCAATCCCCCATCAGGCATGCATCTGCCTGCCTGATCTCTGATCTTCATCTTGATGAGACAAGGCCGGACGTCACCGACGGCCTTGCCCGGTTCCTCGAGCGACTCGGTCCGGTCGAGGCGCTTTATATCCTCGGCGACCTCTTTGAGGCATGGATCGGGGATGACGACGACAGGCCCCTCGCCGGGACAGTAGCCAAACTGCTTGCATCAGTCAGCCGACGCGGCATTGCCCTGTATCTGATGCCTGGCAACCGGGATTTTCTGCTGGGGCAATTGTTCTGCCAGCGCGCCGGGGGCACCCTGCTTGCCGACCCCGCCCTGCATATCCTGGGGGACAGGGCGACGCTACTCATGCACGGCGACAGCCTGTGCACCGGAGATCCCGAGTATCAGTCCTTCCGACGCATGACGCGTGAGCCCAAATGGCAGTCGGAGGTGCTCGCGAGACCCCTATACGAGCGCCGCGAGCTGGCTGCCCGACTGCGGGCCATGAGCCAGGATGCCAACCGCCTGAAGGCGGAAGATATTATGGATGTGGATCCGGGCACCGTCGCCCAAAGCATGCGGGACTGGCAGGTGGAGCGCCTGATACACGGGCACACCCACCGACCCGGTAGCCACCGGGTCCTTGCCGGGACGCGCTGGGTGCTGGGTGACTGGGGGCAGGACGGTGGCTGGCGCATTGACGTGACACGGCGGGGG
>LFIK01003541.1_pt1 | contig 12662 bp, 10 predicted proteins | sample 643401 | NCBI WGS metagenome assembly LFIK01 (sample SAMN03777447, study PRJNA286221) | soda lake metagenome | biome: soda lake; feature: Kulunda steppe; material: water; isolation source: sample T5-Br brine of Lake Tanatar-5 | place: Russia: Kulunda steppe | collected 2010-07 | reverse complement strand
GTGTGTGTGTGTGTGTGTGTGTGTGTGTGTGTGTGTGTGTGTGTGTGTGTGTGTGTGCATGCATGTGAGTGCACGTGTGGAGGAATCTGATGCGCTCAAACCCTACCTGCTTACCCCAAGTAGAAGAATTCATGGCATTAGCGTTGTCTGGTGAAAAATCCTGCATGATAGATCACAGCTAATGATTGAAGGCTGGGGATGGACATGGAGGGGAGAGCTTGCACTCTGCCAAGCTCACGTACCTCGTCCTCATTGTCGTCATCAACCAAAATGTACTTCCTCTTAAGGGGAGGAATGAAAGCGGGCTCAGCTACGGCGTAAAGGGGGCTTGCCATCAGAAATAAGCCAATTCAGTTTTTTGAATTTTATCTTTTGTCACACAGTGCATTACTAATGTGTAATTGCAGTCAGGTCATCCTCCTCAACCATAGACCGATTTTGGTAATAAGGTTTTTATTGTATCAAATTAAAATCTTTAACATGCTACTCAGCAGCAAATAGACTGCTAGCCTGGAGTAACTAGCACTTATGCTGTAGACTATACCGTTGCAAAGTCAGTTTTAAAGAAATGTTCTTTGGTATCTCGTTATTAAAATCAAACGGACTCGTATCTCGCTCACTTTGTACCTTGGCGCCCCACTACGGTACAGCCTTCTGAAGGACATTGTCATACTTGTGAGCTGTATGAGCTTCAAATCCAGGTATGAAGCTGCCATACGTCACCTGTCGTCCCAGGGAAAGCTTTGCGGAGGAAATTTGCTGGTCAGCCATGTGTACTGCTCTTACTGCTTTCTTCCACTCTTTGTCATACAGGCTGTTCACAATTGGCTGGGGTTGAACCAGATACCATCTGTGTTGGGTTAAAGTGGAAGGTAAGGAAGCTGGACATTGCTTGTTCATGTGTGCATGCACAGATGTCCTTTCACCATAGACGTGCATCAGTGTGTGTGAATGTGTGTACATGTGTGTACATGAACATGTGTATGCATTTGCGCTCGTGCGTATGAATTTTCTTGCATGTGTGTGAGTGTGTGTACGTGTGAGTATGTGCATGCGCGTGCGCGCTTGTGCGTGTGCGTGTGTTTGAGTGAACTCGCATGTTTACTAATGTGTTTGCACGTACGTGTACGTATATGTGTTTATGTGCATGTACATACGCATGTTAAAAGCTTGTACGCAGTGTGTGTGTGCGCGTGTTCGTGTGTGTGCGCGTGTGTCTGTCTGTGTGCAAATACATGTATTTTTGTGCGCGGGCATGCAATGCCATGCATGTAGGGTTGGTCAGTTTCAAAACACACTAAATCATAGGAGACTGGTGAAACTCATGTTCCAAATTTTGGGTGGATCCTCCTTAACCGTCACCCCACCTCTGACCAACTTTTTCAATCACCACCCTGACAAAGAATGTTCCTTTTGGCTTTTCTTGCATCTGCATAGTTAACACTGAGGCTTGCGATTCAACTGCAGCTGGGAGGTAAACTTCTTGAGCACTTGTAGTTTACCAGGCACTCATATCTAGCTAAATGCCCTACATTTATTCAATTATCTTGATCTCATTGCACTACAACGTTCTCTTGGACCCTCTTGTTACTCAAAGCTACTGCCCTGACCTCACGCATTCACCGGCCCACGCCCAGGTGCAAATTTGTGTGTTTGATTGGTGTACAAGAGTTTCGCCTAGAAATCTCAAAGAATGCCACTAGAAGAAGGTACTCAAAAGCACTCATATAGACAATAAAGAGCGGAACAGATGTTTGCACTCACAGTGCATGCTTACCTATTTATTCAAATCCACACACCTTGCCGAATAATTGTTGATGCCTTGCAATGCACCATTGATTTGGGTTCTGGAAATAATGTGTGCGAAAGGCACAGGGTACATATGTGCAGAAATTACACTAAGCACAAATTCGTCATATTAGAGGCTTCACAACCCTGCAACATTCGCAATTTAATCAATATTATTTGGATCCTTGTGAAAAGGAATGACGAGATGACGAGATAAAATAGGCAGTGCTGTGTATTTAAGGCAAGTGAGCATCCTCTTCCAGGCACCTTCTAGCCCTGCCCCTATCCAACTCTCTTCAGAAAATGTCAATGACATTTAAAGTGCAGGCGGCCACACAGGCATACAGTAGCCACCAGACGATTGCAGGGGGATTTCAAAAGTCTAGACCCCTAGACAAGCCCCATACTGCGTTAATCTGGCCCCTGTACTGATATGATACTTACCAATAGCATGTTTAAAAGTACACATGCATACATGTAACGAATGTATCAAATCAAAATCACAAACACAATTGTTTGCCCTGATCCATGGGATATGATTATTCAATTAGATAGCGAAATCCTAAGTCCATGATCAAATCAAGTCAAAATTGGCGTCATAAGTCATGTTGTCGTGCCCTCCTTAAGTGCTGATGCGGACATGCATGCTTGTGTTGCTTTTATCATGCACACATGCTGACTTCCTTGTCTGCTCCTGACTGAGGTGGGGCAAAGAGTTTCCATGGATACCATCCTGGAAGTTTGCAGTCTGAAGCCCATGCAAGTTTGCAGCTTGAGGCCCTTGCAAGTTTGCAGCCTGAGGCCCATGCAAGCTTGCGGCCTTAGGCCATGCAAGTTTGCAGCCTGAGGCCCATGCAAGCTTGCGGCCTGAGGCCATGCAAGTTTGCAGCCTGAGGCCCATGCAAGCAGCCCGTGCAGATAGTGCTAAACATGACCACCAGCTATGCCCAGCTTAGTTCCTGCACCAGGAGCTGCATTTTCCATGGATGAAGTCTCCATGGGGCTTGCATCCTGCCTGGTTACAGTGCTTGTCCCATGTGCAGCAGTACTCACCCTCTGTGCTTGCATTCTGCCTGGTTACAGTGCTTGTTCTGTGTTAAGTAGTACTCATCCTCAGTGCTTGCATTCTGTCTTTTGGTGCAGGATGTTTAGAGAGAAATGGAACAGAATAAAAAGCAAGATAAATGAACTGCAGCAACAGCACTTTCAGGAGCCTGCAAATGCTGAATATTGTGTTGGGCAAAAATTGCAACAACCAAGGACACAATGGAAAAAACCACAGCAGGACACTGCAGAGTATACACGATCACTGTCTTACCATTGTTATGATCCAACATGCCCACAAAATCGGTAAGTGCTGGAGACGCGTGACAGATGCTCCTGCATGATTGGTCTCTGCTCGTGTGCAATGGACTGTCACGGCCATCTTGGCCTGAGTAAAAAGGCCTTATGTTTTTCAAGAAGCTGGAAGACTAGCGGCAAGGACAAGGTCATCACAAGTCTGTTCTCAGTGCTTGCCTCTGTATCAAGGGCATGACCTCTTTTCTTACACAAGGTTGCGTTCAGTTCTCAAGAAGCAGCACAAAGGTCACAAAGCTTAGGGTTGCAACGATTACATTTTCAAGAGGCAATGCAGCTATGCAAGCGCTTGAAGTATCACAAACTGTCTTCCAACAAGGCTTTGTGGCCCCGCTTGGTGCCCCGCATTTAATGGCGGGGAGCTCAGGCTCAGACAGCTCAGTGTTTTTAGGATGTTAAGCGTCTTTTAACGTCTGCTCAGCAGTACTAAAAGCAATTGTTTGCACTCAAGATCCCGTGCGAGGGTGCAAAATCTGTTGCTGGTGCTCTGCACTGGGGCACATGGCATGATGGCCGCCAGTAGCTGGAAGCCTAGCCCAAGCAATCCTAGCTGTATGACAGGCTTCTCATCCTTACAGGACTGAGCTGCTCCTGTATCTTCTTCTGTAATTTCACTGTCAATTATTGCTGAAGCAGCATGCCAGCAGCAGCTAAACCAAGGCGTTCAGGAGGCTGAAAAATGGACAGGCAGAAGCTAGGCCACCAGGAGGAAGCAACATTGGCTGCTTTCAGCAAATGCTGAGGTAGACAGGAGGGACTAGAAGCCTGGCACAGGCAATCAGTTTTCCAGCTGGGACTTGGCCAAGGGCTGGAGCTGCTACCTATTATTTGGCTGCAGAGTTTTATTGTCTGATTCACTGCTGATGAGGGATGCTGATGACCCTGTCAAAAAAGAAGCTCTGTCGCACTGGCTGGCCCATTGCCTCTTTGCTGTGTTGCCTGGGCCTCTTTGCTGTGTCACCTGGGCCGTGCAGACTTGCAGCCCAGTCCTGGGAGATCACTATTACTAGATTAGTCTCAGACAGATTCCTAGGTTTGTAAGGGTCAGGTCAATGCTTTCAGTGGGGACCCTGCTCTGTGCAGTGTGTCAGTAGCTCCGCTCTGTTGGCCAATGATGGCCCATTGCGCTCTATCCTGAACTGTAGCAGTGCCGCATGCACACACAAATCATTGTCATGCCTGCTGCGCACGCAAGTCATTGTTGTGCCTGGCATGCACACAAATCATTGTGCCGGGCACGCACACAATGATCATTGTGCCTAGCGTGCACGGCTGTATTCCAGATGTGCGCCGCATGCAGATGTGTGCCGCAGATGTGCGCTGCCTTCCAAATGTACACAAGACGCCCTGTTGAGCACAAGGTGCCCTGTTGAGCACAAGGTGCCCTGTTGAGCACAAGACGCCCTGTTGAGCACAAGACGCCCTGTTGAGCACAAGACGCCCTGTTGAACAGGCCCAACAGCTGCCTCCTGGGAGGCAGCGCTCCTGAGGCTCCAGTCCATCAAGCCTTGCTCTGGCTTTGGCAGGTGTAGCTGGCAGCCCAGGCTGGCTCAAGCTGTGGCTGCCTGCTCGCATGCCTTGTGCTGCTTGCAGTCGGCACCACCGCCTGCTGTCTGCTGCCCTGAAAAGGAAGAGGGATGGCCCTTGGAAAGGGTTGGACTATGATGTGGAGCTGGAGCTGAGCATCACCCGCAGGGACCAGATCGTGGTGGCGGAGCTGTGCCGCAGCTTTGGGCAGCCCCTGCTGCGGCCCCTGGGCCAGCCATGGCATGCTGCTACTGACAAGCACACCTTTGACATGCTGTTTGAGGACACCGCCAAGATGCTGGCGCTGTTCCTGTGGGAGGAGGTGGGCTGGCTGGAGCAGGCCCGGGCGCTTGCGCCGGCAGAGCGCAGCCCAGGGTGAGTGTGTCTGTGTGTGCACGGCTGGAGTGCGCGCAGCCCAGGGTGAGCGCGCCTGCTTGTGCATGGCTGGAGTGTGTGTGAATTCCGAGGGTGAGCGCGCCTGCGTGTGCATGGCTGGAGTGCGCGCAGCCCAGGATGAGCCTGCTTGCGCTGGCGTAGCATAGCCCTAAGCGAGCGCGCCCACTTCATTTTTCATGGGTTGCATGCAGCCCAGGGTGACTGCGCCTGCGCAAGTGCGTGAAGTGCAACCCTGCGGAGCGCATGGCTGCGCTGATAGTGCCAAAGCAAATTTCTGGGCGCGAGCCCACCAGCTGAATGGACAACAGCCCTGTGAATGAGTGGCTCAGGCCAGTCTTGGATGGCAGAATCGGAGCCGTGGTTGCAGAGCTGCGCAACCTGAACCAGGGCAGCATAGCTGAAGCCAGGGCACCATAGCTAAAGCCAGGGCTCATGGCCTGAACCACAGGGCAGCATTGCTGGAGCCTGTACTGGGCCTGAAACCTGAGAGTGATCCATACAAAAACAGCGGTTCCTGTGGTGCACTGTTGCGCCGTTAAGACCAAACGAGACACCCCCTCCCAGTTGACAGTGTATGGAGCAGGTGGGCCCGGCAGGGTGAGGCACGCGCGTGCACTTGAGGAGGGGCAGCACTGTCCGTGTCGGGAGAGGGTAGCTTTCTCGGCGCAGGACCCAGGAAGGCACGAAAGGCACGACTGGGAGGACCCTGCAAGATCCTGATCCTGCGGCCGTGATGGCTCTGCTCCTGTGGTCTTGAGGGCTCTGATCCTGCAGCCATGAGGGCTATGCTTGCGTGCATTCGACCCAACCAAGGTGGCCATGCACCTAACCTCCATCTTCCTGCTGCTGCTGCTGCTGCTGCGCAACATGCCAGGCCATATGGTGTCATGAGTGCCTGCAACAAGGGTCTTTGGAGGAATTGGCTAGGATTCATTTGATTGCAGGCAACTTACCGGCCGATCCCCAGTCCAGCCCAAGCCTGAGCGTGGTGATCAGTCGGGAAGTTGGAGGTGACCTTGCAATCATGCGCGATGACATGTTCGCTGCACATGGCCTGCCTCGACAAACACCGCGTTTCATGCTGTGCGTGCGCGTGTGCGTGCTGTGTGTGCGTAGGGGTGCTGAGCAGCCCCTGGACCATTGGCAGAGGCTGGAGCCCCAGATCAAGGACGTGCTCAAGGTGCTGTGGCAGGGTGACCTCACGTCCGAAGGCATTTATCTTAACATCGCGACCTACATCCGGAAGTTCTCTAGCCGCCTGCTCATGGTACGCGTGCGCCTTGTGCAGGCTCCAAACGCATTGCTACTGCACTGGAACACGCACGCATGCGCGCGTCTCAGCAGCAATACTTAGGCACTAGCAGCAGCGATTGGCCAGTCCACAGCCCCCCGTCCTCCTGTCTCTGTGCATTCCTGCCCCTGTGCTTACACCTGCCCCTGTGCTTATACATGTCTGTGCTTAAATGTGCTCCTGCGCTCATCTGTACCTCAGCGCTCATTCCTGCCCCTGTGCTTTTTCGTCCCTGACTCTGTGCTTATGGATGAGGCATGCACGACAGAGGAATTGGACGATCTGTGGGGTGAAAATTTTGTGTGAATCTTCCACCCATCCCTAGTAAATATCCAGCATACGACTGTGAAGACTGAAAAAAAGGCTGTCATACAGGCTTTTGCACATTAAATGATCAAATCAATCATTGGGATAGAGTAATGGCTATGTTTATTACTATTGCATACGCTCCTAGCTGCAGCAACCATGCATCTAAGTCAAGCTTGTTGGAAATTTAAATTGTAAGCTCAACATGAAAACAATTATTATCCATCCGACCAAGGAAGCACCCAGTAAACCGGAAGGTCTCAAAAGGCAATCCCGGGCAAACATGTCACAAACCCTCCTGAACTCTGCTTGTTCTCATCCCTGCCTCCGTGCTCATCCCTGCCTCCGTGCTCATCCTTACCTCGGTGCTCATCAATACCTCAGTGCTCACGCATGCTTCTGTGCTCATCCCTGCCTCAGTGCTTATCATCCACGCCTCTGTGCTTATCATGCATGCCTCCATGCTCATTCACCCATGCCTCTGTGCTCACTCATGCCTCTGTGCTCATCTTTGCCTCTGTTCTTATCATCCACGCCTCAGTGCTCATTCATCCATGCCTCTGTGATTATCATCCACGCCTCATTGCTTATCATCCATGCCTCTGCGCTGATCATCCATGCCTCTGTGCTCACCCATACCTCTGTGCTCATCTTTGCCTCTGTGCTCATCGTCGGCGCCTCAGTGCTCATTCACCCATGCTTCTGTGCTCATCATCCATGCCTCTGTGCTTATAATCCAATGCCTCTGTTCCTATCATCTATGCCTGTGTGTTTTTTAATGCCTCCTTGCTCATTCATCCCTGCCTCTGCTCATCCATCCCTGCCTCTGTGCATCTCTGCCTCACACGGTCAATGCTGCGGCCATGTCCGCCCATGCACCCATTACTGCCGTCTGTAACGCACGCCCCACCCTCCGTGCATGCACCCCACAGCATGCCATGGGCAAGTGGGTGGACAGCCCTTCAGAACATGTGAGGAAGGAGTCGCTGAGGGGGCCTTGGCAGAAGGCCTCATTCCTTCTGGGGAAGGACCGCAGCATTGAGCCGTTCACAGACATGTGCCTGGTGGTCGACAAGCTGGCCACGGCCCTCATCCACAACAAGGACGCGGCGGACTTTGAGCTTGCATCCAACACGGGCAACACCATCATCATCATCTGCCGCGGCATCGTCGTGGCTTGCGCCAAGTACATGGATTGGCACGGCTGGAGTGAACGCTCCCGGGCGCAGGACCCGCAGGTGCGCGTGGCAGGGGCGTGCTGCAGGACCCACTGTCGCATGTGAGTGGTATTAGCTGGAGGGCTGAAGGGGGTTGGCTGGGGCATGCTGCAGGGCACACATGCGCGCGTGGGTGGGCTGTGCTGGAAGGCTGAAAGGTTGGGGTACTTGTGTGGCTCAGGACTCACGAATGCAAGTATGGGCAGGATACACCAAGGGCGTAGCATGCTGGCAGTGAGCTTGCACTCCTGCTCCATCCCTCCCTTCCACTTACCACCTGCACTGTGAAGCCTGGCTCAAGAATATGGACAGGTGCGGCCAGATCCAACCGCTTGCATGCATGGTTCAACTGGCTGCATAAGGTGCGGCAAGATCCAACCGCCTGCATGCACATGGTTTGCTTGGCCATATGACCTCCCTCATGCGTGTGTGTGCCTGAGCTGCATGTAAAGCGTGTGCGCTGGTACTGCTGTTGTTTTGCAGGAGGAGGCAAAGTTCAAGAAGTTCCACTATGAGCTCAAGCAGGAGATTGCGGTGGGTGCACACACATATACACATGCCCGCAAGTGCACTCGAGCAATCAGAAACACAATTTCACGCACACTATGACACACGCATCCACACTCGTGCACATGCACTTTCATGCACACACAGAACAAACACACACGACGCAATTGCCAGCATAAAAGGCCACCATACCTTTTGATTTGTGGAGGGTCGTCCACCAAGAGCCTCTTGCACTCAGTGCCCCCCCCTTAACCTCTGTGCACCTCGTGCCCATCTTTAACAACTTCGCCCCTGCTTGGGAATCTTGCATGCCTGCGCAACACGCCTTGCTTCCCCGATGTTCTTTCACAGCTACGGCTCAGCATCCTTGGAGGACTGCCCACTCCGCACTGTAGCACGCGCATTTTTTGCCTGTGTCCTTGCAATCCCATATGTTCATGCCCTCCTGCGCGCCACACGTCATTCTGCAGAGGTCCACCAACAAGCTGGAGGACTGTGCAATCTGTTACAGCAAGCCCATCACGCATGGCTTCCTGGTGAGTGCTATCCAGGACACAGGATTGCATCCTCTGCACATTGGTACTATGGTGGGCGTGTTTTGTGTGTGCATGCACACACACACACACACACACACACACACACAGCACAGCACAGCACAGCAAGCTGCCTTTGTTGCACAACCAGGCTCTTTCGACTGCAGTCTAGTCTGCCTGATCCACTTTTTTATGTATGCCCAGCCTCCAATGCAGGCACTCCCAGGCTTCAAAGCAAAAGGTCTATCTGCGTGTCCTTCCCAGGCATCCTGCTGCCACCAACTCTGGCTGCAGCAGACGCGTGCTGTTGCTGCCCTGCTGCTGCCACTATCTCTGTTGCTCTCATAACACCAGCAGCACACAGCCTTGCATTCATGCACACAATCGCTGCCTGCCTGCATATTTATTGCGTATGTGCAGCACGGGGAGACAGTGCACATGCTCGCATGTGAGGCGTGTGCGCGCACGCACATGACAAGCAGCGGCAGTCGGCCACCCAGGTGTCCCTTGTCTCGTGAGCCGGTAGACAAAGTGGTCAAGGTGTTTATCAATGGCAGCGGCAGCAGGTGCGCTTGCGTGCTTGCATATGAGACACGTGCTTGCTTGCCCATGTACAGTGGTGAGCACGCACTGCAATCCTGCAGGATTGTGGTTGGGTGCAAACATGGCAAGCCTGTGGCCCGCTTTCCTGTGACTGGTTTTACCAGATGCCCTTCTGCAGCACTGCACAGGAGCGCCCAAGGATGAGCCCCCTTTTCTTTGCTGTGCAGCTTTGCTTTTCTTGCAACTGCGTCAGGGGTAGGCCATCGAACCTGATATAGCCTCTGCCTGCGCTCAGCCCCTGCCCAATCAGCTATGTTGGACCGCCCCCATGACTCTGCTCCTGCTTCTCCATGACTGCTCCCTCCTCTGCAGCTCTGGCTCCGGCAGTGAGCCTCAGGCACATGCCTCAAAGTCAAGCTCTACACAAGCTAGCCAGTCTGGGCAGTCACAGGTGGGGTGTTGTCGCAACCGCAGTGTGCTGCTGCAAGAGGGTGCTGGGTTGTAAGCAGCCGGTCATGCTGCTGCAAGAGGGCGCTGGGCACTGCGCAGCTCTACATGCTGCCGTCATCAAGGAGGGCGATGTGCAGCTTTCAATGCTGCCAAGAGCGAGTGCCACGCACTGGGCTGCCATTGATGCTGTCAATGCTGCCAAGGGCGAGTGCCACGCGCTGGGCTGCCATTGATGCTGCAATGCTGCCAAGGGCGAGTGCCACGCACTGGGCTGCCATTGATGCTGCAATGCTGCCAAGGGCGAGTGCCACGCGCTGGGCTGCTATTGATGCTGCAATGCTGCCAAGGGCGAGTGCCACGCACTGGGCTGCCATTGATGCTGCAAAGCGAGGGTGTGCTGGTCTCATCATCTACTGCGCATGCAAGTTGCTAGTGATGGGTTGGCCGTCCGTCCCTACTGCGCTTGTGGTGCCTGCGCTCATCTCTTCTGCGCTTGTGCTGCTGATCTAGGCTGGCAGGTCGGCTGCTGATGCTGGGGAGGCATTTGCATTTCCCTCCTTGCTGCCCTCGTAACGTTTGGCTAGGGCCATCATCACCGGCTAGGCAGGCAGGCTGGCCGCAAGGCATTCTTGGTGGTTGAATGGGCAAAGAAGCTGCGATTCTCTGCACGAGGGTTGCAATCGCTTGACTGACTTTGCGCTGGACCGGGCTTTGGGGCCAAGTGACACGTTGCGTTGCGCAAAACTTGATTTACCACGTGATGGGCTGTTTTACCGAATGACGCTCTTTGCCGCACTTAATGATTTGCTCTGCACAATACATGTGGCTATGTGATGGTCGGCTCTGCACGATACATGTGGCTATGTGATGTTCTGTTTTGCAAAATACATGTGGCTAGGTGATGGTCTGTTTTGCACAATGCATGTGGCTATGTGATGGTCTGCTCTGCACAATACATGTGGCTATGTGATGGTCTGTTTTGCACGATACATGTAGCTATGTGATGGTCTGCTCTGCACGATACATGTAGCTATGTGATGGTCTGCTCTGCACAATACATGTGGCTATGTGATGGTCTGTTTTGCACAATGCTTTGTAGCCGCGTGATGGGCAGTCTTGCATGACGCTCTTGGTCGCATATGGTGGATTGCGCTGTCCATGTGTGCAGAGCTCGGGATCAGATGGGGACAGCAGCGACAGCAAGCGCAGGCGCACTCGCTCCGCTGCAAGCAGAGGAAATGAAGGCACGGTCACTGTGGAGAAGGAGGCCCAAGGCCCTAGAACGCCCGTTCTGAGAAGGGCAGAGGCCTTGGCGACTCCTAAGGTGAGGCTTCAAAGGCTGTGGTGTCCGCCCGCTCCCCTCCTCCAATGGCGTTGGGTGTGGGCTCTGCGGGGCATTCCCTGAGGCTGCTGTGTGACTGCAACAGTTGTATTGCTGAATGCTCAGGCACAGCCTCAGCCGGAGAGCGGCTGAGGCTCTGCCTGCCATGCCTCCCACGCTCCTAGCAGCGTCGCCTACTGTGCCTTGCTTCTTCCATTTGGGAGGCCTTTCACGCGTAAGCATCGCGTGAGGTGTTGCAAAAGAGGCGCGCTTGATCTGTATGCCTGACACAGGGGTCAAGTAAAGGCAAGACGGCGGCTGCGCAAGACTCTGAGTCTGTTGAGGGCAAGAGTCCTGTGGTTGCGGTCGAGGAACCGGCACTGGTGAGTCGTAAAAGGCAGGCAGGGAGTCCTTCCTGCATCACGCATGAGGATCAAGTGAGGCAACCATGCCAGCCGATCATGCAGGAGCAGCTTTACGCGGAAGCGTACTGCAGGAAGCCCCGCGCCTTGTGGGAGAAAACTGCAGTGTCAATAACTGCTGCTGGTAGTGGCACTTTGCTGCGCAAGAAATTGCTATCTCGTGCATCGTGCTGCTAGCTAGAGGCTCCAGGATTTGAAATAGTTTGGGCAATCATGCAGCTGTTGAGCTGATGCATGCCATCCTGCATTGTTGCTAGCTGGCCAGCCGGGTAGAAGTTGAGGGGCACTGCGCAGTGGGCTGCTGATAAATGCACTGCACAGTGGGTTGCTGATGGGGCACTGCACAGTGGGCTGTTGATGGGGCGAACCCACTGCACCTTAAAATGATTTGTGTTGATCAGGATGCCTTGGCGACGTCCTGAGGGTGTGTGTGTCTGTGCGCATGTGCGCCTGCGTGTGTGCGCGTGCACCCCCATACGCTCACGCACAAGACGCGCAAGCATCGGGCGCATGTGCAACTCCTTGCCTTGCCTCGCACCTGCCAAGGTCGGCATCGACCGGTATTTCAAGAGGAGCGGCTACCAGGGCCTGGCTGAGGGCCAGGCGTCAGCTGCCGCAGCGGGGTTTGTCCCTCTTGGGCACTTTGAGACACAGGTGAGAGTCATGCTCCTTGGAGAATGACACTTGGACGGCCTGGGGGTTGCGCCAAGATAAACAAAATGTGTGTGTGTGCGTGCTTATGCACAAGTGCATGGGTTGCTTGACAGAAAATAAGACACGTCTGTGTGGATGGACAAGCGCACAGTGGGGTGCTTGACAGAAAATAAAACATGTCTGTGTGGATGCACAAGCGCATGGGGTGCTTGACAGAAAATAAAACACGACTGTGCGGATGCACAAGCGCGCGGGGTGCTTGACAGAAAATAAAACACGACTGTGCGGATGCACAAGCGCGCGGGGTGCTTGACAGAAAATAAAACACGACTGTGCGGATGCACAAGC
>LFIK01003540.1_pt1 | contig 12664 bp, 11 predicted proteins | sample 643401 | NCBI WGS metagenome assembly LFIK01 (sample SAMN03777447, study PRJNA286221) | soda lake metagenome | biome: soda lake; feature: Kulunda steppe; material: water; isolation source: sample T5-Br brine of Lake Tanatar-5 | place: Russia: Kulunda steppe | collected 2010-07 | reverse complement strand
ATCCAGTCAGGAGTATTTAATGATTACTTTGCAACATTGTTTTACTTACTGTCTATTTTCTATTTACTCTGGTTATTGCATCAGTTATTTGAGCATATTATTGAGGTCAACAAAGAACGTGCTTATTTAATTATTAGCAAAGATTATCAAAGCCGGTTTATGAAAATTGTACCGGCCTTAGGATATGTTACTGTTGTTATCCTGTTTTTCAGGCAAGCATTTGTAACAGCAGGCTATTATGCATCACGAGTTCCAGAAATATTATTAGCTACTAATCTTATTTTTGCACAAGCTGCGATTATTGGCTTGTTAAGTAAAGATTGGGTTATGAGCAAACTATCTAAAATTCAGACAGCGAATGCACGGTTGCTTACCGAATATGTAGATAAATATTACTATCTTATTCTTACTGCCTTAGTCATTATTATTGTAATGAGTAATCCCTATGTTGGGTATGGCCGTCAGGTGTGGTATGTGTTATATAGATTGGCATTATCTGCTCTGTTATTGCCTATTTTTTCTTGGATACATAATAAAATCAAACAAACCTCTTCAGATCTTTTTTTCTATTATTCTGATGGAAGTGCCGTACAGGAAAGATTTTCAGCTGGTAAGACATGGTATGGGTTATTCGTTGTCATGTCATTTTTTACCATTATATTGTTTGGTTTCTTTATAGCTGCTCGTATTTGGGGGTATGACATTGGCTTATATGATGTTTCTCATTGGCTGTACCATCCGTTCTACGAGCCCGGTATTAATGAGGTCACTGGCAAGCCTATTGAAGTATCAGTTATATCATTATTCAAAATTGTGCTTTATATTCTAGGTGGTGTAGGTATCGCATATGTTGCGAACCGCTTTGTATTGCGCCGTATCTTTGATCCACTTTTAATTGGTTCTGGTGTTCAAAGTACTATTTTGACATTGAGTCGTTACTTTATCATTGTCATAGCATTGCTGATAGGGTTACAAAGTGCTGGTTTAGATACAATGGCAACCAAATTAGCAGTTCTTCTTGGTTTGCTCAGTTTTGCTATCCAAAAACCAATTAGTGACTTTTTTGCATACTTTATACTGTTAGTTCAGCGTCCAGTGAAAGTTGGTGATTTGGTTAAAGTAGATAACGATGTATTTGGTATTGTTCGTCAAATTACTCCTCGCTCAACAATTGTCCGCTATAAAAATAGTGTTACCTTAGTTATTCCTAATTCTCGAATTATTAATAGTACAGTAAAGAACTGGAATTATTCTAAGTCATTTGGGGCTTTTGATGATATTACAGTAACTGTGCCTTTTAAGGCAGATCCTTTAAAAACCAGAGACCTGTTTTTCCAAGTACTCAATGAAAGTCCACATATTCTGAAAAATCCAGCACCTGTAGTTTGGCTTGTTGAGTTTTCAACTGAAGGATATCAGTTTGCAGTTCGTGGCTATATCTCCAATGAAAAATTGCATGATATGTTTGAAATTGCATCTCAAATTCGTATTGATATTGTGCGTAAGCTACAAGAGAATAATATCGAGCTTGCTTACCCAACCCGCGTGATGACCTTTAAGCCTTCGAATCTGGCTCAAGTCGTTAAACGTAGTCAAGAAGAGATTACTGAGCTCTCCCCAGAAAATGATGTCACAAATGAAGTGCCACAAGAAGATGAAACATCTGATAAAAAAGATTCGTAATATAATGCATAAAGTAGCAGTAGCTTTATTGAGCTATTGCTACTTTGTGCGTGTACGTTTTTTAGTAGATTGAGGTGTGTTCTTTTTAGTAGTTTGAGAATCATTGTTTACCGTGTGTACCGCTTTTTTTGTGCGGCGTAACAAAGTAGCAAAAATTTCTAAGGCATTTGATTCTTTCATGCCATATGTAATCATACCAAGAGAGATCAGTATCAGTAAGATATTCAGTCCTACTGTTATTAATTCAAGCGTATGCAGCAAAAGAACTATACCAGCAAGAATGTATGCAACTCCTCGCACAAAGTGTTCATTGCCAAAAGAAACCTGTTTCATTTTGTACCCCTTTTTGTTTTTTACTTATCATGGATAGTTTAGCATGTGCTTTTTCAAAAAGTAAATGTTTAATTGACAAATATAGTATTATATTATTAGTTTTTTGAGATAAGTAGAATAAAAATAACAAAATATTATGTCAGGTTAATGCTAAAACTTGCATTTTGACTATAATAATGTGTTATTTTTGGTTGAGCAAGGAAATGCCCTGGGTAATCAAGTAAAAACCAAAAAAAACCATCATGAGCATGCGCCAATTGTTGAACTGGATGATACCGGTTGCGCTGAGGATAATAAGTGAGCCAACGGTAATAAAAAGGAGTCCTTTGAGGGATGGTCCAAGGTTATTGCAAGACATGTTTATTTCCTTACGTTTGAAGAATATTTTCAACAGTAGCAATAAGACTTTTTGCTAAAGGTTCTATGTACAGCTTCCAATCATCTTTACGTGCTAAGCCGATTTCGTGTCCTATTGCTGGCAGGTTAACTCCAATTAATGGCTTGAATGGAAGAGCGCATGGTTCCATAAGCTCAAACATGCCTTTGGTATGATAGAGCATTAATATTTCTTGCATTGTTTTTATATAATACCAGCTTATTTGAGTATAGGGCTCATGGGCATGATAATAGGGAATAAATGTATACGCGGGAGTGTTTTTGTTCCAAAAATCGGTAATGGGGTCGTATGCAAAGGTATAGGTATACCAATGTGTATGGCTTTGTGCTTCTGGGTAGAAGTGAAGGCTTACATAAAGATTGGTTGCAAGCCGGTTAGCAAAAGCTGCATTTTGTAGCGGTTCAAGTGTTTCTCCGGGAAATCTGCTTAAGATTACTCGCACCTGGTCTAGCTCTCTTTCTAAATAGTGTTTCAGTGCTTGTGCAAATTGTAGTGATATACCACGCTCGAAGTTATCACCTATAATACGCCCTGTATTTTGGGCATCGCCTGCTGGATCAAGCATGATGGTAAAACTGGTAGAGGTTGGTGGGGTGGGTTTTGTAGTAGAGTGGTCGTTGCAATATGAAAACCCTGTCACTGGCCATGGACGAGCAAAGTCAAGGTGGTAGTCATTGAGTGGTTGATGATGTACTAAAAAGCGAATATTTTTTAACAAGGGCAAGTGGTCTTGAACGGTACATAAAAGACCTTCGATATACATATGCTTTATGTGGGCTGGGTCTGCTTCATTGAAAGGAGCTCTATCAAAAGAAAGAACACCTGTTTGTTCGTTTGCTTCAATAGTAGCAATTTGTAATGTTGCTCGTTTTTCTAAAAGCTCTTCTTCGTCAAGCAACGCGAGCCAGTTTTGCGTGAGTGTTGTGAGGTTCTTTGTATGGTTTGTTGACCAGATTATTTCTCTTTCTTCGGTTTGTATTTTTGGTGCATCATAATAGGAGATCGTAGCCATTTTTTTAGCAATGGTATGGACATGTTCAGGATGAACGGTGTCATACGTCAGATGAGGAAAGTTGAAAATAATCCATGATTGACTATAAGCGAAAACGAGCATGCCGATAATAAGGGCCGTTGCTGATATTCCGTAAAGTATATTTTTCATCTTAAACTTCCTGGTGTGCTAAAAAGTGTGCAAGGAAGGTAGTACGGTTGATTGTTTTGTTGTTGCTGACTGCCATGCCAATGGCTCGTGGGTCGCCGATAATGCAGCAAAATTTTTTTGCACGAGTGATAGCGGTATATAAAAGATTACGTTGTAAAAGGGTAAAATGTTGTGTAAAAAGTGGAATAATCACAGCGGGATATTCCGAACCCTGACTTTTATGGATACTTATCGCGTAGGCAAGAACAAGTTCACTGAGCTCGCTAATATCATATTCAATTTCACGGTTATGACAAGAAATAGTAAGCTTTTTGTTTTCTGAGTCTACATGGGTAACGGTTCCAATATCACCATTGAAGATGTCTTTGTCATAGTTGTTACGTGTTTGCATGACGCGATCATTTTTTTTGTATGTAAATCCGCTATATGTCAGATGAGGACCTGCGTCAGGATTAAGTAATTTTTGGACAAAATGATTAAGGTTCTGTGTGCCTGCTGCCCCACGATTCATAGGGGTAAGAATTTGGCACTCTTGAGGAGAAATTTTTTTCTTTATAAGTTCAGAGAAAAGAACGCGCTTGATATGTTTTACAAGATTTTCGGGTTCTTTTTCTTTAATATACATAAAGTCTTTGCGTGTCCCGGGCAGTGAAGTCGTGGGAAATTCTCCATTGTTTACACGGTGTGCATTGACAATAATTTGACTATCTTGTGCTTGGCGGAATATTTCTGTTAAATGTACACATGGTATGACATTGCTTGCAATACAGTCTTTTAGGACATTACCTGGTCCAACGGATGGTAATTGATCAATATCACCAATCAAAACAAGATGGGCTGTAAGCGGTAAAGCACGTACGAGTGAATGAGCAAGAAATATATCAATCATAGAAGCTTCATCGACAATTAAAAAATCGAGTTTCAAGGCATTGTGCTCATTGCGGCTGAACCTCATAGCACCGACATCAAATTCAAGTAATCGATGAATAGTTGTAGCAAATTTGCCGGTTCCTTCTGTTATTCGCTTGGCAGCGCGTCCTGTGGGAGCGGATAACTTATATGAAGCATTATGATTATCAAGTGTATGTAAAAGTTGCTTAATAAGAGTGGTTTTTCCTGTACCTGGGCCACCGGTGATAATGGTAACTTTATTTTGTAAGGTGGTCAGGATGCCATGTTGTTGCTTTTCATTAAGCGTAATACCAGATAGTCCGGTTCGTAAATTTTGGTAAATTTCTTGGATAGGGAAAACGTGTCGAGAGGATTGAGTAAGCAATGTTTGCAAGTTTTTGGTTAACCCTTTTTCACAATAATAGCTTTTGGCAAGTGCAATATAATGTGTCGTTTCTTGCGTGAGGAGTTGAATCTTTTCTTTATTATATAAATCATGAAAAGAGCCCTTTAAAAGGGATTTATCTTCGGCAGCGAGCTCAAGAAGCTCACATGTTTGTTGACGAAGGCATTCAAGCTCCACATACAAATGACCGCTACTCATTGCACTGGTAAGTGCAAAAAGGATGCCGGCTGTCAGGCGTTGTTTGGAGGTTTTAGCAAATCCAATATTTTGTGCTATGGTATCTGCCATCTTAAAGCCTATACCCCAAATATCATCAGCAATACGATATGGATTGTCATGAAGTATCGCTATAGATTCGTGGCCATACTGCTTATAAATTTTGGTAGCATATGTAGTGGAGATACCTTTGTCCTGTAAGAAAACCATAATATCGGCAATTGATTTTTGGTCTTTCCAGGCCTCTTGAATAGTCTCAATTCTTTTAGGCCCGATACCTGGTACCTCGGATAAACGTTCTGGCTGTTGGTCAATGATCTCTAAAACTATAGTTCCAAAGTGATTAACTAATTTTTCTCCGTACGTTTTGCCGATGCCTTTAATAAGTCCGGAGCTTAAATATTTTTTGAGGCCATTGAGACTAGTAGGTAGACGTGTACTACAAGAAGTAGCTTGAAATTGTTTACCGAATTTTGGATGAAATATCCAGGAGCCATGAACGTCTACTTCCTGACCTTGGGTAAGATCAGGAAGATAGCCTTTAATCGTAATATCTGCTGATTTTGTTCGTAGCACAAAAATAGTAAAGCCATTGGCTTTATCTTGGTACAATAGACGCTCAACTGTGCCCGAGAGTACTTCTTCTTGCATTAGCTTCTATGTTTTAATTGTTCCCGATATAACTTGTGGGACTTTGGACAATTTTGGACTAAATCTTGTAAAAATAAGAGTAGATCGTGAAGAAATATGTTTAAAGTATGGCATGAGTCCATGATTTTGTATAGCCCATCACGGTCACTGGTTTCAACGCGACTCCACTCAAGCAAGACAGTATTAGGTCGCTGACGTAAGGTGCTCCAGTCAGAAATAATTTTTACCATAATAGGCTTTGCAGCATCGATATCTTCTTCATAATCTTGGGCAATTTTTTCAAATACTTGGCATGCTTTTATAAGCCCGTTATGCGCAAACTCATCTATGCCATGTTGGTTTTCATGTTGCAGTAATTCTTTGAGAGAATAACCTTTGTCATCGATATAGATGAAACCTACTTTATTGAGTTGCTGTAGGTCATCAAAGAATCCTGGAGGCATCTCTAGGTCGAAGGCTTCTTGAATTTTTTGTGCGTGTGATGGTTTCGTTCCGCTAATGAGTGCCAGGACATTTCGTGCAAAGAAGAAAATTTCACCGATTTCAATATTTGGTGTGCCATCAACAAGCTTAAGCAAGGTTGAGTTGAGAGCGATAGGTTGATTTTTTGCAGAACGCAGATCAACCGGTTGAGCATGTACAAGAGGCGCACATGTGCTGCACAGTAACGTAAGGGTAAGCATTGCTTTTTTCATGATTCTCCTTTTAATGCCAAAATAACTGCTAAAACGTTAAGCCAATTGATCCGATCATAGTCCAATCATAGCCAATGCCTGATTGTGCAAAGGTACCATCGCCACCTAAGCCGATATGCCAGATATGGTTACAATACTGTTTCGTCCAGGTGATCGATGCAAAAAGTTTGTGTTGAGTAGCTGCATTGCTGATTGCTGCATTGATATCAAACTTATCAAGGTCATATGGATTATCGTCAAGATTGGTAATTCTTTCTTGTGTTTGATGCCATATGTTGTATCCAAGGTGTAGCTGCCATCTATCCCAATCAAAGTGCAGAGAAGGAGTGTACTCAATCATAGCACCAGGTTGAACTTTTACCTGCTTAGCGGTTGGATATAGTTCATTAGTGAGTCGCTCAGAAAGGAATTCAAGGTCGTCTGTGCTGTCGTATGCTCGATTAAACTCTGATCCGACGGTACGTCTGAAAAAGCGTACCTCTTGTGCAGAGGAAAAGTATTGGAATCGTAATGCATGACTAAAGCTCAGGCAATTGTCGGGCATGAGTGTAAGTTCAAATTGAGCTCCTACTCCTACCTGTGTTCTGCCTAGTTGAACATCTCCTGCAATGCGGGTAAGGCGATTTAGTGCACCAGTTGTAAACTTGGTGATTTCTTTAAGTGCGCCATCTTTATCAAGTTGTGCACATATCAACTTATTAACTGTATCGAAGATACTAAAGTGGGGCTGGTCTGGAAACTCATCATACGGTATTCCCATAAAGCGTTTTTTAACAATGATATTGGTAGGAAGAGTAAATTCTACTCCTGCAGATAATTTTGCTTTCTCGTGAGTAAAAAGAGGAATAGTGAAAATTGTTCGTAAGTCGCCGAATCCAAAAAGATCATTAACGAAGTGTCGTTTAAGAAAAGCATCTGCTTCTGATGGGTCTTGAGGAAAGTACTTGTTAAGGGTGGTAAAAAAATCACTATTATTGAGTGCTGCCTTATCATGTTCATTCATGAAAAAGTTTCGTTGCACATAGTAAAAAGGAACATAAGCATCAAGGTTAATCTTGTTGCATGGAAGGTGAAACCCTAACATGCTTCCTGTTTGACGCTGTTGTATTTCTAAAGGTTCAAAAAGAGAAAACATTGGAGGTAATTGAATAGTACATATATCGCCGTAAACGTCCTGTAATTTATCATCTAAACTGTCTATTACGGCCGGCAATAACTCTTGAGCAAAAGATTGAGCGAGTTCAAAGTTAATATAAGAGGTAAACGATGCAGATTTTAAGTTAATGTAATCCGGAGCAAGTAAGCCACTTGGTGTAAGAAAGACATTGTGGGTATGGTTATAAAAAGGAGTAAAAGTAACACCACGCTTACTTGTGTGATAAGTTAATAAAGGAAGGTCGAGAGGAAAGCGTTGGTTTCCCCGGTTAGTTGATTTGTATAGGCGTGCATTTTGAAGGAGTTCCGGTATACCCAGTTCTTTAGCGGCACTGGCTACAGCATCTGGTTCATCACTTGCGCGTAATTCTTCTTGATTCATTTCATATGTATCGTCTAGAAAAAAATAATTAAATTGGTCATCTTCATCAACGCTATCATTTGCTTGAATCCATGGCGCAGCTGCTGTCAGAGGTAAAAGGCAGCAAAAAAAGTGTAAAGAATGGGATTTCATGATTGAATGATACTCTCTTTTTTTATTCATTAGTAATACAGGTCTTTTTCAAGATGTCCTTAAGCTTATCAACCTTTCATTTGTATGACAAAGGTTCGATTTTTGCCTATTCCGTAGTATGCTTAGATATAATAAATCTTCATTCATTTTAAGTCATCCTGAGGTTTCTATGGCGTACATTGTCGTTGAAGGTAATATTGGAGCAGGTAAGTCTACCTTTTTACAAGTATTTAGTAAGTACTTAAATGCGCAATGTGTCTGTGAACCGCATGAGCAATGGCAAGATATTGGCGGCGAAAATTTACTAGAGGCGTTCTACCAAGATGGTAAACGATGGGCTTATACTTTTCAGTCCTATGCATTTATTACACGAGTAATGGCTCAAGAAGCTTATGCAAAAACAAATACGCAGCCTTTTCAGTTAATAGAACGTTCAGTGTTTTCTGATCGCTATTGCTTTGCAAAGAATGCTTATGAAGAAGGTCTAATGTCAAAATTGGAATGGGAACTATACAAAGAATGGTTCGACTGGTTCGTGACACATCGTACGCAAAAGCCTGCTGGTTTTATTTACCTGCAAACTGATCCTGAGGTATGCTTTGATCGTATGTGTAAGCGTAACCGAACTGAGGAATCAGCTGTTCCTCGTGAGTATCTTACCCGTTTGCATGATAAGCATGAAGAATGGCTTATTACACAAAATGATATTGCTTCTTATTTACATGATATACCAGTGCTTGTCCTTGATTGTAATGAAGGATTTGAGGGTAATCGTGTGATTCAGCAGCAACATGTTGAGCAGATTGCTACATTTCTTGAAAATAACTTTTCCTTGTCGGCAAAAGAAACTTTATTGCCGCAAGTAACGATTTAGTAAGGAGGAATCATGGAAGAATACATGTATTATGCAAAAGCCGCAGCTTATCTTGGTGCTGCATTTGCCATTGGTATAGGAACAATCGGTCCTGCTCTTTCTCAGGGGATGGTGGCATCCAAGGCGTGTGAAAACGTTGGAAAATATCCAGAAAGTGCCGGCAACATTCGTACGCTTATGTTTGCAGCGCTTGGGTTTATTGAAACGTCTTCTATTTATGCACTGATGATTGCAGGTGCTCTCATATACTTTGCGTAACGTGTTACCATGATTAATGGCACGCTTATTGTTCAAGGGCTGCACTTTATGTGCGGCTATCTTATCCTTAAATATATTCTTTTTAAGCCTGGCTTAGCGGTATTGTCTGCAAAAACACAACGCACGAGTACGCTTAAAAAAAGCATTGTACAGCTTGAAAAGCAAACCACGCAAAGGCGGCAAGAGCAAGAAGCTGCGTGGCAACAATGTGTTAATCGCATGAATGAACGCAAACCACGCCTTGTTTCTCCTTCTCTTTTGGATAAGACAGTAATTACAGAAGAGCCGGTGGGTGTATCAATGGATGAGCGTGAGGTGATTGAGAAGATTAAAGATAAAATTATTTCCTTTGTAGAAAGGAGAAGGGATGATTGATGCAATATTTACGCTGATTAATATAGCGATATTAGTTGCTTTTTTTACCTATATCTTTAAATCATACATAGCGCCTTTTTTGCAGCGAGAAATTGAAGATGAGCGTCATGAAATGTTTGAGCTCTGTAAAGCACGCGATATGCTTGAACAGGAAGCACATGCTCTTGTAGATAGAGGAAAACAGTCAGAAGAAGAGTGTGTTTCGTTAGCTGCTAAGGTTGATGCCTGGCAGATAGCTGTGGCAAAATCGCAAGAGCAGAAACGTGTTTTACATCAACAGCATAAAAAAGAGTTAACTGTGCAATATCATCGACAACGTGTGTTTCGAGAAATGCAGCGTATGGAGTCTCGTGGGCTACCGCAAGCAATGGCGCAAGCGCGTCTTGAGTTGTATGAGCACTTTCAGACAACAGATGCCGGGCAAGTATACATGAGAGAAGTTGTGGAAGAGACGCAAAAAAAGGAACAAGCATGAAAGAGCGGATGTTAGCATACCGTTATGCAAAATCTTTTCTTGCATTTGCACCACGTGAAGAAGGTAGTGAGTCATACGCTCAAGGATTATACCTTTTTCATCTTTTTTTACGCGGGCATCGAGCAAGTGTTATATCATGTGGAGCAAAAGAGCTTGGTAGGCTTTGTGCTGTATTTAATCTTCCTGTTCAAAAATTATCACACTTGATAAAATTGCTGGATACACATAATCGCTTAAGATTGTTTGCAAAGGTAATGCATGCATTGTGGGAATTGTATCGCAAGCGATATGAGATTGCTGCATGTACTATAAAAAGTTCTCATGATTTGACGGTGGATGAAGAAAAAATATTGCAAGCATTTGTTCAGCGTATTACAGGTTGTCAGATTTTTTATCGATCTGTTCGTGTACGTTCTCTGATTGCGGGTATAAGGATTGAAAGTGACGAGTTTCTATGGGAACAATCAATTGCTGATAAACTCCGTCGCGTTGAACAGTTGTTTTATTAAAGCGAGGAGACTTAATGGAAATTAAAAGTACCGATTTATCCTCCTTGTTTGAAAAAGCTCTTTCTTCTTTAGAGACAGAAGAAAAAAAGCAGGATTTTGATCAAACAGGATATGTGATTGGTGTTGGTGATACTCATTGTAAAATACATGGGTTAACTGGTGTGGTTTATGGAGAGTTAGTACGGTTTGAAGGGGGCAATAAAGGAATAGTTTTAGACTTAGCTGAAGATCATGTTACCGTATTTTTGCTGGATACACATATTCCTGTCTCTGAATCAGAAGTGGTGAAGCGTACGGGTGATGTTTTTCGTTCACCAGTAGGCGAAGGTGTAGTAGGGCGTGTTATTAATGCGGTAGGGAATCCTATCGATGGATTAGGTGATCTTGGTGAGGTTGAATTGCGACCTATGGAAGTTGCTATACCAGGTATTATAGAACGTTCTCCTATTGATGAATCCTTAGAAACGGGTATTAGTGCTATTGATGCTCTTGTCCCAATCGGTAAAGGTCAGCGTGAGCTTTTGATTGGTAATCGTAGTACAGGAAAAACCTCTATTGCCCTAGATACTATTTTGCATCAAAAAGGTAAAAACGTTCGCTGTATTTATGTTTCTATTGGGCAACGACAAGCAAGTTTAGCTCGCATTGTACGTTTACTTAAAGAAAATGGAGCACTTGACTATACAGCTGTTGTAAGTGCTGATGCAAGTGAGTCGGCATTGAACCGTTACCTTGCTCCTTATGTAGCAACGACATTAGGCGAATATTGGCGCGATCAAAATCAAGATGTACTTATTGTTTATGATGATCTTACTAATCATGCGATTGCATATCGTGAAATTTCTCTTTTAATGCGTCGTCCGCCAGGCCGAGAAGCGTATCCGGGGGATGTGTTTTATTTGCATTCTCGTTTGTTGGAGCGTTCTGGTAAATTAGCTCACAGTGGATCTTTGACAGCGCTGCCTATTGTACAGGTACAGGGAAATGACATTACTGCTTATATTCCGACTAACTTGATATCTATTACAGACGGTCAAATTTTCTTGGATACGAAGTTGTTCAATGCTGGAATACGTCCTGCGGTGAATGTTGAACTTTCTGTTTCTCGTGTAGGGGGTGCTGCACAAACGAAAGCAATGAAACAAGTTACACGTGCATTGCGTTTAGAATTGGCTCAATATAACGAACTTCTGAGTTTTGCTCAGTTTGGTACGGAGCTTGATCCTATTTCACAACGTAAGCTTGCTCGTGGTGCTATTATTGTTGAATTGCTCAAACAACAAGAACATAACACCTATAGTTTTGTAGAGCAGGTTGTGCGACTTTTCCTCTTTAAGGAAGGTTTCTTGGATACAAGAGAGCTATCTGAGGTACAGGAATTTGCACGTCAATTTGTAAGCTATGTTCAGTCTGTCTACCCAGAAATTTTTAAATCAATTGAGAATGAGCAAGAAATGAGCAAAGAAGTTATGCAAAAACTGCGTGAATATGCGCAAGAATTTGGCAAAATTTTTAAGCCTCAATCATAAGTTTCTCTACGCAAATACTTGTTAGTTTTGTTTAAGCTGTACCGTACTGGTACAGCTTTTTTTGTTATCGGTAATCTCTTGCAAAATGCGTAAAAAATAAAATATATTATTTATAATAGTATATATTTATATTCATTGCGCATTAATAAAAGGAAAAGTAATGAAGCAAGTATTTTTTGCGGTTATGTTATTTGTAGCTGTGGTCTCCCCTGGTTTGTCTGCTCATCGTATATCTATTTGGAACGATACTTCTGAATCAGCAAAATTTTCTATTAAGGCTTATAGGCTTACAAAATTTGGCAAATTTGTTAATAATCTGAGTTTCAAAGGAGTAGATGCTTTAGCCAAGGAGTTTTTAGATAAGGAAGGGTTGCATCATGGTGCACCTACTGCCAAACGTTCACTTGTGCTTGATACTGGCGAGAAAGGTTCATTCGATGAAGATATTGCTATTCTTGAGCTCACCTATCCAAAAAAACGTAAAATTTCTTTTATATATGATGGAAGCAAGGTTGATAGAGCTGATAGGTGGTATCGTTTT
>LFIK01003539.1_pt1 | contig 12668 bp, 5 predicted proteins | sample 643401 | NCBI WGS metagenome assembly LFIK01 (sample SAMN03777447, study PRJNA286221) | soda lake metagenome | biome: soda lake; feature: Kulunda steppe; material: water; isolation source: sample T5-Br brine of Lake Tanatar-5 | place: Russia: Kulunda steppe | collected 2010-07 | reverse complement strand
GAGCCACCAGTTGATGAGACAAGTGCATGGAAGAACTTGCAGTGTGGTTTCGGTGGATCGAAGCGGTCTGATGGGCATCCCAGTAGGCTCAGGAAAGACGTCCGCGCCACCTCCTGGATCAGACACGCCGTTAACGCGACACGTGGCTTCGCTCATCCGGTTCCGTGGGGGTCCCTTGACACTGGCCGAATTCATGCATGAAGCGATGACCCATCCGAAACACGGATACTACACCCAAGGAGACGTGTTCGGATCCAAAGGGGACTTCATAACATCGCCCGAGGTGTCGCAAATGATGGGAGAACTCATGGGGATCTGGGCACTCTGTGCCTGGCAACAAGCTGGACAACCCAAGAAATTCCGACTCGTGGAAATCGGACCTGGAAGAGGTACCATGATGGCAGATCTGCTCAGAGCTACTTCCACCTTTAGAGAATTCGTAAATGCACTGACTGTTCACTTGGTGGAAGTGAGCAAGCCTATGCGCCGTCTACAGTGGACCATGCTCAGGTGTCAAACATTGAGAGAACACTTCGGCGATGATGCTGGACCGAATGCTGATACAGAAGATGTAGGTATCAGCTTTGTCTCCGGAGCCACCGTGCATTGGCATGCTGACCTAGACGAAGTACCTGATGGGCCTAGCGTCATTCTAGCACATGAATTGCTTGATGCCCTACCAGCCCATCGGTTCATGAAGACAGAACGTGGATGGCGTGAAGTCCTGGTGGATGTGTTAGATCATGAAGTTGGAGGTGAGGCCCCTTGCGCACTTCGATTTGTTCTTGCTCCTGGCGAAACTCCGGCTTCACGTTTGCTTTTACCTTCGCGATTAAAGGCTCTTGATCCGGAGGCGGTCGCTAAACTAGGAGCAATAGAAGTGAGTGCTAGGGCGATGGCCTATTCTCAAAAGATTGCAACGCGAGTACAAGTGCAAGGTGGCGCCGCATTGTTGATTGACTATGGGAAGGACGGACCTCATGAATCAAGTCTCAAAGCAATCAAAGACCACAAATTTGTGGATGCACTCCATGCACCTGGGAAGACAGACTTAAGTGTAGACGTAGATTTCTCCGCAATTCGACAGGCTGTCGAAGAGCAAGGATCAGGCAGTGACAACAAGGCAATGTTGCATGGCCCTGTCACGCAAGCATCGTTGCTTCATTCACTAGGAATAAGGACCCGGCTGGAGAGTTTGCTGCAGCACGCAAGTGAAGAGCAGAAAGAATCTCTTCTTGCTGGATTTAGAAGGCTTGTGGACAGTGCAGAACATGGCGGTATGGGCGACAAGTACATGGCAGTTGCAATTACTCGTATGAATGCACCAACACCTATTGCTTTTGAAGAAGCTGCATAAGCCATGTCTGAATAATTACCTAAGCTTCCTCTTTTTTGCTGCCTTTCAACTCACTGATGATGTAGTGAAATGTGTTCCTCTGGATCAACATGAACTTTGTGGACAATGTAGATGAGGCGCACAATTATTTATTCGCATCATAACCTGGAAGATTCTTTATCCTGCTAGCATGGGTCTTCCAACTCTAGCCAACTGGTTTGCCTCCCTGCCGTAACAAGTGCATGGACCTCTTGACTGCTTAACAAGTTGCAGGGCTATTGAACTTTGCAGTATGCTTTTACCCATTCTGGACACTCGATCTCATAGAGTTTCAGGATTCTCCAACTAAAGCTGCTAAGTTCTGTAGCCACGGCAAGGTATGCTTGCCCTTGGAGCAACTACATCCATGACAAGGGGCTTGGGAATACGTTGTATCCTTCTGAAGTGTTTGCATTTGAAACGCAACTGTCTCAGAGCAATGATAAGAAATAAAGTGACATGAGTAAAGCAGACCAGTCACAGGATAAATAGATTTGGAAGAATTATCACCTGGTATGGATATGGAAATGATGTTACAAAAGGCATGCAACCCATCAAGTCAAAAAAAGGCATGTAATGCTCTTGCATGTGCAATTCAATGCCCAAAAAATAGACCAATTTTTATTGCAGTGACCTTAGGCCCATTCACCTGTAAATTATGGAAGCTATTGCTTGTGTGAATCTTTTCCTTATCAAGCTTCCAATGTTTACATGAATCTAAGGAAAATGGCCTAGGAAGCCAATCCTCAGTTTTGATCGACCCTTGTGTTAGTTAGAGCTCATTCAAAAGGAACAAAAAGATGGTGGCTTCCAATAATCACAAGGGCGTCCGTAGAGATGTTTAAAAATTGTCTTGAAACACTTTCCAAGCCAAGACTTTGGATACACATGTCCAATCAAGACTGAATCCAAGAGACTTGATTCCAGGTGCAGAAGGATTGCTACTTCTGAAGCATCAACCTTGTCAATTAGTGCATTTTGCGGACAAAGCTTCTGGGTGTTTACTGGCTCTCAGTTATTTGAGGGCCAGTGACGGCTTGTTATGGTCTTTACGGTGTCCATTGTAAATTACTTATGCACACCAGCTAGAATGAAGACAGACTGTAAAAGCTCCAACCTTGGAGAAGTGCTTCAACTCTGCCATGGCAACAAACAAGAAAGCAAATAGCAACCATTCACCACTTATCTGTGCAATTTGCCGAATATGGGGAGGAGAGCAGCCAAGACTTGGTCGATGGATTTCATCTGTGCAGATTCACGGTCAAAAGCAAGACGATGTATGGCTACTCGCAACTCAATATTGCAAGCAAAAGCGTTAATTGAATGCTTCTAACGCATCCTATCAATGGCCCCAAGAAACGAAGGAACATTGCAGAAAAAGACTAAAAGTTGGATTCAAAATTGAAAAATATTGTGGGGCCAGGACGGAAGGGTGGATGCTTCAACAACGCAGAGTCCATGAAGTAGGAATGTCTTGCCTTTGTCAAAGTATTCAGAAACAACTCGAGTTGTTTTGTGACAAGCGTGTACGCTCCAAAAATAGATCACGGTATACCATTTTCCACTTGGTTGTGTATATCAATAAAACGACCAACTCTATACTCCAGGTACAGAGCTGGTAACAAAATAAAAAGTGGCACTTATGGCCAATGACTACTCAGGAGTTGTGACATATTGAACCAAAAGCATCTCATTCGTTGTTCTCCTTGTTCTCCTCCAGCAGAGAGAGCAAATCACCTATTGATATCTTCCCATCCATATCACTATCCAGCCTCTCTAACAACGATCGAAGCTCATCCTCACCAAGAGTTTCTTTTAGGAATGTCAGTGCTAGTCGAACCTCCTCAGTACCAATCACTCCATCATTGTCAGTGTCGATCATCTTCAATTTCTGACCCAGTTTACACTCCACATCATCTAGTTCTTTCTCAAGTGACACAAGGAGAGTGTTCACACGATTAGAAAGCGCAGAAGTAGCTGCGTCTTTCTCTGCAGCTTCTACATCCCTGTTATTCTCAATTTTACCAGCGCGGAAGAGAAGCTGAGGTACCCTTCTTGTAGCAAGTTCATTGTATTTAAGAATTTCTTTTTCGGCGAGTCGCAAGAATTGAGCGCGCTCAACACTCACACTTGATGAGGAAGAGAGTACTGCAAGCGCTGTCTGAACATCTTTCATCTTTCTACTTTGTGCCTGAAGAACACGATCGGCAAGTTCTTCATTTATAGTTGGGAATTCTGCAGCCAGCTCTTTGCCGGCTTTAGGTCTTTTATCTGCTTCTGTTGCTAAACGCATTTCTAGTAAAGCCTTATCAGTGACTGCTAGATCATCCAGCTCCTCTTGAATCATGGCCTGCTCTCGCTGGAAATACTCAAACCGCTGTTGCAATTGCTCTGCTCTTGGTTTTTCTGATCTGCTGGAAAATTCTAAGTCTTCCATCACTTCGTCTGGAAGCGAAGTGATGGTCTCTTGCATATCATCCAGAGCTTGTTGGGTTACTGTCTTACTCTCCGCACCTCTACCGGCGTGCAGAATAGTGAATGCCCTAGACAAGAGAAGCAGTGAAGAGGGTAGGTTCTGGTTCAAAGACAAATCCAGCCACTCTTTGAGCTGACGCCTCATGAAGGTGATAGACTCACTCCCAAATGGCGCTCTCATGCCACGTGCACGGCATGCAGCTCTGAGTTCTTCTGCTGTGAGGCTCTCTACACCTTCATCCCTTATCATCTGATCATCGTGCCGAATCTTCTGCAGATGTTTTCTGAGTTTGGAACGTATGAAAGGATCTGAACCAAAAGGTGACAGACCAACAAATCTTGAAAGGTTCACGAGCTGTGACCTATCCAGATGATCCAACGTCAGCTCATCGTTGAACAATCTAGCAAATCGTAGAATTTCCCGGTTGTCAATCTTTTCTCCACTTCTAGCACGAGAGACAAATGCTGAGAGATCTTCTGCAGTTGTCTGAACTTCGCCGCCTCTCTTTTTGCTTATCTTGGATGCCATCTCTTCGACCGTATCCTGCAAGAATTTCGCTAGCTCAATCTTTGCACGTAGTCGTTTCTTGTACTGCTCCTCTTCATGGAGTTTATCTTGAAACGTAGAAGGCAGCATGTTTGGAAATATCTTCAAGGCAACCGGAAGGAGGAATTCCATGAAAGGAACTAAGACAAAGACTAGCATAGGTACCAATCGGAACATGTCGGCTGCAGTTCTAGTAAGTTGCCTTTTTTCTCGCCTCGTAAGTGCTTTACCTTCCACAACTTTTCCAAGCAAGCCAAAGGCAATTTTGACTTCCAAAGCCAATAGTTTTGTTCCCGTCCAGTAGTGCTGTGCTGCATGTTTTGCTGAAACGCCAAGCTTTCGAAACCATTGTCGCCAATCGGCGGCGTCCATGGCACGCAACTTTTTCCATGCACCAGGAATGGTTGCCAGTAGGTCACGCAAGTATCTCCAAGCCTCCACGATTTTTTTTGCTGGCTTCGTTTCCTTGGCCTGACGCAGCGATGCCTCGGCTCTTCGACGTGCAGCGTCGAGGGAGGCGATGGTTGCATCGCACTGCTCTGCATCTGCGGACGTGTAGTTTGGACCATGGGTGGTGGATTTTTTCGGCTCCTTCGACAAGGTGTATGTACTCGACTTTATGTGCGGTTCTTGACTTTCGGTGGTTTGGGAAGCTTCCTGTATCCCACGCAAGGCAAAGCAAGGCGTTCCGAGGCGCCTCTGGACTTCCCACTGGCGCACTTCCACAGCTTTGTTGGGCCCAAAGTACATCCGCGTCTGCGATCCTGCCGCAATCCGTGTCTCTTTCGCTTCCAAAGCGCATTTCACGAGAGCATGGATCCTTCCTGTACGGGAAGCGGTTCGCCATGCCGCATACGGCGAACGAGGCATTTTCCTCTGGCCGGGACAGGACCGTCTCCTTTTACAGGGGTCAATTTCCCAACCGAAGATGGGTTGGGTCGGAGGAGGGTGTTCCCCACCATTCCCAGGAGTGCGGTGCGTATGCTCGGACGAGTTGGCGATGAAAGCACCAGAATGCGCGCATGATTGCGACTTTGCAACGGAGTTCGAATGAGAAAGGTCCTTCCAAATAGAATTTTGACCATGCAACAGTCTTTGCATCTATTGCATTGTGTACTTGAGTGAATGAAGAGTAATGCCATGGTGAAGAGGAGACGTGCAGGCAGTATCCACACATGAAGGGTTCCCCTTTCTATGGTTGTATTCACTCGTGTAATGATTATTGACTTTTCGCACGGTGGATATAATACGGTCATAATCTTTGAAACGCTAACATGGTAGTCCTTGAAGAGGTCTAAAATTGACGTGGCCCTTGTTTCGTACCCAATGAAAGGATAGTTCATAGTCATAGGTAACGTGGTCTAATTGCTTTCTAGACATTATGATCATTGTCACACACCTTGGCTACAAGGAAGAAATCTGACAAATGCGCGATATTTAACATGGATTAACTACAAATTCTATCTTTTCTTCGATCTTCTTACTTGGTGTAGCAAAAGCGTACATATGTGTTAAAATATCGAACACAATAAGCCTTGCTAATAACGAAGAATGTGCATATTGACTTGAGAGTGAAGCAAGCTTATGCAAGCGGCTTGTTTTCCTTCTCGTGGAAGATTTGGCGCTGCAAAAGACTTGAGCTCTATGCGCACTTGTATCTATGCCAAGAGGATCTAGGAAGATCATTTTCCAAAAGACATGTGAAAGTTGGTGGCCGGTTGCTTGTGTTATGCTATAAAAGGCGACAACCTCGTCTACTTGTTTCGGAAAGAGGGTTTGAGAGAACACTTGTATGAAAATTCTAGTGCTTTCTTCACTTGTGGTCCAACCGTGGGTACCAAACACGATCACCAACATTTAGAAAGGAGCGTTCGAATGCAATTTGCGAAATCCAAATGGAAGGGAATCCTCAAATCGATTCTTCCTCGAAAGAACAATGAGAAGAGAAGAGTCGCACAAACAAGGCGGTGTATTCTCCCGACCTTCCGTATGGAATATATAATAACAAGCTCTTTTGGGCTTGAGACGTCTTAATACGATAAAACATTTGATTCAAGACCCACTGACGACTTGTGTTATGGCACCACCTCATGACATTCATGATCATCTTGTGGTTACTATGTCTTTTAGAGGACAACCGCACAACAAGCACTCCATGGTGTACGGACGAGTTTCATGGTTTCCACTTGAAAGAATCATAGAAGAGTAGCCAAGTAAGCCGTGAAGAAATTTTCGGAAAGGACATGCCGATGAGGAAGAATTATTAGAAAGTTGCATCCCCATGTCTAGTTGATGAATTAAGACTAGATCGAAGTTGTCACACTTCTTCCGCTTATATGTGGTATAGGATTGCCGAAACCGAGCTTGATTTGATGAGAAATACACAATGAAAAGTTTGATGTTATGCTTAGTTCGATTAATCAATGCAATATGCTCTTACCTTGGTATGTTGTTGCAAGTAGTTCGAGGCAAGTAGCAAACCTTTCGTTGGAGCACGGTTGTTTCCATTGATCTAGGCTACTTTCCCCACCAGTTTTGGAATTTTTATGGGCCGGCAATGGGACGCAACGTTGGAAACGAAGTTCCCGGTCGAATGGGCGTAACATTTTATCATGCAACCCAAGCATGATCGCGTTTGAACAAGAATCATCTTGTGTAGGACAAAAAGTTGGAATCGTCTTCTGTGTGTTGCTCTTTTGTGCTAGTATTTGTGAATGACGTTGTATACTTCACGGTGGTGGTAGCAATTCGATACCTTGCCAGCACTTGAAAGCATGTTTTATAGTCAAAGAATTACCTCTCTATTGGTAGTGCATGAGCTTTTGTATTGGGATAGCACCTACTTTCTAGACACCACACAACTTTCAAGGACGTATTACATGCAAAAATGGTTCAGAGGAATTGGCAGCAGCCCAAAGCTTTGAACGCGACGTTTATCCACGAAAGATGCAATTTGTTTCATGGTCGTGAAGCCACATGTCGATCCCGTTGACGCAGAATTGACTACCTTGAACATCAACTGAAGCAATACAAATTCAAAACTTACATTGCACTTCTTCACGGCAACGTGTGGGAAGTGCAAATATTTGGGCGGCAAGGAGGCGTTGCTTGCTTCGTATTACACCAAAGTAAAACCATGGGATACTCACAAAGTGTCGTAAAATCTATAAATAACGAATAGCACAAGACAATGGTCGTACTCGCATTATGTCAAAAAGAGTAGTAGATAAATATCATCAGTTAGAGAGAACGATAGGAGGACGAGGTAGTTCTTATAGTTATCAACTCGCGTCTTTGAATGAGCTCCAACTTTGTACCGAGAACTATTGCATAAGATGAAGAATTTTCTCGTGAAGTTTGTGGTCGTAGACAATGTAGAGTCGTTCATACGAGCATTCGTAGCAACACAAAGTTGAAATGCATGTACCTTGAATTGGACACGTGCAAAAATGACTTTTCGCCCGACCACTTTGAGACGTTATTCAAGGGCAATGCATCAAATAATATGCAAAACCTCTCAAGGAAGATACCGACAACGACAATCAATGCCTTGAGTACACCGTACAAATCAAGATCAAATCGTAGCGATGGTTTTTACACGAAAGTGAAGTCCTCATACGAGATACACCAAGCCATGTAATCTTTAGTGAATATGCAAATGTAGTTAGGCCATGGGAAGACTCATGGCCGGTCCTCAAAAGTTGCCGTTTGTTTCACCAATGCGGATCAAGCCTCTCTTCCACAAACTCTCCTTCTAAAGATGAGAATTTTTACGACCGTCCATGAGATGGTGATTTTGGATAAAGAGGGTCCTCCCGTCATTTATTGCATATGCAAAAGCTTGTTGGGTATTATCCGAGCTATTTGTAGGTAGATTCTACAACTCCTTTCACTTGAAGAGCCTCAACTACCATGATGATCGGTTCGTTTGCACTATTACCATGTGATCGTACCAACAAGAAAAATTGCTCTAGAATAGACAAAAGCCATGATTTTGAGTTGGAATGAAAGTTCGTTTCACGTATCAACCATCGTCAACCTACATTTCATGGTATGACAAGCTTGTATGACTTCAAAAGTAAGGATGCCATCTTGTAAACCACCCGGTTCATATCCTATGAAATCGAGCACTCTCGTCAACTTTAATAGGTCATACAAAATTATGGTATTTATACATTTAACTAGTCTTTTGGTCGCGACCTTACTCGTGAAGGCTTTGAACAAAATATCTTGGCAGACCTCGTTGCCCAACGAAGAAACAATGGAGTCTAAGACGTAGCCAGAAGCATTCTCACAGTGCACTTGAAGCCTATTATTGTATTGTAGCTCAAAATCACCTTGTAGATACAACGCGACCTTTCGCTACAACAATGTGTTATGAATACACGAAAACAATGGCAAAGAACCATTTTTTTATTACCCTAAGAATTTCACCAAAGAGTCGCAAGGTAAAGGCAAGTCTCATACAAAACGAAATAGCTAAAGATTGCCTTCGGTAAGAAGGTGGCAATCATCACTCATTGCTCCTTATCAAAGTAATTTCGAATATCCTCGTTTGCTACTTTGGAAAGACAGTGTATGCAATCTACCACGATTTGCTAAGTTAGAAAGCATGCAAATCGCTTGGTCAACGTATTCCAAGGAAGGACAATATTTGACATGGAATCGAGCTTACATTTTTGAATACTTTAACTTCATACCGCACACTATGAAAGCCGTCTCCATGAAAAATCTCAATGAATGGAGGCTAGGCTCGTATAGGGCGCAACATTCCACTACCTCCTCTTTCTTGTGTTCATGCGAATGGTCGCTTTCGACTTCAAAGCCGATCATAGTAACCATGGCAATCACATAAAAAAGGAACATCTGTCAAGAGTCATGAACGGAAATATGCGTCCTTCAAATGTAACATGAATATTCACCGTGTGTGATCGTGCACGCATGTATACAAAAAAATTGTCAAGAGACATGCACTATCAGAGGTCAACTATACGGTTACGGTGAAAAGTTCTAGTAGAGAGTGCATCCGAATACCGAAGGCCAAAGGAAAGAGCAAGAAGATATAACTATTATACGAAGCATTCAACCTCAAAGAAGAGAAGTTTCTTGTTACGAACCCCGAGATGGGCAACGTCTCGTAAAACCTGGGGAATAGGTCCAACAAACTAACCAAAATATGATTCACCCGGGTCTTGCAAACCATGGAACTGAAGACAAAGTAGTCTTCCAAGATGTAACGGATGATGGAAGCGAGTGGTGGTCAACATGACTTTAAGTGGTGTATGAAGCTTAGCAATTTTGCAAAAGAAAAATGCCAATGCTAGTTCTGGGGTGTACGTAGATGCAGCTCATGAGCATGACGCTAGTACCATGTGCTTTCGTATCGTGTAGACCTCTATGAACTCGATAGTGAAATGAAGATGTGACAGGTGATTACTTGGCGCTTTCCTTAAAGACATAGGGAATGCCCAACCAAAACTTCCACGCCTGAAAAGTGTCAAGACAACATAAGCACAATATGTAGAAGGAAGCAACTCATTTGATTATTTGAAGCCTCGTTCTCGAAGACTTGACACCATCTCTAACCAACGTGCAAGTTTCATATTTCTTACGCTTCAGTAAATCTGCCAAAAATACTAGACTTGTTTGAGGTCGTCAAACATTGACACAAAGTCCGCTCCAAACATCTAGGAGTGAGAAAATTGAAAACTTTGAGGAGACAAGTTTTTCGACTCTCTTGTGAAAATCTCAAGCTCCACCAATGGTGCTTCCTATCACCCCCAACGCATTTCGAGGAGGAGGTTGAGGATTAAGTTTGACATGGACCTAATGTGTCCTAATAACGGATTGTTGGAGCTTGACAGTTCAACCAAAATCGCATATTATTCATGTTAATGTCTTGTTGTTTATAACTTCCAAGTGCAAAGCCGTGTGCAAGTACTTACATAATACCTCAATGGCGTAAATGTGTTTTTTTCGAGATCAGTGTCGTAGGCCTCTAACATTATGTCTTTGATTTCTTTTTCCACCTCAACTACAAGTTGATTCATCATGCAAATTATTCCACTCAAAAAGAGAAGGCATTATTCATAATGTGTTAATCAAAGGTAGGTTGGGTAAGTATGTTAGTGGTATCTAGATTCCCAAAGTTTCAGACAACCAATAGCGCCTTGGCTAGTGAAGCAAAGTCATATGTAAGAAAGCCAAGGAGCTATTGTCCACCAAATGACACTTTTAATCAAGAATGGATAGGTTGAGGCAGAAATGCAATGCACATGAAAACGAAGGGAATATAAACATGACGGGTTATCCAATATCCTAAGTCAACCACTTGCTCCAAAAGATAAGCATAAACTACCTCCACATCAGCGAATGGGGGATCATTTGCAAGACAACCTCTGTAAAATAGTTAGATTTCTTGCTCAACTTCGAAACTTCAAGTCGGTGAAGGCAACACCCAAGGCAATATCCATATTGTCCAATCAAGAAAGGAAGGCCGGGACGCAACGGCTACTTATGACTCATGGGATCGGTGGAACAACATACTCATGATTCACCCATGGTAAACCGAAGGCCACATTAACGGCAGACCATTCCTTCTGAGGGAATGTTCTGGCATATGCCACTAAGGAGGAACAAACCTCTTGCCTGCGAGAGCCGAGTAAAGCGACATATGCATGCATGGCTAAATGTGTTTGCTGTTGTTTCATCCTTTCAAATGAAAAAGTATAATTCATAAGGTTGGTGAGAATAAGATTTCGTTGCTTGGAAATTTATAAAATCGCTCTGGGCAATTAAGAAGGGATTTTAGGCATTTGCACCGGCAACGATCTCAATGATCTCGCTGGTGATCTTTGCCTGACGCTGCCTATTGTAGCTGAGAGTGAGGTTTTTCTTAAGCTCTTTTGCATTGTCACTTGCGTTGCTCATTGCATTCATTCTTGCAGCCAACTCTGATGCAATAGATTCCTGCAAAGAACGGAGGATTTGTGAGTTCATGTACAGTGGCAGCAGGGAATCCAAGATTTGGGATGGGTCCTGTTCAAAAAGGAGACTGCCATCCACAGTTGAAGTATCCACGACGGTGGCTTCCCTTTCCACCACAAACTTTCCTTCTTTGGTGGTAAGCTTGAAAATTTCATCTTCTGCTGCATCGACGCAGTTGCCATCCATATCGCAAATTTCTCCTTGAGGGGTCAGAGGAAGAAGAGTTTGCACCACAGGTTTAGAAGCAATGAGTGACACAAACTTGGTGTAGATAAGCTCTACCTTGTCTGCTTCTTCTGAGACAAACTCTGAGAAGATCTCGTCAGCGATTGCCTGCGCTTCCTTGGTGGTTGGCGATTGTCCCATTATGAAGCGCTTTGCTATGTTGTAATTGCTAGCACGGTTGGGATTGCGGAAATACGTTGCACCCTTCTTTCCAATGACGACCATCTTGACTCCAATGCCAAGCTGTGTCAGCTCTCGGTGCCTGTCTTCGGTGGCCTTAATCACTGCATTGTTGAACCCTCCACAGAGCCCACGGTCTCCAGTACAGACAACAAGTAGCACGTTCTTGACAGGGCGGACGGCTGTCAATGGAACGTCCACATCTTCCCCACGGAGACGTTGGTTGACGCTGAACAGCACTTTGACAAGGTTCTCAGAGAAAGGCCTACCACCCACCACCGCTTCCTGAGCTCGGCGGACCTTTGCAGCAGCAACGAGCTTCATTGCATCGGTAATTTTCTGCGTGTTTTTGACCGAATCGATGCGATCTCGGAGTTCTTTCATGGAAGCGCACACCTGCGGTCCGTGATCCAGTGGTCAGTGGCGTTCTCTCGCTTCAACCCCCTCTGCTCTGTGTACGTCGCTTGTTGTTTTGTCCAAGCCCTCGCCAACGACTTCTGTTATCCGGTCTCCGCATTTCCCTCCGCAACTCCTCGACTTTTGCATGCGTCCTTGTGCTTACCTGGAGCGTTCCTCTCCTCGGTCCTGCTGGCAGTCCGTTCGAACTTCCGCGTAGACGGTTGTTCCCCGTGGCGAAGGTGGCGCGTTTCGGCGCCCCCGCTGGCTTGGACGCGCACTTCATGTTTTCCTTTCTTTCCTTTCTTGGGTTGCTACGACTTTTCGTCGTCGAATGTGGAGACTGCCGTGGGACGATCCGACGCAGATTGCGGCGCAGCAACCCCGGATGGCGAGGATAAGGCACAGCCGGTACTCACCCGCGGGGTGTGAGGCAGTGGGGAGTAGGGTCTACCACGGATGGATGGGATGGGATGGGATGGG
>LFIK01003538.1_pt1 | contig 12669 bp, 16 predicted proteins | sample 643401 | NCBI WGS metagenome assembly LFIK01 (sample SAMN03777447, study PRJNA286221) | soda lake metagenome | biome: soda lake; feature: Kulunda steppe; material: water; isolation source: sample T5-Br brine of Lake Tanatar-5 | place: Russia: Kulunda steppe | collected 2010-07 | reverse complement strand
TAGGGTGCAAGCACGTTCATCTTTTCAACGCCACGCCCATTAACAGCTGGCACCTCTTTCTCAGCATACTTGATAAAAGGGGCAGCAATACAGTCAAAGCCAGGTGACGCCCGGACATTCAGCTTGCACATGAACTCACACACAACAGGGTGCAGGTAATTAGCTTCCGGAAGTTCAAGAGCATCCGGGTCAGGCATCCACCTATTCTGAGCACCTTGTTGTAACAGTACCTCAGGTGGTGGGTGATTGCGGCCCAAGGGAAAGGCCATGTCCCACGCAGAGGCTCCACCATTCCCAGTCCAGCGCGCCGCAACCGTCTGTGCTACCCCACGTACAGCTCCCATAAAGGACTCCACTCCTCTGTTGATGGTTCCCCAGACCCGCCGTTGTCCAGCAGTTGCACTTTCAGGGCAGCAACTCATGCTTCCTTGTTCCCAGGTATCCCCAGTGTCCTCCTGGGGGACCCAGTGTCCTCAAAATACCAGGAGCTGAGGTGCACAGCTCTGCTATCATTGAATGGCATGAGCCGTTCCAAAATCAACATGAGTGACTTTGAACCGTTGCTGCGTGAGCAAACCATACGGGAGTGGAGAGAGATCTGGACCAGATTCATCCCCATGATGCGCATGCTTCCAGCAGAGTCATGAGGACATATCACACCCATTTTGGAGTGCCCTTAGGGATTCAGACTGGCTGGTGGGATGATCAGAAACGTGCTACCAAACCAAATTTGTCAGTGCCTTGCATTAAGGGCTTTATGATGCCAACGCAATATTACAAGCATTAAGTAAAAATGCTCACTACTCAGCAGCTCAAAGAAGGATAACAGGGCAGGAGAAAGGAAGAAAGATTGTGTATGCTTGCATTTAGTAGAATGCGCCCAAACCAGTGGTTGTCCAGGTTTCCCTTGTGGCATGCGCGAAGGGCGGGTGAACGATCGCTTCACAAGTCTAAACCTTCCTCTGTGCATGTTAGCGAACTTGATTGTGCGCACACATCGCCACACCCTAGGAATGCAAGGGGGACAAGGGGGCCAATAGTGTTGAACAGCAGCAGCTGTAAGAAGAAAACTCAACCCATAATGCTAGCCTAGTCCTGCTCGTCATCAGAGTGCTTCTCTTTGCCCCTTGCTGCCAAGCGCGGATTATCTTCAACAGCTCTGCTTGAGGATGCTGTCCCTTCCACGCGCCGCCGCTTGTCAGCATGGTATGCAGCTGGACTATTACTATCAGGCATGCCTGCACAGTGTGTATCCGAAGTGTGCGTGTTTGTGAGTTCAAATGTGCACGCCTATTCCCGCAACTGTGGGCACGCATACGCTTCCGCACATAAAGGAGTTGCACTGAATTTTCTCCCAAACAGCACAATGTATACACGCAAGGGCATTTGCAACAAAGCAGGGCAAAATGACAAGTTTGGCACTTCTCTGCCATGTAGGGGGAGAATTGCGTGCATGGCATGCACTGCATGCACAACAATTTCACCGGACAGAGTAACCACAGCAACAGTGCAAGCAACAAACCTGCCATTCGCAGCTGCTGGGACTGCCTGATTGCTTCAAGCTGGAGGATTTTCCCAAAGCCACCGCGCCCGGGGTCGTAGTCCATGCGGAACTCATCGCGTACCTACAGCACAGGCAAGAGCCTTCTGATCAAACCAAGCCCCGAAAACTCTTTCTGGCACTCCCTCTGTACTATGGGAAACCAGGGTATGGTTGCAGCTTGCAAGGCCTCCTATCTTCACCAGCATTGCGACATCGTCATTTCCACCACCAGCACCAGCACTACCACCACCACATCATCATCATCACCGCCACCACCACTACCATCATCACCACCATCACCATAATGCATGTCCCACAAAGCAGTCAGGCCCCTTACCTGTCCCCCTGATTTTCCACGGCCCCATTGCCGGCCATCCACAAAACCCCAGTCATAGTCCACTCGTATGGCGCGGTCGTCCAGGACCGTGCCATTCAGGTACCGCACAGCCGCAGCAGCTTCGGCTCTGGAATTGTGAGGGGAGTCAGATGCATGCAGGTTGGGCAGCAAGGACGATGGCACACACAAGGCTGCCTCTGTGCCGCTTGAACCCCTCTATGGCAGAGGCTCCAGCAACGGCAAAATGCACAGTATGATGCACTGCTCACATACCAGCAGTTTACCAAGGATCCAAGGAAAGCATTGCTGCAAAGCTCTCCCCCAATCTGCTGCCATGGTGCTCAGAGCCTTGCAAGTGAGCGCACGTCGCCTCACCGAGTATAGTAGATAACAAAACAAAAGCCGCAGGGCGTCTTCGTGTTTTTATCAAGGCCCATGACGATGCGCTCCATGTGGCCACACTTTGAGAACACCTCGTATATCTGCTCCTCGCGTGTGTAGAAGGACAGGTTACCCACGTACAAGGTGCTGCTGGTACGCAGCGCGCGCGTCCAGTCCGCCTGTGCAGCCAGGCAAGAGGGGCGCATGAGTACGCTGCTGTGTTCTCTGCTTTACGCTTGCAAATCATTTGATCCTGCCAGCCTAAGTACCCAGCTCCGCCTTGAATGCTGTTCTGTCAAGCAGGTTTGCAGCGTGGTCCTTGTTTGCTTCAGACCGCACTGAACCTTGATGTATTTCCAGTTGGAGAGCAGGACACACCTCATCCCCCTCAAACCGGCGGTCTTTGTATACAGAAGTCTCAGGGTTCAGTCTCTGCGGCGGAGGATAAGCACACAGCACAACTTTTAGGTTGCGCATGCAGTAAAGCACCCCCCCCTTCCCTTTTAAAAGGGTTGGCTGTGAAAAAGCCAATAGCCACATGGCAACGTTATGAACCATAGATGCATGACTCAGGTAAGCCTACCTTCAAAAGCTTGGACATTGGGACCCCTGACTCCTCAGTTCTGTCACGTCACAGGCATGTCAGATACTGCGTCATTGATACTCTACATTTATAATTGATGTTCATAGGACGAAAATTATATCAACTCGGACAGCTGAGATAGCTGCGCGAATGCGCACAATATACCTACAAGACGTTGGTAACATGGGAAGTGTCTCTTGCAATTTCTATCTCCAAGCAGCAAGGAGCATTACCCCCCTCCCGAGGCAGCGATGACATGTGAAGAATTTTGTGCATGGTGTAAAGACGTAGGAGTGCATATAGGCAGCTGCGAGGCAGCCTATGTGGGAGAAGGAGCCTGGCGTGGAATCAAAGCAACCGCAGCGCTGGAGCCTGGCGATGTGCTCATGCAGGTGCGGCAGCCTATTCCAACTACAAAAGTGTGCTTGAACACTAGGTGACGTTTAGCTGTACAGCAACATTGGCAACTGTAACAAAACGGTTATGGCAGCAAGTGTTGTCTTCTGAGGCAGCCTCTCAGCAGGCACTTAACCCAGTGCTTCTGTCAGAGAATTCCCTTGAAGTTTGATGACATTGGCCTGCTTGATCATTGACCCAAGAGCAACAGATCGATCTAAGGACGTGCAGCTATGTGTTTGAAGATACCCACACTCACCTATAACTTCATTCTCTGCGTGTTAATCGACATGACAGGTCCCAGAGGGTGTGCTGCTCAGCCGTGCCTCAGCCGAGCGCGATCAGAAGCTCGGCCTTGCAATGCAGCATCACAGGGGTCTCAATTCTTACCAGGTGGGAGATAGCCTCAGATGGCCCACTGCTCTCGGCTCCGCTTCTGGTCTTCCAATAGAGAGGTACCAGCACCTACAATGCCATTGGGGGGGCTCATTGCTTGAATGGAGAGCAAAGTGCTATCAGACTTATCATGCATGCTCAGCCAGCTTGCTGAGCCACCTCAGGAGAATGCAGCCTACTCATCTTGCCTGGATGCGCCTGTAGGGAGATGCTGATCGTATGCGTGCTGCTTGCCCAGGCCCCGCTGATCCAACATTTTTTGTGTGATCGCCTGACAGGTGCTAGGCGTGCACCTCTTGCATGAGCTGGCTAAGTCAGAAGCCATGGACGGCTTAGAGCAAGGACTGCTGCATCCCTCCCAAGGCATTCCCGTGGCAAGCAGGGGCGAGGGTGCCAACTGCCTAACAAGCTTCTGGCGGCCTTACTTGAAGGAGCTCCCGCGTAGCTACACGACGCTGTGCTGCTTCCCTGCGGAGGATGTCTCAGCCCTGCAGGTGCGAGCACTGCTTGCTCTGTGCATTTAATTCAATACGCTCGCGCCTGCAAGGTAGGCACTGCATGTACGATGTGGCCACTCATGCACCTTATCGGGCAGAGCATGTGTGATGAGCCCCTACTACGATTACTATGATTGGCAGAGCATGTGTGATGAGCCCCTACTACGCTTCCCAGGTGCTCTCATGCTTGACCAATGCTTGGCCAAAAGCTGGAGGGCTGCCAACAAAAGCGCCCCCAACGCATCCAGGCACTGCACAGTGCAGTGACAGAGCAGACAATCAAGACAGGCATGCACTCTGGAGAGTGAGTTTGTGACTTCGGACACCGACCTTGCCCTTCCTTCCTCTGCCCCGCCCCTGTGTGTGCCAGCAGGCTTAGCTTGCCAACCGACTCACCAACCAACTCCTGACAGGGCTTTTCAAGTGGGTGCTTGCCAGCGAGGGGTTGCTGCAAGTGTGTTTCCTTGTCTCAATGTGTGTGCCCGCAGGTGCCTTATGCGGTGCAGAGGGGTCAGACTGCTGCTGAGAAGGCGCGGTCAGAGTGGAGGGATGCCCTTCCTTTGCTGAAGCAGCTTGGTGCGGCTGTTCCAGGTTTTGAGTGCCTGCGATGGGTGAATGCTTTTGCAGTGCAGACAAGCATGCCTCCACTTGCCCCAAAGCTTGGCTTCACAAAGTGGCGTCCATGTGTCTGCCTTGTTTGAGGTATGGGTGTACGTCCTGGGAATGTGCTGCATGCCAAAACTTTCAGTCCATCGGATGACAAAATTATGATGAATGCTGACCGCTCGTGAAACGTGCTATGTGATTTAGGGCTGCCAAGAAAGTACTGCAGCCTGGGCGCTTGGCTGTGGGCGTCCTCTACTCTTTATTCGCGCACCATGTTCGTCCCTTGTGAGTAGCTTGCATGCCTGGTTGAAGTTGTGCACCTGCTCCCATGCCCGCAAGCATTTTGCGTGCACGAGGTAGGCAGGGACATGCACATGACTAGGCATGTATACATTCCGGCCCATGCTGCTATTTGGTATATTTAGACCACCTTGATGCTGCTGTGTACGGTGCTTGTTACTGCAGAGCAAGCACCTGACATGGTTGACCTATCGTAGCCATTTCACCCTCTTGCGCATGCGCGCACATACGCACCTGCACGCATGCACCCATGCACGCGCACCCGCCCCTACTTTCCTTGCGCCATGCGCACATGTGTCCTCAGGGGATGAGGCTGGGTGCCTGATGCCCTATGGGGACCTGCACAACTACGAGCCGCCTCCTGCCCCCCACATCACTGATGTCCTGGACGAGGAGGTGGAGCAGGGCATAATCCCCACTGGAACCCAGGCGGCTGATCCTGACGCCTACCTGGAGGCCCTCCGATGTTGCGGCGCTGAATCTGGAGCGCGGGCTTCAGGGACGCCCATGTGCTGCTGCAGCACAGAGCAAAAGGAAGAAAGGTGCAGCTCATCGCCCTCATCAGCAGATGGCCATCCCTGGCAAGCAGGGGCAGGCGCGCCAGCCGCCCAGCCGCCACAGCAGCGCGCACCACAACAGCCGGACAGCGCCCCCGCAGCCAATCCTGTGTGTGGGGATGGGAGCTACGATGCAAGCTGCGGAATGTATAAGCTGTACGCACGGCGGCGTTACACTGCAGGTGATTGGCGGTTCAGTGCAGGTGGTGTGCGCTCACGGCCAGGGTAGGGCAAACATGTCTCTTACCTTTATTGATAGACAAGTCTAGCGCTGATTGCTGGCCTGAATTGCTTTGCAATTTGGTGCGTGTGTAGAAGTGGTAGATGTTGATTCAAAATCGCTTGGGTGTGGTACAACGGCGCCTGTGACTCCATGTGCCCCAATGAGCTGTCTGCATGTATGATTTTGATGACCTGTGGCACACGACCTTGCTGAATTGTGTCCGCTGCATGCATCCTTCCTGCAGGCGAACAGGTGTTCTTGTGCTACGGCCGCCATTCAAACTTGGAGTTGCTTGAGCTCTACGGCTTCATGCTGGATCACAATCCACACGACGAGGTGAGGATCAAGGCTTCATTTAAGAATTACTGCCTTGTTGCTATGTAGGCTTGGCTTCATACCTGGCTGGGGTTCTAGGCCAGGCTTGGCTACATGCTGGGCCACAGTTCAAGTGGCAAGGCGAGGCAATCCCCCTTGGGCCCTGCCCCTATAAGGTCCCATGAGGTTACTGTTGGACACTCCTGGCTGATGCTTCTTATTGCTTGACCCCAGCACACCCAGACTGTCCAGCCCCAGCGTATCCAGCGCACCCAGCCTGTCCAGGCTCTATTCGCGGGCTGGGGGCTTTCCCTCACAGCTCCAGGTGCTCCTTATACCAACAGTGTGCTACCGTGTGCCTGCCCTCAAGCTTGGATGCCATGCTGCAGGGTTGCGTGCCTGGGGCTGCGCCCCAGTGCACACCCGCTACAGGCACTGTGCTCCTTCAGGATGCCCTGGGGGCATGGCAGATGCAAGGCTGCATAATAAGTTTGTGGGTGAGTGTCCACTGTGTCCCCCTTCTGTCATTTGCTGCACAGGCTGTGATCCCCAAAGGTGCTCTGGAGGCAGCCATGTCCGGGGCCCTTGCTGAGGCCAGCACAGCAGGCAAGAGGGGGAGACAAGCAGGTAGGGGTGAAGCAGGAAGGGCAGCTGGCCCTGCTGTGCAGGGACAAGCGGGAAGGGGTGCAGCAATTGCAGGAGGGGCAGCTGGCCCTGCTCTGCCCGTGTGTGAAGGGCTTTGGGCAGGAAGTCAAGCAGCGACTGAGCAGATGCAGCAGCATCAGCATCAGCAGCAGCAACGGCGACAGGGCAACCTCAATGGACAAGCTCCCTCAGTGCTCCCCGCCTTCAGTGATGATGCCCCCTCTTTGCCATGCCTCTTGCCCCGTGACTGCTTTTTGCATGCCACTGGCGCGCCCTCATGGCCCCTCTTGCAGGTGGGTGGGCAGGGTGGATGGGCACTTTACACCTCACAACCTGAATGAGTGGACAGGGCACATAGGATTGCCTCAATTCATGGCTTTCACGCTGATGACCAAATTCCCTTGCATGCTTGTTCAGGCAATTGCTGCCCAAACAAGCCTTAAGGATGCAGGCCTGGCTGAAACCAGGTGTTTGTTTCCTATTTGGCTTGCAGGCCTTGCGCACTTCTGCGGCAGCACCCCATGAGCGCAAGGCCTGTGCCCACAGGCTTGCAGCCAATGAGCGGGTGTCGCGGGCTGGTGACATCAAAGTGCTTGAATGGCTGATAGACGCGTGTCTTCTGCAGCTGTCGAGCCTACCAACTAGGTAGGTAGCAAATTCAACTCCACTGATGCCAAAACTACCCTACGCTGGCACTGCTGCTGCTGCTGCTGCTGATGATGATGATACTGATGATGATGAGCACATGCTGGAGCATTGGCTTTGAATGGTATTGCTGCTGCCTGTTGAGATATCCCTCTGAACGCAGCATGGTGTACCTGTCTGATCAGAATGCCTCTGCCTTGCAATGCCAGCAGACATGACGCGTTCCACCAGGATGTGTATCCAGTTGTTCTTGACTGAAGGCCTTATCCTTGTTATCCTTGTAATCCTGTTGTGCAGCATTACACAAGACCAGCAGCTCCTTGATAATCTTCGACAGCAGCAACAAGCCGGGAAGCAAGGTGTGGTGTCTATACCGTGAAGACTTCATGTGTTGTCATTTTTTGCTGCCAATGCTTTCATTGTCACGCTGAGAGACTGCTGCATCCAAACAAGACTCGTAGCATGGCCATAACATTCTCAATTTGGCATATGCATATGCCACAGATTGTTTGCATGTGATGTCAGTCTTTGCGAACCACACCTTGCTGAGTCAGGTCACCAGATTATCCTTGCCCTTCCCCCAGAACTTGGGTGAAGTGTCAGGAATGGCAGGCGTAGGCATATTCACAACCACTGGTGCAGCAGGCAAATCTGGTGCCGGGGTTGAAAAAGGTGTGGTGTACTTGGGTGCGGAAGCAGGTGTGTTAAATTGACTAGGTGCTGCAGGTGCACTGATCAGTGGTGGAGCGGGTGTGCCAGGTGGTTGTGCGGCTGGCAGTGGTTCACTAACTAAATTGGCAGGTTGAGCAGAGTTTTCTGCTTGGTTGCGTGTGGCTTGTGCATGAGAAGTTGCGGGAATAATCAATCATAGACAAAACCCTTGAGGGGGCAGGCGCGGCAGCGCGTCCAATCCGTGGCATATGCCTGCCTTGCATTACAATGGGCCTGGACAACCCATGTGGAACTGGACTGGACTGGGTGCTGCCATGCCTGTGAACCCCCCAAGGGCTAGAGGGGTCTACTCCCTGGCGTACATGTTACAAGGTCGCTAGGAGCAAACAAGGTATTACTGCGAGTTCGTCTTTGATGTGCTCAAATACAGCTATAGCTGAACTGACAAAGGGATCAAATACTCCTCCAACTGACTCAACCGACCTCCGGGTCACTATGCAGCATAGAACTGGCACTGCATAAATCTGGCGTGACATCATCCCTGCAAAGCTGTTGGTATGCAGTGAATAAATGGTAATACCATACTCATGAGACAATTTTAGTGAGGTGCTTGCATGATCATGAAATCTCTTGTAATGTGCAGGAGCGTCTTCTTCGGAGCTTGCTCTGCAATGGAGGTTATGCTATAAAAGGTGTGTGCACATATTATCACTCCTACTTTGATGTTCTTATGCTGAAGAGACCCCATAACTAGACTATAGACTTTTGAATTGCGCCTGCTACAAAAGATGCAGTGATGGAGATTGACAAGGCTTCTGCGCATCGTTTTCCAAACATTACAGGACATTGATGCGGGGAGTCCAGCGTGCTCTCTGCGGGGTTAGCATACTACAAGGACAGTGCAAATGAGCATGCATGACTAGCAAGCAATCACGGTCAATGTGAAGCAAAGTGATGTGTATGTACCTCTCTCGAGAATTTAGGTTATCGCATTCTTAGTTCTTCTGCGTTTTCATCTATGCTTGGTTTTGTGCCTTGCCGTAAAGCTTAGTCCTTGGCACATGGTTCATTTTTGTGACATGCCTTTTTCTGAACGCTGCCAGTCAATGGTCAGCAAAGACTTTTGACTTGCTTCATCTCATTGTTTTTATGAGTTGAGATGTCCACGACTTTTTTATGTCATGGAAAGCATAACAGATTTTGTCTCCTTTTCCTTTTTTGAATGAAATACTACCTATTAGTTAGTAAACACTGTTTACCGCAGCTCATTTGGAATGGTCTTATCATTGAGTAGCAAGGCATGACAAATCTCTGGATGAGAAATATGATGCTTTTCCATGGCCTGTGAGTTGTAATCACCATTAGATACATCTGTAATGTACATCAAACTTCATTCATCCTGTACCATGGACACAAATGCATTGATAAGTGACAGCAAGACTAATCAGGCTTGCATACCTTCAGGATTGTCCCTAAGCTCTACCTTTGCATCACTGTTCAATAATTGATTATGTTAAAATCCAGAAAAGGTGCAATCTCCACCAAAAGCATCAAAGATTTCCAGCTGGGGACGCTGCTTATTTCCCCCTTTCTTTCCCCCCCTCCGAGTCAGCTTGTCAGCCTTCTTGCCCCTTCCTCCTCCCCTTGCTCCTTTGTCACCCTGCACACCAAGTCCCTCCCTTGCTCCTTGATCTGATGCATCTTGTGCTGCACTGCTCCCCCTTCCTGCTCCGCTTGTCCACACCCCATGCAAGCCTCTTTGCACCGCCCCTTCAATGATGGTCCCTCCTCTTGTGGCCTGAGGAGGCTTTACTGCTGGCGCCGCTGCCGGCGCTGTCGGGGGCAAGCCTGGAGCCATGCCCCCAGAGTTGCGGCTGATTACCCTTGGCATTGCATGCATGCCACCGCTCATTGCTTCCTGAGCCAAAAAGCAGCCCTGCTGGATGGCCATTGCATGCTGTGCGCCGCGAGTATGAAGGGCAGGGACGGGAGGCGTGGGGTAGAGCTGCTGCTGCTCCTGCTGCTGCTGCTGCTGTCTGACTTGCTGCATGTGAGCCAGCTGAGGATCGAGTCCGGGGGCTGCTATGTCAGCAGGAAGCCCTGCAGCTAAGCGTGGCCAAGCTTTGGTGCCAATGTCCAGCGCCGGGCTGTGGAACAAGCTGAGGCAGGGAGCTGCATATGAGCGCGCAGCATGATAGGTAGGCACAGGAACTGACATTCACATCCCTAAGTTGTCAGAATGGGATCAAGCCACTAGACACCAGCAGGAAAAGGCGTGTCCGGAAACAAGAAACTACGTAAGGAAAGAAAGGAACTTCATAAGTGCGGACAGCCTTTCAAGCACACTTTGTGGAGGTCGGGCAGGTGGCCTGGCTGTAATCAGGGGTGCAGACATGAGATAGGATGGTGGACATCAGCTTGCCGCATTGTGAGACATTGTATGTGCCTAATTTGCGTGGCTAGCTGCGATGATTGGCTCCAGAATATTCACTTGCCCTGTGATTTGCACATTTTCACCACAGAAAGCCAGGTACATTACCACTGGCAGTAAGATTCTTAACTGCTGAGCTGGAGGCAGGACAACACAAATCTGGATGAGGGTCATAGGGGTTATGCTATCAGAGACAGAAACTGTGCAAGTTGAACTGTGGCGGAGCATGAGCACATCGCACGCCTACTGGGTCCCCCAGGGACCAGGCTGGTCCGAGTAGGCTTTTGCAATCCATGGACAGGTATGTTTAGGGTTACGTAACTTAATTCGCTAATGAGGGCAGTTCAGCTGAAGCCTCAGGCTATCAGGCCTACAAGCTGAACCTAAGTCTTGAAAGGCGCCAAAGCATACAATAAAAGGCAGTGTGTGAGAAACAATGATGATGCGCTAGACAAATAGCAACAGTGGTTTTGGTGGTACACCTGATTGTTGGTCCAAACAGTTTCACTCCGATTGGGAGTCCATGGACAGTCGACTCTCCACCACCACACTCTGTTCAAGCAGCGCCTGCTTCATTTCAAGAGACCACAATGCAGAGCAAATCAGCGCTCAAGAACCAAGTAGCCACGGGACTGCCGCTGCCCACGTCTATGCAGCAGAGCCTCAAGTGGCACCACAGGTGCTTCTCCCCTCTGTTGTGATCCACCTGAGAGCACCAACCACATCATATGCTGCGTCCAGTTCTTACCCACCATCTGCTGCGGTGGCAGCTCCGTGGCCTCCACCAGTCCTCGTGGCTTGGGATGCCGCCCGCGCATTGGTGCCTACAGGCCCTGCTCCAATGCCCCTGCCCGCCAGCATGCCCATGCCAGCGCTTGCACCAGCACCCCTCCCCACTCCAGCCTGCGCCCCCGCCCACATACCCATGCCTGCTCTTGAGCTTGCCCCTGACACAGCCCCAGCGCACGTCCCTGCCCTGAAGCGCATGCCACTGCCTGCACCCGCGCCCACACCCACACCCCCCTTTCCCCCTTGGCCCCGAGCCTCCCCCTTGCTTGCCTGCCCACCTGAGGTGCTTCCCGGCCTCGCTCCTGTGCCCTGACCTTGAACCACGCCTGCTCTGTAACGTGGCAGCCCAGTGGTCACCTCTCCCAGCTGCGCACCTCCTCTGGCCCCCCAGCCCGGGCTACTCTCTGGCACAACACCCCTACCCACCTCCCCAGCCCCGCCGCCCCCCACGCCCAGGCCGCTGCCCTGCGCGCCGTGCAGTGCACCCATGGCCCCCTCTCCTGCTGCGCCCCAAGCCGCACCCTGCTCACGCAGCAGCCCCCCCTTGTCAGCCCCAAACGCACTCCCGCTGCTGTGGCACACCTCACCCCGTTCCGTGACGCAGACGCCTCCAGGGGCGCGCCCTGCAGGCCCATTCAAGCAGGTCAGCCCGGTGCCGGCCCCGTCCCGGGCCCCCACGCCGTCAAAGCGGCCGCCCTTCCCCTGTGAGCCTGCAAGCCCCGCTCCCTTAACCCCCTTGCCCCTCACGTGCACGCCAGCTCCACCAGCACCACCCACACCAGAGCTGTCATTGCAGCTTTGCCCAAGCCCATCCCTGCCCGCGTTCGCTGCAAGGTGGGCAGCCATACCTGTGGGTCTAAGCATGCCGGATGAGCTGTCACCACCGGTGCGCGCAGCAGCAGCCACAGCAGCAGCAGCCACAGCACTGGGCTGGGCTTCGGCGTGGCCAGCAGCAGCAGGGAGTGCAAGGTACAGGTGCTGGTGCCGCGGATCCATGCCCCCCTGGTGCCTCCTCTGTTGCGGGGGCTGCTGCTCCAGCTGGTGCTCCTGTTGCACCTCGCCTTGCCAATTGTGGAGCCGCTGCTGTTGCCGCCACTGCTGCTGCTGCTGCTGCTGCTCCTGCTGCTGCTGCTGCTCCAGCTGGTGCTGCTGTTGCATCCCGCCTTGCCAATTGTGGAGCCGCTGCTGCTGCTGCTCCTGCTGCTGCTGGCGTTGCTGCTCCTGCTGCTGCTGGCGTTGCTGCTGCTGGCGTTCCCGCTGCTGTTGCTGCTGCTGCCGTTGCTGCTGCTGCTGCTGCTGCTGCTGCTGCTGCTGCTGCTGCTGCCGTTGCTGCTGCTGCTGCTGCTGCTGCTG
>LFIK01003537.1_pt1 | contig 12671 bp, 10 predicted proteins | sample 643401 | NCBI WGS metagenome assembly LFIK01 (sample SAMN03777447, study PRJNA286221) | soda lake metagenome | biome: soda lake; feature: Kulunda steppe; material: water; isolation source: sample T5-Br brine of Lake Tanatar-5 | place: Russia: Kulunda steppe | collected 2010-07 | reverse complement strand
CGAAAAGGTCGCACGGCTGCATCTGGAAAAGATCGGCGTCAAGCTCACCGAACTGCGCCCCGATCAGGCCGACTATATCGGCGTCACCCCCGAAGGCCCCTACAAACCCGAACAGTACCGCTACTGAGGTTCGAGCAAGGGAGTTCGCATGAACACCGATAAACTCATCGTCGGCATCGGCAACGCGCTTGTCGATGTCGTCGCCACCGTCCCGGAGGACGCCATCGCGCGTCACGGGCTCGACAAGGGCGGGATGGCCCTTGTCGATGGCGCCGCAGCCGCGACGCTCTATGGCGAGGTCGGCCCCGGCGTACAGCAATCGGGTGGCTCGGTGGCCAACACCATCGCGCATCTGGCCGATATCGGCCTGTCCGGCTGCTATCTGGGCAAGGTCGCCGAGGACGATCTCGGGACGCGGTTCCGCCGCGAAATGGCCGAGAAGGGCATCGACTGCCCGGTGCCGCCGATGAATGGCGGCGCGGGGACCGGTCGCTGCGTGGTGCTGGTCACGCCCGATGGCGAGCGCACCATGAGCACCCATCTGGGCGCCGCGCAGGGTCTGGCGCCCGCCGATATCTCCGCCGCGCTGCCGGAGCGCTTCGCGCTCCTGCTCGTGGAGGGGTACCTGTGGGACGCGCCCGAGGGCGGCGCCGCGATCGCGGAGGCTGCCAGGAAGGCGAGGGCGATCGGCGCGAAAGTCGCGCTGACGCCCTCGGACGCTGGCTGCGTGGAGCGCAACCGCGACGCGATGCTGACCTTCATTCGCGACTACTGCGACATCCTGGTGGGCAATCATCACGAGGTCGGCGCGCTTGCGGGCGACGACGACCCGGATGCGGCGCTCGCCTGGGCGCTGTCGCAGGTCGGCACCGTGGCGGTCACGGAAAGCGAAAAGGGATCGCGCGTTGCCGATGCGACCGGCACCCACCGGATCGCGGCCGAAGCGGTAAGCCGGGTGGTCGACAGCACGGGCGCGGGCGACGCCTTTGCCAGTGGCTTCCTCGGCGGCATCGTGCAGGGCAAGCCCATCGCCGATGCCGCGCGTGAAGGCGCGCGCCTCGCCGCCTCGGTGATCATGCATTACGGCGCGCGCGACGGCGAAGCCGCACGCGCGCTCAACGCCGGCTGACGAACGCCGGGACACCACTGTCGCGGGCCGGCCGGTGCCGGCCTGCGTTCAGCGCTTGCATGGATGGACTGATGCGACCGCGCGCTTCGCCCGGAGCCCGGCAATCAGCGCGCGCAGAACATGTCGTAAAGCAGGTGGATCAGCCGCGCGGACTTGTCGTCGGCAAGGCTGTAATAGATCGTCTTGCCGTCGCGCCGGCAGGTGACCAGCCCCTCCATGCGCAGCCGGGCCAGTTGCTGGCTCACCGCCGCCTGACGCGATTGCAGCAGCGCTTCGAGTTCTCCGACGGATTTTTCGCCGGTGCTCAGATGGCACAGGATCATCAGCCGCCCCTCATGCGCGAGCGCCTTGAGAAAGGCTGCAGCGTCCTGCGCCTGGGCGGTCATGTCGCCTGGTGACAGCGTTTCGTCGTCAAGCGGTTGATCGGCCTCGGCGAAATGGGGCATCGATGCGGACATGGCGGCTCACTCCGGGTGAAACATAGCAAAAATATAATGTGAGCGTGGCGTCGTGGCAAGGGCCGCGGGCGGGGCGCATGGCTGGACATGTCCTGCCGTGCCGGTGCATCGTCTGCCGATGCGGGACCATACTTTGCAGCGCGACAGCCTGAAGCGGCATGCGCGTCGGCTCTTCGAGGCCGGTGTGAAGGCGGTGGAGCCCGGGCGCGCGGTGGCGCAAGCGCTCGAAGCGTGGTCGCCCCCTGCGCCCGGCGCCGGGGGGCGGCTCGTCGTGGTGGCACTCGGCAAGGCGGCTGGTGCGATGACACGTGCGGCGCTGGAGACGGTACAGCCTTCGGTCGCGCTGGCGGTTACCAACCACGGGAATGCCGATCCGGTGGCGGGGGCCGAGATCCGCATGGCGGGGCATCCGGTTCCCGATGCGGACGGTCTGCGCGCTGCGCAGGCGGTGCAGGACGTCGCGCAGGCGCTGACGGCGCGGGACCGGTTGCTGGTCCTGCTGTCGGGTGGCGGGTCGGCCCTGCTCCCGGCGCCGGTGGCGGGGGTGTCGCTGCAAGACAAGATCACCGTCAGTCGCAGCCTTCTGGCCTGTGGTGCCGATATCACCGAGATGAATCTGGTGCGCCAGCAACTGTCGCGGCTCAAGGGGGGCGGGCTGCTTCGCGCCGCCGCCCCGGCCGAGGTGCATGCGCTGATCCTGTCCGATGTGATCGGGGATGACCTTCGGGTCGTGGCCAGCGGGCCGACCGCGGCGCCGCTCGGGACCCGAGCGGATGCGCGGGCCGTATTGCGGCGCCACGGCCTCTGGCCCGACCTTCCCGACGCCGTGCGCGCGTATCTGCAGCGGCCGCAAGACCCCGCCTTGCCGGGCGAAATGCCGCGCGCGCAGAACCGGCTGATCGGCTCCAACGCCATGGCGCTGCAGGCGATGGCGCGCCACGATCCGGCGGCGCATGCCGCCTCGCAGCCGCTGTGCGGTGACGTCGCCGATGCGGCGCAGGTCGTGCTTGACCGGGTTTCGGGGCATCGCGGCACATGGCTGTTCGGTGGCGAGACGACCGTGCGGCTGCGCGGTGACGGGCGGGGAGGGCGCAATCAGGAGCTTGCGTTGCGCGTTGCGCTCCTGGCGCGGGCGCGGGGGATTGCCGGACCGTGGGTTTTTCTCTCCGGTGGGACGGATGGCCGCGACGGCCCCACCGACGCCGCCGGGGCCGTGGTCGATGATGACACCATTTCGCGCATTGCCGCCGCCGGGATCGATCCCGAAGCGGCGCTGGCGCGCAACGACAGCTACACCGCGCTGGCGGCGGCCGGGGACCTGCTGATGACGGGGCCGACAGGCACCAATGTCGCGGATTTGCAGGTGTTCTGCCTTGGCACCGGCACGCGGCCCGGGTGAGCGCCTGTCAACGCGCAGGCGCAGAGGCCGCGCGATCATGGCCCGCGACGCCGTAGGCTCCGGGGATGTCCTGCGCAGGATAGTCCGGAGGCAGGCGCCAGAAATTGCCCGCGGCGGGCTCCAGCGGACGTTCGGGCGTGCCCGGCGATGCGCCGGTTCTCAGCTTGAGGACAATATCGGCAAGCACATGAGGATTGTTGCGAAAGTAGGAGTGTCGGTGCCGACCCGTCACGCTGCTCACATTCACGAAATGGACATTCGGCACATTGGCAAGGGTGGTACGGATCTGCGGCGCGACCTCGTCGAAGGAGATGCGGCCGAACCGCGTTCCCGACATCAGCGCCTCGGCCAGCCCGAGCCGGTTATCGTCCGGGTTCAGATAGGCGGTTATCTGTCCGAAGGCCGGACCGAAGCGTTCGGCTACCAGCCTTTGTCCGACCACGCCGAAATCGAGATCGGGCGCGGCGAGAATGAGCGCGTCCACCTTGAGCGTGGCGCGCGGGTCGCGGCCGGCGCTGCGTTCCGCGATGATCAACTCGCGCAGCGCCGTGGTGGCGATATCGGTGCCCCGGCTGTGTGCGACGATCTGGATGCGTTCCAGCCCCGGCGTGTCGGCCAGCATACGCAGGAACTGCTTGAGGTGATGCACCGTGAATTCACCGGATTCGCGATCGCGGAAATAGCCGAACAGACCGGGATTGCCGGCCGGCCAGCTGTAAAGCACGGGCACCGAGGCACGGCCGCTGTAATGCCAGATATTCGCGAGCGAGGCATGACCTTCATCGAAGTCGTGGCGAAACCCATGAATGAATACAAGTGCATCCGGCCGTGCCGAGGCCTTCAACGCTTGCGCCATGGTTCGCTGGAAGGTCTCGATCCGGGCGCCTTGCGCCGCGCGCGCCGCCTCTGTGGTCACCGGGCGGCCGTCGCGCAGTTCAAATTCCAGCGGTGTGGCCGGAAAACGGGCGATCTCTTCACGGTGGGTGACCGTTAAGTCGACGGGGATGCGCCTCCCCCCCAGCGTGCTCCGCTCGACGAGCTGCGTCCAGTCGGCGACGCCGCCGAAACGTGTCGTCGCGACGCCGAAAGCCATGGAGGCCGAGCGCTCATGGCCATAGGCGACGCCACCGCGGGACGCCGGCTGCATGTTGCGATCCGTTACGTAGTAGAGTGCGGCCTCGGTGCTGCGCTGATGCTCGGGGACCGTCTCGGCGGGATAGGGAATGTCGTCGCTGTAGAGGGCCGGGGCCGGTGACAGCGCCAGATGCGCATCCGTGCATGCCCCGGCCAGCATGAGAAGCCCTGCAGCCGCTGCACACGACGCCCGGCGGCGCGGCCTACTATGGGCACGGCGATCGCGGCGCGAGCGAAATGCAATGCGTCCGACCCGGTCCATGGCCATGTCCGATCCTGTCGTCGACCGCCGTAGATTACAGCCTCGCGCGCATCGGGCAACCGGCCGCGGCACACGCGGCACCCTCACCGCAGGTCACAGTTCGGTGCGCAGGTGCCACAGTTCAGGGAACAGCTCCACTTCGAGCATGCGGCGCAGATAGGCGACGCCCGAGGTGCCGCCGGTGCCGCGCTTGAAACCGATGATGCGTTCCACGGTGGTGACGTGATTGAACCGCCAGCGCCGGAAATAATCCTCGAAATCGACGAGCTTTTCGGCCAGTTCATACTGCTCCCAGTAGTCATGCGGGGCTGCATAGACTTGCGCCCAGGCCGCGCGCACCCCGTCATCGGGCTGCCAGGGGGTGGCGACATCGCGCGTCAGCACGGCACCGGGCACCGCCAGCCCCGACCGGGCGAGGTGGCGCAGCGCCACGTCATAAAGCGAGGGCCGCGCGAGTTCGTCCTGCAGGGCCGTGACCAGGTCCTTGCGGTGCGCATGCGGCCTGAGCATGGCCCGGTTGCGGTTGCCCACCGTGAACTCGATCAACCGGTACTGCCATGACTGAAACCCCGAGGATTCGCCAAGGGCGTCCCGAAAGCGGGTGTATTCGCTCGGCGTCATGGTGCGCAGCACGTCCCAGGCGGAGTTGAGCTGCTCGAAAATGCGCGAGACGCGGGCAAGCATCTTGAAGGCGGGGCGAAGCGCGTCGGCGTCGATGGCCGCGCGGGCCGCGCCCAGCTCATGCAGTGCCAGCCGCATCCACAGTTCGGAAGTCTGATGCTGGATGATGAACAGCATCTCGTCATGGGCATCGCTGCGCGGATGCTGGGCGTCGAGGATCCGGTCGAGGGCGAGATAGTCAGTGTAGGACATGCGGCCGTCAAAGGCGGTCTGAGCGCCTTCGGAGGACGGATCATAGGCGTCGGTCATGGGACTGCTCCGTGTCATGCGTTGGCGTTATCGGCTCGGGCAGCCGAGTCAGCCGTCGCAGGCCCCGATCATCGCCATGCGCCGCCACAGCGTGATCCAGGCGCCCGGGCGGCAGAGGGGCCGGCAGGCAAGCCTGATCGCAAGGGGAGCGCTGCGCGTCATGGCCTCAGGTCACCGCGGCGCGGGTCTTGTAATCGGGGCGATCCCAGAGCGATCTCTCCATCACCTCCGCGAGTATCTTCACCGCGCCATCGACGTCGTCGGGCCCGAGAAACAACGGCGTGAAACCGAATCGCAGGATATCCGGGGCACGGAAATCGCCGATGACGCCGCGCGCAATCAATGCCTGCATGATCGCGTAGCCCTCCGGATGGCGGAAACTGACCTGGCTGCCGCGCATGGCATCGTCGCGCGGCGAGGCAAGCTCAAGCTGCGGGCAGGCGGCCTCCACCCCGGCAATGAAGCGGTTCTGCAACTCGAGCGAGGCGGTGCGGATATCCTCCATGGTCGTCATGTCCCACACATCGAGCGCGGCCTCGAGCGCGGCAAGCTGCAGCACAGGCGGTGTGCCCACGCGCATGCGCTCGATGCCCCGGCCCGGACGGTAGGTCGGTTCGAATGCGAACGGCGCCTCATGGCCCAGCCAGCCCGAAAGCGCAGGGCGCGCCCGGTCGGCGTGGCGCGGCGCGACATAGATGAAGGCCGGGCCGCCGGGGCCGGAATTGAGGTACTTGTAGGTGCAGCCGACCGCGAAATCGACATCGCAGCCGGTCACGTCGACGGGCAGCGCGCCCGCCGAATGCGCCAGATCCCAGACCGTCAGCGCGCCCGCGTCGTGCGCCTTTCGGGTCAGGCGCTGCATGTCGTGCTTGCGTCCGGTACGGTAATCGACCTCGGTGATCAGCGTGACCGCGATGCTGTCGTCGATGGCCTGCTCGACCTCCTCGGGGGCGACGATGCGCAGCTCGTACCCGTCGCCAAGCGTGCGCAGCAGCCCTTCCGCGATATACAGGTCGGAGGGAAAATTGCCGCTGTCGGACAACACGACGCGCCGCCCAGGGTTGAGTTCCAGCGCCGAGGCCAGTGCCTGGTAGACCTTCACCGAGAGTGTGTCTCCCATCACCACGGTGCCCGGCCCGGCCCCGATCAGCGCCCCGACCCGGTCGCCGACCCGTGCGGGCTGTGCCATCCAGCCGGCCTTGTTCCAGGCGGTGATCAGCAGCTCGCCCCATTCCTCGCGGATGGTGCGGGCCACGCGCGCCTCTGCGGCCTTCGGCAGCGGCCCCAATGAGTTGCCGTCGAGATAGATCACCCCGTCGGGGATGTGGAACATGGCGCGCGTTGCGGTGAAGTCGGTCATTTTTCCTCCCGGAAAGGTGGCAGAGCTCGCGCGGTCGCGCGACGTGATCATGCTGGCGGGGCCGCATCGCGATGCCTTTGCGCAGGCATGTTGCACCGCCCGGCGACGAAGTTCAAATCCTTCGCGCGACCATGTAACGGCTTGCAGATGCGGGCGCCAGCGCTGATGCTCGCCGGGTGCCCGGCGATCTTGACCGGCGCTGTCGAGGAACCGCGACGAGGGGGATGGATGCGCCTGTTCGATTACCCGCCGATCTGGCTTGCCGGGTTCGTGGTGCTTGCGGTGGCGGTGGCCGCCCTGCTGCCTGCCGTCGGTTTCGGACCGTTCGGCGGTGTCGCCCGCTTGCTGGGGGGCGTGCTCGGGCTTGCGGGGGTGGGGCTGATGGTGCTGGCGGTGCCGGCCTTCATGCGCCATCACACGACCATCGTGCCGCATCGCGACGCGGATGCGCTGATCACGGGCGGGGTTTACGCGTATACGCGCAATCCGATCTATCTGGGCGATGTACTGATCCTGGCGGGTGTCGTCCTGTGGCTGGACGCGGTCCTGGCGCTGCCATTGGTGCCCGTCCTCGCCTGGGTTTTGCAGCGCCGCTTCATCCTGCCGGAAGAGGCGCGTCTGCGCGCGCGCTTCGGGGCGGCTTTCGAAAGCTACACGCGTAATACGCGCCGCTGGATCTGAGCTTGGACGTTGCGGTCCCTGCGACGCCCGGGCGGCTTGTGAAACAATGTTGCGCAGTGTTAAGTGTCGAGCGGTATAACCGGCCTGCGGGCCGGCAAGCGCATGCAACGGGGGATCAACAAAGTGAAGATCGGAGCACCGAAGGAAATCGCGGAGGGCGAAGCGCGTGTCGCGATGACACCCGACAGCGCGCGCATGATCCAGAAGCTCGGACATGAGTGCCTAATCGAAAGCGGTGCCGGCGCAGCGGCCGGCTTTTCCGACGAGGCCTATGTCGAGGCGGGCGTCGAGATCGTCAAGACGGCGGCAGCGCTCTGGAAGGCGTCGGACATCATCGTCAAGGTGCGCGAGCCGTCCAAGACCGAGGCCAAGCGGCTGCGCAAGGATCACACGCTGATCTCGATGTTCTGGCCCGCCCAGAACGAAGAACTGCTCAAGCTGTGCGAGGCCCAGGGCGCCACCGTCATCGCCATGGACATGGTGCCGCGCATCAGTCGCGCGCAGAAGATGGACGCGCTCTCGTCGATGGCCAACATCGCCGGCTACCGGGCCGTCATCGAGGCAGGCGCCAATTTCGGCCGCTTCTTCACCGGCCAGGTCACGGCGGCGGGCAAGGTGCCTCCGGCCAAGGTGCTGGTGATCGGCGCCGGGGTGGCCGGGCTGTCGGCCATCGGCACTGCGACGAGCCTGGGCGCCATCGTGCGCGCCTTCGATGTGCGTCCCGAGGTGGCCGAGCAGATCGAATCGATGGGCGCCGAATTCCTCATGCTGGACTTTTCCGACGACATGTCGGGGGAGGGCGGCTACGCCAAGCCCGCTTCGCCGGAATTCATCGAGAAAGAGATGGCGCTGTTCCGCGAGCAGGCGCCCGAGGTCGATATTGTCATCACCACCGCCCTGATCCCCGGGCGCCCGGCGCCCAAGCTGTGGCCCGAGGAGATGGTCAAGCTGATGAAGCCGGGCTCGGTGATCGTGGATCTGGCGGCCGAGAAGGGGGGCAACTGCGACCTGACCCGCCCCGACGAGAAATACGTCACCGATAATGGCGTCACCATCGTCGGATACACCGACTTTCCGTCGCGCATGGCGACGCAGTCCTCGACGCTGTATGCGACAAATATCCGGCACATGCTGACCGACCTGACGCCCGACAAGGACGGCGTCATCCATCACAACATGGATGACGACGTGATCCGCGGCGTCACGGTGACCCGTGGCGGGGCGCTGACCTTCCCGCCACCGCCCTACAAGACCTCGGCGACCCCGCAGCCAGCGCCCAAGGAAAAACCCAAGGAACTGACACCCGAGGAAAAACGCGCCGAGGAACTGCGCGAATTCCGGCTGCAGACCCGCAACCAGGTGACGCTGCTGGCGGCCGGCGGGGCGCTGATGCTGCTGTTGGGGCAGATCGCGCCGGCCAGTTTCATGCAGCATTTCATTGTCTTCGCGCTGGCCTGTTTCGTGGGATTTCAGGTCATCTGGGGGGTGTCGCACTCATTGCACACTCCGTTGATGGCGGTGACCAACGCCATCTCGGGGATCATCATTCTCGGCGCGATCCTTCAGATCGGGTCGGGCAACTGGATCGTGGTGACCCTGGCGGCGATCTCGGTGCTGATCGCGACCATAAACATCGTGGGGGGCTTCGTCGTGACGCGCCGCATGCTCGCCATGTTCCAGAAATCGTAAGGGCGGGGAAAAATCATGCTTGCACAAGGATTTGTCTCTGCCGCAGCGATCGCGGCGAGTGTTCTGTTCATCCTCTCGCTGGGGGGGCTGAGCAATCAGGAGAAGGCCAAGCGCGCCGTCTGGTACGGCATTATCGGCATGTTCATCGCGGTGGTGTTCACCGTCTTCGGTCCGGGCATCGGGGCCTACTGGCTGATGGTGCCGATGATCGCGATCGGCTCGGTGATCGGCTGGATCGTCGCCAAGCGGGTCGCAATGACGGAGATGCCGCAACTCGTGGCGGCACTGCACAGCTTTGTCGGTCTGGCGGCGGTGTTCGTGGCGTGGAACGCCGACCTCGAACGGCTGCGGGTGCTCGCGGCGGATGCGACAGGGGATTTCTCGGCCTTCGCGGCGCTGGTCGCCACCAAGGACCAGGCCGAGCTTACCTTCCTGCAGCTCGAGATCATCTTCGCCATCTTCATCGGCGCCGTGACCTTCACCGGCTCCGTCATCGCCTTCGCGAAGCTTGCCGGCAAGGTGGACGGCAAGGCCTGGCAATTGCCGGGCGGGCACATGCTCAACGCGCTCGCGGCGGCGCTGTCGCTGGTGCTGGCGATCGCGTATCTCAACGATGCCGGGTTCTGGACGCTTCTGGCGCTGGCCGCGCTCGCCTTCTTCATCGGGTGGCATCTGATCATGGGCATCGGCGGCGCCGACATGCCGGTCGTGGTGTCGATGCTCAACAGCTATTCGGGCTGGGCTGCGGCGGCGATCGGTTTCACGCTGTCCAATGACCTGCTCATCGTCACCGGCGCGCTGGTCGGCAGCTCGGGTGCGATTCTGAGCTACATCATGTGCAAGGCGATGAATCGCAAGTTCCTCAATGTCATCCTCGGCGGCTTTGGTGGCCCGCAGGGTGCCTCCGCAGCGATGGAGGGCGAACAGGTCGCCATCGAGCCGGAGGGCGTGGCCGGGCTGCTGGACGAAGCCGACAGCGTGATCATCGTTCCGGGCTATGGCATGGCGGTCGCTCAGGCGCAGCAGTCGGTTTCGGAGTTGACGCGCAAGCTGCGCGCCAAGGGCAAGGAGGTGCGTTTCGGCATCCACCCGGTTGCCGGCCGACTGCCCGGGCACATGAACGTGCTGCTCGCCGAGGCGAAGGTGCCCTATGACATCGTGCTCGAGATGGACGAGATCAACGATGACTTTCCGGAAACGGATGTCGTCATCATCATCGGCTCCAACGACATCGTGAATCCTGCTGCGCAGGATGACCCGAACTCCCCGATCGCCGGAATGCCGGTGCTCGAGGTTTGGAAGGCCAAGCATGTCGTGGTGTCCAAGCGCGGGCAGGGGACCGGGTATTCGGGCATCGAGAATCCGCTCTTCTACAAGGAGAATACCCGCATGCTCTATGGCGATGCCAAGAGTTCGGTGGACAAGCTGCTCGCGCTGATCGACTAGGCGCGGGCCGTCGGGTTGCCGGGATGCAATGCGCATGCCGGCAACCCGTGATATCGGATAAACCGTTTTCGCCGGAGGGCTTCGGGGCCAGACGGTGCATCGGATCGGCGACGCGGGTGGCACCATGAGCATCCTTCAGGATCATCCACAGCGCTATGCGCTCGCCAACGAACTGCATGCGCGGCCCTTTCCGGCGCTGCAGGCCCCCTGTACTGCGACCTTCGTCGCGCTGCGCCAGCCGGGTGCGGCGCAGAATCGCGACCGCGGGGAGGATCGCGCGCATCTGATCGGGCTGCTCGACCGGGCAGGGGCCGATCATCCGCCGCCGGACGCCACGCATTACTTCGGCGATATCGGACATGCCCGGCTGAAATGGGAAAGCCATACCGAGTTCGTTACCTACACCGCGTTCCAGCACGGAGCCGGGAGCGAGCCGTTCGACCCGGCGCAATTCGCCGCCCTTCCGGCAGACTGGATGGCCCGTGCGCCGGGGCAACGCATGACCTCGCTCCTGATCCGGGTCGCGTTTCTTCCCGAGGACGAGGGCGAGGTGTCGGCCTTCCTTGACCGTTGGTTCGTGGCCGAGAGCCTGGCCTGCGCGCGGGTCCTGGATGGCGCCGGCATCGTCGCGAGCGATTTTCGTATCGATGCTGCGGGCCATATGCGCATGGCGGTGTTCGTGAAACAGGGCACCGGTGCGCGCCGCGTCGGCCGGATCGTGCAGCGCCTGTGCGAGGTGGAAACCTACAAGGCGATGTCCATGCTGGGGCTGCAGCAGGCGCGCGATCTGTCCGCGCGCATGGCGGCGCTGGAGGTGCGGTTGTCGGAACTGGTGGGTGGGCTGGGGCAGGAGGCCTCGGCGGCGTCCACGCAGCGGACGCTGGATTCGCTTCTGGCCATAGCGTCCGAGCTCGAGTCGCTCCTGGCGCAGTCTTCCTTTCGCTTTGGCGCCACGCGGGCCTATGAAGCGCTTGTGCATCAGCGGATCGAGGTGCTGCGCGAGACGCGGTTTCACGGTCGGCAAACGCTGGCGGAGTTCATGATGCGCCGCTTCGATCCGGCCATGCGCACGGTGAGGGCCGCGCAGCGGCGGCTCGATGACATGGCAGCCCGCGCCGCGCGTGCCGGTGGGTTGCTGGGCACTCGGGTGGATGTGGAACGCTCGGCGCAGAATCAGGCATTGCTGGCCAGCATGGACCGGCGCGCGGATCTGCAGCTCAAGTTGCAGCGCACGGTCGAGGGGCTCTCCGTGGTGGCCATCAGCTACTACGGGGTGAATCTGGCCGCCAATCTGGTGATGCCGGCGGCTGCGCCGCTCGGGCTGGAGCGGATGGCCGTCCTGGCCGCGCTTACGCCGGTGGTCGTCGGGGCCGTCTGGCTGTTGATCCGGGGGATTCGGCGCAGGATCGAATAGGCCGCTGCGCCGGATCCGGCAGGCACTGTCATCGGCCGCGAATGCGCGGGTCCAGCGCATCGCGCAGCCCGTCCCCGATATAGTTCACCGACAGCACGATGAGCGAGATCATCACACCCGGCAGGATCACCCGTGAGGGGTATTGTTGCAAGGTGGAGACGGCGTCATAGAGCAGTCGGCCCCAGGTCGGGAAATCCGGCGGAAAGCCGAGCCCGAGGAATGACAGCGCGCTTTCGGTGATGATGGCCGTCGCGATGCCGAGCGTCGCCGAGACCATGATCGGTGACAGCACATTGGGCAGGATGTGCCGCGAGATCATCCGCCGCGCGGGCGTTCCGATGGAGCGCGCCGCGAGGACGAACTCGCGCTCCTTCAGCGCCATGACGTCGCCGCGCACGATGCGTGCGGTGTGCATCCAGCTGGTGATGCCGATCGCCGTGACGATCAGCAGGAAAACCCCCGCCGCTTCACCGAACCGGGTGGCGAGCGCCTCGCGAAACAGCATCACCATGACCAGCAGGAGCGGCAGCAACGGCAGCGCGAGAAACAGGTCCGTCATCCGCATCAGCGGTCCGTCAAGCTTGCGGAAATAGCCGGCAATCACGCCGATGAAAGTGCCCAGCAACATGCTCAGCGCCATCGCCGTGATGCCGACCGCGACCGAAACCTGCCCGCCGGCCATCAACCGTGCGAGCATGTCTCGCCCCAACTGATCGGTGCCCAGCGGATGCGCGGCGCTGAACCCCTGATTGCGCGAGCGGATGTCGAT
>LFIK01003536.1_pt1 | contig 12671 bp, 17 predicted proteins | sample 643401 | NCBI WGS metagenome assembly LFIK01 (sample SAMN03777447, study PRJNA286221) | soda lake metagenome | biome: soda lake; feature: Kulunda steppe; material: water; isolation source: sample T5-Br brine of Lake Tanatar-5 | place: Russia: Kulunda steppe | collected 2010-07 | reverse complement strand
TGTGTGCTCTATTGGAATGCCTGGTCCTGTGCACACGTGTGCGCATGCGCGTTTGCATGTGCGTGTGTGTACACATGTGCCGCATCAGGACTGTCAGCCCCAATTCGAGGTGATAGCTCTGAGAGAGCTCTTCTGTTAAGTCTGGCCAACTGACATGCCCGCTGTCATGATCCATGACGCGCATGCTGGCCCTAGTTCTTTCTCCAAACTTCCTCTCCCAATTTCTCAACAGCTCTTCAGTGAGGATGGTCAGTGCATCTGCAAGTCACTGTAACTTGCACTTCTTGAATGCACAGGCCTCATCCTTGCTCTAGGTTCTCTCCCTAGCATCACAATCTTCCATGCAACGCAACCTTCCAAGCATCAGCCTCCAGCTTATCGCGTTTCCATCGTTTGTGTGTGCTGCAGGTGCTCTCCCTAGGGCGAGTGTTGTTGCTGGGGTCCACTGATACAACACTCATAGGCCGCCCCTACGTGCCTGGAGGTAAGGGCGAGTGTTGTTGCTGGGGTCCACTGATACAACACTCATAGGCCGCCCATACGTGCCTGGAGGTAAGAAGGCCCCCTGTGGACGTGCAGCATACCTCAATGCCCAGAGCCCATGCTGCCCCGTGCTATGTACTTGTTGGCAATCCAGGACGGAAGCCCTGCTTCATGCCTTCGATGACCTTGGGAATGAGTGTAGAGGTTCTCTGGTGTCCCTTGTCACCTTCTTGGTTTATCGAATGGGCTTATCTTATTACCTTGGAACCAGCGGAAGTGTCCTCTGGAAGGGTTCTTTTTGTCCCTTGTTGCCTGTTCCATGTCTTTGATCACATTGAGATTGGCCTTTGATCACATTGAGATCGTGTCCCTTAATGCCTGTCCCACATCTTAGATCACATTGAGATTGGCGCAGGTGCCCTCTGGCTGTGTCTATGCATAGCCCCCCTCCTGCCCCATCCGGCAGTCCGTCTTACATGATTATGGTAAAAACAGAAGATCTTGTGCAGGAAACAGAAGAAAGGGCTGGTGCCTAGTAGTTTGTACACGACTGATGTCCCTGAGCTCTATGAGCAGTGATGCACCGTTCGCTAGAAACGTGTCTCTAGGCCAACACGGCGCAAGGCATCGACTGCCAAGCGGTTGGCTTGTCCCGCACAGCGTCAGTTGGGTCGCCCGTCTCCATCAAAGCAGTTTGTCTGCAGGGAAATGTTACCTGGATTTACCTGCTGGCTTGGGGCCGCAAGCTAGGTGACATGATCTGGGTGCCGTGCGTTTGTTCTTTCTTGCAGCGTACGTGGAGGCTGCAGTGGAGGAGCATTTCTTGGACGGGAAGGTGCACGTGTTCAAATTCAAGAAGCGTAACCGCTACCGCAAGTACGCGGCGCCACGGCCGCAGCTCACCACCTTGCGCATTCTCAGGATTCATGGCCTGCCAGAGCCCTCGGAATCACTCAGCAATCAGTCAGGCGCGCAGCTGCTGCCCCAGCCAAAGCATCAGCAGGGAGGACAAACAATAGAGATCTCACAGCTCCCTAGCTCTCGCGTGCGCTTGCCTATCAAGTACTATTCAGAGAGTGCCACGCTATGAGCAGCCTTACCTAATGGTCTGACTGCATCTGAATAGATCTACACAGGACCAGCTCTTTTGCCGCACATTGTAGTGAGTTCACAAGTTAGGGTTGCCTGCCAGCCTGGTCGTTAGGCTGATTTCAGTGTTCCTTGTATGCGCAACACGTCGCCATTTTGCTACGCTTGCGTCTAGATGACGTAGACGCAGCCCTGCTGGGCGTCGCTGAGCACCCGTAGCTAATTGGCGACAAGAATTTTCCTGGGGAGTACCTGTTGTAGGCAAATGTAGATGTGTTTTTTTATTAAGCAGTGGGGTTTAATGGAGTTTTGGGCAAATGCCCAGCCTGGCCCTTCACAGCCTTCCCCAGTTCAGCCTGCCCCGTCTCCAGCAGCAACAGCCACAAATGCTGATGCAGCTTGTGCGAGCACATCTGTGGGGGAGCAGCAGCAAGGGACTGCAGCAGGAGACACTGAGGGGCCGGCTGCTAAGCCCAGGAAGGGCAGGCGGGAGGGGCAGGATGCGGAGACAAGGCATCCAGGGGGGCGCTGGGTGATCAAAAGACCTCCTGAGTTGGGGAGGCAACATGTTGCCAAAGTGTACGCTTTGTTGATATGGGCTATGGGCTGTGTGCCATGTTCGTGGGCGAAGAAGCAGGATGTGCTGATTCAAGTGTATAAGAAGGTTGAAGCCAATTATCATCAGGGCACCAAAAGAAGTACCATCCAAGCAGCAGCAGCAGCAGCCAGAACTTTGGCAAAATATTATTGGCCTTGATACACTGATTTTTGGCAGGAGCACCATGTGTCGACAATGTGTCGACAATTGGCTAAGAAAAAAAAAGATTATGCCAACAAGGCAACCCCTGTTTGCGTGAATTAAGGAAGAAGTTTACATCTGTTGATGCACCAGGCAAACCTCCACCATCAAACTAGGAAGAAGTCATAAGTGGGGGGTCGGGAGGGTTCTGAAAAGAGCCGTACGTTCTTCCCTTGATATTTTTTTACCTCCTACTTGTTTTTATTATCTTTGTTGCGTATTGAATAGAATGAGTGTTTAGATCGAGAGTAAACTTGCTTACTCTACACCTATCTAGGCCAAGCTTACTGAGGGGTGGTTCTGTATGACATTTATAGATGGTCCCCATCACTCCAATCAGGATGGCATGTTGGCTTACTTTGTGGCATTGCTGTGCTAAGGCGTGTTTCAACCTATTATGCTGCTCAGGTGCTCTCGCTAGTTGTTGCTCTGGTCGTGTGTCATCACAACATCTGACTTCAATGAGGTGAACATCCTAGCGCGAAAGGTGTGTAGCCTGTATATCTCTTTGATGGCCATTTTCCATCCCAAATGGCCGTACGCAAATAACATCTGGTCTAGAGCAGGATCAAAGTTCATCTGCTGAAAGGTTTGGTAGAAGCCATTGGAGTAAAGTCCTGTTGGCTACATACCCAAAACCTTTTTAGAAACACAGACTGATTTTTTGTTGCTGCCAGTGGTCTTTGCCAGCCAAAAAGTTATTCATAATGTCTGTGATGAAATGGAAGAGCTTGTTGTGCCGTTGAGAAAGAAACTTCCTTTCTTATTTGAAATCAAAGACAGTCTGACGAGGCAAGGCACAATCTTGAGGGCCTCCGCAGAAAGGAATTGCAAAAAGAAGAAGAAAGGAACGAGTATTTCTTGCTGAAAGAGCAAACAAGCAAGTCTTCAAGTGAAAAAGAACATGCTCTTCATTTTGCACAGCAGCACAATCTTGTGCTTACATACAAGAGTACTTGTCACAGTGGCCATTTCCAACGTGCAAGATGGAGGATTCCACCGCAAGAGTATGTGCATATAAACGAAACCTGACAAAATTCCTCTTAAAATGCTTAGGGAGGTCAAGGTACAGATAGCAAGGTGGCATTTGGATCATCATGGCAACCCCATCATTCCGGAACAATATTGCAAACATAATTATCTGAACAAGTATGGTATGATGTTTGTGAATATTCATGTAGGGCAGAGCTTTGTTCTCGCGATCGGATTTAACGAGTATTCTTTGCTTCTTTCACCAAAAAAATTAGTATTCCAATGCAGTCCCTATTGAAATTCAGTCAAGCGCTGCCAGCTCAGCCTACTGTTCCTCCCTGTAGGAGCCCCACATGTGCACCTGCATCCTTAGTGAGGAGGCAATGCGCAACTCTCCAGGCAACCAGGGGTGATCAGTCAGCTGAGGGTGTAGTGAGCAGACGGATGCTGGGTGGTGCTGGCGTGCTTGCAGCGATGGTGAGCAAGCGCAAGTGAAGAGCAGCAATGTATTATCTGCGGGTCCTGGTCCAGCCCCTTATTTGACTACCATTTGCTCATGTGCCCACAGGTGTTGCCTCAACAAAATGCGATGGCTGAAGTGAAGCCTTTGAGGTGGGTGCGGACACCATTCAAAAGGGATCGTTTTGCTGACTACCTCCCAAAATCACGCTTGCCCCAACTGCGGCATGGGGGCAATGGTCACGGCAGCTGCATTCCCAACCACCAAAAGCCACCTACCTGCCAAATAGAACAGCAAACAAGGCTGGGCACCCTACTACATCTGCTTACTGTTAGTAAAGCCTCCTCTTGGACCAGCACGGCATGAACACATGCGCACACAATTGTGCTCTGAGGTGCTGGCCAACCTGTAATTTTGTCACGTGACTGGATAAGATGCGATAGATGAGATGAGAGACTTTCGGGTTGCTAAACCTTCAAAACTTGCGATGACTTCAATTTGTGTGCATTTCCACACTACCGATCAATCCTTTGGCGGTTAGGAACTGACAGGCAGGCACAAATGTGGCTCAAATTAGGGGTCTCCTTTGCTCCAGATCAACAGCTGGGCCTTTATCTTGATCCCAGCTCATTTTGGGAATGTAGCAAACACAAAGGAGCACAAGCAACCTTGCACCTTATACCTTTTATGAGCCAGGTCCTTTCAGTGGGGATGCCCTTGCAGTGGGGGCCTTTCAGCGGGGCCTGATGCAGACTCAGATCAGACAACAGCTGTGCAAGCCCAGTCCCTATTGAAAGCCCACCTTGTGCTCACCACTGCCCTTGAGCCGCGCTACCAGGCACATGAGCTACGTGCCCACTCTTGTCCACGCTGCGCAGTGAAGCAGTACCAACCTCATCCGGGCAGAGCTGGCTGGAGCAGGACTCCCGGCAGAACCTGCATGTGGTGCACCTGGTGAGTCCAGGCCAAAGCTGCATGTGGTGCTCTGGGCGGCTCCCAGCAGAACCAGCGTGTGGTGTACCTGGCATTTCCTGCTTGCTGGACGGACAGGGTCAGCTTGCTGAAGGCGTTGGGAACGGCAGAGGAGAACATCACAGTGGCATGCATGTGGGTGCACAGGTTTACTTGTTTGCACCCCGGAACCTAAGATCACAACTGCATCGTGCTGATCGTCCGATTCCTATTTGCCTGCCTGGGAAAACCTACTCTGGGCCCGTCGTAGACCATGCTCCACAAGCGCAGGCCTGGCCGCTCTGAAGAAAGCATGCGCAGGCCTGCATCCCAGCCGCCCTGAGTGCCTGTTGGTGTCACCCTTGCACGCAGGTGGGCGACATAGACGCGACCTCCAGGTTCTACCAAGACACGTTTGGGATGCAGCTCCTGCGGGCCAGAGGCTACGGCGAGGTAAGTCCAGAGGCCATGTCGCAAAGCGCACGGGGCGCTGCAGGCAGAGTGGTGAAGAGGCCAGAGGGCACCATCACACAGCAACGGCGCGTAGTGCTGTCCAGAAAATGCAGCAAGTTGCGCTAGTTGCGCGCAGGTGAGTACAGAGCAAGAGGGGAACTGCACGGACAGACGCTCCAACAAAGCTCCCACATAGGGCTCCATCATCTCCAACACCGGCTCCACGGACAGGGGCTCCAACAAAGGCTCCCACCAAGGACTCTGGCGCTGGCTGGCGGGGTGCTGTGTGGTGTGTGGTGTGGTGTGTGGTATGTGGTGCGTGGGGTGCTGTGTGGTGCCCTGCGCCTGCGCCTGCGCCTGCGCCTGCCATGCTTGCCTGCCTCCCCCTCTCCATGATGGGCCCTGGAGACACGAGACTCGTCATTGGTTGGTCTCCAAATGTTGGGCCCTGTGGGCTCCTCACTCGCTGGCCTCTGCTCCGCTCCTCCTTGCTCCAATCCATATAAGTTGGTCTCCAAATGCTGGGCCCTGTGGACTCCTCTCGCCAGCAGTGGGAGGCACAGCTCAGCACTCAGGCGCTCAACGACTCAGCTCAGTGCAGTCAGGGCTCCTCGTGGGTGTCAGGGCTCCTTGTCGGTGTCTGCTGGCGTGCCTTCCTGATCTAGAAAGCTTGCTTGCCTTTTGTCTTTGGTAGGAATCTGCAACCACAAGCAAGACTCATTGCCTTAGGCTGCCTACCTTGCCCAAATTTGCGGTGCCTCATCGTTTCATGCCCTCCACAGTTCAATGACTGCCCACCTGTTCCGCTTGAGCTCTAATCAGCTTCCTGAAGTCAAGGACAATTCTGCGCCGCGTGCTGTTTGCATCCTTATGCATCAGTGTCTCCCCTTCTTCTCCGCCGCCCCATGCACAAGTTGGCGCGATTCAGCACGGCACATGTTCAGCACGGCACATGTTCAGCACGGCACGGGTTCAGCACGGCACGGGTTCAGCACGGCACGGGTTCAGCATGGCACGGGTTCAGCACGGCACGGGTTCAGCACGGCACGGGCCCAGCACGGCACGGATTTAGCACGGCACAGGCTCAGCATGGCACGGGTTCAGCATGGCACGGGCCCTGCACGGCACGGATTTAGCACGGCACAGGCTCAGCATGGCACGGGTTCAGCACGGCACGGTCTCAGCACGGCACAGGTTCAGCATGGCACGGGTTCAGCACGGCACAGCACAATCTGCTGTTGGAGGGAGTCCACTGGGGATGGGGTGGGGGCAGCAGATGGACAGTGGGACTGGGCGGGGGGGAATGGTTGAACACCAAGGGATTTTGAGGATGGAGGTCGGAATCAGAATGAGAAGAAGGGAATATCAAAGATCACCAAGGGATTTTGAGGATGGAGGTCGGAATCAGAATGAGAAGAAGGGAAGATTAAAGATCAAGGGATTTTGAGGATGGAGGTCAGAATCAGAATAACAAAAAGGGAAGGATAGAGATAAAGAACGGGAAGGCGGAGATCAACGAGGGCAAGGCGGGGGGTCAACTTGCCTGGCTGCTGCAGGCCAGGAGCGTGTTTCTGGGGTATGGCCTAAAGACATGGGAAGGAAAAGGAGCGCCTTACCCTCCCGACGCTCCCATGTGCGACTGCGCTTGTCCTGTGCAGGCCAGGAATGCATTTCTGGGGTATGGCCCTGAGGTAGAGGGTGGCCAAGTGAGCCACTGCGTGATGGAGCTTGCCTTCCAGGAGGGCGTCCGCTCCTACCGGATAGGCAGCGGCTTCCTGGGCTTTGGCATCAGGGCAGGTGCGCAGGGTGCTGCGAGCCATTGCGTGCGTGCGCGCGCTTGAGTATTTCTCTGCTGCACCTTGCCTCAAAGCAACAGCCTTCCTTGGGGACTTGAATGAGCCTGCATGCCTGTTTGGCCCTGACTCAGCAAGATTTTGATCTGGAAATGCGAAACTAGCTTTATGTGCGCCAACACCAACACCACCAATGCTCATCTTGCTTCATGGTGCCCTGAGGCTTCTTTGGGTCACTAGAAGGGGCTCAATGGCTTAGTCTGTTTAGTCATGGAGTGTCAACGGATTGATTTGTGTAGTATGGAATATCAATGGATCAACCTATGGGCAGTTCCAGGTATATGTTTTCCTGTGTGTTGGGCTGGAGAGTGCGCAAACATTGCACAAAGTTAATACACCTGCACACTGCAGGGTCAACTGTGTAGAGTCCATGGCACATACATATGCTTGTAGACGTGCGCACGCACTCCCAGCTCTGCTCTTCGTCCAACACCCACCTCTCACTGCTCAATGCGTCCCGCTCCCCTTATTCTGACTGGCAGGTGGAAATACTCTGGTTGGTGGGGACCTTGTCACAGATCCAAACGGCTACAGATTCAAAGCGGTCCCAGCAGGCTCCAGCAGGAGGGCTGAGCCCTTTGCACACGTAAGCGTCCAGAGGGTGTGCACGTGTACATGTACATGCACACACATACACACTCAAAAACACACAAAAACAAGCAAGTAAGCAAGCCCGTCAACTGTTGTACGCAACATCCTCTCTTCTGGTTGTAAGGACACTTTTCCACCGAAAATCCCTTCCAATAATTGGTTGAGTGCGCTGCTGTAGATGGCTTGGTCCTCTGCAAGCCCTAGCAAAATGCATGTTGCCAGCACACTGCAGCCTGTGCTCCCAACCCCCATGCATATGAGCCTACAGGCTACGTCTCTATTTGTGCTACGCTGTTAGTGATGCCTGTGGCTTCTGGCTCCAGGACAGGAGCCAGCCCTTGGGTCTTTCTTGGTTCGTAATTTGATTGTGTTTTGCGCAAAGAGGGTGCAACCTCATGGAACCACCGCGCCCCTCTGTGCTGGTCTTGTTGCCTCTATTGACGCCTGTTTGATGCCCTGCTTATCATACCGCGCCCCTTAGGTCTCCTTGCAAGTGAGCGACATTGACCGTTCAATTGACTTCTACACCCGGGTGCTGGGCATGTCACTCCTGCGCCGAGGTAGGGGGTGAAAGAAAGCAAAAACCCTCATGCGTTCACCACCTGCAGGCTGGCCTGCGTGCGTATGCTCGCACTGCACCAGGGCAGGGCTGGCCTGCGTGCACATGCTCGTACTGCACCAGGGCTGGCATGATTTTTTTCGAGCACTGGGTTAAACACAGGCACACGCGCAACCTTGATCTCATGAGCCGAGTGCTCTTCAGAGGCTTGTTTAGAGTTGCAGTATGGTGCCAAGCTAAGCTGTGGGCAGGCGGAAAATGGAAGATGTGTATCATTGTCACCTGCCCACATCACCACCATCATCACCATCATCATCGCCCTAGGCTGTTGGCCAGAACTGCTGAAGATTGAAGATGCACTTTCCTTGTGGCAGCTGTTCACGGCTGGAGCTCAGAGGGGCAAGAAGGACCAGTTTCATTGTCCCTTCCGGAATCTATTGACAGCAGAGACTTAGAGGGACAGAAATACGCAATGTGCTTGTGCTACGTGGTAGCTGTCGACACCTATGCTAGCGCCAGGGGTGACTCAGGGTCTGCATGCTGGGGCCACCTTTTGAGCAGTGATTGATGGGCTCACATCCATACGATGCACACTGTCCTTCCTGTCCACAGCAATGCAAGCGCGCATGCGCTCCCTGGCTTTGCACGCAGCACAGCGCATTGCACTTGTGCTCCACCTTTTGGCAAGCAGATGTGGAGGGCTGTGCTGTGCTGGGGTACGCGCCCGAGCTGCAGTCGACGGCGTTTGAGCTGGTGGCGAGCAACCAGCCGCGTAAGCCAGTGGACAAGGGGGAGGGCTACGTTCAGATGGCAGTGAGCACCAAGGTGTGTGTGTGTGTGTGTGTGTGTAATGTGTGTCCCATGGATCCGGGACAGATGGCAGTGAGCACCAAGGTGTGTGTGTGTGTATTGTGTGTCCCATGGATTTGGAAAAGATGGCTGTGAGCACCGATACACACTTGCGCAGCTTGGGGCTAGTTGAGTGGTGGTAGGATGCTCACTAGGAGAGAGTGGAGGTGGGAGTCCGTGGAAGAATGTGCAGAGAGTGCGAGAGCGTGCAAGACAGGGATGTTGTTGATTGCTGTAGCACCATACGGTGAACTGTGGGGCGCTTGAGTGCAATGGCTGGGGGTGCCCAGGTAGGTTGCACGCTGGCCGGGGCTAGGTTGCTCGCTGGCCGCTGGCCGGGGCTAGGCTGCACGCTGGCCGCTGGCCGGGGCTAGGTTGCACGCTGGCCGGGGCGCGCGCCTGGCTCTGAGCACCACCTCATCTCTGTCGCCTGGCTCTGAGCGCCACATCAAGCGCCTGGCTCTGAGCGCCACATCATCTCTGGCGCCTGGCTCTGATGGCCAGGCTCTGATGGCCACATCATCTCTGGCGCCTGTGGCTCTGAGCGCCACATCAAGCGGGGTCGCATGGCCACGGAGGGTCTCGCGCTGCTGGCAGTGTGCTAAGGCGGGTGGCCCTGAGCGCCCCCAAGCAAGGCACCCTACGCGGGTGCCAAAAGCAAAAGGCGTGCTAGTAGCCAGCATGATGTCAGCTGCCGATCTCTTACCTTTGCAGCAGGCTAGCCTCTCTGCTGTTGGGAGGGCATGCCCAATTTTATTGCGCGATTGTTCCTCCTGCGGCTGCCCTTGAACCATCCTGCAACGCTGGCAGCTAGGCATGCTTGGGTGCCATGGGTGGCTGGGCCTGGGTATCTAGGAAAGGTATTCATCAGGACAAGCGCCGTTTTTTGATCAGGCAGGCACATGCTTTATGCCATGTGCCTTGAGCGGCTTGCACCCTTCTTGCATTCAGGACGTCTACAAGACGGCTGACCAGATCAAGGCGGCGGGGGGACAGATCACGCGCGAGCCGGGCCCTGTCCCAGGTATTGGCACAAAGATCGTCAAAACAGTGGATCCGGATGGCTGGCAGTTTGCATTTGTGGACATGAACGACTTCCTCAAAGAGTTCGCTTGATGCGAGCGTCAGCATGCCCGGACAGATGTGGACCAGGCAGCACTTCAAGATATGCATGTTGCTACATTCTTTCCATGCTCCTTTGACTTCAGGCCATGTGTTGGCCGTTCGCTGGCCTGCTCTCAACTTGCATACTGCCAGGCACTGTCATATGATGAGTAGATGACTCATCTTGGATGAGCAGTGCCTTGTCCGACTGGGGTCCTTGTACCTTGACTTGTTAACCTTGCCATGCCCTGCATCTGCCCTGTAAGTAGTGGGCATGAAATGTGTATGCTGGGCTCATGGTAGACTTTCGAATCTAGCACTATGGTGACCTCGCCATCACATGCTTCAGTAATTCAGGCACTTATTTTTCAACCTCTTCCAATTCCTTTGGGCTCAGTCGCAACATGGGACAAAAGGGGGATTCTGCACCTTCCCCTGTAGGTGTTGTGTGTCCCATATCACTGTAGGGAGGCATATTTTTGGATGGGGGTAAACGCCTTAGGGTATTCATCTAAGATGTTTTATCTCAGGAGACACCGGTGGAATTTCCATTGGTGTGACGCCAGTCTTGAACTCACACTATGAAAGATCTTCAGATTTTCAAAGCTTACTTGAGATTGATTGCGCGCGTTGGGTGGGTTTGGGTTCATGCAAGTGGAGTAAGGTGAGTCATGCAGAGAGAGACTGCTGCATACCAAAGAGACTGGTAGCATAATCCATTTCTGACAGGCATTTGTGCCCTTGTCTCATACTATGCAAGACTTGTTGCCTTAAGGTTAGGTACGCTTAGATTACAAAGTTGCGTCCGACAAACAACTTGTTGGAGCCCTTGAAGGGCAGCTGAGCTCAGGCTGAAACGTAGATGGCTTTAAGTGACTCCAAAGAAAAGACGCAGCATCAATTCTTGAAACCAACAGAACCATCCTAATGATCAAGGCCTTACATTAAGGTTACAAGGATAAGGCCAGTCAAGTAGTTCGACTATGGCCTGCTTTTTGAATAAATAAAGGAGTTTCATGAGCAAGTCCAAAAACAAGGACAGCCTCGAGAAATTCAAGAACAGTTGAGCAACACCATAAGGTTGCCCAACAGAAGGGTGTATTTGAGGTCTGAAGATAATCATTGGAAGGTGCTCAGAAGTTGTGACCTCTATATACCCAATAGGGAGCAGTTGACACAGGCATGCAAAATGGGAGATGCTTGTAAACCTGCCCAGAAAGTTACTCTGCGCATCGCCTACAGCGAAAGGCAAACATAATTTGGCGACAGTGAAACACCACAGGCATGGCCATGGCCAACAGTCTTACTTAAATAGTGGAAAAAGGGTAGTTTGGGGTTGGGGGCAGGTACTTCAGCGCCAGCCAATGCAGCCGGAGGCAGACCTCCAACATCAACCACAGCTCACCAGCCCAGACAGATCTGTCTGGCGAGTCTAGACTCGCCCAGAGGCCCTTCCTTGGCAGCGTCGTACCACCCATCAATGAGATGATCCCATTGAGATGAAATACTGCGAAGACACTCGTCCTGAGCACTGGCTGCAGCTCCAAGCTGCCCATGCTCAGCACGGGCTTTTCCTTCGCAGGATCTCGGAGATCATGTTCAACATGAAGAAGTTCTTCATGTCATTCTCTAAGAAGAAGGGCTTTATTTGCATTCCTCACACTTTGGTTCCTTTAAAGAGTCATGGCCTTGATTTGCTAAGAGCCAAGGAACTCGCTCTCAAGCTTCATGCCCATTCTGTGCACTATGCTCATAAGCCTGCGCAGACCAGACGTTTTGTCGACCTGAATTAGAGCAAAAACTTTGGCGTCCAGACACTACATTTCATGTGATGTAAGTGCCTTGCCACAATTGGTTCAGATTGCTGGCCTTTTAGATTCTTTAGCTCAGCTGCCGTCGTTCGGCAGATACAGCTATGTCACAAAGATAACGGTAACCCAACCTGAGTACAACTAATCTTTGCTATTTCATTCCAGGCATCATGGACTGACTACCTTTTGATTGGCAATGACGGGCCATGAATTTAAGTTTCAACCATTTAGCCTAACGTAGGTTGGCAGTCAACCCTAACTTGTAAACTTGAAACTGCTGCAAGAGTGTGCATGCGCAAACAAAAGTGCTTACAGTGACTTGCTGACAGCTGTGCACGCAAGGGCGTAGCTGACAACAACAGCCACGGAAAAGGACTAGCTGGGCCTGAAGGTAAGACAGGGTAACTATAAGGTTACATTGCATGAGTGAAGATTAAGCATATAACTTCAGGGTGAACTGCCGGCCTGGTCAGAAGGCTAAGGCAGCCTCCAACAACAGCCTACTGCTGATGCCAGCCAGACCTATCACGCGGCAGTTTCCCTTACACCCCACCAGAGCGCCGGCCCAATGTGCCTAGCACCCCCCACTGCTGCCCCGCCTCCTCCTGCCCCTGCTGCTGCTGCTCCTGCTGCTGTGCCAGCCTCGCCCCCTCTCCTCCAAGTGCACCAGTCTCCCCCGTGCCGGCCCCGCGCCCCC
>LFIK01003535.1_pt1 | contig 12673 bp, 11 predicted proteins | sample 643401 | NCBI WGS metagenome assembly LFIK01 (sample SAMN03777447, study PRJNA286221) | soda lake metagenome | biome: soda lake; feature: Kulunda steppe; material: water; isolation source: sample T5-Br brine of Lake Tanatar-5 | place: Russia: Kulunda steppe | collected 2010-07 | reverse complement strand
TAATTGAAGATCTGCTGGGAGAACCGGTGATCTCCGTCTCATACCCATTCGGAAGTGTCGATGAACGAGTGACCTCGGCTGCAGAAGCGTGCGGTTACAATTTTGGCTGTGGCGTCTTTACAGGACCCGCCACTTTTGGTGAGCACTTGTTCGACATCCGACGCATGGCCATCCACCAGTCGCTGAATCATCTGCAATTTCTGATGCGGCTTCTGACACCGTATGAATACGCCGAATGGATATACACCCGGTACAAAAAAACACCAGAGAGTTCAACAATCTCTGATTATCCCAACCATGATTCTGATAAAACCGAGCCGATCAGCGGAATACAATGACGGAGACAACAAGAACCCTGAGCATGAAAACACTTTACATTATAGCAAAAGGCATGGAGAAGCCGTCGGATCAGGTCATCCGTCAGATGGAGAATATGGATCAGATGCCCAGGGTATCCACACTCGAAACGGTCATAAACGCAACCGTCCTGGATGAACGGTATCTGTCTCGCCGGGTTCCAAAATGGCGCCGGATGATTTACAAATGGCTGCCGGTTCGTCTTTCTCAAATTATAGAAACACTCTTCATCTATCGCACCTATGATGTGGTACTCTCTCATGCTGAACCGGTCTCACTTCCGCTTGCAGTCATAAAGAAATGGTTCCGGCTCAAGTTTTCCTATGCAGTCACCATCTCTCGTGTCACATCGATGTACGAGCACAAGTCGAACATAAAAAAAAGGCTCATTCGACATTCTGCAGACCACATAGACGCCATCCTCATATGGTCATCGAAACAGCGCGACCTGCTGGTGAATGACCTGGATGTTCCGGCTGAAAAGGTCCATCTGATCGAAAAAGGCGTTGATCACAAATTTTGGCGCCCACTGCAAAGAAACCCCGATATGATCTGCTCGGTCGGGATGGAGATGAGAGATTACCCTACGCTCATCCAGGCTCTGTCCGGAACAAACATACCTTGTCATTTTGCAATCGGACGTTCACGAGGTGAACTTTTCGAGACAGTGCAGCGTGTGTATGAGCACAAAGCCCTGCCGGAGAATATTACAGTCGGAGCTAAAAGTCCGGTTGAGCTGCGTGATCTCTACGCACGTTCTCGATTTGTTGTTGTCTCCCTCTTACCGACGGACTCCGACAACGGCCTCACAACAATCCTGGAATCAATGGCCATGGGCAAGGCGGTCATCTGTTCGAGGGTAGAGGGGCAGGTCGACGTCATTCGACCCGGTGTAACCGGATTCTATGTCCCGCAGGGTGACCCTGTCGCATTGAATCACGCTATTCTTGACCTTTGGAACAACGAACCTCTTGCCGATGCGATGGGCCGGGCTGCCAGAGTTTTCATCGAAGAGAACAGAACCAATGAACGCTATTCTCAGGCGATCCGAAACGTATTAATGGGAATTTCGGACAAAGCACGCGCCGGCTACGTTGCAAAAGAGTTGAATGTTGGCCAGTCCCAACAGCCTCAACCCGACCCATATCAACACTCTCAATCCACTCTTTGATGATCCTTCAAATCCTCTCATATCTGTTGATCTCTCTGACAGCCATTCTGCTCGGCTATCAGTTGCTTTTGCATCTGCTTGCGCTCTATGCAAAGCCCAGGGTATCATTCGACACCCTCATCAAGCGGCGGTTTGCAATTGTTGTACCGGCACACAATGAGGAGAAAATGATTGCCAGTACCATTTACAGCCTCTTCGGGCTGCTCTACCCGAAACATTTGTATGAAGTTTTTGTTGTCGCAGACAATTGCAGTGACAACACAGCAGCAATCTCCCGCAGCCTTGGAGCTACCGTCCTTGAACGCTTCCATCGCCAGAAACGCGGGAAAGGCTTTGCACTCCGGTGGGCATTTGACCGTATTCACGAATCCGACAAACGATTTGATGCCGTCGTTGTTATCGACGCAGATACTCTGACCTCCGGAAATTATCTGGATGTCATGAATCACTATCTGGAACAGGGCAGCGAAGTGATCCAGAGCAGTGATCTTGTACTACCGCAGAAAGGAAATTGGGGGGTCGAATCGACCCGGATAGGTTATCTGCTCTATAATTATGTTAAACCACTTGGCAGAAAAGTATTGGGGCTTCCAACCGGGCTCAGAGGGAACGGAATGTGCTTTCGTACCGAGCGCTTGAGACAGATCCCCTGGGAGGCCTGGTCATTGACAGAAGATGTTGAATACGGCCTGATTCTCACATTCAACGACGTTCATATTGATTTCGCACCGGAAGCAACCGTATGGGCTCATATGCCTGCACAATCCACCCATGCAGAAAGTCAACGCAGCCGTTGGGAAACCGGGCGATTCCAGCTTATGAAAGAGTATGCACCAAAAGCTTTAAAAAAGGCGATTCGACAACCCTCGATGACATTTGCCGATGTTTTCATCGATCTGATTACGCCCCCTATGGCGACATTGATTGCCTGGGTACTCTTCATGTGTGGAATCACGTTGATTCTTGTCCTGACCGGACTCCTGTCAACCCTCTTTCTTATTCTCTGGTGCACCCTGCTGCTCCTGGGTATCGGTCAGTTTCTGATCGGACTCTATGCCGGCGGCGCGGACAGGCAACTCTACCGGGCAATTTTGCAAACTCCCAGGTATCTCTTCTGGAAACTGCGGCTCTATTCCGGCATGATACGCAGAACAGGATCATCAGAATGGGTACGTACATCTCGAGAAAGTTAACAATCAATCATTGAGTCATGAAAATTTTGCACCTTTTCCCCTATCTGCCAACACCTCCAACATTTGGCGGATCGATCCGAATGTATCACATTCTCAAACACCTCTATCAGAATCACGAGGTAACAGCTGCCGGTTTCTCCGAACATGGAGATTTTGATCAGTTTCACCAGGCATTCCCGAAGCTTCGGGATCGGTCAACCTTCGTCCAACGATCCTATGTAGAATATCATCGACTGTTGCAGGCCTGGTCGCTTCTGACTCCCCACAGCCACTGGTACAACTGGGCGCAATCATCAAAACTCGAAAGGCAACTGAACCAGCTGCTGAGCCGCGAATCGTTTGATGTTATTCTATCCGAATTTGCTACGATGGGGCATTTCGACCTGGAAACCTCGGCTCATCGAGTCGTGGATGCTCACAATGTCGAATATGATAATTTCAGACGGATGAGCCAGTTGGACTGGTCACCAATGCGAACGTTATTTTATAAACGGGAGTACAAAAAATCCTACATTGAAGAGCTGGATATATTCAGAAAACAGGATGCGATTTTCACAACCTCCAGAAGAGATAGTGAACTCATTGCAAAAGACTTGCCAGATTCACGGCAATATGTAATCCCGAACGGCGTCGATATCGACTACTTTATTCCAAAGAAAGTTACTCCTGACCCCTTTACTCTCGTCTTCACTGGAGCGATGCACTATGTCCCCAATACGGACGGGATGGTTACGTTCCTCGAAAAAATCTTTCCACTTATTCAAAAACGTCTTCCACAGACAAAAGTTCTGGTCGTGGGGAGTAATCCCCCAGCCAGATTAACCAGATTCAGGTCATCATCGGTTACCATAACAGGGTTCGTTGAGGATGTTCGCCCCTATATTGACCAGGCTGCACTCTACATCGTTCCGCTCTATATGGGTGGTGGCACAAGACTCAAGGTTGTGGAAGCACTCGCCATGAAGAAGCCGATCGTCTCAACGTCAATCGGATGTGAAGGAATAGAGGTGAATGACAATGAACACCTTTTGATTCGGGACGACCATAGCGCATTTGCAGATGCCGTGGTAGAACTGCTTCAGTCACCATTGTTGGCAAAACGACTCGTTGAAAACGGGCATGACCGGGTACGGGAAATGTATGACTGGAGGGTGGTCGGAGAGTCGATTGAGCATGCTCTGCTGGATATTCTCAATCACCCGAAACCAACTGAAAAGAGTGTCGATTATCCTGTCCCTAACACATACACCAGGGTTTTAAGCCAGGTTCCATGAAAACAGCAAGCAGACAATTTACCGCACCCGGTACTCCTGTCAATACTCATGCTTCATCTGCCTTGCAAGCTTCTCGACAACCTCTTCAGACTCATGTTATCACGAGTGAAGAGGAGTTTGACAGGCTGGAGGAAGAGTGGGGGCAACTGGTCGAGCTGGCGAATGTTTCCGTATTCCAGACTTACGAATGGATCCGCACATGGTGGAAATACTTCGGAATCGAAGGGGATCTTCGGATCATTACCATGCGTGACAACAATGAGCTTGTTGCGATTGTTCCACTCTTTCTCGACCGAATCAAAATTGCAGGAATACACGTTTACAGATTGCTTCGCCTGATCGGGTCAAACCGGTACGCCAAAAGTGGCCCGGAGGTTCTCGGGCTCATCTCCTATACTGATTATCTCGACCTGATTATCGCTCCGGGTTACGAAACGACGGCCTGCAAAGAACTGACAGGGTTGATGGGTAAGTTGTCAGACGACGTCGATGAATGGTTACTGGAGTCACTCAAGGCGGATAGCATCCTGATCAATCATCTCTATCCACTTTTATCGACAACATTCAACAATCTTTCCAAGACAGAAGTCTCCTCTCATCAAGTTGTAGATTTGGCAACGAGCTGGGATGACTATCTGATGAACAATCTTAGCAAGAACAGGCGATCCCATGCCAGGCGCGCACTCAAACGAATTGACGATCCCGAGCGACAGGTGTTTACCTTGACAACCGATACCCGGACAACTGAGATCGATTCCCTGTTCAAGGAACTTGTGCAGCTTCACCAGGCAAAATGGGTCCCTGACGGTTCACTGGGAGCATTCGGTGAAAATCGCAACCTGAGATTCCATCAGGAGGTTACCCGCCTGTTTTCACAGCGGGGGTGGGCAGAAGCCCGCAAGGTATCACCCATTGACTCTCCACAAGAAGTAACTGCCGTCGATATCAACTATCGATTCAGGCAAAAAATGTACGGGATTCATTGTGCAGTCAACACCGATTCTCCACACTACAACAGCAGTCCGGGATCAGGGTTGCTGTATGCGACGTTGCGTGAAGTATCTGCAGAGAACATCGAGTCTTACGACTTTCTCAGGGGGTCGGAATCCTACAAACTGGTGCTCGCTACCCGTGAAGAGTCCATCTATGATGTACGAGTTCCGTTACGATCCAGGTACAGTGAGAGAGGGCGTGCCTGGCTGATTGAAACACTCATGACCAGACGTAAACTGATCCTTCGCTTGAAAACCCTTAGAGATCGGGCCGCCCACTCCGTCAGTTAGTCCTTCCACTCCGTCAACGAGTGGAGCCGTTTTCCCTTGCAAAAAACAGGAATAACTGTTTAGCGCCTTTCGCCATAAGATTACGTATTCAGTGTCTTTCGGGGGTTGACACCAATACTGGACTTGAGGATAATCACGTTGAGCGCAAAGAGAGGCAGTTTCATCATTCGTCTCCATCTCGATGGTTGTATATAGAGTCGATAGAGCCACTCCAGTCCACTCTTGCACATCCATCCCGGAGCTCTCTTTACGGTACCCGCTACAAAGTCAAAGCTCCCTCCGATTCCTATAAACAGCTTGCAGGAAGGCAACTTTCTCATGTTATTGTAGATCCATTTTTCCTGAGAAGGCGCTCCCAGTGCAACAAAAATAACAGCTGCCTGCTTAAGGTTCTCCTGAACCTGTATCGGCAGGTCTTCAAAGGGAGTATCCGGGTGCTCTGGAGAGAACGTACCGGCGATTTTTAGTTCATTGATCCGATCAGCCAGCCTGCCTGCAGCTTGATCAGCAATAGTCGGCATGGCTCCGTAAAGAAATACGGGCTGGTCGTGCCTTGCACAAACCCGACAAATCTCTTGCATGGAATCTGAACCCGTGATTCGTTCAATCGCCTGACCATAGAGAAAATCGATGGCCCACCGAATTCCGATACCGTCCGCTGTATTGATACTGGATGCGGCGAGCACTTCCTTGAATTCATTATCGATGATCGATTGAATGACAATCTCCGGATTTACGGTAATCACAAAAATCGGAGGATAATCGGTGGAACTCTCTTCAAGACGTGTTTCAATTAAAGAGAAGAACTCATCCCTTGAATAATCGGAGATATCAATACCCAAAACCTGAAACGAGTGTTTCCGATCATGTATCTCTTCATATAGTTTTTTTGCAAGATACGCTTGTTTTTTTTCAAGATACGCTTGTTCCATGACACCAGGGGTTTCAATTGAAAGGTTGGTTTGAACCTTCTCCACCTTCTATTGCAATTGATGTGCCATCGCGTAAAAAGCGACTCAAAAACCCTCTCTTGAACGATTTTTAATCTTCAGATACTGAGCTCGTGGTATTTCTTCTCACTGTATTTAGGGGGTTGTGTAATTGATACACGTCTGGCCGTTTAGCCTCTCCAAGATAGCGTGCCGGCACACCTCCGACGATTGTATAAGGAGGGACATCCCTGGTCACAACCGATCCGGCAGCAACGACAGCACCTTGCCCTACGGTTACCCCTTTCAGTATCATGGCCCGGCATCCAATCCAGACATGATTTTCTATCCGGACCGGTTTGCGTACAATTTGATCGGCATGCAGCGGGTGTTGATCTGAATCCATGATGACAACATCCCAGGAGATCTTGCACACCCTTCCGATCGACACCTCTTGTTCGGCAATGATGACTGTCCCCCGGTTGAGATACGAACCGTCTCCAATCGAGAATCGTGCTCCTTTTCCCACTTCAAGCCGTACTCCCTCATAGAATTGAGTATTCCCGGCAATGAGTTCGCCTCCTTTGTTGATCACCCGAGGTCCCGGACGGCCTCCGCTCACCACAATCAGACCATGCCGTGTAAATTGTCTGGAAAATAAAAACCCGGCCAGATGTTCCCGAATCGTGTGACGTCTCAGGCGTTCTCTCAACCGTCTGATCGAACGGGAGAAATATATGCGAGAAAACAAGAGCTGCATGGGTTAACGGGTTAGATTCCAGCCCTCATCTCCCTGTAAACAACTATGGGTAACTACAGGAGCTCTTCCCGAATTGAAGAGGGGCTTACTATTTGATCAGCAATTTTAATGCCAATCATACCCATGGAAGCAACTAACCACTCTCCGATATAGACAGCTCGGTATTCGGCGGGACTCAAAACCGATGCCCCATCCCCGGGACAGCACTCATATGCTACCCTTTAATCCGTAACACCGACCATGGTCAGCTCTTTGGCCAGTGCAATTCCATTATCGAAATTTCGCAGTCCCATCACGGAGATGTTGATCCCCATGGGAAACGAAACAGGCAATTGACGGTTAAAGTCGATCATCTTTTCCCACACTTCCTGAGCAAGCTGGATAGATTTTTCGGCTGGGTTGTCGCTTTGCAAAATCCGTTGTTCCAACTCCTCCGGGATATAGACACCAAGCCATCGAAGAAAATTGACATCTTTTTCACTGGAAATAGGAGAGAAACTCCAGATCAATGCCGGCAGACCACCATCCTCGATTTCGCCTTTACGCTCCATTAAATCGTGCAGATCTCTCATTAGTGAAATGGGTGTGTCGGCTTCTGTAATGATCTGTGTAGTAAAAAACTCGGCTCCCGATCTGACCTTCTTGAGCATTCGTTCAGGTTCATCGAAGTCCTCCTTGCGCCGTGTAGGAATCGCAATATTTCCGACAGAAAAGTTCGTTGGTTTGACGGTGCCGTCGTTATATTTAAACTCCCCTTCATCCAGATACTCTTTAACCATCTCATTGCCTTCTGGCACGGATGGCCCGCGATACTCTACAGATGACGATTCCCCTCCGACAAATATGATATTCCGGATTTGATAGTCTCGCCAGGTTTCGAGTACCCATTTCTCCTGTTCTTGTGGCGGAATTTTTACAGATACCCGGTTTATCACAAATTCTGTATCGAAATATTCAGAAAGAGTACGGGCATAATCCCTGGGACTTACCCGCTCCTTAAAGGGAGATTTACGCTCCCCGTTTTCACCTTTTTTTGACTCGTCCTGAATTTCGGGCAGGTTAATTGCCGACACGTCCACTTCATTGAACAGTTTTTCCAGGTACGCTCGGTGCTGTTTAAGCCGTTCCTTTACTTTGCCTTTTTCGGGAGGCACGACTTCGAACAAAAGCGGATGTCTCTCTTCTTCCGATGATGTGAATAGAGTCGATTGCAGTAACATAAGTTCCGTAAGATTTTTTCTGATTCTGCCAGCTTTCCCGGTTTGATTGACAAACTGCTTCTCAGTCCTGTGGCATCCCTACCATTTTTGAAGAATAAAAGGATCAGGCCCTGAAGAGCTGGTCGTTGATGGAATCCGTTATTTCCTGAAATGAAATATGCCCCAGGCAAGATGTCCTTTTCCTGCCCCGTTAATCCAGTGTCCAAGCCCTGCTTTCATCTTCTCCAGGTACTCTTCACTCAACTTCTTTTTAAGTGTACCTTCGTGCTTTTCTGTTTCACGAAGCACTGCGGCATAGTGCCGTTTCATATGTACCGTAAGCTCATCAAACTCGACCTCCGTGAGTCCGGCATCTTTGGCCGTCTGACGATAAAATGCGGGAGATGCCATATTGTCCAGGTGAATACGATCCAGGATCGGTTGCAGCACGCCATCCGGACAATCATCGGCCTGCATTGGATCTGTAAAGACGAACGAACCTCCCGGCTTGAGAACACGAGCGGCTTCACGGATCACCTTGTCCCGTGCCGGGCTGTGTAAAAAGGCATCTTGAGATAGTACCAGATCGAATGTTTCATCCTCGTACGGCAACTCTTCAAAGTGACCGTCTACTACATCTATCAGGTCGGACAGCTTCTGTTCACGGTTCAATTCCCGTGCACGTTTATTTTCAACTTCACTCAAGTTCAACGCCACAACCCGACAACCAAAACGGGATGCCAGAAAACGGGCCGAACCTCCGTACCCGGACCCCAAATCGATGACCTGATCGCTCCCGGACGGTTCACCCGCCTTCTCGATCATCCGTGAATGGGTACGGCTGCTTGCCTCCGGGATTGGATCATCTTCAGTGTGGTAAATCCCGATATGGATATCCTCTCCACCCCATACAGTGGAATAAAATTGATCTGCATCTTCACTGTTATAGTAGTCTCTTGCTGTGTCAACAGCATCAAAATTGATCTCGCTCATGACTGATTCACTTTTTCCATTTTCTAGAATTAACTCGTCTGATCGCGACCGTCGAAGATTTACTCTTCATCCAGCTGCTGATACTCTTTTTCAGCTACATGTATATAGAAATCAGGGTCATCTCCCCGGTAGGTTTCCTGGAAGTCCCCATAAGTGAAAACGTTCTGGAAACCGACTTCCTGCATCAGGCGTCTGGTATAATTCCTGCGAAGGGGAAACATATTCAGATGATAGACAGAATCGTCCTGGAATTTATACTGAAATCGAGCCAGTCCGTCATCGATATGCTCTGGTTGCACCTCCACATCCTCACCACAGTAGTAGTACTTGTGCTTGCTGGAATAACCCGAATCAAGGATTGCATCATAATTACGCTGATCCAGAATCAACAGCCCATCATGCTTGAGTGCAGAGTAAAACTCCGCCAGCGCTTTTCGCCGATCGTTCTCGGAAAACAGGTGTGTAAATGAATTTCCAAGACAAATGACGGCATCGAACTTTTCATGAACATCCTTGTTCAGCCAACGCCAATCGACCTGAACGGTTCTTAGTATCTGATCACGTGCCCTCGCATTGTCGAACGCCCGATAGAGCATTTCCGGACTTCCATCTGCACTAACAACTTCGAATCCCGCTTCAAGCAACCGAACAGAATGGTAACCGGTACCTGTGGCTACATCGAGTACACGTTCTACACCATTCTCTTTAAGAACATCGATAAAAAAGCTGCCTTCGCCTTCTGCTCTTTTTTTCCAATTGATCAAACCGTCCCACTTGGAGACGAACTGTTGTATGTACTCTTTCTGATAATGGTCACTTTCACGAACGGCTGTCGGATCCTGACCGAACTCCTGTTCTGTCGTACTCATACACTAACTCTATTTAAATTCAATTTTATCATTATTATATCCGTAAACCACCTGTTAACAGCGATTTTCGAACCCTGATCTCCAATTCATATGTCATAACAAGGATCAGGTTCCTCTGGTTTCCGGGTAACCAGAGATCAGGAAGCAGTAGCCATTACATTCGCTCCCGACCTTCGGAGGGTATAAACCGGGCTATTATTAATACAACTAAAGTGCCTCGATGTTTACTGTCGTTCACTTACGACTAGCGTTTATACCCATTTGTTTTCTACAAGAGGCACCCAGAGTCATCAACAATCGTTTACGACTCATCGACCATAACCTATACAGAGTCACACATTTAATCAACTTTTATGTCTGTATGAATTCTGCTCTTACGCAGCCGGGTGTATTCTTCATAAAAAAACCCTGCACATGATTTGTACAGGGTTATACAAATGATAATCCCGGTTTATCCCTAAATATCCGGATTATAATCCGAAACGCAGACCGGCACCAAGGACCAGCTGATCAGCATTTCCGGCCAATCCACCCAGTTTGAATTCTCCAAAGAAAGACGCGAAATCGAGATCATACTCAAGCCCGGCACCCAGATTCAGGCCCAGTTCCGTATCACTGCTGCTACCGTTTGCACTCACTGAAAGTCCGGTAATGTTCAATCCGGCAAGTCCATAAATCAACAGTTCCTCCTGATTGACAAACATGTAGTGGCCGTTTCCGTTCAGCTCCCAGACTGTAACATCCACACCACCTTCTGATTTTGGCAAGTAGAAGATGAAGTCACCGCCTACACGAATATCCGGAGATACTGCATAATATGCATCTGCACGCAGGCCAAGATCATTATCCAGGCCTCCAAAACCGACTCCGGACCCATATGCCAGGCCGAGCCCAATACTGAAGTCTCCATCCTGAACCTGCGCTTCTGCCGTTTCTGTGGTTACGGTCATCAGTAATAGTATGGCTGGTATAAGTGATAGTGAGAATAGTTTCTTCATAGCTCTGATAGGTTCGTTATTAATTAGTTAGTCAGACGATCAGAAGAATCGTCATTGTTATCCAGACCCAGACCCAGACCCACAAGACGATTCTCCTTGCATTTCATGTGCTTAAGAAAAGAAAAAAAGTTGCGGAATTCACCTTTCGATTCCTGCTCGAAGTCAACATTGCTTTCGATTAAGCGGGATGGAAAGCCAAATACATTTTTTTTCAACTTGTCATCTTAAGCAGATGTACATTCCATTAAGGCAGCATATAAAACTGCTTTTCTTTCAGTTAGGTGCCTTAACTCAACCATCGAACCCGCTTTCCCATGATACGCCTCACTCTACTACTTCTACCCCTGCTTCTTGTCAACTGTGAACGCGCAGACCAGAACGACTCCCCACTCTCCAATCAGGGTGAAAGTACCACCTCATCCGTTGAAGGTGCTACCCAGACAGCCAGTGCTGAAGAATCCCCCGACATCATCCTCTCGGTTGATATGTGGGATGTCCCCTGGGAAGAGGGGCGCTCCAGAGATCCCTTCGCATCTCCGGATGGACGTGTCTTTTTTGCGGGCCAGCAGGAGCATTACATCGGATACCTGAATCCCGACACAGGTGAAATGGGGTATCATGAACTGGAAGATGGCGCTGGCCCTCACACGGTGATTGTTGCACCTGACGGTACTCTCTGGTATGCCGGAAACAGAGCTCGGCACATTGGCAAAATGGACCCTGATACCGGAGACATCACCAAGTATATGATGGAAGATGAGCACGCTCGTGACCCCCATACATTTGCCATGGATCGACACGGTAATATCTGGTTTACAGCTCAACGTGCGAATGGTATCGGTTACTTTAACACCGAAACCGGAGAAACCACCATACTGGAAGCACCCACTTCAAATTCCCTGCCCTACGGAATTCGGATGGACAATTCCGAAGAGCGCCCCTGGATCGCACTTCTTGGAACCAACAAACTGGCAACCGTAGATCCCGAAACATTCGAAATAGAAGAGATCGAATTGCCCAGAACGTCCACACGTGTACGGCGACTGGATGTTACGTCCGATGGCAAGGTCTGGTACGGTGACTACAGTTCCGGTTATATTGGCCGATACGATCCATCGGACGGTTCCATTGAAGAGTGGGAGATGCCGGACGGCCGTCAGTCGCAACCCTATGCAGTTCTCACAGACGACAAAGACCGGCTCTGGTTGTCTGCAGCCGGACTGAACCCGAACAAACTGGTCGCCTTCGATACCAGAAGTGAGCAGTTTGTTGCCAGTGAAGAGATCGAACAGGCGAGGGGGTCGATTCGACACATGATGTTCGACTCATCGACCCGCTCCCTTTGGTTCGGAACAGATACAGGTTACATTGGACGGTTAGTCGTCAACTGATTCGATCTTATCAAGACAGCGTCCATGCTTTTACCATACGTACTGTTTGTTTCACTGATTCTTCTCGGCAGTGTTGAAACCGACACTGACCGGGCGTACAACCCGGTTGCGGATCAAACTGCTTTCTTTGCGGAAGTTAACCTTCCAACAGACCCGGTCCGGCAAAATGACCGGATGGACGGCTATCGGGGAATCTGGTTTACACTTGGTCAGTTTGGCGACTATGGTGACAAATACTCCGGCGGACTTGGCACCT
>LFIK01003534.1_pt1 | contig 12679 bp, 16 predicted proteins | sample 643401 | NCBI WGS metagenome assembly LFIK01 (sample SAMN03777447, study PRJNA286221) | soda lake metagenome | biome: soda lake; feature: Kulunda steppe; material: water; isolation source: sample T5-Br brine of Lake Tanatar-5 | place: Russia: Kulunda steppe | collected 2010-07 | reverse complement strand
GCCGGGTGAGGGAGGGTGGGCGCAACCAAGTGGGGCGGGGGTGGCAGGGGCGCTGGCTGAACGCAATACACATTTTTGTTGCAGGCCAATCAACGGCCTAACCCTGTAGCCTCTAATGCTGCAGAGGCCGATCAGGGCCACCCTGCAACATCGCCACAAGGGCTGTATGGCCCATTCAAGCAGGCTCAACGCACTTGGGCAACCCACGCCGCCTGGACCTCCTGCACAGGCAGACGGCACTCCTCATGGCAGCCTAATGGTGCACCTGCCTTTCCTTGCCCACCTTGCCTTCTTAACATCTGCGCCCTTCTGCGTGTTCTTTGTGGCCTCGGTGTAGCTAGCAGGTTCCAGCTGTGCTGCCTTCGTTCTGCAGGTACAGAATGGAAAGCCTCACAATCTCCCACCCCCCACCTTTGCACACACCCACCTGGCATCTGCCAGCCAGCACAGCAGGCTGACCATGGCCATGTTGCTGCTGCTGCTGGTGCCCAGCAGCAACTCTGCCGTCTCCCCGCCCCGCTGCTGCTGCTGCTGCTGCTGCTGCTGCTGCTGCTGCTGCTGCTGCTGAGCAGGCTCCTGTTGGCGGCTGGGCTGCGGCTCCCCCTCAGGGCTGGGGCTCCTGTTGCATGGTAGGCACGCAGCGTGCACAACACATGTCACATGTGATTGCAAACTGCGATGCTCCCAGCAGGCGCACAGTCATCCGTATGGTCAGCCATGTACTACTTGTTTCCTCATCCGCAGGCTGGCTAGTCGCCTCCAGCTCGCGCAGGCCTGCACATGCAGCCAACTTGCCTGCACGCCCCGCTTACAACCTCTCCCCGGCACCCTGAACCTGCTCGCCTGCCGCTGGCAGGGTACACCGCCGTCTTCACCTCCCACCCTTCAAAAGTAGGAGGTAGATAGGGACCAGGCTTGCGGGCCAAGGACACGCGAGGGAGGCTTGCAGGCCAAGGACACGCAAGGGAGGCTCTCGCAGCCACCACACGCGCCTTACCTGGCCTCCGGGTCGCAGCTGGCAGCAGCTGTGGCAGCCGCTGCACCTGGTTGGCTGTCTCTACTCGTGCCGCTGGCTCCCTCGCCACCCAAGCTAAGGCTGAGGGTGCTGACATGCCTGCAAGCGCCACAGGGGTATGAGGCTGCTGTGATGCGCATACACACCCAGGCTCCATGCACTTGCACGCGGCTCGCGGTGAGGCCTGCGCACTGGAGACCACAGACAATGTGTGAGCACAAGCGACACAGATGCATGCCCGCACACGTAGACGCGCACGCACGCACAAGAAAGGGAGCAGAGCGCAGGGCTTGCGCGCATGGGCTCATAGGCACACTGGCATCGAGACACTGGGAGCAAGGCAGCATTGAGGCAGGTCTGCGCAGGGTTGCTGCCCCCATGCCACTTCTGGGTGCGCACGCCCCTTCCTGGCGCGCTGCAGCCAGCGTCTGCGCCCCCCTGCTACCTCCCACCTATCGGGGCTCACACCCGGCCGGGCCTCTGCCTTGCTCAGCTCTGCAGGGCGCAGGGACGAGGCGTGCTGGTGCTGCTGCGGCCGGGCCAGGCCCTGGTTGACGGACATGCGGTACAGGCTGATGGCGCAGCGCTGCGCCACGCTCACCCCTGCAGGGGCGTGCACAGGCGGGCACAGCACACAGGGCGTGAGGACAGGCAGGGAGAGGAGGGGCGGGGTGGGGCGTTGGGCAGAACAAGGACCAAGGGCCTGGTGCACAAGTGTGGAGCAGGGGCGCATGGGCAGGCTGATGCGAGCAGATGCTCGTCCTGCGGCTCTAGCTGGACTGCGTCCCTGTGCTTTGACCAACCATCTGCAACACACTGCCCATCTCACACAAATAGGTCCACGCATGCGCAGCCAAGCTCACAGGAAGGGCGAGCGCACAACGCGGCCATGGCTGTGCCACGGGCAGTGAAAGACCGTGAATCTGCTGAGCTGTCAGCTGGATGAACCTTGGCGGTCTCGTGCTGCCATCAGCTGCCCTATCTGCTCCTGCTGTCACACCCTACTTTGCTCCTGCCGCCAGCTGCAATGCAGGGCTACGGACAGCTCGGGCTGCATCGGGCACTCAAGGTGCCACAGGGTCTGCTGGAGGCAGCTGGTTTCAATGCCCTGTACAGGAGCTGCACTCTGTTGGGTGCCCCACCTGTCTCCCACAGGACCTCAATGACCGCCTCGTACACCACGTGGTCTGGCACACAGCGCGCGCGCTGCATGCGCGCAAACGCATCCAGCGCGCGCCGCCACTGCCCACCCCGCCCGTACGCCGTGATGAGGGCGGTGTAGGACACGACGTCGGGCTGGCAGCTGTGGCGGCTCATCTGCTCAAACACCTCCTCCGCGCGCTCCCACTGGGAACCTGCACCGCATGCACGTGCATGCATGTGCACGCATTAGCAGGTGCATGCAGTGCACTAGACAGCTCAAGGCAGAGCTGCAGACAGGGCGCTCAAACCATGCCAGGCGAGCGCAGGCAAAGAGACGAAGTGACCGTGGCTCCTGCTGCCATGCACTGCCCCGCCCACCCGACTGCCTGCTTGCTTGCCACCCCAGCCTGAATCGCCTCCCTGCGTTGGCGGACCAGCAGAAACAGAAGCCCTTTTTGGTGGCGTCCCAAGTGCTCGCCTTGCCTGCCCACCCCAATCGTCTGCCTGCCTCGCCCACCACGCCTGCCATTACAAGCCCCCAACGTGTGCCTCACCCGCCTGCTCCCCAACCGCACCTTGTGCGCAGGCGGTGATCAGGGAATTGAAGGTGATGGTATTGGGCCGGACACCGTCCTGGGGCATGCGCCCAAACAGCTGCAGCGCCAGCTGCCACTCCCCTGCCTTCTCACATGCGCTGATGAGCGTGCTGTACGTGATCACCGAGCGCTCGCACCCGCTTCGGACCATCTGCTGGAACACCTCCATGACCTGCAAGACACACCACACCCAGTGACAGCATGCACATTGGGTGTGTGTACGCGTACGCACACGCGCGCGCATATGTGTGTGTACACGTGTGCGTTTGCGTATGGTCTTGCACACATAACGTGTCTATGATCACTGTGCCTGCAGGAAACAAATAAAGCCAGGGTACAGGGAGCTTCCTCAACTATTTGTGCCAGGTCCTTCCTCAACAATCCGTGCTACAGCTGCCTGCCACAGAATCCCAGTGCCCAATTCATTTGTCATGGCAGCAGCAACAACTGATTCCTTACATGTTCGAAACTGTCTTCAAAAATGCCAGAGACATGAATGCGCTTCCTTGAGTTCCTGCCCTCCATTTCGTTGCAACCAAGCCTACCTAAGATTCCTGTTGCTCTCCATCCTGTAGCAATTTAGCCTCACCCTACCCATGCCGTAGTAGCTGCGGAGCAGGACGCTTGCGCACGATGATACATGCGCCTGAAGTCTTGCTGGCCCGGAGGAAAGAAGGCAATCTGAGTTTCAGCTAGCCTCCCACTGCGCACCTTGTCCAAGTTGCCAGCCTTGCTGTAGGCAGCTATGAGGGCATTGAATGTGGTGGTGTTGGGCCGCAGTCCTGACTCCAACACCTGCTTGCACATCCAGGACAGAGGAGCAGAGCAGCCCCCTCAGGAGGACTTCCTGCTAGCCAACCTCAGAGTAGCCTGATGCACCTTGCAGACGCTGTTGCGGCGCATTGTTTAACAGGAAACAGATATCTGCCCTCCCTCAAGATGCAAGTGCGCGCAATCAGGAGGCACGCCAGGGCAGGACAAAGGCGCACATCTTGAGCACATGGCACACGCTTCAAGTATTGGGCAGAGCCAACAATCTGCAGGTCAAGGGGTGTGGTGTGGCCTCTAGGCCAGGATGCACGTCCAAGGCCTCAGCCAACCCGAGCACCACTTGGGATCTGTGTTCTGTGTCACGCCAGCCTTGCGAGCACACCACTGAAAGCACAGAAGTTCATCCGTTCACCGAGGCGTAAGGGTGCATAACCAGAGATGGGCCACCCTGCTAAGCTCCTCCTCCCAAGACGTTCAAACATGCACTTTTGACGTGCTGTCATGTGACAATGCTGCTGAGCCATACAGGTTGGCACAGGCCAGCCTAGGCCAGCTGGGCTTGTCACACAGTCCAAATGGGCCACAACTATCCGCTGCATCCTCTCTCCAGCATGGCATGCAGGCACGAGATCTCGTCTCACGGGCAAGCCCCACCATACCTGCTGGTACACCCGCAGCGACTCCTGCCACTGGTTGCTGCTGTTGCACGCAATCATGAGCGTGTTGTACGTCCGGATCACTGGCTCAATGCCCTGCAGCAGGGGATGTTCAGGAGCAGTGGCGCAATAGCAGTGGAACCCGTGATAGACCACACACACACACACACACACACACACACACATGCGCTCACAGAACATGTGTGCGCGCACACACATCCACACACGCATGCGCTCGCACAGTGTGACGCGCTGCCACAGACTAGGGCATAGCAGGGCCTGCACTTCCATAAGCACGTAACAGCAGATCTGGCATACTCCGCGGAGCCCAAGTGAAAATTTACAGCACTCCCACTCCTCCAAGGCAGCATATCGTCTGTCAGCTGGTTCCTAAAGAAAAATAAAAAATTGTGCTGTGGGTTGCCCAATAGCCAATGGCCATTATGGTGCACACCATGGCCCGTGCATTATGAAGCAGCATATGCCTGATACACACCATTGCTCGCATGTTGTTCACGACGCGCACGGCCTCCATCCACTTGTTGAGCTTGCCATAGACATCAATGAGGGTATTAAATGTCACGAGGTTGGGCTGCACAGGCACAGACAGCAGGAGCAGGCAGGACAGCTGCAACACATCTTGCACCTCAATTACATCGCAAAAAAATAACAGGGCTGCTGGACCATCTGCTGCTTCTGCAACGTATACCCAGGTTCACAGTGAGCCCAGGATTCAGCAAGCATAGCAGTACTCTGGCCACACCTGGCAGCCGGCTGCTTGCATCTCTTCAAATATGTCGAGGGCCAACTGGTAATAGGATGCCTTGATAGCTACGTTCATCAGCGCTGCAGGACATGGGGAGGCCCAGGCAGGCAACGCAGCAGATCAGGAGAAATCCCCAGCGTGCATGATGGCCTTGATTTAACAGGGGCAGAGCTGGAGGTAGAGCAATTGGAAGGGACAAGCGGCCACGTTTCATGCTGAATGCGCCCTTCAATCTTCAGTTATGCTTGACAAGCACAACAGGTATATTAAGCTTTGCTTCCAACTGTTGTTCTGGTTGTGCGATGGGCACAAAAACAGCAGGGGGAGGGGGCAGGCACAGAGGCCAAGGCCATCTTACAGGAAGTGCACACAAAGCAATTAGAGGACGTACAGAATTGTTAGCTTCTCTCCAGACCAAGTGCACCACAGCTGCACAGGTGTTTTTGTGCGCACACGCACACAGACACGCACACACACACAGACCTGAGAAGGTGTGTACGTTGCGCGGGATGCCCAGAGCAGCCATCTCATGCGAGAGCTCCTGTGCCAGGGTTACTTCCCTGTTGTTTGAGCACAGGCTGATCATTGCTGTGTACAAATAGACGTCCAGCAAGCCCAGCAGCTTCCCTGCCGTGCCGGTAGCCTGCATGGACCGCAGACTGTTGAACAGCTCCCATGCCCTGTCCACCATGCCAGCTTGTGCCAGCTGCTTGATGAACATAGCAGCCGAGCGTGAGTCCAGTGAGCCCAGTCCATATGCGACGGCTGCCTCCAGGCATGGCGTGCAAGGGGGGAGGCTGCGGATGGCGCTGATGATGCGCAGGATGACCTGAGCAGCCAGAGGGAGCGCGAGTGGGGTGTTTACATTGAGCGCCACAGGCTATTACACACACGCACAGAACTCAAAAAAATCCATCGGCTTGGGACAAGATGCAGTTGAGGCAATCCATCGGCGTGTTACAATACGTAGTTGAGGCAATCTGAGGCATCCAACTTAAAGGGTGGAAGGCATGTGAGTGTCCCATGGGTTTCGCCAGCTCAAACGGCGGGAACCTACCCCTCCTGCCTCCTCGTCCCTCCCGCCTCCTCGTCCTTTTTGCAGACCACGGCCTTGCACCGTGCCACGTCCGGGATGCAGGGGCCTGCCTACGTTCGAAAAACAGCACGTAAATATCAGGATCAGGCGAGTTGCTGGATTTGACAATCCATGCGCCTCCAGCGGCCTTTTGCCTGATGTGAGACCACCGTAATTTACCAGCAAGGCGCCTGCTTATGCTCGAGGGCTGCTACCTTATGGGGCAGCACACCTCGAAGGCCAAGACAGACAGACGGATGGGCTTATGGAGGAAAACAGCTTTGAGCAAGGACTCCCTTACCTCCTAGGCTCTGACCACCCCACCCCAGCGTCTCGCTTCCAGGAAACGCTAGAGGCGTGGGGCAAGGGGCCTGCTGTGGCACAGCCCCTGCCCCTTGGGTGAAGGGGGATGGAGGGGGGATGGGCGCTCCAGCCCTGGGCACCGTGGACGTGCCCACCACATGCAGCCCCGGTACCAGCCTTGGGCCGTACGTAGGCGCTGTTTGCATGACGATCGCCGCGGCAGGCGATGCGTGGAAGGCGTGGGGAGGAGGGAATCTGGAAGGCTGCTGGTGGAACTGCTGGTACCGAGGCGCTGCAGAATTCCGGGCCGAACGTAGAAAAGGCGCTTGTGTGCCCGCTGATGTGCCCTGTGGCTGGAAGAATGCGCTGCTGGGCACATGTGTCGGCAGTTGGGAAGCTGAATAGCCCTGCTGGGCTGTTCCAGGTTGCAGCAGGGGAGCTGCCGCTGCTGCTGCTGCTGCTGCATCTGTTGAATATGTAGAAAAAGGCGTCTGTTGTGTTTCAGGATCATTTCCACGCCACATCAATGCGCGTCAAAAAGGCAGGGTTCCATTCCTCTGCGCTGGGAGAGCCAGAGGGCGGAATGCAGAAAGGCGCAAGTTTTAGGCTCTGCGTACTGAGGCCTGCATGAGCACAAGGCACGCGCATAAGACGCGGGTCAGCAGGGTCTGTTCCAGTGTATGCATCACTTGGCAGTGCTAGAAATCAGTAAGTGCCCCTTGGCCCACAATGCCACATTTGCACATGAAAGCCTAACCTTGCCTCCAGCTCGGCCCCACTCTCCAGGCAATCGGAGGAGGGCAATGTAACAATGTAAGTAAGCTATAGCGTCACCGGTCCCACCCTCAGGCAACACTACAGCCTATTGGCCTATTGTTACTACCCCCTGACTGACCACCACAGTGTGTACGCTGAATTAAAGCAATTATTTCCTTATTGCGTTCCAAAATGTTAAACTATGTGTACTGTATGTGCCCGTCACACAAAAAATATCAGAAAAGGGTAACTGTATTAGTCCAATAAATATCAAATGTGCATCACACCGGGATGATGGGACGATCACCGGCCGCGCATGTTCCGGCGCTTGCTGTCCTTGTGTGAATCTCTGCTCCATCCCTTAGAGACTGAGAGCATGGAGGGTAACAACAGCAGAGGCAAAGGTGGGCCCCTTGATTACTGCATCTACACAGCATGTACGTCGCAGAGCTGGATATCTGGCAAGCATTGCCTGCACAAGTAGGGCTTGGGTTGGGTTTCAACTGTTTTTAAGGCAATCCAGGATTTGCTCTGCAATGCAGCGAGCATTCGTCCTTGCAAGCACTAGGCTAGACCATGCAAGCATATGCAGAACAGGGCATTTCAACAGATGTGCGTACCATGTGCAATGCATACTTGTGCTTGTCCAATCCCTGCTCATTAATTTGAAATGACGCAAGTAGAGGGTGAATCACACTGTCCTCCTCCCCTCTCTCTGTGCACTGATATAAACAGAGGTATGCAGTAGAGTAATATTCCATCAAAGGGCTTTTAGAGGAACCAGCCCTTGCACCTGTTGCTTGCACATCAAAGTTATGCGGCTGTGAAGTTGGGCCTACGCACATCTTCGTGAAAGGTGCTAAGCAGAGCTAGCAGGCTGCCCACGCTTGCTCACCGCCCGTTCTTGTGCTTGCTTCCCACCCTGCTCGTGCTGCTCATCCTGCAGTGAGCTCCTTGGACAGGACACCTGCCTCAGGCCAGCGGACACCTGCTGCAGGCCAGAGGGCTCCACCCAGCCGCGCCGGAAGCCGGGGAGCCGTGACCGGATCAGCTGCGCTTGCCCCTGCAGCACGAGTCCCTCCTCGGCCCCGGTTCACCTCTGCAGTACAAGCGCCCCTGCCAGAGAAGGGGGCCGCCACGCCCCAGGGCCGCTCAGGTGTGGGGGCCGGCAGCGGCAGCCGCAGCGGGGCCAATGGTGCGCAGCAGCCCAGGAGCAGCGTGCGGCCAGGCGGGGGTGCTGGGGGTGCGCGCACATCTGCTATGGGCCGTCCCACGGCTGCCGGCCCGCATTCCGCAGCGCATGCCACCCCTGCCCTTGTTGTACCTGCTCCTCAGCCGTCCCTAAGTGGTGGTGTCAGCAACGAGCCAACAAGTGGCTCTCATGCCACAAGGGAGCAGGGGGCCCCTGGCGAGCTCGCACCGCGCCCCCCCGACACAGCCCGTCCAGGCGTTGATGGGATCGTGCCAGCTGGGAGCATCATCCGCATGACAAGCTTGCAGAGGCGGCAGCAGCACCAGCAGCAGCAGCAGCAGCTGCAAGTGGAGGGGGCGTCCCGGCAGCTAGGGCAGCTGCCGCAGCAGCAGCCTGTAAGTGCCGGCTCGGTATATGGTGCAGAGAGCAGCCTTGGAGTGCCTGCCAGCGCAGGTGGAGGACCAAGGCCTGCACAGGCCCGTTCGCTAGATGCTGCTGCTTCCGTAAACAGAGGCAGCCCATCAGCCTCTCCCGCTTCAACCACCACAAGCGCTAGAGCGGTGGGTGCAGTAGCGTCAACATCAGCGGCGGCAACAGCGGCAGGAGCGGCCAACACACGCGCTGCGGGCAGGTTTGTACTCCACCAGGCTGCTGCCACCAGCCTCCCTGACCCGAGCAGCAGCCCTCAGCCGGGCAGCCCTGCGGCCGCCAGGGCAGATGGGGAGGGGGCGGTGAGAGGGCGGCGCAGCACCTCCAGCCTGCTGGGGGGGCCTCTGCAGCCACCCACGCTTGATGTGAGTAGGACCCTCGCAAGCCCGATCAGCAGCCCGAGCGGGCACGTGGGCGCGCCCACCCAGGAGCAAAGCAGCCACGGCCTTGGTAGCAGCCGCGCCGCAGCTGCGCATAGGCTGGGGTCGGTGGGTGGTGGGAGGGAGGAGGGCGCGGGTGGGGAGTCGGGCACCCTGGGCAGCATCAGGGCTGAGACTGGGAGCGAGGCGAGGGGGGGCGGGCGCATAGACCGTAGCAACGCAGTGGGCTACCGCGCAACAGGGGCCATTCCCAGCAGCAGGGGCGGCGGCAGCAGTCAAGCATGGGGTCGGCAGGCCGAGCAGGCAGCCCCAGCGCAAGTGAGAGCCAGCCTCTCGCCACGGCCGCCCAGCGGCAACCCTGGTGGCCCAGGCACGCTTGCGCACACCAGCAGCGGCAGCGGCAGTGGCAGCTTGGTGGCAACGCCTGCTCGCTCGGGTGGCAGCGTGAGCAGGGGGGGCGCGGGCCAGCAGGGCGGTGGCGCTCCCGGTGGCGGGGCCGTCGGCGGCGGCAGTAGCCTTGCAACCGGCGGCTTTGCTGGGGTGAGTGGCTGGCCTGTCTGTGCCGGTAGAAGGACCGGGCAGGGCGCGTGCTTTGGTCTGTGCACTGTGGGGCACTGTGGGGCTGTGGCTTTTGCGTGCGTGCGTGCCGCTCACAGGCAGCCTGGTCGCGCAGTGCTGCGGCGCAGTGCTGTGGGTTGCCTGCGTGCGTGCGTGCCACTCACAGGCAGCCTGGTCGCACAGTGCTGTGGCGCAGTGCTGTGGGTTGCCTGCGTGTGTGCGTGCCGCTGTCAGGCGGCCTCTGGTCACGCAGCGCTGTGGCAGGGGCAGCCCAGCAGCAGCAGAGGCCCCACCTGCCTTGCCCCGAATCACACAACTCCAGGGCTGACCACCATCCAGGTCGTGCGGCGTGTTCTGATTTGTGGCAGGTCCCTACCTGCCATGATAGAGCCACAAATTTTGCGCCTGCCCCGCCCAAAGCTTGCCGCAGCCTGCTGCTGGCGTGCTTCCTGTAGAGGCTTGGCCGCTGCAGCACAGCCGCCTCCCGCGGTCCGTAGTTCTGCAAGTCTATAGGCCTGTACATATGTAGGTGCTTGCTTGCCCTCTGCGGCCGCAGCAGCTGCTTGAGGCGCCCACACATCCCCCGGACCAGGTGTTTCACCCCACGCTGGCCCCTGCGCTGGCCCGCCCCGCTGCTCGGGCAGCTGGGGCAGGCTGTGCAGCAGGGCCAGACTGTGCAGCAGGGCCACCGCCTTGTATCCTCAGGCTGTGCAGCAGGGCCAGGCTGTGCAGCAGGGCCACTGCCTTGTATCCTCAGGCTGTGCAGCAGGGCCACCGCCTTGTATCCTCAGGCTGTGCAGCAGGGCCACCGCCTTGTATCCTCAGCCGCAGCCACCCAAGCGCCTGCCAAGCCCTTAGGCATATGCTCACGTGCGCGTGCACACGTCCGTGAATGCGTGCAGGTCCCCGGGCTCAACGGCAACCCCATGTTTGGTGGCCTGCCGGTGGGCGGCGAGGTGGGCGGGCCACGCGCCTCCACCACCCAGCCCGTTGCTGCCAGCAACAGGCCGCAGCGCGCCCAATCTCGGCAACCCAGATGGGACCCGGTGGAGCTGCCCAGCAGCAGCGGCGGCAGCAGCGCTGCCGTCACCAGGCATGCAGGGCAGGGTGGCAGGACACTGGGCGCCGCAACCCCGCCCTCCCCCGTTGCCCCTACCCCTGCCTCTGCCAGCAGGGCAGCAGGCCGCGCAGGGGCTGCCGCCGGCGTGCATGCCAGCCAGGGCAGGAGCAGCCTGCTGGGTCTGACAGACAGCAGCAGCAGCAGTGGCAGCAGCGGCAGCAGCGGCAGCGACTTGGATGAGGCCGGCGGAGGCCTGCTGGGTCGCATGTGGCGGAGGGGGGCTGGCGGGGCAGCATCGGGCGCTGGTAGGCACTGGGGGGACGCAGCCTCCAGCCAGGAGCTGCAGGGCGGGGGGCTGAGCGGGGCAAGGGCCGGCAGGGGCGGCGGCAGCGTGAGCACGCTGCGCAGCTTCATCCACAGCAACAGCCTGCGCGCAGACAGCGGGGATGGTAGCGGCGGTGGCAGGGGCATCCTTGGGGACTGGGAAGGTGCGTGCGTGCGTGCGTGCATGTGTGTGTGTGTGTGTGCGTGTCCCATACCATGCGCGCCAGCAGGTCCCCAAGCAGCGCCTGTTCGAGCTGGGCTGGCGTAGGCGTCCTTGGGGCTCGCTGCCAGCACTAGCTGTGACCAGCGTGCCGTGCCCTTGCCGCCCGTGCCCTGGCCGTAACAGGCGGGCTTGTATGCTAAGCCGCTGTGCAGATGGAGCAGGCGGGCCCGCCCTGCCTGACCCAACCTGTGCATTGTTCCAGTTGTAGCACTGTTTGCCTTCAGGGGCCCCACCTTCTGCATTTCCTGCCGCCCCTGCACAAGAGGAGGCCCAAGCAAGCCCCTGCATAAGAGAAGCAGGCCCTGATGCTGCAAACGCCGTGCCTCCTGCCTTGCAGCTGTTGGTCGCGGAAGCATGGCGCGCCGCGACCCAGAGACACCACACAACGCGCCTCACGTGCACAGCGGCGCCGCTGCAGAGCGGCCGCGCAGTGGGCGCCCGCGCAGCGGTCTGCTCAGCAGCAGGGAGCGGCGCAGCAGCAACAGTGGCCTGCCCAGTAATAGCCTGTTTGGGAGTGTGGGCAGCCCGGCGCGCGAAGGGGAGATGGTGGGCAGCAGCAGCAGCAGCGGCGGCAGCAGCAGCAGGGGCCTGCCCTCTCACGGCACCCTTTCCGCCGCTACCTCACCGAGTGGTGTGACGGTACCGGGCGCTTCAGACTTCCAGGTGCGGTGCTGTGCGGATGCGTGCGTGCGCGCATGTGAACGAGCGTGCATGTGAACCTTGGACGTGCATGTGCGTGCACATGGGGGGCAGCTGCTTGTGCGCTTGCTGTTTTACACAGCTGCAGGCCCTCACATGCTGCTGCAAGCCACAGGTGCCGCGCGCGCACAGCCCACGGTACCACACACAAATGCATGCAGAGCTAATCGCTTGCAGGTGACACAGGACCCGCCCACCCCAGCAGCAAATGCACAGAGTGCGCAGAAAGCCACTTGGGGCAGGGAAGGGCCATGACACGCACGCGCACACATGCGCACGCAGGCGCGCTTCCGCGCGCAGCAGGCCGCGAGGGAGGCTGGGCGCATGTCGCTGGTGGAGGCACTGTTGGCCAGTCGAGAGGCTGCCCTACGCCAGGCCGAGGAGGCGCAGGTGGCAAGAGGTGGGTGGGCGTGCACACGCCTGCAGACATGCTGCTGTGTCCGTTGGCGGGGGCATGCAGGCCACATACTACTGGTGTGCACAGGAGTGTGGACAGGCGCGATCAATGTGCAGGGGAACGGCGCGAGCCCAGGGGGTGCGGCGCACGCGCGCCAGGCATGTTTGGAGGAGCATGACTCATGTAACTCGAGCGAAAGCGTCAGGGTGCCTGGTGCTGTGTACCCTGCTCAGGTTTAGAGCTGCTCTCGGTTGTCGTGGCTGTGGTGCGTGGGTTCTTTCGGGTCCCGGACGCTGTGAGCGCCCACGTCATTGTCACCGTCACCGTCACCACCTC